>ERZ827186.767-NODE-767-length-32523-cov-4.727763_pt1 | contig 32523 bp, 30 predicted proteins | sample MGYA00519918_ERZ827186 | MGnify/ENA primary metagenome ERZ827186 (study PRJEB31778, sample SAMEA3449275) | human gut metagenome | biome: human gut; feature: human-associated habitat; material: faeces | place: United Kingdom | collected 2010/2012 ...
GTTCTTCACGGACCGGTTTTTTACAAAAACCGGTCCGTGAAGAACGTCTCTTTAAAGTTGTTCATGACGTGATCACCGAATACATGAACCGTCAGGAACAGATGGCCGATGTGATTGAATTTAAGAACCGCCTCAAAAACCTTACTCAACGTGAACGTGAAGTGGTTAACCTTATCAGCTTAGGTAAATCCAATAAGGAAGTGGCCGAACAGTTAGGGATTTCTGAAAAAACTGCTCAGGTTCACCGCGGGGCGGCTTACCGTAAGCTTGAAATTCATAACGCAACGGAAATCGCCCGATTGCTCATGCGTGCTAAGGAAGATCCGCAGATTCAATAAATTTATTTAATAGAAGCTTGACGGGAATTATCTCCCGTCAGCTCCTAATCATTACCTCATATTTTTCATAAAGATGAGCTGTTTCATTGGGGAGACAAAGTGAGCACCAGATTCATCCGACGCGCCTGTTGTGCAGCGATCGCCCTTGGCTTGAGCGGCTGCTCGCTTTGGCAAGGCTTCATGAGCGAAGAAAGCCCCGCAACCGCCACCTTCCCCACTGTGGTTCCGGCTATTTCTGCTTTAACCCAACCCTTTAACGCTTTTCAGCATATTCACGCTGAAATCGAAAACGACAGGATCGAAACTAAAACGGCTGATTTTGACGCCATGGTGAGCGCCGACCGACATTCCATGAAAGTCGCGCTCGTCGCGTTGGGTACAACCGTCTGGCAAATTGACTACGACGGCATGGTCATTACCGAAGAGCGAAGTGAACATGTGCCACAAACTATGCAGGCACAGTATCTCCTGCGGGACCTGGCAATGGTTTATTGGCCCAAAGAAACGCTTACCACGCAGCTCAAAGATTGGACCATAACTGAAACAAACGCCTCAAGGGCATTCTTTGCACCGGGTGACACCACACCCACAATCGAAGTCACCTACGAAAACGGTGCGGCTCCGATGAGTACGACTGGTAAGGCACTTTTGGTCAATCACCTTCACGACTACCGTCTGATCATTGAATCAAGTCCTGTCAAATGACTCATCGCGTCTACATTCATGGATGGAAAAGTCTGCGATTTTCAAGAACCAATAACGGTTTGTGTAGCTCCCTTTTGTCAACCGTTACCGGATTTTTCCCTTCGTAGAAACAATAGAGGGGTTTAAGTTTGATCGCTACTTTGATTCCATTTTAAATACAAGGGATTTTCGAAATTCTTTTAAATCGTGATCTTTCACTGGAAAACTTGTCGAGAACATCTCAACGATTTTGACTTTTCACATAAAACCCTCACCATACAGTTCTAAGTCAAATGAGTTTCCCCTTTATTAAATTCAGGCTCAAATTTCTCCGTTGCCATCTGTCACACCAAATTTGTCCTATAAACTCAAATCCTCGATGTTCCGGCAGATAACAGAGTACCTTACTGACTACAGTCTTTAAGCGGAGCGATAGGACGATTATCGATTCAACATTGAATTTATTAACAGTTTGGACAGTCTAACGTCCGTCCTGGATTTTTAGGGTTAGTTGATTCGCACTGTCAACTCCAGGTTCAAGCAAAGGGTTCCAATATATTTAATCGAACGAGCTACATAATTGATGTTTCAACCCGGGTAGACACCTCAGGTGTGAGCGGTCTCGTCAACAAGTCAACCACCAAAACCACGGCCTCTATTGCGACTGCGATTTTAGATTCCATGCACGAATATCTTTTTAACTGAAAATAATGTGTCACCGGGCAACTCCTCCGTCACGCTTTTATAGTCGCGCGGCATCATTGTCTATTCGAAAAAAGTATTGGATTTCCTGCAATTTTTCTCCTACTTTATCCGTGCATTAGAACTATTGAGGGAGACAGAGATGTCAAATATTTTTATTATCAATGCCGGATTGAAAACGCATGTTTTTAATCCTGAAGGAAAAGCAGGGTCACTCAATAAAGCTTTAGTTGACATAGCTGAAAAAGTCCTTACCGAGTGCGGTCATCAGGTCTGTATCACCGACCTGAACAACGAATGGGTACTTGAAAATGAGTTGCAACGGATCAAAGCTGCCGATACGATCATTCTTCAATCACCCATATGGGCCATGGGCGTCCCTTGGCCGATGAAACGTTATATTGACATTGTTATGACCGATCCGGCCGTTTGCGGTACAGATGGCCGCACTCGCTCCGATCCGACTAAAAAGTACGATTCAGGCGGTTTTTTAACCGATAAACATTACATGCTGAACACAACGTGGAACGCCCCTTGGCAAGCTCTGACGGAGCCCGAACAATTCTTTGATGCACGAGGCCTCGAGGATGTCCTCTTACCTTTGCACAAACAATTTCAATACATGGGCGTACAACCGTTGCCTTCTTTTTCGATCCACGATGTATACAAAAATCCGACAATTGAAGCAGATCTTGAGCGTTGGAAGGAACATCAGAAGCGCTATATCGCCTAAGACAATCCGACACCGACCTTGCAGGACTCAATCCGGTGACGGTATTTCATCGGATTGAGCCACAAAGGTTCAAGCCGACGGCAGGTTTAACCGGTCAGACAAATCTGAAGATTTTTCTGGAAGTAATGCTTTCCTATCGCGTTCAATTCTTAATAGCAACGCTCTTTGGCGATTATCTTTTCTTGAAAATTTCTGTAGGGAAAGCACTAATATTCGCCCAATATCGGGCAGCGTATGCTCATCTAAGGCAAACACAGTAGGTATTTTTAATTAGTTTCTGTTTGCCTCAAAAAGGAGAAAAAAATGACTGTTAGCCGTCGAGACATTTTGTCTGCAACATTATTGGGTGCAGCCGCCATGGTCAGCACTGTTGCCCAAGCTAAGCAAAAAACGCCGCTCAAACCGATGAAGGTCAGCCCGAAGCGTCGTGTGTTGATTCAATCGAGCTCGCGCTATCACAATTCCGGTTATCTTGATTTTGCAGGCGATCAATACGAACGCCTCTTCGGCAAAGAAAAGTATGAAATCCTTTTCATCCCGTATGCCAAGGTTGCCGGTACGTACGACGACTATGAAAAACAGGTTCAGGACGCTTTCAAGCCCTACGGCCACAAGATCGTCGGTATCCATCGCTTTAAAGATCCGCAGAAAGCCGTTCGCGAAGCCAAAGCTATCGCTGTCGGCGGTGGTAACACCTGGGCTTTGGTCACGAGAATGTACGAAGCCGGCATCATTGATCTGATCCGTGAACGCGTCAATGCCGGCGTCCCCTACTGCGGCTGGTCTGCCGGCGGTAACGTCGCTTGCCCGACATTGCGTACGACGAACGATATGCCGATCGCCGAACCGCCTTCTTTCAACACCTTCGGTTTCATCCCGTTCCAAACCAACCCGCACTTCATCTCCGGCGGTACACAAGGTTTGAATAACGAAACCCGTGAAGACCGTTTGGAAGAATTCCTCTGGTACAACAAGGACGAAGAAGTGATCGGTTTGCCCGAAGGTACGGCCTTGTTCGTCACCGGCGAATACGACTGCGAAGTGATCGGTCCGAAGGACAGCGAAGCCCTCTACTGGTTCCGTCAAGCTCCCAAGGGCATGAAGCTCGAACGTATTCCGTTAGGCACGAAGTTTGACGTTCGTAAGATCGTTCCGGGCGGCAAACTCTAATCTGATTCAGTATTAACTGATTCGGCGGCGGTTGAGGATTGAATTCCGAAACCGCCGCTTTTTTTAGCTCGGCATCAAATTAAAATAATTAAATGGATTGAGCTCATTTAACCCAGAAACGAAGGATTAATGTTCGAATGCCCAATAAAAGGTCAGTTTTCAATCACTGCTTTTTCAAAGATAATCGGATAAAAATTATTCTTTATCCGATCGTCTGCCTTTTTTCGATTACGTACTTTTGGCTTTCACGACAATATATCGATGCACTCGGTTTCACACTCATTCATTTGCACGGATTGCATCCTTTAACCATACTGATCGTTTCGATTTTTCTGGCGTACCAAAATGATATCGGGAAGTGGGCTTTCGTTTTTGCTTTCTTTTGCGGCATTTGCTTGATGGGAACGGAGTATCTGACATTCAGCCTTTCAAACATGATGACTTTTACCGTGATCAATAGTCCGGAATTGATGCTGATACTTATTGGTGCTGCAATATCGTTGTTTGGTGAGTTATTGGGTTTGCTTATCAAACAAGCAATAAAGAGAACGTAGGGATATATTAGGAATTCAATTTCCTCATCGGTTCTGAACCGGTACTTTGATTTCGACTGAAAGATAATATCGTCACTGATATTGTTTTACTCTCCGTTAAAAATTTGTATTAGACCTATCTCTCATCAATTGCACTTCGTTTTGTAATCCGCGAATCTGTTACGCCACAGCGATTATGTCACTGTTTGTCCACAGCGAATTTGTCACATCCGACAAAGCGACTTTGTCACGGGGTTGACACAGCTTAATTGATGTTCACTGTCAGTCGTTTTGACATATTTACGATGGTAGCGATGATACAAACCATTATCTCGCATAATGCGTCTTAACCGTTTGTAATCAATGCTCAGGCCTTCTTTCCTGAGATGACGATAACAACTCATCAATCCCGGTATATAGCCTCGTGATTGCTTGATAAAACCTTTAACAGCAGTCAGGATGAATTCATCGGTGTGAACCACACCATGACGGTGTTGTTGATCCGATTTCAACCACGAATAGAAGCCACTAGCACTCACGTGAAGTAACTGACAGGCTCGAGTAATGGGCAGATAACAGTGACGCCCTATCTCTGCACGCTCAATGCAGTGCTTTAAATAGACGTACTTCTTTAGGGCATTTTGGCGAAGTACGCCGTCGCTTTTTTTAAGAAGTCGATCTCAGCTTCCCTTTCGCGCAGAAGTTTCTTCAAGCGGGCAATTTCTTGTTCGGCAGACAACTGTTCTTGGGGAAGTTCTTGTTTGGCCTTCGTCCACCAGCTGTTAACCGTCTTACAACTGATTCCCAGGCTTTTGGCAACACCCATTTGGGACTCACCATTGCGAATACGCTCAATAACGGAAGCTTTAAATTCTTGAGAAAATTGTTTCATCTTGATCCTTTCGATGCTTTATTTTAAAAAATTCAGGATCAAAATTCCGAATCTACAACCTTACTTCATTGTACTCCATGTGGAAGGGACCCAAATATCACAGGACAACCTCTATAACCAGAAATTGTTATAGAGGTTTTACATGGGTAAACAACGAATTTCTTTGAGATGAGCATCCAGAAAGTCGACCTCCCTGGCTACATCAATCAAAAGCTCACTGACGGTCTCGTTTAATTTCTTCCAACCATCCTTCTCCGGTGGTCGGCACTGTGCGTTGATGTCGGAATGCTGAAAAGAGCTTGATCGCAAGTAACAGTCCCACCAGTCCGAGAACGATTATTTCTAAATCGATGTTTCCCATCGCAATACCTTTTAAGAGAGAGGTTTGTTGAGTGTATCCAACCAATATGACAAATCAACGAGCTGTCTTAATTAAGAGACAAAACTAGCCGACAGCCAGCAATTCAGAAAACCGTGTGGTATAGGAGGGGCTGCGGTACTCACGCTTCATTTTCCAATCCTCCCCTTCCCGTTTAACCGTTGATCGGCAAACGGCACCTTTCCCGTAGCGGTTATTCAGCTCATCAATCACAGCTGACAGCCTGTTTGAGCGTTCATTTTCAAAAGCAAAGAGATCGTCTTCAATGTCATTTTCACATCGGATGTTCTCTAACGACACGCCAGCCTTCTTATAAGCAATCCCCGGTCGGTAGAGCTTATTGAGTAATTTATCGACAGTGTCCAGAAAACTTTGTGTGTCGTTTACCGGAATGCCGAGATCCTGGGTATCAAAACCGTAATAACTCGGAGCATCCAACCGGAAACGGTTTGAAAGAATAAAAACACCGATTCGACTGGCCTTCAGTTTTTCCTCCCGAAGCACCTGGGCTGCTTCTTCGGTGTGCATAGTGAGGGCGCTCAAAAGATCTTCTTTACTGTAGACATCTTTAGCGAAACTTCGACTGCGAACCAGGCGCTGCCGCGTGGGAGTTACCGGTTCAAAGTCAATACAGGATATACCCCGCAATTCCCTTGCCGTCTGAAGGACGGTAACCGGAAAAAACTGTTTAATCAGTGACTCAGAAGCTTGTGCAAGGGCCAAAGGCGTCTCGATTCCCAACTTGACCATTCGTTTACTGAGTTGGGAGCCGATCCCCCATACTTCATCAATCGGCTCATAGGCCAGGGCTTTCCGTTGGCGTTCAGAAGTAAGATCATTCCAATTCAATACCCCATGAAATCCCGGGATGTGTTTGGCCAGATGATTGCAATATTTAGCCAGCGTCTTTGTAGGTGCTATCCCCACACAAGCCGGAATCCCAACCCAACGCCACACCCGCTGCCGGATTTGTCTTCCCAATTCTGTCAGGTCACCCGGCAAACCAGTTAAATTAGCAAAGCACTCGTCGATGGAATACACCTCGATTTCAGGCACTAATGACGCAATGCTTCTCATCATGCGAGAAGACATATCGCCATACAACTCGTAATTGCTGGAAAAAACCGCCACATTGTGTTTTTCCACAATATTTTTGACTTTAAATAAGGGCGTTCCCCGCTTTAAACCTAGAGCTTTGGCCTCACGAGTAAGAGTGACGATGCAGCCGTCGTTATTACTCAAAACGACCACCGGCCGCTTCAATAAATCCGGCCGGAAAACTCGCTCACAGGATGCGTAAAACGAATTGCCATCGATCAGTGCATACATAATTACGCGATTCTCGTAGCCGTCATCGGTTTGATGACGTAGTTCACCACCCCAAAGAGCATCCACTGCTCCCCTTCTTTAGGATAGATATCGGGGTACTGACCCGAAGCATTCTCTGCCTTCAGGTAAAAGCCGTCCGCCGTTTTGATAAAACGTTTGACCGTATAGTCATCATCAATTTGCATGACCACAATGTCATTATTTTTAGGCGTTCTTGAGCGATCCACCACCATAAGGTCACCGTCAAAGATTCCGGCGTCAATCATGGATTGACCGGCTACCCTCAGGACAAACGTGGCTGGTGCGTTATCAATCAGTAAGTCATTAAAGTCCAACGTTTCCTTGTAGCTTTCTGCCGGCGACGGGAATCCTGCCTGAACGGAATATTCATACAAAGGAACAGAGACTTTGCTCACCGGCATCACCGCTTTCGCCCATGAGGGAACCGTAAGGTTGTCTTCTTTTAAATTAGTAAGCGCCATGCGCAGCCATTGACCACCGCCCTTAGCTTTAAACGTCTCTTTTTGCTCAGGCGTCACGCGAGCAATGATAGTCGCAGCCAAGGCCTCATCCCCTAAAGGCTTGCGTCCAGCGTTATCTCTTTTTCCACCGCGTCCATTACTCATTTCTATATTCCTTCAGGTTAGCTTTCGGAATTTCATTTTCATTGGCATAGCCCATAAAGGGAATCCGTATCTGCACTTCGTGCACTTTACCCAAAAAGATCAACCCCTCAAGACTCTTTATTTGTTTCGGTTTGGTCACGTCAGAAATATACGTAAAACTCCCATCCCCATTACGAATCAATTTAGCGATGTCCTTTGGTTTGTCAGTCCCCTGCTCAAAAACATAAAAGTCATCCCCGTCATAAGATTTGATCGCCGTATTGACCAAAAGGCGCATCCCTTTTTCGATATCGGGTGCCAGAGCGTCATCAGCGGCATAAATTATTACCCCTGAAACATGATCCTCTTCTATTTCAAAAGCATTGCCGGGACCATAAATGTATGTCCGCACCGGTTCATCCGGATCAATCAAACAGCGAGATACGATTTTTACACGCTTATCTTTACTTCTCTTATCAGTTGAATCCATAGCCCGTGTTTCCATAGTTATTGTCCTTTTTCACTTTAAAGAGCACCTGCGGGTACCGACTTTGTAGTTTGTTTTTAACTTCTTCAGCACTCGTTTCCGTATCAAAGAAACTCGTCCAAGCTTTGTTTCTTTGCAGACGATAGTCAGGTCTCAACCCTCGTGCTCCATAAACCGAGATTCCTGAGAACCTACGCATACCGTGTAATTTCGCTTGCAAATAAAATTTCACCCCTGTCATGATCTATCCTCTAGCGAAATACCGAATTAACTCATTTATTTGATATTGTAATACAATATCAGAAAGAAATAAAAGGCCTAAAACTTCCTTCTTCAGAAAATAATTTTTTCCGTTAAACTGACCCGCATCATGCAGTACATCACAGGATTTCACGCTTTAAATTGTCATTCTTCTCTCAGGGCGCCGGACACGTTACCGGTGGCCGTGGACTGGACGTACCCGGAAATCGCTGATACTGAAACCGCATTTTTCATGGACTTCAGTATTGAAACGAATAAAGAAATTCCCTACTTGACGGGCACTCATAACGTGGCCAACCCGATCCGAGCTGTTTTAGATTTAGTTATCCAAGGAAAAGAAAAAGAGCTGACCGGACTTAAGCACAAGATTCTGGCTAATGACCTATTAACCGAAGAGCTATTTAATAAGGTTATTGAACTTCAAGCTCAAAGTCTTTGGAATGATGTCAGTTGGTCTATCGGCTGCGAGTACGGCATCGAATGGCTTGATTTTCTGACATCGAAGAATATCGCTTGGCCGACAAACCCTAATCCGAGTTTTGAACCGGTAGCACCGGCCGATAATAGTCTGTTGTCGTTCGTCCAAGCTCGTATCAGTGAATTTAAGCAATTTCAGAAAATTTCGACGCTCGCCGGCCTTTTTCATTCCGTATTATTTCGGGAGGCGGAAGTCAATCGGATGGTCAAAATCGAGCTGAGGGTGTTTCTCAGCAAGCTTCAGTCTGAAGAATTGCAATTTCTAATGGCGATTGAACATTACCCTGAAAGTAATCACGTATTTCAGACAGACTTTATGAAGTTACGAACAATGTTAAAAATGGACTGATCAACAGAAGTTTTCTCAATTGCTTTCAATATGGAAATTCGTGAAATCAAAAAGAACAAAAAACAATTTATCTCGTTGCTCCTTTTAGCAGACGAACAAGAAAACATGATTGATCGTTACCTCGATCGCGGTGCAATGTTTGTGCTTGATGATGGGGGCGTTCGAAGCGAGTGCGTAGTGACAGATGAAGGTGAAGGAGTACTAGAAATCAAAAACATCGCAACCTATCCTGTCGACCAAAGAAAAGGTTACGCCAGTTCGTTAATTCAATATGTTGCAGAGAAATATCGGGATCAATTTTCTGTTCTACGCGTAGGTACTGGGGACAGTCCGGCGACAGTCCCCTTTTACGAAAAGCTTGGCTTTGTTCGTGTTGGTTGCATCAAGAATTTTTTCAGAGATAACTACAACCACCCGATCATTGAAAATGGCGTCCAACTTGTTGACATGATTATTCTTCAGCGCCGACTCTGACCATGACTATGTTACCGTTCGTACATCAGCAAGACAATTTTTGAAGACAATCTTCAAAATTTGAGCTTCCATCTAAAATATTGTTAAATTCTTGCGAAAAGTACTCTCATTAAGTCAATCTAAAGTGCACAAAAAACTTTGAATAAACAATTGATTACAGGAATCAGACCAAATAGATTTCTATTCGTTCCTTGTTGTGGCCTTGTCTACTTCGTTTAAGCTTTAAAGCACCGATTTCACTAGTTCGCCTAATGTGAGTTCCTCCACAGGGGACTTTGCCGAACCCTTCAATTCCCCAGTAACGTACTTCATCTGCTTCATTACTAAATGCGCTGATAATCGGTAAGTCGGCTGCAATCAGTTCTTTAGCCTTTTGCTCTAAAAATGGGAAAATTTCGGAAATGTTATTTTCCCAAATAAAATCAATCCGAGCTTTTTCTGAAGTAATGTTGGCACCTATTTTCTGCGGTTGATTGAAGTTTTGATTCACGAGTTCCAGAATGATCTCCGCCGCAAAATGTAATCGCATGATTTTGTAGCGCTTCGCCCAATCAATTTTCAACACAACCGTATCACCAACGTCTAAGTGGTGGTTTTCCTCTATGGTGTAGAAAATTTGTTTGCCGAGTTTTTTCGCTTCGAGTATAGGGAAATTATTGATAGTGCCGACATCCGACTGTTGTCCGCCTGAAAAAGCGTAGACGATTGTTTCCTTGAGGGTGATGACATTATCAGCGACAGAGGTGACGGTTGTCACTAATTCGGTTCGATAAGGATCTTCCCAAAAGACTTTTTTTACAGGATCCATGATTGGCAAACAAAATGTAAAATACTCAGTCACAGTCTACACAGATTTCGAATCTGGTTGATTTAAATCATTTTGGGGTACAGTTTAATTTCTCCCATAGCGATTAAAAAATCAGGAAAAAAAAGCCCACTGCAACGGTCAAGCTACAGTGGGCGATAAAATCGGAAAGGTAGCTAGGCTCATTGCCTGCGCTTTCCTGAACGAAACCGATCTCCCTCAAACGATTCCGTTCACCTGATGAAACCGATGCGATCACCGCATCCCCCTCGTTTCATCCGGCACGAGCACCCGTAAGCGAAGAACCGAGCACCCGGCGGACCACGAAACCACAATACCGTTTCATTGTCCACGCTTTTATTGTCAGCTTTTTTGACAGAAAAGAATAGTAGGACTTTCCTTACCCCTTAAGAGGGGTTTTCTAAGGAAATCGATAGTAATAATCTGTTTTGAGAAGGAAAATTAACGCCAGGGAATCTCACCCGGGAAAAGCCGATCGACGAGTTCACGCAATTCCACTGAGGCATCGTTGACAGAATCCAATAAGGTCGGTTTGTCGGTTCGTTCATCCCATTGAACCGTATAGACATTATTGTGGCGTCCCTGTTCGGTCAGTTCCAACTTAGCATAACGAAGCGTCGAGTAGGTCCAGGAAGAGCCGTATACAGCATCATAGCGAAGCGTCATGGGACAGGAATTGATGATGGTCTTTGTATCATCGGCTTCGACTCGCATCACTTTGAGGCCCTTATCCATTAAAGCCCGACGCAAAGTGAGGAAGACCTGCGGACGTACCGAAGGATTATCGACAAGGCAGAGATTTTTCTGGCCTGCAGCATGCCAATCGTTATTGGGGGTGACTGTAGAGCAGCCCGCCAGCACAACGGGTAAAGCAAGAGCAGATACCAGTAAAAACGAAGATAAACGCATGATAATCCTTAAAAGATATGGGCTGATTGTATACGTTCCGTCTGAAATTACAATAGAAAAATCTCTCTATTCATAAAAAGATAATTCTCATTTAATGTTTTCGAAATACAATGCCGCAATTGATTTGATTGGTACTAAAGATATGTCTGAAAGAAATACTCCCGCGCTCTGGAATCCGATGTGGGCGATTTTACTGAGCTTTATCTTCACCCCTGTCTTCGGCGGCATTGTCTGCGGGCTCAACTGGCGCGCCATGGGTAAAGAAGAATTAAGCGTACGCTCCTTCAGCTTCATGCGCTCCACGCTTTTTATCATGGTGCTGTATATCTTTGCAGAGCCCATGCTTCGCGGTATCCCCTATACTCAATATGTGCTTCTGGCCATCATCGTGGGCTTGTGGCTTGTCTGGACCTTCATGGACGGTATCAAGCAACTTCGCTATGTGAACGACACCTACGGTGAGGATTACGAACACAAATTCTGGGCCAAGTGCATCTCCTGGGGTGTGGGCGGATGGGTCGCCTACTATGGTTTAGCCATCACCTACGTGATCGGCCTTCACCTTTTGGGATTGGATATCTAACCGATCAGGCAAATCATGGCAGGACGCTCAAGCAGTAAAAAAGCCACCGAATCGCGAAATGCCCGAGCAAACTACGTGCTGGGGCTCTTGGGCGGCGTTGCTGTCTCGCCTCCGCAAGCGTCTAAAGAAGCCATGCAATACTATGCCCGGGCTGCTGCCGAGGGCAATCCCGATGCCCAGTATCAATTAGCCAAACTGCTCGTTGAGGGGCAAACCCTTTCAACCAATAATCGGGCGGCGCTTAAGTGGCTTAAAAAAGCTGTGGAAAAAGACCATGCAGCGAGTCAACATCTGCTTGGCCGTATGTACTTAAAAGGACAAGGCGTCACCCGAGATGAGCACCGTGCATTGGAGCTCTTACGCCAGGCAGCCATTTCCGGCAACGCGGATGCTGAATACGACCTGGGATGCGCTCTTTTAGAAGGAATTGCCGGTGAAACGGATGCCTATCAGGCTCTTCGCTGGTTTCGTCTGGCAGGAGCCCAAGGGCACGTACAGAGCCAATATCGCGTAGGCTACGCACTGGCCCACGGCGCAGGCTGCCAGATTGATTTGCAACAGGCGGCTACGTGGCTTAGAAAAGCAGCCGTCAACGGTGATCCCAAGGGCCAATACGAATTCGGACTTCTTTTTATTCACCCCGACTACACCAAGCGCAACGAAGAGGAAGCTTTCCGCTGGATTCGTTTGTCTGCTTTGGCCGGATTTGCTCCGGCACAATACCAGCTCGCTCTTTTTTACCAAGCCGGTGAAGGCACTCTTGCCTCCTATGAAGAGGCTTTTATCTGGGCCAGACGCGCTGCCGCCCAGGGCGAAGCAAAGGCACTGATTTTATTGGCTAACCTCTACCGGTTCGGTGCCGGTACCGCCGTTAATATCCCTGCGGCCTACGCCATTGCCTCTTATTTGTCAGCCGCCGATAACCCGACCGCAACAGCACTTCTTCAAACGCTTGAACCCCAGATTACCTCTGCGCACCGCAGTGAAGTGCAAAAATTGCTCTCGGGAGTAAAAAGTGCGGTCGAGCTCATCGCAGCCATTTCCGCCCATCAATAAAAAAAGCAAGGCCATCAACCGAAACCTTGCTCTTTTTTTAGCTACGTCGATTGCCTATTTTTTCTGATAGCGTTGACGCACGCTTTCAAATAAGCAAATGCCGGTTGCAACCGAAACGTTCAGACTTTCAACGGAACCCGTCAAAGGAATCTTCGCCAAATCATCGCAGCGCTTACGTGTTAACTGTCTTAAACCCGGTCCCTCGGCTCCCATCACCCAAGCAAAAGCGCCGGTCTGATCAAAGTCGTAAATGGTTTTGGTCGCTTCCCCTGCTGCCCCCACAACGACCACTCCTGCTTCACGCAATTCGACAATAGCGCTGGCCAAATTAGTCACCGTTACAACAGGAACCGTCTCCGCAGCTCCTGCTGCAGCTTTGGCTGCCGCAGGCGTTACCGTTGCTGAACGGTCTTTCGGAATAATCACTGCCTGAACGCCTGCCGCATCGGCCGAGCGCAGACAGGCACCGAAATTTCTGGGGTCCGTAATGCCATCCAAGATCAAGAACAAAGAATCGGGACGGATCTGATCCATGAGTTCATCAAATGTGAGACTGACCTCAAGGGGCTTGGCCATCGCCACAATTCCCTGGTGGGGAATGTCGCCTGAGACCATGCCGGTTAAGCGGTCGTGGCCGGCCTGCATCACACGCACGCCGAGGCTTTCCAATTCAGCCCGCATCTGACTCATGCGTTTGTCGCGACGCTGCGGATCGACATAAACACAAACGATGGAGTCCGGATCCTTTCTCAAACGGGCACCCACTGCGTGAAAGCCCGCCAAAATAATGTTTTTAGCCATAATTTATTTTCTAATTAGTTAAACGCCACCATTGTATCAGCGACGCGAACGACTGATACGGAAATCAATGCGCCGGCGGTCCTCATCAACATCAATGAGACTTACGGTGACCACATCCCCCACCGCAAACTCCTCGCCGAACGTTTCTCCGACAAGCTTTCCTTCGACGGTGTAACCGTAGTAATCAAAACCAATATTGGAAATATGAACAAAGCCGTCTACAAAAATATCCTGCAGCTGCACATAAAGCCCGTAAGAGGTAACGGCCGTAATGGTCGCCGTGAACTTTTGCTTATCGCTTGCAATTGACTTCATGTAACGGCACTTAAGCCACGCCGTCACATCGCGGCTTGCGTCATCGGCCCTGCGTTCACAGGCACTTGTGATTTTGCCCAATTCAACCCAGGCGCCTCTTGATGGGTCGGTAGCCTGTTCTTTTTCAGGCTGCGGCATCGCCAAAAGCGTGCGTTTTAGCGTCATGCCGCTTAAGCTGTTTAATACCGAACAGCTCGCCGCATAAACCGTCGGTCGATAAGTCCTGCGCGACAAAATCCCTCGGATCGTGCGGTGAACAAGCAAATCGGGATAACGTCTGATGGGTGACGTGAAATGCGTATACGCTTCGTAACCCAACCCGTAGTGACCGATATTGTCAGGCGAATAAACAGCACGCTGCATGGAGCGCAAAAGCGCTGTCTGAATCACATCGCTGTAGGGCTTGTCGCTCACGGCCTCGACAACGGCCTCGTAGTCTGCCGCCGTGGGCTTATTGCCGCCCGAGAGCGACAATCCGAATCCGGAGAGTGTGCGACGAAGCTCGAGCAACTTATCAACCGAGGGGCTGTCGTGGACACGATACAGGCTCAACTTCTTATGTCTGCCGATAAAGTCTGCCGCACAAGTGTTGGCTGCGAGCATACACTCTTCAATCAATCGGTGTGCGTCATTGGACTCACGGGCAACGATTGCCACAATATCACCTTTTTCATCGGTCTTCACCAACGTTTCCCTAGTGGCAAAATCAATCGCGCCTCGCGTCTTGCGAGCCTGTCTCAACACTTTATAGAGCGCATAAAGATTATCCAGGCTACCTCTGACCGTAGCCGGAACATCGGTTTCTTCAACGGCTTCTCCGCTCAGATACTTCCAGGCATTGGTGTAGGTTAATCTCGCGTGCGAGTGAATGACACCGGGATAAAACTGATAGGCCTTTACCATACCGAGCGAATCAATCACCATGTCACAGACCATCGTCAGGCGATCGACGTTCGGGTTAAGTGAACAAAGGCCGTTACAGAGTTTCTCTGGCAGCATCGGGATAACGCGTCTGGGGAAATACACGGATGTACTTCTCATCTGCGCATCATGATCGATATCGCTTCCCGGTTTGACGTAGTAGCTCACATCGGCAATAGCGACCAAAAGTCTGAAGGCGCCGTCTTTTAAAGGCTCGGCATAAACCGCGTCATCGAAGTCACGGGCGTCCTCCCCGTCAATCGTACAAAAAGGGACATCTCGCAAATCGACGCGTCGGGCGCGATCTTTAGCAAGAACTTTTTCGGGCAGTTTCTCTGCCTCCTGCATCGTACCGGGGCTGAATTCATAAGGTAAATTAAATTGACGGACCGCCAATTCAATTTCCAAGTCTGCGTCGTTATTGACTTCAAGAACCCGATCAATCCGCACATAAACTCTGGGGTCGTCCTTACTCGGGTAGCGTTCAATGGCAGCGACTGCTTTTTGATCGACCCAAGCGTCCAGAACCGAGTCGGGCTCCGTGAATTTCACACTTAAATTGCAAAGCCTCGGATCAAACTTTTTGAAGTGATAGGTGACTTTCCCGTTTTTAGACTTGTTCTTTTTGACTTCGCCCACAATCTCCGCCACGGCATGGTCGATCACTTCCGTGACATTGGCAAAAAGATACACGTCATCCCAGGGCTCTGAGGAATGCCCCGCACGGAAACGTACGGCATCGCCCGGTAAATAGAGTTTTGCCGCATCCTGAGTGAGCGAAAAACGTTCTCCCGTATCGTCTTCGATGACATAAGGAAGGTTTTGCGCAGGGGTAACCACGATACCCGTGTGTTCTTTTTTAGCTTTATGCGTGAAACATTTTCTCTGGGAATCAAACCGCACACGGCTGTCACCCATCAGGCGATCCAGAACCAGCGCAAAAAGGCTTTCGTTGAGTTTGCGGTAGTGTTGGGAGAGCAAAACGTACAATTCCGAGGTGTCCAGATCAGTCGCTGACTGACTGAGGATCTCCACGGCTTTTTGCACGAGCTCCGTGACGACATAATTTTTAACCCGCCCTTGCGTTGATTTCGATTTTTTAGTAGCGGATCGTTTTTCTTTAACAATTTTCGGTCTGGGTGTTTTCTTTAAATTTGGCAACTTCTTTTCTCTTTCGTATATAATTGCGACTTCTGTGACAAACCTTCGGTTTGCACGATAAGCCCGGGTGGCGAAATTGGTAGACGCACCAGCTTCAGGTGCTGGCGCTGCGAGGCGTATCGGTTCGAGTCCGATCCCGGGCACCAAAAACGCTTAAATAATCAAAATTTCTCTTTGGTTATTTAAGCGTTTTTTCTTTTCAGACAACCTTCTTTAATCCCCGCCTCGTCCTTTCAGCTAGTATATCGAAGTTTTTTAACGAGATTGAGAAATTTCAGCGACATTCCGATGACAAAGTCCCCCTGAATGCGACCTTTTCTATCTCAAAACAGGCGATACAATCGCTTCCCTTCCGAACTCAAATTCGTCTCGATTTAACTTTGATTGATCCGCACGATTTCTCGTTCGGTTCATCTAGGTTCAATATTATTTTAATTTTATTAAACAATTTAGTTGGTTGTGTTTTAATATTATAAAAATATTAAACAGCCATTATCATTGTTTAGATTGCATACTGAGAATATCCACGACCTCGTACACACTGTCATAGTCGCGAGCAAACCCCTCTTTGGAAGGACCACGATCGGTAACCATCATTTTGACCTGAACCGGTGTACCGTTTTTGATGCCGTGGGTGATTGCGTCATAACGGTCATAGAGTTCTCCGGTTTTATCAACCACCCAAAATTCAGACGAACTGCCGGCAGGCTTAAAAGAGCGCACCTCATGCGCAATCACAAGTGAGCCTTCCGTTTCAAATGCTTTTGAGTCGGAGTGAACAGAAGGTGTCTGACTCGTGCAAGCGACCAGTATCGGCAAAAGAGCCGACGCAACCATGTAGGCGATCTTCTTCATCCGTTCCTCTCCTATATTGATTCGTCCTTTCTTCTTTCATTGTAGAAACAGGAAAGGCGGAAATAAGAAAAAATGTTTTACTAAATGTCAACTCCGTCTTTTTCTCTTTTCCAGAACTTCCAATTGCTTTTCCTGAATAGCGGCCTGCTCCTTGGCGCTTGTCGAATGGGTGACGAGATAGACACCCGCAAAAATCAAAAGAACGGCTAATGCTTTGGTCCACGACAGAGAATCGAGTCCCATGGCCGCTGCTGCCAAACAGCCCACAACCGGTTGCACATAGTTATACATGGCGGCCACCGTGGGCTTTAAGTTGCGCTGCCCGATCACAATGAGCAAATAGGAACAAAAGGTGCCTCCCACGACCACATAGGCGATACTGAGCCACTCATGAAGGCTCAGGGATAGCCATTGAGTGGTTGCTAATGACGTCACGGAAAAAGGCAGCATACAAAGCGTGGCAAAGGTAAACATCCACTTCATGGTCGTAAAGAGACTGTAACGTGTGACCAGGTCTTTGAATTTCACCACGTAAAACGCAAAACTCAACTGAGCGCTTGCGACCAACAGGTCACCCCAGACATTGCTTTCAATCGCGGGATTAGCCGCCACATCGGTTTTAGACAAAATAAGCGTCAATGCCCCGATGGCACCCATGGCAATACCGATGAATTTTTTAAGCGTAATCGGATCTTTTAGCAGAAATGCCGCCAGAACCATTGCCCATAAAGGCATACTGGAAGTCAGAATGGTCGCATTTCCCGGAGTCGTTAATCCGACACCGAAAATATAACTGCCTTGGTTGAGTGTAATGGCAAAAAGAGAAGCAAAAAACAACCGCAGAAGATCCGGTTTGGAAACGGTTTCGTGCGGAGCAAAAAATGACGCAAACCAAAAAAGAACCGCTGCCCCCAGCACGCGTAAATCCGTCAGAATCAAGGGGCTCACCAAGCCTCCCACCATGACCACTTTGGCAATCGGCGCCATCAAACCCCAAATGATATTGGCACCCGCTGCACAGCCGTGCCCCAGTAATGCTGACTGCCTGACCATAACGATCCTTTCCCTTTTGACCGAAAAAACGAAGCCATTATAGTCGTCACATCCGTCCATACCATTGCGACGAAAGGATATTCGGGCAAGTCCTCTATTTCGAATTACCTATGACTGGCTTAGAATGTCACTATTTGCGTTTCTACTAAAAGGCTCTCAATCATGATGAAGCAATCGCTTTGGGCTCTGGCGGCGGCCGCCTGTTTTTCATTCATGGCCGTGTTTGTCAAGCTCTGCAGCGGCCACTTCGGATCGTTGGAACTTGTTTTTTACCGATCCTTAATCGGTATCGTCACGATTTCCATGTTCGTGCATTCTCAGGGTCTTTCACTTCGCACAGAACACTTAGGCGGACACATTAAGCGTGCGGTTTTGGGAACCATTTCGGTCGGCCTGTGGTTTTTCACCATCGGTCAGATGCCGCTTGGCACCAACATGACCCTGATCTACACAACGCCGCTGTTTATGGCCGCGAACTTCATCATCCTCGCCTTTATTAAAAAAGAGAGGGCTCCGTGGGGCGTGATCCTTGCGATCGTTTTCGGTTTTGCAGGCGTCACAACCGTTTTACAGCCCACGTTTGATGAGGGGTACCTGATTCCGGCACTCATTTGTCTTTTTGTCTCTTTCATTGATTTGATCGTGTACTGGCAGATCAAGGAACTCGGTAATCTCAAGGAACCTTCCTGGCGCATCGTCTTTTACTTCTCCACGTTCGGCGCCATATTCGGTATCTTAGGCAGCTACCTTCTTGAAGACGGCATGCACATGCCCACACTTGAATCCGGTGCCTACCTGATCGGTATGGGCATTTGCGCCACACTCGGTCAGATCTGCACTACGCGCTCCTATGCCTACGGCAATATGCTCTTAAGTTCCTGCCTGGGCTTTTCGGCCATCCCCTTCTCCGCACTCGTGAGCTTCATGCTCTTTAGTGAAACGGTTGCCATGATGGGATTAATCGGTATGGCCATGATCATTATTGCGGGCGTTTGCGCTACTATTTACACCAAACGGACGGAGGCGGCTAACAAAGCTCGTGAAACCGCCGCCTCCTCATAAACATTTCCATTCACTAAGAGGTTTAAAAATGGATAAGAAAGAAACCCAAAAAGACGTTCAAAAAGAACAAGCCCACGTTCAAAAGGAACCCAACGTTTGGGTGTGTGATGCCGTGGGCGTTACGCACTGCGATGTGAGCGATAAGGGCGTCATCTACACCGTGACCTGGACCGACTTTATGGGTCTGCAACACTCGGCCAAGATCAAGCGTGAAGATTGCTACTTTGACTTTGTCAATGTTTTGAAGACCTTAGTCAAGGGCGGTTATCGCTACAACACGATGATTGCTCAGGCCCCTGCCATCATCCAACAACGCCTCACCGCTTTCCGTCCTTCTCAAGAAAGCGTGAAAAAGGCCATTGAATCCATGAAGAAATAATCGTTAAGATTATTTCTCCCAGGCGAAGCCGCTCGGTTTCGCCTTTTTTTGTGTCCGGTAACGCAATGTGCTTATGTTCCGTGTCACGCAAAAGCGCTTCTTCGTCTATATTGGGATGTGTTGATCTGATTGAATGTAGGAAAGGCCATGACTGACTCCGTTTTTTCTTCCGTAAGCACGCTGCCCGATGATCCGATTTTAAGTTTAACGGGCAAATTTTTAGCCGATCCCCGAGACTGCAAAGTCAATCTGGGCGTCGGCATGTACCTCGATGAAAACGGTGTCACTCCGGTTTTGGATGTGGTCCGCGAAGCCGAAGAAGCCATTGCCCTCTCCCATCGCCCCCATACTTATATTCCGCAGACAGGTCTTCCTCTTTACGATCGTTTGGTTCAAGAGCTCCTATTCGGAAAAGACAGCGAAGTTGTCACGTCCAAGCGAGCCTGCACAGTGCAAAGCTTAGGGGGCACCGGAGCCCTTAAACTGGGTTGCGATCTGATGTATTGGGCCTGCGGTCTGAGAGTGGGAGCAGCCTCTGTTCCGACCTGGGGCAATCACAATGATATTTTGGAGCGCTCAGGCTACACTGTCGCTGCCTACCGCTACTATGATGCGGGTACTCACGGGCTTAATTTTGAGGCTATGTGCGAGGATCTTAAGAAATTACCCGCCAAAACACTCGTCATTTTGCACGCCTGCTGCCATAACCCCACAGGATACGATCTCAACGAAAACCAGTGGTCGGAAATTATCGACATTTGCAAACACTGTGACTTAGTTCCCTTCCTGGATCTCGCCTATCAGGGTTTTAAATCAGGACTTGAGGAAGACTCATTGGCCGTGCGCCTTTTTGCAGATTCCGGCCTCGACTTTTTAGTGGCCTCCTCGTTTTCCAAATCGTTTAACCTCTACAGCGAAAGAATCGGCGCGCTCACTGTTGTGACGCATTCAGAAGACGAAGCCTTGCGAGTGGCCTCCCATCTGAAGTGCTGTGCTCGAGCCAATTACTCAAATCCTGCAGCCTTCGGTGGTCGGATTGTCGAACGAGTCTTAAGCGACCCGGAAAAATTTGCCCACTGGGAAAAAGAGTTGGCCGGCATGCGAAATCGAATCCTTGCCATGCGTCAGGCTTTAGCCGATGAAATGCGAGCAATCGGTGCCAAGCGCGATTTTTCCTTTGTGACGGAGCAAGCCGGGATGTTCTCTTTTACCGGTTTAACGCCTGAGCAGGTCGATCGCCTCGCTTCGGAATTCGGTATTTACGCTGTTCGCAACGGCCGAATCTGCGTCTGCGGCTTAAATCGGAAAAATGTGGCCTACGTCGCCCGCAGCTTTGCGGCGGTACTGTGATTGATACCGGCTATGGCTCTAGAAGAAAAGCCGCTTTGTGTAGTTTTAATCGGGATTCCGTATTCGGGCAAATCCACTTTTGTGTCCGAACACGCTTGGCTTAGTCAATTGGCGCGAATCTCTTTTGATGAGGAAGTGCTCGAACTCGCCCACGGCGACTACAGCAAATGGGCTGAAGTCGCCCAACAGGCAGGCCTCAATATTGATGAAAAACAAAATGCTTTGATCCAAGCGAAGCGTTCATTTTTGATAGACAAAACAAACGTTTCAACACTTGAGCGCGAAAAACTTATCGCCGAGTTACAGAGCCACGGTTATCAGACCGTTGCCATTGTTTTTGAGCCGCCCGAGGCAAAAGAGCTCAAGCGCCGCATCCAAAAACGCTCGGACAAAATCATTCCGCCTGAGGTCATCACTCAAATGCGCCGCAATTTTGAAAGCGGCAAAGCCGATCTATTCAGGCAATTTGATTCGGTTTTGTTCGTTTCTCAAAACAAAACTATCACTGTTAAAAAGTAGTTCCAGTTTTTTTGCCAGATTTTTTAACCTTCAATTTGCCTCTTTTCATTTGAAAAAACACGTGCCATCTCTGAACGATCCGAGCTAATCTGGGTTAGAATACGCATTTGTTTTGATGATTGATTTTTCACGAGATTTTTTATGATTACCGATCACGATGTTTACCAGTGCCGTCTGCAAACCATTCGCGACGTCATCCGCTATGCAATGACGCAATTTGAAATCAACAATATTTTCTGCGGACACGGTTGTGCGGACACCTACGAAGAAGCTTATTTTCTGGTGTTGCGCTCGCTGAGACTCAATTTCGAAGACTCCGACCGCTTCTGGGATGCCAGGGTATCGAACGCAGAACTTAAGATGCTCCTTGATCGGATTGAAAAACGTGCGGTTGAAAAGATCCCGACCCCTTACCTTTTGCAGGAAGCCTGGTTGACCGAGCATCCCTTCTACTGCGATGAACGCGTGATCATTCCCCGCTCGTATATCGCCGAGCTTTTAAAAGACGAATTGGCGCCCTGGGTTTCCAATGCTGATAACGTCACCCGCGTGCTCGATCTTTGCACGGGTTCGGGCTGCCTCGGTATTTTGGCCGCTGAAGTGTTCCCCAACGCCAAGGTCGATTGTGTGGATATCAGCCAGGACGCACTCGATGTGGCCAAAATCAATGTCGAGCGCTACGGCATGCAGGATCGCATCGAACTCATCAAGAGCGATCTCTTCAATGAATTGGGTGACCGTCAATACGATGTCATCATCAGTAATCCCCCCTACGTGACGCAGGAAGCGATGGATAATCTGCCCGCCGAATACCGTCATGAACCGGCTCTGGCTTTAGGCGCAGGCGATGACGGCCTGGATATTGTCCGTCGTTTGATGACCGATGCGAAAGCCCATTTAACCAATAAAGGGGTGATGGTCGTTGAAGTGGGTGACGGTAAAGATGCTTGTGAAGCAGCCTATCCGAAGGTTCCCTTTACGTGGCTTGCTACCGAAAATGAAGATGCCATGGTGTACCTATTGCGAAAGGATGAACTTCCGTAATGCTTAGACTCCAAGACGTCAGTCTCATGCGAGGCGTGCGAGTGCTGTATTCGCACGCCACACTTTTGGCTAATCCCGGCGAACGCATCGGCTTGGTCGGTGAAAACGGCTGCGGAAAATCAAGCCTCTTGGGTGCCATTTTGGGCGAAGTCCCGATTGAAGCAGGCGACATTACTGCGCCTGCCCCTGAAAATATCGGTCACGTCGCCCAAGACATCGATACCGTGGACGAAGTCGCGATTGATTGGGTTTTGTCCGGCCATGCGCCCCTGGTTGCCGCCAAAAAAGCCCTTGCAGAAGCTCATGATGACATGAGCGCAGCGCAGGCTCATGCTACGTTAGCCGAACTCAATGAAGGCGCCATTGTGGCGCAGGCCAAAATTATTCTTCACGGCCTGGGCTTTACCGAAGAGATGACCGGCCATCGGGTCAAGGATTTTTCGGGCGGTTGGCGAAACCGCCTGGCCCTGGCCCGAGCGCTCATGTGTCCGGCTGAACTTCTGCTTTTGGACGAACCGACGAACCACTTGGATTTGGACAGCGTCATTTGGCTTGAAGCGTGGCTTAAGCGCCAGCACGCCACGACACTCATCATCAGCCACGACCGTGAGTTCCTCGATCGTTGTGTGGGCACCATCTGGAGTATTGAAGACGCGACCATCAGACGTTACTCCGGCAATTACAGTGCCTTTGAAGCCCTGCGTATCGAAAGACTTCGGGCACAGGACGCCGCAGCCAAAGCCTACGAACGCGAAAGCGCTCACCTGCAAAGCTATATTGATCGCTTCCGCTACAAGGCAAGCAAAGCACGCCAAGCACAATCGCGCATCAAAATGCTCGAACGACTCAAAGCCGTTGAGCCTGTGCGTGCTACGCGCGAGTGGCGTTTTGAGTTTTTAAAGCCTGAGAGACTGCCTGAACATTTAGTTGAGGCGCAGGAAGTCAGTCTCGGCTACACCGATAAACCCATTCTCACGGATGTGAAATTTTCCATCCGTGCCGGTGAACGGATCGGTGTGCTGGGCGTAAACGGTGCCGGTAAATCCACTTTGATCAAAGGCATCTGCCAAGAGCTCATGCCCATGAAGGGCGAATTCCGGTTCGGTCAGGGCCTTCAAATCGGCTACTTTGCCCAACACCAGTTGGAACAACTCCGAGAGGATGAAACGCCCCTGCAGCATCTGCGTCATAAAGCCCCCGAAGAGCGAGAACAGGTCTTGCGTGACTTTTTAGGCCGTTTTCGATTCAGCGGCGATATGGTCAACGCCCCTGTCAAACCTTTCTCAGGCGGCGAAAAGGCAAGACTTGCGCTGGCGCTTTTGGCTTGGGACAAACCTAATCTTATCGTCCTTGACGAACCGACCAATCACCTGGATATGCAAACGCGTGAGGCGCTCACGATGGCGCTTTCCTCCTTTGAAGGATCCGTGCTCCTTGTTTCTCACGATCGGCATTTGCTCGCCGCAACGACCGAACGCTTGATGCTCGTGCACGAAGGAAAGGTGAGCGAATTCGACGGTGACCTCGATGACTATGCCAAGCTGGTTTTGGAAAGCCGCAAGGCGTCTCTTGCCGCCGAAAAAGTTAAAAATGAGGCAGCCGCACCTTCTGTTAATAAAAAGGAAGCCCGCCAACAGGCCGCCCTTGAGCGTCAGCGTATCGCCAATTTGAAGAAACCCCTTCAAAAAGAACTCGCTCAGGTTGAAAAAGAACTCAATCCGTTAAGCGATGAACTCAAAGCGCTTGACGCAAAGTTGGCCGATTCTGAGTTTTATACTCAAGGCGATCAGGATGAAGTGGCCGATGCCCTCAAACGCCGTGGAGAAATCAGCGCCAAAGTCGAAGAACTGGAAGCGCGCTGGTTGGAACTCTCCGAAGCCATAGAAGCTGTTGTCTAATGAAATCATGCTGAACTACAAATCTATTTTGAAAAGAAAACCTGCGGGTCCCACCCGAACCATTAAAGCACTGGCTGCGGCTGACTGTCCTGAACACCCCTTTGCCCGGGTGTTGGTGCTGTTGATGAGTGAGGCGATTTTTGCGCTTTTAGTCATTGTGCTCAACTTCGTTTTCCGCGAAGTTTATATGGACGTCTTTATCACTCAGACAAGTCTTGATGCAGTGGTGCCCCGTGAACAATACGTTGATATGTGGGCCGTGGGATTGCGCTTTGATGCCCAGTTTGCCTACTACATGATGCTGCCGGGCGTCTTTGTGGCGATCTTCGGTCTCCTGGGGCCTGCCTTTTTCAAGCTCTGCATGAAGATATTGGGCACGTGGTTTACCCTCTGCGCCTTTTATCTGATTGTGACCACGATTGCCAACATTCACGTGCTCGGTGCCACCGGGCTGCCCTTGACAGCTGCACAATTGAGTGCCTTTTTTGATGCACCGTTGAGTCACCTGTGGGCCTACAGTTCGGATTTCCCCATTTTCTTTGATTGTCTGATTACCGTTGTTGTGACCGGGATCTTTCTTGGTCTTTGGCAGCGATTCACGACTATTTTCAGTACCTCTTCGCTTTGGAAAAACGAAAATTGGACCAATTGGCTTTTGTGCCTGACGTGCTTTTTCGGCCTGATGTGGACATCTGTGCAATCTTCGATCACCACGAGCGATCCGCTCACACCGCGCCATGCACTCATCAGCGAATATCCGATGGTCAATTTCATCGTGATGAATGCGCCGATGAGTATTTATTACTCGGATGCGCATGAGATGCTTGCTCATCCGGAGCAAACACAAACCCATTGATTGTATCGGGCGCCCAACGGCGCCCGTTTCCATTTGTTAAATTGACTTACATGATCGGCCGGCTCTCATTACAATGGCGGCATCAGTAATAAGTATTTGAAAAATGGCCTTCTTCCCTGAAATTACCCGTCCGCAAAATGCTTTAGGACGTTTTCTGCTGATTTTTACGCAATGCTTTACATTGGCGGCGATTGCCATTGTCTTCATGGCCGCTATCCGTGAGCTTTACTATTGGCTGATGGTCGTAGCCGAAGTGCCCGCCGAGATGATTCAATCCGACGACGTCTGGCGCATGCGTTTTTTAGGCCTTCGCTTCGATGCCCGAACCGGCACAACGCTTGCGATCGTTCCGCTTCTTCTGTCTTTGTTGCTGTTTTACTTTAAAGCCACCTGGAAACCATTAACCAAAGCACTGACGGTTTGGAGTGCGTTTGCCTTTTTTGCCGTAGCGCTTTTATCCGTTTGCAATTTCCACTACATCCGCACTTTCCACACGGCAATTGACATCTTTGTTTTTAACTTCCTGCATGAAGAACCGCAGGCAGTGATGACGACCGTTTGGCAGGACTATCCGATTATTTCCAATTCGCTGGCCGTTATTGTCCTCACCATTTTCATGACCTGGGTTTGGGCAAAGCTTTTTGCCGCGATGAGCCGATCCACGATCTGGGATCAACTCTCAGCTCTTAAGGCCTGCGCACTCATTGTGGTCGGTATTGTCGCTTTTGTCTTTCTTGCCCGCGGGTCACTCACCTCGCGTTATCCGCTGCGACGCAATAATGCTCAGGTCTCTGTTGTCAAACAGATCAATGAGTTGGTCTTAAATGCTCCGATGGCTCTTTATTACGCCAATCAGGACAGAAAAAATTCAATGACGTTTGAACCGGTCTCTCTTGAGCGAGGCGAACGTCTTATGGCCGCTGCTCAAATCGGCTCCCTTACTCAAAAAACAGCTCACAATGAACAATTAGCTGAGCTTAAACCTAACGTGGTGTTTTTCATCATGGAAAGCATGGGCTTTAACATGATGAGTTACGACGTGCCGGGTAAAGTTGACCTGATGGGATCATTGCGGGAACACTTCAAGTCCGATTACGTGTTCAAGCGCTTTACTTCCGCTGACCTTCACACCATTCAATCGGTTGCACAGCTTCTCTTTTTAAGTCCTGTCTCTCAGGTGAGCACGTCTTCGATTCGCAATGTGAGTTTGCCGGGCACGCCCTTTGAAGTGTACAAAAAGCAGGGTTACCGAACGGTTTTTGTCACCTCCGGCACCACCGCTTGGGAAAACATGAAGGAATATCTCCCGCGTCAATACGTTGATGAGGTCTATGACCAGACGCACTTAATGGATCACTTCAATCTCACCTCCACCACCGAATGGGGTGTCGATGACCACTATGCGTTTGAGTTTGCAGCCGATCTTGTGAAAAACTCCAAAGAACCGGTGTTTGTCGTGGTGTTATCTACCTCCAACCACCCGCCCTATCATGTGCCGGCGGGTTACACTCCGAAGCCCATTGAGGTACCCGAAGTCATCAATCAACACTACTATCACGATGATTACGATGAGTCGCTTCTGACCATCATGCAGACTTATCAGGCCAGTGCCGATGCTTTGGGAAAAACGATTTCCGAGCTTAAGTCTCTGAACAATCGAGCCATGGTGATCGGCGCGACGGCAGACCATCGCATGCTCGGCATGAAGCCGCTCCTTGAAGACGGACCTTTTAAAGATGTCGCCATCCCCTTTTACGTCTGGGCTTCCGATAACGTAAAGTCAGCAGTGAATATTCACTTCGATGCCAAACGTGTGGGATCGCACAAAGACATTTTCCCGACGCTTTACGCATTGAGTCTGTCTGATGCGACCTATCGGACCGTTGGCGGGCGCAATATGCTTGCGCCTGTTGATGATCCGCAACGCGCATTCGGCTACAACCTGACGCTTTGGGCCGATGAAAAAGGTGTCTATACGTTAAAAGGACCGATTCTCTTTTATCCCTGGGCCGATAGCAAAAAAGAATTCTTTACGGATTACACCCAAATGCGTGAAGCTACGGCTGAGGAAAAAGCTCGTATTGAAGCTTACCGAGCATTGGATTTCTGGCAGTTAAATGAAAGAGCTTGCGGGACTCGTTAAGATCTTCAAAAAAATCTAGCAGTATCAACGAACGGAACCAATATTCTTGCCTCCGGTTTTAGCCTACCGAGCAACACAAGCGGAAAACCCGAGGCATATTAGATTTTTGTCTGTTCCGAATAGCATCTCAAACCGAAACCGGCTTGATATTGATATCGAGTGCTTTAAGAATATGAAGGAAGGTAGAAAGCTTTGGGTCTCCTTCATCGCTCAAAGCCTTATACAGACCTGCACGAGTCATACCGGCTTTTTTGGCAAGTTGACTAATTCCTCGAGCTCGAGCAATATCTCCAAGCGCCTTTTTAATAAGTTTTCCATCACCGGTATCTTCCATGAAACACGCTTGAAGATAAAGAAGACTATCTCTTTCATCTTCCAAATAATTTTGAATGTCAAAAGGAAGCAACTTTTCTTTTATCATTTATTCGCACCCAAATTTCTAATAAGGCTCGATCCATCGGCAAGAAACTTCAGTCTTGCGGAATCAAGTTGATTCAGTGAAGCTCTGTACTTTACGGCATTGTAGTTTGTGTATACTACAGTTTACAACAAGGTAAAGTCATTATGAAAGATAATCAATGCATTTTTTGTGATCTAAGCAAAGACAAAGAAATCATTGCCGAGAATGATTTTGCGATCGCCTTTTACGACGCTTTTCCCGTGAATCCCGGACATTCTCTTATTATCCCTAAACGTCATGTCGAGAATTATTTTGATTTGACTGAGAAAAAGTGCGCCGCCATACAGGATTTGTTAAAAATCGTTCAAAAGAAAGTTGAAGAACGATTCCATCCGGACGGTTACAACATCGGCGTCAACGTTAATGCGGCAGGAGGTCAATCCGTTTTTCACGTCCACATGCACCTCATTCCTCGCTTTTTAGGAGATGTTGACAATCCAAAAGGCGGCGTACGAGGCGTAATTCCTTCCAAACAAAAGTATTGAAATCACCTCAAAAAAAGCGTTGAAGCGATTTCTTAAGCTTGAAAACGTGGATTTTTGAAGATTCAATAATCTTGAATTCGTGCAAAAAGGGACGCTACGGTAATTCGCAACGTCCCTGCCATCTAGCCTACTAAATCAAAGAATCAGAAGGCGTAACGAGCGCGGATTGAGAAGGCATTGTTCATGCGTTCATCGCCGCCTACATCCAACTCATAAGAGGCGCCGACCGTCCAATTGCCCGTTTGAGCATTAACACCCAACGTCATTTGAACCGGTGCGTCGTCAATTACTTGAGTCTTGATGGTTTCGGTCGCCGTACTCCAACGAACCTTGCTTATGGCTTCATCGTCACCGAAGCTCGGTACAACCGAGATATCAGCCATCGGCGCAACACTCCACGAACCGACGTTGACATTGCCCGAGAAGGCCACACCCAACGGCACCGTAAAGACGTCCATCGTATCGGATTCGGTCTTCAAAGCACCGGTGTAACCGTCAACGTCCAGACGCGTCCAACGAAGACCCGCATGAGAAACGATATCGATAGAACCGAGTTTGTAGAGGTATTCGCCGCCCAAACCTAAAGTCCATGCATCAGCCTTCACCTCTTCGCCGATGTCCATACCGAAAGCGGTAGCGGACAAATCGGACTTGGTGTGCATATAGCCGATATCGATCTTACTGTTGAAGTTACCCATACGGTGGCTGCCGTAGAGCGACACACCGACGAAATCGACATCATTGTCTACATCAATAGCTGCGTCCTTGGAGCCGCCGTCACCCTTACCGACCGTTACAGCCGCACCGACGATAGCGCCGCACGGAGCCACGGTATCAGCACCGAGCACAGCCCCGTAGAGATCCATGTCGTAGCCGCCGTTGCCATACAGATCCTTGGCTTGGTTGAAACCACCCAAGACATCGGCCCAAACCGTCACACCATCGGTGCGATCAAAGTTACCGGTGAGCGTCATACGACGATCGAGCGAACGATTCATGAGTTCAGAAGCATCCAAAGCAGCGTTGTAAACGCCTGATGTAGCAGCCAGGGCTGCCGCTTGGTTACTGATTTCAACAGCTTGAGCCTCGGTTTGTACGCCGAACTGAGTATGGTAAGCCAGGCGTGAAAGGAACTTCGTGCCGCGATCGGCCGATTCAGTTCCTTCTTCATACGACAGGCCTGCATCCTGCCAGGTGTTCAAAAGATCGGCCAATTCCGTACCGACAAGGGTATCGGCACCGGCTGCCAAACGTTCAGCCGTGTAGGTGATCTGATTGCCGTTTAAGGCCAACGTCACATCCATCAGAGCATTGGCATTAACGATCACATCGTTGATGTTTTCTGCCGTCACTCCCTCAACGGCTCCAGCCTTAATCACACCGATACCGGTATCGGTGATTTCAGCATTGACCAAAGAGATCTTCGCCTCTTTATCAATTTCAACCGTTCCGGCAGCTTCCAGAGCAAACGTTTTATCGGTCAAACCGGCTACGTTAAACATCGCCAATGTACCGGCAGCAAGCTTAACGCCACCACCTTGCGGCAAGCCTTCATAGCCCTGAGTCGGCATGTTGTCGAGTTTCCCGTTAAGATAAATGGAACCCGTGGTCACTTTCAATGGCGCACCGATGTACATCACGGCTTGAATTGCATCCTTGCCGTATTGCAGTTTCGTTGCATCGAAAGCTTCAACTGCAGCCTGTTTATCAGCCCCGTAGACAAAAGTTGAATTTTGACCGACGATTACATCAGCCTTCAAACCATCACCGGATACCTGTTCAACAGTGAGGAAAGAGCCCTCAGACATCGGCTGACCATCGACCCATGCCGGATCAATAAAGACCATGCCTTCGTGATCAAGCGTGCCGACCGTTAGGTTACCGGCTGCATTTTGATTGCCGACTGCGATCATACCGCTACCGGAAACCGTATTGATTTCAAACGTACCGGCGTCGACCACTAATTGACTGTTTTCAGCCATCGCCACTTCGTGGGAAATCGTCCCTTGTGCGTTTTCAACGGCTGCGCCACCCAACTGCAGATTACCGCTTAATTGAATGGATTTTTCACCCGCATCTTCACCGAAAGTGACGAGTTCCAGGGATTGACCACTCGTACCGAAAAGGGTCAGGGTGTTGTTTTGTGCAACAGAAACAGCCTTACCGGATTCGACAACCAAAGACTTCACGCCAACCGTCTTATCAACAGTCGCCACTCCACCTTCTTGATCAGCAGGAACCGTCAAATCAACACTCGTGGACGAGAAAGGATTATCACCGATTTCATCAAGTCCGACTTCCGTACGCTCATTGCCTTCATTATCAACAAGCGTACCGGTGAAGGTAACCGTACTAACCGGACTGTTGATGGCTTCGTAAGCCGTATTTGAATAAGCTAAATTCCACTTAGCATCGTTGATCGTAAGAGAACCTTCTATGGCCAAACCGTCCTTCAAACCGCCGACCTTCGCTTCCGTACCATTTTCACCCAAACCCGTCGTAAAGACTTGAGCGGATGACGTGGTCAGCATGGTTCCCTTAGCGATCGTTAACGAAGCACCGTCAGCAAGACTGATTTCTTGGGCTTGCATCGTCCCGGCAGACAACCTGAATTGACCACCCTGACGACCGACAAACTTTCCGACAGTAAAGTCACCACCTTCGCCGACAGACATCGTGAAGGTTCCGTCAGAGACCAGTTGATCTGCGTGCAGCGTACCACCCGTTACAGAAGCATTACCTTGAGTGGCTTGAAGAACTTGAGTTGAAACACTGCCGCCCGTGACTTGCAAAGCCGGAGTGTTGTTAACGACCGGGCGATCGACAACCACCTTCTTCCAGGAGTAATCACCGGCAGAAACAACAAATTGCGAGGGCACAGACGCTTCGGTCTCACCGGCATCGGGACGAATGATCACACCCGTCATAAAGTCTTCATCGTCGATTGCACCTAAGATGCCGCCTGCCAATTCAAATCGACCTTCAGTAAGCAAAGCATTGCCGTCGGCGTCAAAGACATCATCGTGCAGGCTTTCGAGATACTTGGCTCCTGTGCGGACAACCCAGTCATCACTTCCGAAATGACCATAGTTAATCAAAGTCGTACCGGCACCTAAAACAACCTGTTCTTCGGCTTCAATATCACCGTCTTCAGTATTGGTGAGCGTCACGTTTTCAAGCGTGATCGAATCGGCCACATCCATGACAAGAGAGTTCGTGACCGTAGCGTTGCTGATTGCCAAACTGCCTGTGCTGAATTGGGCGTGCTCGCCACTTGCGGCGGTTGCAGCATTAAATTTCACTTCCTGTCCGTTACCGTTAATGGCAATGGCACCCATCCCGGTCACGTTGCCGGAAATATCCACCGCACCGTTGATCGTCATTTCGCCGTCAACGGCAATTGCCATCTTGTCATCAACAAAAACAGCACCGTTCAGTGTGCTCTTACTGCCTTTAGCGAAGGTAACACCGAAGTTTTCAGTTGTCGGATAGGCTCCCTGATCGTCGCTTGTTTGTTGACCGTCAGGAGGTGTCAAGGTGTGTTCAACATAAAGAGCGTACGCATTACCGCTTTCGGATTGAGCCGTAAGCGTAGACTCACCGGCAAAGGTCAGATTCGCATTACCCGTTGCGTAAACCGCAGTCGCATGATTTTGACCGGTACCCTGAGCATTAACGGCTAACGTTCCGTTTGAGACGAAAGTCCCGTTATCGGCAAAAATGCCCACGGTATCGTCACCACGGGCATTAATCGTCAGAGAAGCACCATTATTAACGGATACGGTTGCCCAATTCGTTGCATTATCCTTGTCGGAGTAATGCATAAAAAGACCGTAGGCCAAACGATCCTGAGCAGCATTGTTGACTGAAATCGTGGCGTTACCGCGTTCAAACACCATTTCCGGAACATCCACGGCATCGGCTGACAACAACACCCCGTAGACATCCACGCCATTTGAATGAGTTGACGAAGCGGAGATTAAAGTCTCATCAGCCGAAAAGACGGCTTGACGTTTATGATCAGCATCATCTATCGGATTTTCCAAAAGGTAACCGTACACGGCTGATTCGCCATGCTCATCACGCTGCATGTCGGCTGTGGCAGAAATCAACGTCTGGGTGCCGGTGAAGTGGAGAACGCCGCCAGCTTGATTAAAGCCCAACACTTCCAGATAGTTCGGTTGGGAAAGACCCGACACACTCACACTGATACTGGCATTATTGGCCGTAATCGTTTGATTCTGATCAATGCTGTGCACACCGGAAATAAATGTTACATCCTGGTGGCTGTCATCTCCATCTGCAAAAAGCACACCGAAATTCTCAAAGCCGTCTGTGGCTCGAATTTCGTTCAGATCGGATTGGGTGAAGCTTTGATCAATAGAAAGTGTGGGAGAAAGGTTATCACCGGTTAAAAGGACTTGATTGGCTAAG
>ERZ827186.768-NODE-768-length-32509-cov-4.750632_pt1 | contig 32509 bp, 33 predicted proteins | sample MGYA00519918_ERZ827186 | MGnify/ENA primary metagenome ERZ827186 (study PRJEB31778, sample SAMEA3449275) | human gut metagenome | biome: human gut; feature: human-associated habitat; material: faeces | place: United Kingdom | collected 2010/2012 ...
GGCATGACTGCCCGGGGTGAAGTGCAGCATTCTACTCACTTTCCTCCTCTCTGCGTTTTACGCCATGATGCCTGCTCTCTTTGGCGGAATTCCCCATCCGGCGGTGCCTGACATTATATGTAGAAACCCGTCTTTTCGGTGTCTTTGAGGATATATCATTTTTGCAAACGCTGATTGACCGTTTTTGATATATCTTTTTAGGGTGATTATTCTTTAATTTCATACAGCTCTACCCCTCCGTCGGGCATGGCAGCTTCCTCTGAAAGCCATGTCAGAAAGTCGCCCTTGGGAACCACATAGACCTCCGTCCGCTCCTGTTCTGCCGCTGCGCTGCAATAGTAATGCGCACATACGGCTGGACCGTCGTCCGGCATGACATACATCGCCACGATATCGGAAACCATATTGATTTCAATGTTATCATGATCCCGCATCTGTCGTTCCGGCCGTCTTCGGTCGTAGACATGACGATAGATCAGCACAGCCTCCCGATATCGCACGGGAGGCTTTTCAATAAAAAAATCCCGCATGGCGGGATAAAGAAAAGAACGGATATAATCGGTGGAGCCCTTACTCTTTTTCGGAAGAAGCATCGGAATCCGTACCGAAAACCACCCTTCCTTTGTATATCCGATCTCCACCGGAATCTCCTGCTTCAGAATGGCTTCCACCTGTGCCTCAGCATCAGGATGACCGATATATGACGGAAGAGTACGTGCCGCCAGCGTAAGCTGTTCCGCACACTCCTCTATCAGAAGGGCTTGCTGAAAATAACTTTCTCTGTCCTCTTCATCGAGGTAATACTCCATTGCGGCAATACGGGCACGAAGCGTCTTTTCTTTATTCCGCAATCGCTCGAACTGACTTTTGAATGTATTACGGGATTCCATTTATTTTTTCCTCCGAATAAAAAGTAACCTCCGGCTCTTCCTCACCGTGAAAATCCACCGTGGCGAAAAGGCAGGGTGCGTGTGGCAGCTTCAATCCGTCTGCCATTGAAATATGCGGTAGTACGATAATATATTTAAGGTCTTCATCCGGTTGCAGAAGTCTGAGTAAGCTTCCCTCGCCTTCATAAAGCACCACGATTTCATAACCCATGTTTTCTTTGAGAAAAAACAGCTGCGAAGGATAACTTGCCGGATAGTGCGCCATCGGGTCTACCTGGTAAATGAATTTCAGCAATACCCAAACGGCGATCATTGTCCGCTGATCCGGCTTGCACATCGGATCGGTTCCGATGTAGTATCCGCCGCTGATATCTGAGATCTGCATTTGCCGTCTTAAGTTCCGGAGAATCTTTTCAGCAGTGCTGCGTGGCTTTTGAAGCATTCGTATAATTTGCGTTTTGGATAGTGCACCGTACTGTGTCAGCCACTTGACCACATACTGCTCCTCCTGTAGTAACAAGGTGATAGTTCCCTCCTCTCTTTTTGTATTTCAAAGCACCGGAAAACAAAAAAGCATCGGGAATTTCTTCACGATGCTTTCGTTTTCCTATTCTTTTATCTGAGCAACCAGCCATAATCCTGTCTGCAATCCACCACATAATCTACATACACCGTATTGTCTATGATCTGGAAAAGAAGCAGATACCGTTTTTCAAACAGAATTTTTCTGTACTTGTTGGGTGGAATGTAATCCGCAATCAACCATGAGCATCTCTCCGGCATGGTGGCAAGAGAATTGGCGGTTTCCTCGAATGAAGCAACCAGACGGTTCGCCGCTTCCAGGCTGACCTTTGCCAAAAAAGCTGCATGGGAAACCAGCATTTGTGTCGCACGTTTGGATACGATCACAGAGTAAGTCTTATTCATTTCCATCGTTGACTGCCTCTCTGATAGCGGCCCTCATCATTTCACTGACATCACTGACGGAGTAACCCTTTTCTCCGTGCAGCCGGTCTTCTTCTACGGCAAGCAGTTCCTCGCGGAGTTTGAGCATTTTCTCTCTGCGTTCGAAAGAAGCAATGTCCATAACCACAAGGTCGCCTTCTCCGTTTTTGGTCAGATAAACCGGCTCTCCGCTTTTTTTGCAGAGCTCAGAAATCTCGTTATAATTTTGCCTGATTGATGCAGACGGACGGATATTCATATTCAGTACCTCCTCATATGTTATGGTAATATTCTGATTATATTATACCCATTTTCTGCTATGATGTCAATAGTAAATTTTGTTTTTTTGCTTTCTTATTCCGATGCCATTGAATGTCGCTTTCTCATTAAGGACTCCAGCTCTGAGCGGTCGGTTGTAATCAGCTCACGCTCTGCCGGGGATGCCTTAATGGATACGGGAACCTTATTGGCTCCCGAACAGATCAGTGCCTCGCCTCTCTCAAATCGGGTAATGGAATCAATCTCGGTCTTGGTCAGCTTCAGCACGTCCTGCACATATTTTGCTTCATCCGGTTCAAGGTTAAGTACGATTTTATTCTGACTGCTGTTTATAATTGCCCGTCCGTACTTTCCGTCGTCCAAGCCAAAGAAATCGGACAAATCCTGCGTGGCGGACACGGCAATGCCGCCGAATCCGCGAATCGTTTTGAATATGGTAAGACAAAACTCCGCCGCAAGACGATTTGACGTTGCACCGACAAGCTGCCAGATCTCATCAATCATAATCGCCTTTTTCTTGATGATGTCGGATTTGATTTTATCCCACACATAGTCAAGTGCTATCATCATTCCGACCGGAAGAAGTTTTCCCTTCAGATCAGAGAGGTCAAGCACTACGTAATCATTGTCCAGATTGACATTGGTCTGCTGGTTGAAGGATTGCGCCGAGCCGGTCACAAAACGGCTCAGAATCACCGCAATACGCTCCGTCATAGGATTGCCGAGCAGATTCTTATGTAAGTCTCCAAGGACCGGCATAACCTTCATTTTGGGTGGGTTCGCATTCTTATCTTCATACAGAGAATCGTTATCATGCGTGATACCGAATGCCCCGTAGGTTTTGACAAGAGCCTCATCCAGCAACTGTTCCTCTTCGTTGCTCATATCCGGTATGAGCAGTGAAAAGAAGATCATCAGCTGCTGAATCTTCAATGCCAGCATGGAATCCAATTCCACAAAATCCGCTTCGTCAATCAACTCCTTTACGGGAGAAATGGTATGCCGTATTTCCATGACATTGATACAGTGCCTGGAACCGGGAGCGATTTTCACATAAGTACCTCCGATTTTATTGCATGCACGGTAAAACTCGTGCCCCTTGATGGGTGCCAGAATAAAACACTGAATGCCACGCATCCGCATCCGACCGGCAAGCAGTTGCAAGGCAAATGTCTTTCCGGAGCCGCTTGTACCGACCATATTGAGATTGCCGTTCTTATGCTTTTGCGTATTGAAGAAGTCCACGATACAGAAGGAATTGTTATATCGGTTGATACCGAGCAATACTCCGTTGTCATCGGAAATCTCATAACTCGTAAACATATACGTCGATGCAGCGCCACCCGTCAGGACATTGCGCTGCGCTCTCTTTTCAAGCGACGACTCGATATACAGAAAAGGCATTACCGAGCGGAATGCAGCTTCCTGCTGAAAGCGACAGTCCGAAACGGCAATGTCCATAGATTTGAGCATATCGGTTACCTGCTGTTTACGCCACATCAGCTCCTCATAGCCTTTGGCGGATATCGTGATAAAGGTGGACATATAAAACAGATCTTCATTGTTGGCAATCCCCTCTTTGATGTAATAGCCCGCCTGAATGGAATTGGAAAGCTCCTCGTAATCGGTACTGGTATCCTGCAGATTCTTGATTTTGGTCCGGTTCAGCCGAATACGCTGTGCGACCTTGTCTATCGTCTTGCTTCTATTTTCCCGCTTCAGATGAATATCCACGTCCACCCCTTCTCCTGCATTGATCAATGCCGTCATCCATCCGGCACGCACAACGCCCGGATAACCGTTTCTGCGGATAAAAAGGAAGCAGTAATACATGCCGTCCATCACCACATACCCGGAATGTGAGAAATCAATGCCTCGTGGGGCAACAAAGTTTACAATCGGTATTTCGGGTACAGCATCGATTCCGATGGTTAAATGCTTTTGCACCATGGTGTCCACCACAACACGGTTGACACGGGACGTGAAAGGTTCGGAAACGCAGGAGCGTCGGTTAAAAAACTGATATAAAATCTTTGCCGTCGCTTCGTCCGGATCGCTCGGCTGGACAATGGCATTGCCGCACTGAGCAAAGTAAGCTCTCGCATTCTGCTCAGCGGTCTGCAGCATTCCGTATATCTTACTGAGATCATCGGTGTTTCTGTGGACCGACTCATACTCAAATATGAGAAAGAACCGCCTTGTCAGTGCTTCCCGATTTCCGATATCGCTGATCAGCCGGATATAGTTCTCCCCGACCTCCCGGCATTTTTCGCTTTTTTCTTTTTCGAGATCCTTTCGTATCATAGCGATGTGGTGATCTGAGTCTGCTTTGCGAGTCAGGCTTTTGAACTGAAGCCGGATCGGAGAAATTTTCAGCCACCCGGCAAAGGTACTGATAATGCTGTTCTGCTCTTCCGCCGACCGGAGCATAAAGTTGATCGGTTCAATCTCCAGAATACGGATAAACCGATAATCCGTCGTTTCAATAACGCCGCCACGAATATCCTTGACAGGAATAAAGGCTTGTACTGAAGCAAGCAGTTCCTTTTTTCTGTCTTTATTCTTCTCCCTCATATTCCGCCTCCTCTCTTACATAATGCAGTTTTCTCTTGTTTTTGATAAAGCGGAGGATATGCCCGAGATATTGCGTCAGTGACTGTCCGTCAATTCCCATCATAGCAATCAGCGCCGTCGGCAAAATGGTCAGAACCATGACCACCACACGAACGGTTGTCGGCATAGGAATCAGCTCGATCTCCGCAAATCCTAAAATAACCGTTAAGATCAAAGCTTCAACGGCATTGCGCGCCGCCAGCAATCCGCCGAACAAGCGACCTGAATCGGTATAGTTTGCCGGTATGGCATACAGTTTATTGGTTTCTTTCTCGTCCACTTTTCTAACCTCCGAAGTTTAATGTATTTTCAAGCGACATGGTATAGAATTCAATGATCTCTCCATAGGTCATGCCGGTATCGCCATAGGCCGCGTCGGGATCGATCAGCAACGCATCGTAAATTGCACTGATCTGAAAAGACTCAATGGTGGAAGCAAGGTAGTATACCGTTCTTTCTACCTGATTTTCTCCCTCCGTCACGGTGATCTGCCTCGCTCTCACCTCGTATCGTACCGGAAACATACGGTCAGTTGCCTGACTTAAGCGATAAATAAGATTTTCACGGCTGATCTCATTCCGATCCGCCGCCACCGAATAGGCGGCAAGAATGCAGCAAATATCGTGATTCCTTGTTTCCGCCGACAGGTCGGTCATATTCGCCAGGGAAAGCTCACGGTCATACCCGCTGTCCGATATCTGCCTCTTGATTTCAGCGTCTGCCATCCGATGCCCCTGATCAACGGATGCTGTAACAATTGCGGCAAGGTCCGCATAGGAGGCCTCCACGACCGACGACTGTTGCTCATCCGGATTGAAAACATTCTTTATATTCTGAATCAGGATATCCGGAAGAGCGACAACCGTTATGACAATAAATAAGACCGCAAGGCAGATGCAGACAAGAATTTTGAAAAGCGTATGCCTCATAGACCAAACGGCGGAGATAATCGCTCCCCACGGACCTCCTACGGCGGTTCCTGCCGCAATTTCAGATGCAGCTTTTCCTACCTTCGCTCCTGCCTTGACCGTATGGGCAGCGGCGTTTGCAGCTGCCTCTGCTCCTTTTTTGGCGGACTCCTTTGCGGCATTTTGACCGGCTTGCCTGATAGCTTTTCCGACGTTTCTCGCCGCACTTCCGTAACTGTCGGAGCCTTCTCCTATTTGTTGCTTATCCGGTTCTGCCATTATGACCTCCTGCGGTTCGGGGGCTTGATATCCCATGTGGGACGCTCCGTCGGCTCACCCAAACGCTGCGGCGTATTCCGATAACGCACGGTTTCCACCGATACGCTTCTCACGCTGTCACCATCGTAAACCGGCATCCCGTCCTCATATACAGGTCTGCGCTCAACAGCAGCCTCACCGTGTATCGCATACCATTTGCCGCCTGTGCCGTCCTCATACATCTGGTAACGGTCCCTCGGTACCGAATATCTGGTCGAATCATAGAACCTCGTACCGGAGCCGTCATCATGTCTGACTTCAAAATAGCCATCGGAGGATCCTGAGCCGTCCACAGTTGTAATCGGTCTTTCGTACCCTGGCATGAATTCACGGAATTGTGCCTGATTGTAGCCATACGCATCCTCGCCCGACTCAAATACCGGCATTTCAGCATGCTGCTTCATAGCGTACCACGCTACACCTGCCGAACTCTCCATCACATCGTGTGGAGCTTCCGGCTCGGTATAATAAGCACTGTTGTACCACATCGATGTACCACCCTCCGGAGTTGTTGCTTCCATCTCTCCGGCCCCGACTGTACGAAGCACCGTACCCTCCGGTGCGTTCGGGAATGTCTCCGATACCTGCGTCGCTTCTCCCGGAGTACCGCCAAAGGTAGGCGCATCATAAAACGCACCTGCTCCTGAGCCGCTTGCCATCTGATACCACTGACTGCCATCCGATGCGGTCACGACTGCGTGCGGACAATCGGGCTTTTCATATTGCGCTGCACTGTACATCTCAACCGTCGTTTGTCCTCCGTCACTCCCTGTTACCGATGTGCTGATACGCCCGCCTGTAATCTGTGTGCCGGAAAGATGATGTCCCTTCATACCGGGAAAGTAGTTTCCGAGGCTTCGGTCGGCAATGTCTCCACCGATGCTGCCCGAAATATTGGAAGGTCTCCCTGCCACGGAAGAAATGGACTCGCCCGTAAGTGTTGCTCCGTTTCTTGCCGCCATGCCGCCGAACATACGCCCGACAAATCCGATGGATCCACCGGCACCCATACGGACACCACCCTGAACAACAGAATCACGAACAAAGGAATTCCCTTTGAATTTGCTGGCAAAGCCTGCCGCAAATCCGGGTGTTCCTCCTGCTGTCGATGCTGCACCGGCTGTACCCCGAAAAACGCTACCGGCATTACGGAATCCACCACACATACCTGTAATAACTCTTGCTGCCATGAGAAGCTCCATACCCATGCCAGAGCCTGTCTGCGCCACATTAAGGCCGATAGAACCGAGATAGGAATCAAACTTTTGCGCTGTTTTCAGAAACGCCAGCGCACAGAACAGCCAAAGGAAAATGCTTCCCTGCCCATTCGAAAGCGCTCCACCGTTGCCGACGTAATATCCGACAGAAGAGTTGAAGCCTCTCAAAAACCAGACGTTCATAACAAGGAGCAGCAGCTGTGAGCCAATCATACGGCACCAGGACTTGAACACCTGCAATGTGGATTTGGAAGCACCCATGGAGTACGCCAGCGGTGAGGTATAGCACAACACCCCGACGACAACATAGCGTTCCACCACCTCAAGCAAAAGCCTGAAGTAATTCCAGCCAAGCAGCACCAGCAAAATCGTGACAAGCAGGACGCCCACCACCGATACCGTTGATACAACGTTCCCCAAACCGCTTTTCAGAACATTTTCCACCCCGGCAAAGGTAAAATCCTCCCCGTACAGCGGCAGATCCATCAGGGCTGTATACGGAGCCCGTGCGATTTTCAGTACATATAAGAAAATGGGCTTTGCAAAACCGATCAGAATACCAAACAGGCTGCTTCTGATGAGCAAAGTCCACGGATTTTCCGCCTCTGCAATCGGTCCTGCGAAAGAGCGGAACAATTGCCAGACGGTGATGAAAAATAAAAGTGTCCATGCGGTATATTGCATTACCGTAAAAGCCTTGCCGACAAACGGAAAGTATTCCTCCATCGCCAGCATATCTGTCCCGAGCGCACTGAGAAACAGCCCGGAGACCGCATCCATCAGTTGGGTAACAACACTGCTAACCCAGCCTACAATGCCCTCAAATATCCAATCAAGCAATCCTTATTCCCCCTTTTCTGCCGGACATCTCAGCTTATCCTTTGTAGTTTCCGCCGGAAATAAGCGGCTGCAAATAGGCAACGATAAAGCCAAGCGAATTCAAAACGATCCATGTGATCACAATCCGCTTCAACCATGCTGTTGCCTCATCCACAGCCCGCTGGTTTCTCGAAACCATGCGGACGATCAGGGCGATTGCCGCCATTGTGACAGCAACAATTGTGCTGATTGCAATGAGCTGACCGTAAAAGTCCTTCATAATGGTGCTGAACCGATCCCAGATCGTCTCCGCCATCACCGGCTGAATCGAAATGAGAACCGCCGATACGGCACCGACCAGCGACCAATAAAGCTTCTTACCCTTCCCATGCTGTTTCATCTGATTTGGCATAATTGCTTCCTCCTTCTCTGCTAAAGTGCATGAAAAAAGCCGTGCACAAGGGATTTTATATCCCCCCAGCACGGCCTTTTCTGTCCTGCCTACATTTTTGGACGATACCATTATATCACATTTACATTTTCCTGTCATCGGCTTTTATGTGCCAACTTTTCGCCATTTTTGTGCCGCCGCATTTTCTGCAGAATTACAAGAAAAATTTCGTGAAGAACCCGGAACAGACCATCAAGGACTGTCAAAACGATGCCTGCGAATGATTACCCCATCTGATCCAGCACCGAAATCAATTCCAGCCAAAAGTCCACTTCCTTTGCCGGCGACGACCAAAGGCGCAGCGACAAAATGTTTATGGCCTGCTCCCGGCAGCGGTAATAATGTCGGGATGACAGATTCAGTCGGTACAGAATCTCGTTATGATTGAGCGTTTCCGGAGCAATGAATGTCAGATAAATCAGGTCATAGAGCTTCTGTCCATCCTCCGGCTTCTTTTTCAGCACCGTCAGTGCCTCGTTTACCCGGTCCAGTATGACCCGTGACTTTTCTATGCCTGCCAACCGATTTTCAAGCTTTCTGTTACCCATCGCCATTTCCATGTCCAAGCGGTCAATCAGCTTGTCCAGCTGCTCAAAAGGCTGATCCAGCTCCTGTGCAATCGTATCCGGAAAGCATTCCAAAAGCCATGCGATGGTGCGGTAATGCTTTAAGAGCAGCAGCGTATTGTGGTAAGCGTTCTTCGCCTTTTGCTGCTTAATAGCCCTTACTTTCTCGTCATCAATCTTTTTGTCGCCAAGAATCCCACGCTGTGTGAGAAACTGAATGACTGCATCGGCAGAAGTCCCTGCTTTCGTCCCTGCACTTTGCGTCGTTTTTTTATGTGTATCCATAAGTATGCCTCTCCTGTTCTTTGTGTCGATGTGCCCCGGTCGGGCCTCTGATGGTATTTGTAAATACGCCGGATTCGGATACTTCTATCTTCCTGCAGTCATATCTACAATTCTTACAATTCCGACAGTGAGAAAGATACGCGCGTATTATGGGGGCAAAAGATGCAACGCGATTTTTGTCGTAAGCCACCGTAGCCGTGCTTTTCATTTTCTCTGTCACCCGCATACTGTACCAAGCCACAAGCTGATTCAGATTCGCCCGTGTGCTTCCTTTTTCGGTTGTGCGCTGCGAGAAGCTGCGAAGCTCGGTAAACACCCACTCCACCTCTTTCTGTGTCGGGAACAAACCCACTGCCCCTGTCGGGTACAGTTTATTAAAAAGAACACAGCCATAGTTGCCGGGCAGACGGTAAAGAGAAAAAACATCCCCATGCTTCTTTATAAATCTCCATACCTTCGTTTTTTCCCAGCCCCAGCGTTGTCCCAGGGTTTCCAAAGTTAAAACCGCACCGTATTTTCCGTATTGAACGGTCGGTGCAAGGAAAGAAAACACATTTTTCGGATCATTTGATACCGTATGGCACCACAAATCCAACCAGGCGTCCGCTTCCTCAAACAGATAACGGCTCTTAGTCAATCGATCAGTAATGTTACGCGGCAAACAGATAAAGCCGTATTGATCTATTGCATATGCCGTCACTCCTAAACACGCTTCGCCGGAGCAGTTTTCTATCCAGTCACACAAAAAATATTCTAACTTTTTTGTTCTGGCATCTATTGTATAGGTAATAAACCCGAGATCCATCAGCTTATTCATTACATCAATGACGGACTGACGACTCTTAAGCCCGAGGATTCGCTTGAGTCCTACCATACCGCCTGACCACATTCCGGGATCAACCCGATTATAATGTCCGCAATACAGTGCCTGACCTTTACGGAAAGCGGCATGAGACGCCAATTTCGCCCAGTACCCCATCAAGCCTTTTCCCTCCGGCAAATGGGAGCGTAGCAACTTTACCCACTTATATGTCATCAAGCACTGCATCTTTCTTTGTTCCTTTCTGATTTTTCGGAAATAAAAAAAGGAACATAATCACACATTTGATCATGTTCCTTTTAAGGTTTATACTATTTATTTGCTCTGTTGCCGACGCCGCTTCTTGTAATACTTATCAAGTGCGGCAAAAATCACTGCCTCGATCTCAGACGGAGATGTCCCGCTACGAAAATACTTTTCTAACCTCGATGTAGGAATCTTTATTCTCTCACCTGCGTAGATGCATTGAATATTTATTTCTTATATTACACTTTAATTACTCATTTAGAAGCAATATCTTGTTAATCCAAGTTAGTGTTCCATGCTACATTCTGTATTATCCTTGCGCTGTAATCTCTTTGGAAGCCTGTTATCAAATTTCCGGGCGTTGTTATGCCTTCTCATTTTGAATCAAACCAACAACGTAGTGCATATGCTCTATTCAACAACTACATAAAGAGTTATTTCTTACAACCACTTACACCCCAGCAGGTTTTATCTTTCTGCATTTTGGTGGTGTAGTGCTATAGCCTCACCGTTGAAATATTTTTAATGACCAAACCATAAAGACAGGGCAGCATCCGATTTAAATCAACAAAGCATTAATATATCATCTGCGAGTACAACATATGAAAATTAGATTGAGGATCGGCCAACAACTGCTCAGGACTTCCGGTTTCCGTTATTTTTCCTCCATTCACCACGAGTATTTTATCGCATAGCATTACATTATAAATTCTATGAGATATCATTATAACTGTTTTGTTAGGGAGATTCATGATTGCCTCGATAAGTTTCCTTTCCACATCAGTGTCCAATGCCGCGGTAAATTCGTCAAGTAATATTACATCACTATCATGAATTAACGAATTAGCGATAGATATCCGTTGTTTTTCACCTCCTGAGAGTAAATTCCCATCTTCACCCACACAAGTATTCAAACCATCAGGCAACCTATCAATAAATTCACTGAGATTAACAAGATTTATGACTTTTTCGAGTTTTTCTTTTTCCACATGATTGAGTGGGTATATAATATTATTTAGAATTGAATCGTTAAACAAATCCACATTCTGAGTAACGACTGATATACGACCTCTTATGCTATCGATATTATAATGCTGAGCACTAACTCCATTAATCAATATTTCGCCCGCTTGTGGTGTATACAATAGAGATATCAATTCAAAAATTGTGCTTTTTCCACCTCCAGAAGTTCCGACAATGCCGATTTTGTCTCCCATTTTAATATTCAAATTGAAATCCGTAAAATTAAAATCACCTCTTGGATATTTAAAGTCAATGTTGCGTAAATCAATCGAATATATTCCATTCACGAAGTCTCCACTCTGTTGCTCTTGTTCCAGTTCAATTATCTCATCGACTTTGTCAAACGAGTTAGATATCACTTCTGTTGATATCTTTATATTCAAAACATTCCTCAAAGAGGAATAAACCTTGGGAACATATGAAACAAAAACCACAAGCTCACCCAACGTTAATTCACCTTGTATAACCATTACTCCAGCCATAAAAAAAAGCACACCGTATATTATATTAATTATAAAATCTCCAACCAAAAATCTATTTACATTATGTATTACCGTTGCTTTTTGTTTTAATTTTTTATACTCATTCAGCCAATTAAACCATTTTGTATTTTCAACAGAATAACCATTTTTTAGTTTTATTATTTTGATTCTTCTTAACGTGCCCGTTAAAAAAACATATCCGTTTTCCAAGTGGTCTATTAATTGCTTATCTATTTTTTTGCTTCTTTTTGCCACAATTTTGGTTAAGAAGAACGAGACTGGAAAAGCAAGACAACAAAGAAAAGTTAATTTCACATCAAAAAACAGCATAGCCAGTAAAATTGTCAGTAATGAAACAAACTCTTGGACAAAAGAAGCCAAATCTTTAGTTAAGTACACCTCGCCAATCTTGCCACATTCTTTAGCAATTCGATCCGCTACTTTCGCCGAAGGTATGTTTTCTATGCTACTCTGTTTTGCCCTTAAACATTTATTGAAACATTCAGAACGTAAGCCGATAGTTATACGCGTGGATAGAATAGATAATAAATAATTTTTAACAGATGATAAAAAAACGAGAAGCCAAGGAACCAATATCATAACTATCAATGGTATAACTAAAGCGTAAATATCTTTTGATGGTATAATCTCATCGATAATCTTTTTATACACGATTGGATTTATCAAGGATAGCAAAGCACATAAAATCACCAATACAACAATAACCATTATAAGCAATATGCTTTTTTTTACGCAAGACAAAGCTATGATCCTTGCAGGGCTATTTTTTTTCATAATTATGATTATTCCTTTCCGCTGCGCTACAGGGCACAAAAGGGATATGAAATCCGAGTGCGGTCACGCAGCATTCAAAAATATGTGTTAAAATATTACTTGAGGAAGCAGACACACTATACAATACGTGAAGGTGAGTGGCATGGCATCTCGCCAGCCGAATATTTATGTGTGTCGAATGTTCTTTCAAGCACAAATAAGTAGGGCTATGAACCCTGTAAACTTATCTTTGGAGAGACGTAACTTCAATCTTTCAGTGAGCATTCAGTCCCTACCAACTTTCTCAAATATTTTCCGAGGGATGTGTTTATGCTTAAAATCGTTTATCCTATCTGCTGTGGAATGGACATCCACAAATCCTTCGTCTATGCCTGTATTGCTTCCACCAATTAGCAAGGCGTTACCACCTACAAAAGCAAACACTTTTCTACGTTCACAAAAGATCTTCGTTTTTGCGTCGAATGGCTTGCTGCAAATAACTGCAAGGACGTTTGTATGGAGTCCACGGGAAAGTATTGGATTCCTGTTTACATCATTTGGGAACAGGCCTGTAACGTCGTTCTTGCTCATTCCAAATGCGGCAAGGAGATCAAGGGCAAGAAGGCCGACAAAAAGGATGCGAAATGGATTGTGGATATTTTCTTGTTTCGGGGAGCTTTGTCCCTCCTGCGAATATTCGTCAGTTTCGGGATTTGGTTCGCTACCGTTGGAAACTGACCAATTTCATTGTCGGTGAAAAGAACCTTGCACAAAACTGTCTCACTGTGTCCAACATCAAATTGGATGACGTTTTCTCCGACGTGTTTGGCAAGGTGTCTTCTGACATCATCACTCGGATGCTGGAGCATCCTTCCGAGAAGATTACCGACGTGGCAGGTTTCAGAACGAAAGGGATGAAAGCAACTGACGAAGAAGTGCTTGCCGCTGTGGATAGTGAATTTTGCCCCGAACAAGCTGAAAAGTTACGCATTATCCGTTCTCACATGAATAGTCTTGAACTTTACAAGCTCAATGTAGAATCTTTAATTCTTTCTGTTGCGAAAAAGTATATTCCGCAAATTGATCTCGTTTCTACGGTGCCGGATATCCAGACCTTTGCCGTCATCAGAATCATTATTCTCAAAAAAACGAACCTTACAACGCCAACCTTTATACTCGGTGGAATAATCCACCCGAACATCGTACCATCTCGGTGGATGAGGCTATCTTTATTCTTCAGCGTCAAGGGTATCTCGTCACCCCTGCTGCTTCTTCACCTTTGTTTATTTTGTTTTTTCGGCTACTGTTGGTTGCCTTTATTTCTATGCCTCTCGGTTGGTTAGATGGTAATTGTTTATTTCAAACTTTTCTTTCACATTACAGCTTGTAACATCTATTTGCAGAATGGTTATTATATACAACCGCTATAGAAGAAATTTATTATACGCATCATATGTACAGTCATGTTTTTTCATAATCCGCCATTGCCATGCATTGTGGCACATATTCAATTTAACTTTATATGTCTCACTTGCTGGCCACATATATTTACACACTCTGAATCCATGCATGAAAACTTATATTCAAAAAGCCGTATAATTGCATCGGTAAACATCTCACACCATTCTTTTTTATAGTCATCACATTGCATATAAAAACTTCTACAACCGCCTCTACAAAAAGGGAACGCAAAGCAAACTTCGCATTTCATATTTTCGTGCAATTCTTTTAGAAACTCTCTGTTTTTTTGATAATTTTCTTTACTTATATTTATTCCCCCAACACAATTCCCTATCACAAACATTCCATTATCATGTTCGTTACAAAGAGAAACCATATTATTGGGAAAACAATAAATCATATTTCCATTGCATGATCGGCAATAATACCTTTTTATGTTTGTATCAATTATTGAAGATTTAACCAAATCCCCGCCTATCTTTATACTGTCAAAAACAAAATCAATGAAATCTTTATTGGAAAGATAAAACGCGTTATTTCTCCCCCGCCTAGTGTTCCGATATCTTTCATAATGGAGATATTTTATATCAGGAATTTCGCGCAGGAAGTATTTGGTAATAGCCTCTCCTTTACCCTTGGATTCATTTGATACAACCGAGTGAACACCAACATTTGTGAGTTTCGAAACAATGCTCGCGGCATTCATAGCAATCATTGTTGACGGTGTGCCATCAGGGAACGGGCGCATTATATCATTAATTTCAGCCATTCCATCTATGGAAAATACGACTTCATCGAAGGTTGAGCCAATCCATAAAGAACGCTCATCGGATAATATTCCGTTGGTTAGCAATTTAAGTATGACTCGAATGCCATATTTCGACTGCTGCTCGCGTGCATATTCGGCAATTTCTCGCAATCCACTCCAATTGTACGTCGGTTCTCCGCCACCGTGAAATAAAATGTTAATTGATCGTTTGTAATACGATGAGAATTTGCGGCGATTCTCAAATATTGTGTCTATAGCCATTTTTGTGTTATTGACATCAATGAAAACATTGGTATTAATCGTACCTGATCTTGAGTAACAATATTGGCATTGCAAATTACAAGCATTGGACGGTATTACACCTAGATTTATTCCATAGTAATGCCCATCAATTACACCATCGATGGCATTTATATCATATACGACTCTATTATAATTGTTTTTTATATATTCTTTATATTTATCAATAGTCAAAGCACCCAGTTCAGTGACATCGGCAACGATATTATAATCGTATAATAGAATATATGTTGTTGCTTCTGTTTTAACAATGGCATCCTTCATTATATCCCCTTTTCCGTTTTCCCAGTCAAGCATACATTTTATAACATATCGTTTGACATATTTTAATTTAACAAGACATAAACAAAAAGCTCGAAACAATGCATTTTTGCATTAATATTATACAAAAAGAGCTGCAAAAAGCCCACTATGGTGATTTATAATACGTCTCCAACATCCTGTTGAATTAGTAAATTCCGTCCGAATCTCTCACACCCAGTTGGCTATTTGCAACTCCGCCACAATTGGCTAACTCAGTACCGATGCAACTCTCTTGGGTTATTTATGCGCAATTGTCATATCCGTAGCCGTCATCATTGTCTTTGCCACCTGATCCGGTTAATTCCGTAATTTGCCCCAAAACAATTAACACAGGAAGCTCAAATTCTTCAATCAAGTCAAACATGTTCATATCCCTCCTTTCTTATTTTGGAAATGCGTTTTCCCAATAGCATTCATGGTTTTTATTATGTTAACCCTAAACGGCACTAAGTTTCACAACACTAAAACCTTTTTCCATTGCTGTTTCACTCCCAAACTGTCATTAACAGGCATTTCAGACAGCTCGACCCATGCGTGAAATTGATAATTGCGATTTAAATAGTATTGTGCCTTCCCCACAATAACAAAACATGGTATCCCCAAATATATTAATACATATGCTAAGGCGTAAGATCGATTTAAGCACAAATCTGATTGTCGAAAAATATATCCTATTAACCTACAAATATGTGTCCAACTTAATGCTGTAAAAATCAACTCATGTGTTGTATATTTTTTTCGATTTCTATCCAAGTTTGTTTGCTGAATATTACGCAAATTCATCAAATCATCACGGATCGAGGCAAAGTCATTGCTACTCTTATATTTTCTTGATATTTTTATATAGAGAATCGGAGAGTACAATGCTCGTATCAGATTAATCTTAACATGTTTACGAATCTCATCCTTATTGCACAAGAAAAATTTATAGTTCACTGTTCTCCGCCCTTCACAATGCATTCCCGCACTTTTTCAACATCACACAATTCAAAGTAATTTATGAACCGCACATCACATTCACTCAGCATTTTCCTATACATAAGAAATTTTGAATGTAAATAGGGATTCTTGATATTTGTTTGTAAATCCAACGCCGTCCTAATTGCATCAGATAACACTGGTGTTTCGATATGCGTATCAGTATCTCATCTTTTTCGCAATATTAGCACCAATCGAAGTGGCACTTCCTTTCCACCATCAGTGTCGGCTAAAGGATATAGTGATTTTAAATATTTCTTTTTCTTTGTAACGACCAAAACATCATCCGCTACTGCACAATTAGAAAGCGGACTTGTTATTGAAACACCAAACCCAACATTTATTGGTTCAGCCCAAAATGAATTTTCTTTAAACGAAACCATCATAACATCATCTGATAAAACATTTACAGTATCTTTTAATAAACATGAAATCGTGCTTTTGCCGCTTCCGGAATTTCCCATCACCAAAATTCCTTGATTTTTATAAGTCCACAGAGCTCCATGTACGATAACTTTGTTATATGGGACGCACGAAATGGACAGTGGATCCAAAATCGCTTGCATAAACCAATGTCTGACGTTTGGCGAATTGCCAAAATTGTATGTATATATTTTATTTATACAATCCCATACACCTTTTCTTCCGTCCAAATAATCTACAAAATATTTGCTTTGGCAGATATATATTATTTGATTAGAAAGTTTAAAAACATTCGTCGGAAACGTTGCTACATAATTATTATTCACATTGTTGAAATCAAAACTGAACTCACTTATTATTTCATCAGAGCTATATGGCAGAGCGTAATTGAGAAAATTGAATTGTTCTTCATTAATGTTTTTTATTTTTAACTTTAGATTTGACAAATACCAATCCATTTTAATCACCAGATTCAATTATCTCGTTAGTCTCCAAAAGCTCTATGAAATCGGCAACTATACTTTCCGATTTGGCCAAAGCAATATTAAATCTTTCAGACAATTCACGGCTTATTTGCTCTATATCACAGTGATTTTCTATTGCTTTTATTATACAGTATCCCGTCATATTAGTGTTTAAAAACCGTCCGTTGTTTATGTCAACTATCACCACTTCATTGTCAACCACTTCACAAACTACATTTTCTTTAATTTTCAACATCATAAGCCTCCTTGTAATTTTCTCAACCATAGTTCAAGATAACAAGCTCTAATAATACAATACGAGGATTGCATATAAGATTCGCGATCGTTGAGAACTTTTTTCAATTTATCTCTATTTATAATCATTTCTTTTGCCAATATCGAATCATTTAACAACAATTCTTTTATAAAACTAGGATTGCTTTCACAAAACTTCTGCGTTAAAAGGCCAAAATTACTTTTTGAATTTCTGGAGAAGACCGAAAAAGGCAATTCTTTCTCAAAGGCTTTTCGAAGCACAGGTTTATACATTATCTGCCCTGCAATTGGAATGCTTTTGTAAAAATGCGGAAGACTATTTGCAAATTCATATAGTTTTTTATCGCAATAAGGATTAATATTTTTTATTCCGGCAGGCTCAAATATATTATATTTCATGCTCTCGGATTGATAGAAAAAAGCCCAACTTGTCGTAGCCTCCGATGATTGTTCCTGTTTTAACATTTCTGTGTTCACGAAATCACTACCACGCGCAAAACAAAATTCGAATCTACACATGTCCAAAGCGCTAATATTGGCATACTGTCTCCTATTTACCATGGAAAATGAATTAAGCCAATATTGTAGCAACCACCCTTTGTCAATACATTTCCAATCAGCACATGTTAATAGAGAAAATGGTCCCGCAAATAAAGAATCACCCTTATAGCCAGTATACAAGTGTTCTATTTTGTGTTCTCGAGCCATATCGACTGTTTTTTTCCACCACGAATAGGAACCATGATTATATGGTACGCGATAGTACTCGTTTCTATCAATATATCCATCATTGCTTTCAACAGAACTACTAATATCAATATAATTAATGTTCAAATCGTACATATGCTGCAAATCCCGAACATACCTAGTTTCATCTATAATATCGTACTTGGTTGACATCCAATGAAAACATTCAAAATCTGCCCCCATTTTTTTCAAACAAACAGCTAATACGCTCGAATCCATCCCCCCGCTCAGTGTCAAACCAATTTTTTTATACTTTGCAACATTTGCGACAGCGCTTTCAACTAAACATTTAGCTAATTCACAACAATCCTCAAAATTCATATTTTTATATTCAGTAGGATTATGTTTATACACAACATGCTGAGAGCCAGTGCTATCCAACTTTATTATATTATCAACATCCAACATATGGATATCCCGGTACGGTAAGCATTCTCCTCCCCATAGTAAATATGCTATTTTAGAAGCGGATGGTTTTAATAGCAAGTAGTCGGCCAACACTTGAAAGTCATTACTAACAATTAATTCTCCATTATTTTCGAAGTAATATATCGGGAATGCACTTGTGCTTCCGCAATACATATAGGCAGTTTTATCGGTTTCCAAGATGAAAGAGAAATTACCGGGCATATAAACCACTTCTCTATATTTCCCCTCAAAAACAAATCGCACAAGCTTGTTTATTTCATTTGTTAGCAATTTTTCGTTGCAAAAAATCTCTCCAAAAAGATGAAGATGAGCGTATCCATCACCTATTATGCATGAGACTCGGAAATACGAATAATTCAAAGTCTTGTTAATTACCTTAAACAACTTCATTGCCAGACCACCCACATATTTTACTATTATTGTACCTGCTATTGTATCATAATTATAAAAAGAAGTCAAGCTCCTACAAGTCAAAAAGATAAATTTTATACTAAAATACAGCGAAGATTTGCGTTTCTCTTGTTAATATTTATTTTTTTGATTATTTCAGGTATTGACATTTCACAAAAAATAAGCTATTATTATGTGGGGGTTAGTTATTTTGCTTGAGCTTACGATCAAACGCACAGCAATTTTTTATATGCCAACCTTGTGCTTCTGGATATCCACTTATGGATTGCGCAGCTAGAGGAAAGGCCTGCTATTATTCGAAAACCAATCAAAATTGTCAAAAAAATCGACTTCAAAAAGGAGATTACTTTTATGATCTATAATAGAAAAAAAGTGGAGCAAATTCTTTTAGATATATGCGACACTAATTGTGAGAAATCAATGGAATTAAGAGATGATTCAAGACTTTTAGATTACGGGATGGATTCTCTAAAGTTTATTTCTTTTATTGTAGCAATTGAAGATGAATTTTCCATACAAATACAAGATAGTGACTTATTATTCGAAAAATATGAGACGATTCAAAAGCTGCATGGCACGCTATCTAAATACTTCCAGAACGACTGTTCCCTTAAGAAATGTCTTATTATTGATTGCGACAATGTTTTGTGGCGAGGGATAAGCGGTGAAGAACCAATTACAATTGATGACGATATATTAAAGTTGCATTTATTGCTGACTGATTTGTATTCTAAAGGTATACTGTTGTGCCTGTGTACCAGAAATACAGAGTTTGAAATACGCAAAGCTTTTAGCGAAGTAAAACTGTCACAAGACATTTTTACAATAATGAATTTTGATTCAAAAAATAAGGCATTGTGTGTTTCTGAAATATCTTCAGAGTTAAATTTATCTATTGACGATATGGTTTTTGCTGATGATAGCTCGTACGAGGTTGGTTACGTTTCTGGAATGCATCCTTCCCTTCACACAATTCATGCAACTTCAACAAAATTACTTATAGATGAAGTGCAAAAGGCTTTTTCCGAAACACCTTCTTCTGACATTGATAGAACCAAACTATACAAGGAGCAAAAAAATCGAACCAGGTTAAGAGGACAATTTAACAGTATTCTTGAATATAATATATATTTAAAGACCCAGTTTCATTGTCAAAAAGCAGACATTGATAGTTTACCTAGATTGGCAGAATTATCTCAGAGGACTCATCAGTTTAACTTATCGGATGCTCATTATTCTGTAGAAGAATTAAATCGACTTTTTCATTGTAAGAATATTACTATATTGCAATTATCCGCGACGGATATATACGGCGATATGGGTATAGTCGGCATGGCTGTGATACAAGGAAAAACAATAAATGCATTTATTATTTCATGCCGAATTTTTGATCGTAATTTCGAATACGTATTACTAGATAGCATTTCTAAGCTTTCACCACGTCCTACACATGGTATTTACGTAGATAATATTAAAAATCGAAAATTTTCAGACTTTTTCTCTCAAAACGGTATCACGACAAAATGACCGACTTCCAAATATTACAATCAATATCAGATATTATACACGGGAGGGCTCCGGTATTTAATATTCATGAGTTGTTACTTAATCACCGATGCTATTATATGTTAACCTTATATGATAACCCATATAGAGCAACAGTCCTGTCAAAAAAAACTCTAAATCGACTTGCTACTCAAGAAAGATATTCTGCCATAAAAAAAGTTTTAAAGCAAATAACTTTTGAATATGCCATAATAAAAGGCAACATTCTTTCACACATGGCATATGGTGACAGTTTCATTCGACCTTCAGGCGACATTGATTTATTAATGAGTCGCAGTAACGCAGAGTTTATTAAATGCCTTTTGCTTGATTCTGGATTCGTGCAAGGTAAAGTTAAGCAAAATAAAATTTATGCTTTTTCACGCAAAGAAATTATATATTATTCATCAGCAACTCACCAATCTGCCCCCTATATCAAGGCATCACAAAATAGCATTCTTCCATTCATAAATGTTGATATTAATTATAGTGTTATGTGGGGCGAATATAAAAAAAGCACTGATATAAATTACGTTCTATCTCATGTAGAGCCATATGAGTTTTCGGGCGTTACAGTTAACAAATTGATACCTGAAATGGAGTTCATATCATTATGCCTTCATCACTACAAAGACTTGAATTCGATATATCTATTGTCAAAGAACGGCATCAAACTGTGTTACTTTAGCGATATATTTTACTATCTAGAGCGGAACTTGCTTGACGAAAGCTTATTACTGTCATTGATTCAAGCATTAGATGTTGGTCGATACATATATTACTGCCTATATTACACCAACATGATATTTTATTCACAGCGCATCAACAATCTCATGCTTCTTTTAGCCCGTCACTGTGATGAAAAAATAATGAACACTTTTGGCTTATCTGACGACGAACGAAAAAATTGGGAGACCGACTTTTTAACTCGTTTGTTCCATTTTGATTCCCAAAAACATCTGTTGAATCAATTAAATAACTCTGATTTGAAAAAGATCCGACTAAATAATTTGTTTATGTGAATAGTAGATAATTCTACCCGAGATCCATCAGTTGATTCATTACATCGATGACAGACTGACGGCTCCCAAGCCCGAGGATTCGCTTGAGTCCTACCATACCGCCTGACCACATTCCTGGAGCAACTTGGTTATAATGTCCGCAATAAAGTGCCTGACCTTTACGGAAAGCGGCATGAGACGCCAATTTTGCCCAGTACGCCATCAAGCCTTTTCCCTCCAACAGATTGGAGCGGAGCAGCTTTACCCACTTATATGTCATCAAGCACTGCATATTTCTTTGTTCCTTTCTGATTTTTCGGAAATAAAAAAAGGAACATAATCACACATTTGATCATGTTCCTTTTAAGGGTTATACTATTTATTTGCTCTGTTGCTGTTGCCGACGCCGCTTCTTGTAATACTCATCAAGTGCGGCAAAAATCACTGCCTCGATCTCAGACGGAGCTGTCCCGCTGCGAAAATACTTTTCGAATTTTGAAGTGGGAATTTTTATTCTCTCAACCTGGTTCGGTTTCTGTGCCGACAGTATGGTGTGAATCGTAGTCAAATCCAAGTTCCCTTCTTTACTCAATTTACGCATCTGTATCGCTTGCGCAAGAGAAGGAGTAGCCTCCTCGGTATCTATGGTATATGAAAGATCCTTTTGCTCATCCTCAGTCATATACGATAACTCCACCGCAGGGCGAAGTGCAATCTTCCCGGCATCTACATCATCTAAAAGCTCCGGAATCAAGTAAGTGAGACGAATATACCGCCTGACCTGCTCACGGCTATCTCCGTTGTCTTTCCCTACAAAATCTCCGGTTCTGAACTTCGACACCACTGGTGTCGAAGTTATGTCGCTCCTTTTTCCCTGGCGTTTTAAAGCATCCAACTTCAGTTTATAGGCAAAGGCCTTTTCAGAAGGAAGAATGTGTTCACGCTGCAGATTAGAGTCCACCATCAGAATCACTGCCTCATCCTCCGAGAGTTCGCGGACAATGATCGGCAGCGTATCAATTCCCAACAACTCACAGGCACGCTTGCGGCGATGACCGGAAATCAGCTCATAGCGTTCCTCACCCTTTCTTCGGGCAATGCAAGGAGTGATAACCCCAAGCTGTGAGATGCTTTCCATCAAAGATCGCAATTCATCATCCTCTTTTACCTGAAAAGGATGTACATTTGCACTGTCAATCAAGGTAATAGGAATAGTACGGATTTTCTCTCGTTTAAGATTGCCCGGATCTATCGATAGCAGATTTGTTGGATTTCTTGTGTTCTCCATGTCAATACCCTCCGTAAATCGGTTTTTACAGACGCAAAAAAGCGCCGTGAAAACACCTTGCAGGGCAGTTTCCGGCGCACGAATGTAAACCTAATAGGCGGTATGGCATTCCTCGTTTTCTCGGTTATTTTTCCGATTAACAATCACCCGCCTGCTGTATTCCGGCATGTGATTGTAAAACATAAAGAATTGGCTGTCAGATCACTATTTTTTCGTTTTTACAGAAGAAAACACCCCGAAAACAACGATTTTCGAGGTGTTTTTGTGTATGATTGACCAAATAGCTATCTCGAAAAATCCCCATTTTATATGCTTTTCAGCCGCTTGGACCATTATAAGAGTTGTAACTGAGTGTCAGTCCTTTATTTCCCAATGTCCGCTTCTGCTCGCACCGATATATTCAAGCAATCCCTGCTTTTTCAACTTCTTGATATGATACCTGATGCCGTCTTCCGTTATTTCAACCATCCGAGAGATGGATTTCACCGTGATCTTTGGGTTTTCTCTGATGATAGACAAAATCCTGTTCTCTATATCTGAAGTAGTTTTGGTGGTAGTTTTGGCGGTAGTTTTGGTGGTAGTTTTGGTGGTAGTTTTGGTGGTAGTTTTGGTAGTAGTTTTCATTACATCCGGATCATACGGCAAGATCACAGTAATAAAATTGTCAGTGATCCTGAAAACATCTCTTCCGTATACTTCCGTAATCTTATTGATTCCGAAGCCGGATTGCTCGACATATTCCAGATCACGAAGAATGCGCATCAGCTCGGGGCATCTCGGCTTGCTACAGCCTTCATAAAACTCTTCCAACGACAGTCCCTCCGGCAATCCGCCTGTTGAAATGATTTCAATTCTGTCATCGAAAACATACACGGCAGGAGAAACCTTACTGCTCCAATCATTATGTGCTATGGCATTAAGAAAAGCCTCTCTCAAGCAACGAGCATCAAGTAAACGTTTATCTTTTCGCATTGCGCTGCCGTCCAATACGCTTTTTGTAATGTTTATGACATCAAGACGCGCAATGACTTTGTCAATTGCCATCAGCAAACAAATATAACCATACTCACTTTTTTCAACGAGTTCGCTTTTATTTGTTCCGGCGAAACGAACCACTTTTATGGAAACATCGTTATCATCAGCCAGAAGACCTGCTAAGAGATTATACTTTCCCTCGCGATTTCTTAAATGATAGTTCTTGTCGAAAGTTTTTTCGTTAATATGAAAACCTTTTGCCAAATAGTAGTTCTTTAGCATCGAAAACGAAAGCGCTTGATTATAGTTTTCAATATCAACGATGCTTTCTTTTCCTATTTTCAAAGTTGCGATATATGCTCGTGATATTTCATCCTCCGTCATGCTGCGGCAGGTGGTACCAATCCGCATGAAGCAACCATTGGCACTGCGACCGTATTTCCTGATATAGTAAAGTGCATTTCCTTTTTGCACTTTTATCTCTATCACATTCTTCCCGTCAATGAACTTCGTACCAAGTTCGATCAGACTTTGCGGATTGGGTAAAATCTGTGTGGTAATAATATCCGCAATGCGTTTCTGCGTTTCATCAAGATTGTTCACCCCGATTACCGTTCCGTCATCTTCAACGCCGATATAGATCGTGCCGTCAAAACTGTTTAGGAATGCGACGATTTCCTTGGGCAAGGTATCATTCAATATTCTCTTTAATTCAACTTTTTCGGTTTCCTGAAAAATCATCATCGTTCCCCCTTCTTTGGAAATCTGCATTTTCATTATACCACATTTTTGATGTCGTTTCAACCGTTATATTCGTTATTTTGAAAAAAAGGCCCCATTCTCTTGCTTTTCCGCAAAAAAGAGAACGCCATAGCTGTCAGCATTCTCTTTTCGCTTGTTTTCTAAAGCTCCTCTGTAATGGAGAAGCCGCCCTTCAGGACGATATGAATCGTGTTCTTTTTATTAACCCGGATACACTCAACGAGCGTTCTGATCTGGCTGTCACTGAAGGAGGTCTGCGCCATATCGCAGGTTGTCAATGCCTGCTCCAGTTTTTCAATTTCGAAACGAGTGAAATCATCACTGTGTACCTGCTTGTTGGCAAGTGCCAGTTGCTCACGCAGAACTGCGAGCTCGGAGTTTTTTATATTGATTACCTCAAGATACTTGTTCTTGTCACCCTGCGTGGTGCTGAATCCGATCATTGCCTGATCCATCTCATCGTTGACGCGTTCTATGTTTTTTTGAATCGCATAGGCGTCCAGAATTTTCTCGTTTCCGGTAATCGCATACGACAGATTTGACTTAATCAACTCCAACACTTCATCCCGGCAAGCCGCCGCGTTGCACAACCCTTTACAAATTGCCTGATGGAGCCTGCTCTCTTCTACCGTTATGGAGTCGCGGCAGATTCGCGTTCCGTGTTCGATCCGATTGATACAACGCCAAACGATTTTCTTTTGTCCGCCAACCATCCATGTTTTTCGTCTGTAAGGAGTCCCGCACTCACCGCAGATCAATTTTTCCGACAGCGCATATTTTCCGCTGTACTTTCCCTGTTCGGTGATTGTTTTGGAGGACACCTTTCGCTTACTTGATCGTCGGGCAAGCTCCAATTGCACACGCTGGAAATCATCGCGCGATATGATAGGCACATGATTATTCGTAATCAGATACTTCGGCATTTCGCCGTGATTGACCTTTGTTTTCCGGCTGATACAGTTATCGATATATGTTTTTTGGAGCAGCATATCCCCGCAAAAGCGTTCATTGGTCAGAATATGCCTGATGCTTTCCTTGTTCCATGAAACCGTGCCGTTGAAGGCTTTTGCTCCGTTTTCAATCAAGGATGCCCGTATTTGATCCAGACTTTCTCCCGCAAGATACTTGTCATAAATCAGCCGAACTGTTTCCGCCCCCTCAGGTTCGATTTCCGGCTCACCATCTGCGCCTTTTCTGTAACCGAGAATATTGTATCGGAATTTGAACGTACCGGATTTCATTCTCTGCTGGATTCCCCACCGCACATTGGCGCTGATATTTTCGCTTTCCGCCTGAGCCAATACGCTGTGAATACCGATAAACATCTCGCTGTCCGCCTTCATGGAATCAAGATTCTGCTCCTCAAAGAACACGCCGATTCCCTGCGCTTTCAGCCGTCTGACATAGCTCAGACTGTCTACGGTATTTCGTGCGAATCGGGCGACAGACTTGGTCAGAATCATATCGATTTTTCTTTTTTTGCAGTCCCGCATCAATCGCTGAAATTCCGGACGCTTCTCAGCTTTCGTCCCAGTAATCCCTTCATCGGCATAGATACCGGCAAAGCGCCAGTCCGGATTTTTGGCTATGTAATCGGTGTAATAGGTAATCTGCGCCTGATAGCTGTCAAGCTGTTCGTCGCTGTCCGTGGATACCCGGCAGTATGCCGCCACCCTCACAAGCGACCGCTCCTTTTCGCGTGCCGTAAGCAGAGGATTGGCCTCTATCTTTGTCACCACTTTTCTTTCAGCAAGCATTTTGCACCTCCGTACTTCTTATCTCCGCTCCGTTTTTCAAAATTACCGTAACCGTTCCATCGATATTTGCCCGAAAACCCTTGCAGATCAATTTCAGATAATCAACATCGAACTTTCCGTCATAACTCTCAAAGGCAGCTTTCAAAAGCTCGGTATATGCTTCTGCCGGGTTCTCATCACAGCACGAAAACCGAAGCCTCGCCGCCGTCAGAACAGTCTTCTTCACCACGCCGAACGGAATGTCTGTCGCTTCCAAAAGCCGTAAGACTTCATTTTCCTGCTTTGTTACTTCAACGGTCGGGTGATAGAAATCTTTTTCATCATATACACATTCAATCTGCACCGGATCGTTTTTGATTCTCATAAAGCATTCTCTGATTCCATCCGTGATGACATCGTCGGAGATGTACACCGCCGCCTTACATCCGCATCGGCAGAGCCATTTCTCGCGCGTTTTCCATTTTCCTTTCCGCTGCATTTTCCCACCGCAATTCCCGCACAGTAAAACGCCGCGCAGATACTCGATTTCCGCCGTTCCCTCCAGCTTGTGTGCGCCCTTTTGATTCTTGTCCCTGTTCACAGCATCAAAAAGCTGTCGGGATACGATGGGCGGATATGTCTCTTCTCCGATATATTTTCTGTTCTCCAGAATCCGTGCAATCATGTTTTTGTTCCACTGCCGTTTTCCTTCGTAGTAATCAATCTGCTGTTCTGTCAGGCTGTCTGCAACGGCAAGCAGTGTCTCACCGTCGTCATACCGGTGAAATATCCGACTGACAATTTCCGCTTCTTCCGGCACGATCACCGGCGTTCCCTTTTCAATTCTGTATCCATAGGGTATATGTCTCAGTGACATAGCGTTTCCATCCTCACATTCAATTCAAGCTCGCCGCAAAGAACAAAGGTCAACGATCCGTCCTCCTCGGCATATATTTTTTTCGTGATTGCCGTTATCTGATTTTTCGTTGCCGAAAAAATCCGGGGTGGCATATCGTGCAGTTTGCGCTTCAGCTCCCGTAGTCCCTCCACACAGCGTTCATCCTCATCCTCTGACAGCAGCTTTCTCCGTCTGGTGCGCAGCTCTGAAATCTTTCGCTTATAAATATCGCACTTTTCCGCATACGTCACCTGATCGATGACTTTTTCCGCCAACAGCTTTGCATACATCTCGGATTGCTCGGAGAGCCGAGCAATGTCGGCGTCAATGCCGGCAATCTGCTCATTTTGACAGGTTCGCTTCGCTTTATATGACTGTAATTGCAAAACAGCTTGGTCAAGTATCCCGTGTTCGTTTTGCCGCAGCGTATGATACATTCGGACAAATGCACCCGCTAACTCGTCATAGGAATAGCTTCTCGATGGGCATTTTGTTCCTGAGAGTCCTTTTTTGCTGCAAGCGATCAGATGTGGTGATGATCCCTTACGCGAAAAGCTCCAGCCGCAATGTCGGCACACAACGCCGACAGGAAAGAACGGTGTCTTTTTAGGCGGCTTACCCTTCTGCGAGCGTTCTGCAATCATCTGCCGGACAAGCCCGAAATCTTCCCTCGACACGATCGCCTGCTGTGTTCCCTCGGCATAGTATTTTGCCTTCTCCCCATTGTTCGGCACATTCCGAAGCGGAAGCATATGCGGTGTATAGGTTTTTTGCCACAGCGTATCTCCGATATACTTTTCATTGGTCAGAATATATCTGACACGATTGGAGTTCCATCCACCGTACCGCCTGTTCAGCACTGCCGTAATTGCGTCAAAACCCTTTCCAGAAAGATACCAATCAAATATTTCCCGTACAACCTCCGCTTCCTCCGGCACGACAATCAGTTCGCCTGATTCATATCGGTAGCCGAAGGGTGCATGGGTTGCAACGTAACTGCCCTCCTCCATTTTCATGCGAATGGAGGTCTGCATTCTCGCGGATGCCGCCAGTGCTTCTCCCTGCGCGAACGCACTTTTGATGTACAGCAACAGCTCCGAATTCATGTGTGAGATGTCGATGTTGTCCGTTTCAAAATAAACGCTGACGCCGCAGCTCTGCATGGTTCGGATGGCTTCCAGACACTCCAATGAATTTCTGGCAAAGCGCGTCACGCTTTTCACGATAACGCGGTCGATCTTATGATTCTCACAGTCACGCAAGAGTCTTTTGAATTCCGTTCTTTTTTCAATGCTCGTTCCGGTAATCCCTTCATCCGCATAAATGTCAACCAAAACCATATTCGGGTTCTGGCGGATGTAATCGTTGTAATACTGCATCTGCGCCATGAAGGAATTTGCCTGATCCGAAGAATCCGTACTGACGCGGCAGTAGGCGGCCATCCGTATCTTGCCGTATTCCTGCTCCCCTTTTGTGGCTCGTATAATCTGAACCCGCTTTGCCTTTCCTTCCCTTCTGACCGCCTTCCTTTCCGCTTGTGTAATTATTCTACCTGACAGTCTGATTTTTTGCAAAGGTGCAAATCAGATCGGCTCAGCCCGGCACCCCATTTTCTCCGCATTTTTCCGATTGATACGCTCCAACACCTCACGCTCTGCGGCTTTCTTTTCAAGAAGCTGTCTCAGAACGTCCCTTGCAATGTAATAGACCATAATTTTTCTCTGTTGCTCGCTCATATGTTTCTCCGTTCTTTCTTTCGACTATGAAGCAGACCGAAACTGACCTTCAGCGCCCGTTCCACACTCTTTCTGTCCTGCTCTCCAATCTCTCCGTACTCATTGATAAGTAACTTTTGGTCAATCGTCATCAACTGCTCCAGCAACACCATGGACTGTTTCGGCAGGTTTGACTGTCCGAGAACCACATGAGTCGGCAGATGTGGCTTCTCCAACTTGCTCGTAATCGGTGCGACGATGACTGTCGGGGAGCTTCGGTTGCCTGCATTGTTTTGTAAAACGATCACCGGTCTTGTTCCACCCTGCACCGATGAATCCGCTTTCTCTCCGAGTTCGGCAAGGTATATCTTCATCCGTTCCGTGTGAGGCGCTTGTCCGCCCTCACCCGTTTTTTCCTGCCGATTTAACATTCTTCCCACTCCTTGCTTTGACTGCGAGTAATCAGAAGTGCCATGTAGTCGATAAAATCTTCATCCGGTTTCCTGTCCTCTTTCTGCATTTTGTAGAACTGCATAAAATAGAAGAAAGCATCAAGGTCGTTTCCGATCTGAATTTCCGTTGGAGCTTTTGTTGCAGCGCCAATGAACACACACTTCTCTCCCTGAAGCCAACGCTCAATATTGCGGTCGGTATCGTGGAAATATCTTTTCAGAACACCGAGCGTCCATTTACCGTGCCGCAGAAATTCCTCACGGTTTCCGGCATCCACTCTCTTGTCCGCGGCAGCGTATCCGTTCGACACCGCTACAACCAATCTTCTGAACTCCCTGCTCGTCATCATCGTAATTACCTTCCTTTCACATTTTGACTGCTTCCAGCCCGTCAATGGCGGACTGAATCTTTTTCACTCTGCTTTTCAACTGCACGATCGTGCGGTCAAGTTCTTCGCGGCTTTTTGCTATGTAGTAGCCGTTTCTGTCACTGCAAATCGGGACTCCCGCGTTGTGAAGTTCGTTGACCATTTCGCGGATCATCGTTCCTTTACAGCCAAGCCGTTCTTCTAATGCACGGCTCACAATCGCATTGTCTTTTCCCTGATGCTCGCTTTCCAAAATCTTTTGTAATCTGTTTTTCATACGCCCTCCCGGTGTAACTGAATACCCTGACTTCCCGTGGGCAAATGGGTATGTACAGAGCATACAGGTTCCAAACACTTCATTTCCGTATGCTCAAACACACCGCATTTGTCCTCGACACCCCCGGTGTTCTTTATATGGGAAGTCATCAGGTGTTCGGCTACGAACCGAATCCATAGGAATCTCACCTCTGCCGGGTACTCCGCCAGCCGCGCATTTCTGCTACGGAAGTATCATTGTCCCTTGCGTTTGTCATCGCCCTCCGCGGGTAGTAATCCCGCTTCACTCAAGGTATCGTGTTGATCGCTCCCTCCCCAGGGAGATCACCGCGCACCTCTTGAGCTTGGCTTGTCCGCTCATCGCATACAACGCAGGTAATGTGCCTGATGAATGGGTATTCAGTTGTCAAAGTTCTCAAGGGGGTTATTTGCCCCTTCAAGTGGTAGCCAGCGAGAATGCCCGATTTTTAAGGTTGTCCCGAAAATTTTTGTAGTTTATTTATTTTTTCAAATATTTTTTGATAGTCCCCATTCTCTGTGTGATGGCTGATACCGACAATCCCTTTTCCTTTGCTATTTCGGTCATGCTTTTCCCCTCAAAAACAACGGATGTCAGTAAATCCATGCGTTCCTCACTCATATTGCTCAAAGCCGTGTACAGCTCTGTGTTCTTTATATCTTCAACCCAACCGTATCTGTCAGCGCTGGCTTTTTCGTCATCAATGGATACAGTCAGCTGTTCCATGTACTTTTCATACAATGGCGACTTACCGTTATCTCCGCCATCGTCGTCAAAATCGCTTTCACAGAATTCCTGAGTGTGCATCCGGTATCTCCTGTCGTTTCGGAATTGTTTTTCATCGAACATTACGATTTCAGCAATTTGTTCTTCCGTCATTCCGGCTGCCTGATATTCTGCGATCTCTCTCTTGATCCTTGCGTTAAACTTTTTTCTTTCATAAGCGTTGTTCCAACTCATTTTTGCAATCTCCTTTGATTTTTGAATTTGTGGTTGAAATCAAAAATCCAGAGATTATGGGTATCGTGTTATGCAGGTCTGCCACACGGACAACATAAAAAATCCTTTCCGAAGCGCAAGCCTCGGAAAGGACTCTCATAGCCGTATGAAGCAAGTAAGGTCAAAAAAGCGCAAAACAAAAAAGCACCGCATCACAACAAGGCAGAATCAAATTCTGCTACTTGTCTTCATACGGTGCTTGGGTAGTCCGATTGTATCGGCTCCGCTTACTCGCTACAAAGTGTTTGTTATTTAGTTTTTGTCCTTACTCGGCAGAATGTACCGATGGACGCTTATAGGCTTTTGAGGCATAGAAATAGGCAAGATTCAGTGGCGTAGCTGCTTTGCATTTCTGACATTTTGTAATCAGAATACCTTCGCGCATGCTCGCCGTCACAGTAACAAGCGGTGTACCGCAGTAGGGACATAAAATCTCTCGGAACTCCATGTCCGCGCATTGCTTTGCGGAGCGTTCGATTTTTTTCGTTATGTTTTCCTCCGGAATCTTAACTACGAACTTGGGCGATGTTACGGTCATATAACACCCCCGGCATCTCCACATTTCAGCAGGTACTCATCCAGTTCTCTCGGCTCAAACAGCTTCAGTTCTCTCAAACGGTAGAACATACTTTTGTAGGATACCTGAAATTGATTTGCTGCGTCTCTGATTACATTTCTGTCGCAAGTACACAGTACGCTGTCACCGTACAGCGGAATCCTTTTTTCATAACCTCGGCTTCTAACATATCTGACAACGGATGTCTTGGGCATCAGAAGCGCGACGCCCATAGCCGTTGCCATACTCTCGGCAATACTGAACATGTCGGCAAGCTCTTTCACTGTGTACTGTTTCTCCGTGTCAAACTCTCGACTGAAAGCGGAAGTCACCGGATTGTTTCCGAGCCTGTCCATGAGTATATGACCGGCTTCATGTGCAAGATTTCAAGGGAGAGTATCTTATACCCTGATTTAACCTCTCTTTTCCTTACTTTATTAATCCAAATCGGCTTCATTAAAGTACATAACCTCACATAAGATGTCATAACTTTATTTGGGTTGTCGTAAAAATTGTCGTAAAAAAACGAGGGTGTTTTCATTGTCCAACACAGAAGCACATCTCGGATACCCCCCGACTATTCGCCACATAAACCTTTATTTGTTTATATAGTGTAACATATTCTTTTGCAAAAATCAAGGAGCCTACCACCGTATTGTGGTAAGCTCCCTTTTTCATCGTATCTTGATTTTACCCTCAAGCCCTGCAAAGGACTCCATCTT
>ERZ827186.782-NODE-782-length-31944-cov-4.560005_pt1 | contig 31944 bp, 27 predicted proteins | sample MGYA00519918_ERZ827186 | MGnify/ENA primary metagenome ERZ827186 (study PRJEB31778, sample SAMEA3449275) | human gut metagenome | biome: human gut; feature: human-associated habitat; material: faeces | place: United Kingdom | collected 2010/2012 ...
TCAGTGCCTGTGAGGGCGCACTTTTGGTGGTTGATGCCACACAAGGCGTCGAAGCTCAGACCGTTGCCAATTGCTACACCGCAATTGATCTCGGCGTCGAAGTCATTCCTGTTCTCAACAAGATGGACCTTAATTCGGCCAATCCCGATGAGGCCAAGGAAGAGATTGAGGATGTGATCGGTATTGATGCCACGGATGCTATTCCCTGTTCCGCCAAGACCGGTATGGGAGTCGATGACATACTTGAAAGAATTGTGCGCGATGTCCCGCCTCCTAAAGGCAGTGACACGGAACCCTTGCAAGCTTTGATCATCGACAGTTGGTTTGATAACTATGTGGGCGTCGTGATGCTTGTGCGCGTAGTCAACGGTGTCATTAAGCCTAAAGATAAGATTTATCTGATGGCCACCGGTGCGACGCATTTAGTCGAGCAAGTCGGTAAATTCACGCCGAAATCCACTCAGTGCGAAAAACTGACTGCAGGTGAAGTGGGTTTTGTGGTGGCTGGCGTAAAAGAATTGCGTGATGCCAAGGTGGGCGACACGATTACGCTTGCCAATAAGATGGCTCAGGCGCCCTTGCCCGGCTTCAAGCAGGTGAAGCCCCAGGTTTTTGCGGGGCTCTACCCCGTTGAGTCCAATCAATATGAAGCCCTTCGTGACGCCTTGACGAAATTGCAGCTTAACGATGCGGCGCTTCAATTCGAACCCGAAGTCTCTCAAGCTTTGGGGTTCGGTTTCCGAGCCGGTTTCCTGGGCCTGCTGCACATGGATATCGTGCAGGAACGCTTGGAGCGGGAATTCGATATGGATCTCATCACGACGGCGCCTTCGGTTGTCTACGAAGTGCTTAAAACCGACGGGGAAGTGATTCAAGTGGAAAATCCTTCGAAGCTGCCGAGTCCGGACAAAATTGCAGAAATTCGTGAACCGATTGACACGGTGACGATTTTTGTGCCGAGCGACTATGTGGGCACGGTGATGAAGCTCTGTAACGAAAAGCGTGGCGTGCAAACGAATCTTGCTTACCACGGCCGTCAAGTGCATTTAACTTATGATCTGCCGCTTGCAGAAATCGTTTTGGATTTCTTTGATCGACTGAAGTCGCTCACCCGCGGCTATGCCTCCATGGATTACGAATTCAAAGAGTATCGTGCTGCCGATGTCGTGAAAGTGGATATGCTCATTAACGGCGATCGGGTCGATGCGCTTTCGTCCATCATTCACCGCTCGAATTCTGTGGCAAGGGGCCGGGAAATCGTCACGCGTCTTCGCTCACTTATTCCGCGTCAGATGTACGATGTGGCGATTCAGGCTGCGATCGGAGCTAACATCATTGCCCGTGAAAACGTCAAGGCATTGCGTAAAAACGTGTTGGCCAAGTGTTACGGCGGCGATATTACCCGTAAGAGAAAGCTCCTTGAAAAGCAAAAAGCGGGTAAAAAGCGCATGAAGCAAGTCGGTACTGTGGAAATTCCGCAGGAAGCCTTCCTTGCCATTTTGCAGGTTGATGAAAAATAGTCGGGGGTCATAATGAATTTTTCTTTAGTCTTGATGTTATTGACGGTGGCCACCGGCATCATCTGGTGTTTGGATCGTTTCCTGTGGCGTCCTAAGCGTTTGGCTCGTGCCAAAGAAGAGGCCGATCGTTTTACGGAGTTAAACCGCGGCGCAATCGATAGCGGCGAGATGAGCGTGATTGGCGAAGCCCAGAGCATTTATCAAAAGCTGAGTGCTCAGCCCAAATGGATTGAATACACGGGGGGCTTTTTCCCGGTCATCCTTTTTGTGTTTGTGATTCGTTCTTTCCTGGCCGAACCCTTTCGTATTCCTTCGGGGTCTATGTTGCCGACGTTGCACTCGGGTGACTTTATTCTCGTTAATAAATACGAGTACGGTTTGCGCTTTCCGGTCTTTAATTTTGCGATCACCGAGGGATCTGCTCCTAAGCGCGGTGATGTGATCGTCTTTAAGTATCCGCTTGATGAAAACGTGGATTTCATCAAGCGCGTGATCGGTGTGCCGGGTGACGAAATCCGCTACGTCGATAAGAAGCTTTACGTGAACGGTCAATTGCAAAAAACAACCGAAGACGGTTCTTTCTTTGACAAGGAAACCTACACCGATCTCAAGCAATTTGATGAAAACCTAGACGGTGTTGTTCATAAAATTGTTGAAAACGACAAAGTGCCCTCAATGGCCCGACCGGTTCAGGGGCACAACGGTTTGAATCAGTGCCTCTATAACATGGGTGATGTCGTTTGCCGTGTACCCAAAGATCATTTTTTTGTGATGGGCGACAACCGAGACAATTCTGCCGACAGCCGCTACTGGGGTTTTGTGGCTCGAGACAAAATTGTCGGTCATGCTTTCTATATCTGGCTCAATGTCAGTGATATGAGCCGAATCGGTTCAATTCACTAGGAGAGCGACGATGCTTCCGTTGGAAAGTTTAGAAGAAAAAATAGGTTATCGTTTTACAAACCGCAAGCTCTTGCAGCGGGCTGTGACGCATCGCTCTTTCGGTGCAGAAAATAACGAGCGACTCGAATTTTTGGGTGATTCCGTTTTAAATTGCGTGATCGGTCAGGCTCTCTTTTTGAGGGACTCTCACTTCAACGAAGGGTCGCTCTCGCGCGTTCGGGCCAACCTTGTTTGTCAGGATGCTTTAGCCGAAATTGCCAACCGTTTGGTGTTGTCCGATTACCTGCGTTTGGGTGAAGGGGAAATGAAAACGGGGGGCGCTCATCGTCCCTCTATTCAGTCCGATGCCATGGAGGCTATCTTTGGCGCAATCATGACAGAAAGCGGTTTTGATACCGCCAAGGGCGTGATTCTGAAGCTTTATGAGCCGATTTTGAGTAAGTTAACACCTGAGCGAATGGGAAAAGATGCCAAAACGCTTTTGCAGGAATTCTTACAGGCCCATCACCTGGGGTTGCCGGAATATACGGTCGTCGATATTCGGGGCGCCGCGCATGATCAGACATTTGATTGCCAGTGCGATGTGAAAAAACTCGATATCTCCGTTAAGGGGACCGGCAAGAGCCGACGCTCGGCCGAACAGGCAGCTGCCAAGATTGCCTACGAGTTGGCTGAGCAACATTTTCACAATAAGAAAAAGGGGAGCCACTGACATGACTCAATATCCTGAAGATTTTCGCTGCGGTTATATTGCGGTGGTCGGCCGTCCCAATGTCGGTAAAAGTACTTTGATCAATACCATCATCGGTGAGAAGGTCAGCATTACATCTAAAAAACCGCAAACGACCCGCAATCGCGTCTTGGGAGTGGTTACCAACGACAAGGCTCAATTCATTTTTGTGGATACGCCGGGCTTTCAGACCAAGTACGGTAATGCGCTCATTCGCGGAATGAACCGCTCTGTGCGAAGCACTTTAGGTGAAACGGATGCGGTGGTTCTTGTGATTGAAAGCAGCGGCTGGAAGAGCGCCGATGAAAAGGTACTCGAACTTATCAGCCCGCAAGCCAAGAACGTTATTTTGGCCATTAATAAAGTCGATTTGATGAAGGATCGCGATGCGCTGCTTCCTTTGATGGCTCAGTCGATGGCAAAGTTCCCCTTTGCCGCGATCGTGCCCGTATGTGCGGAAAAAGGTAAGCAGGTCTCCGACTTGATGGCTGAAATTGAAAAACTTTTGCCCGAAAATCCGCCCTTTTTTGATCCCGATATCTATACCGATAAGTCGCCTCGTTTTCTGGCGGCCGAAATCATCCGTGAAAAAGCCTTCCGTTTGTTGGGAGACGAATTGCCCTACGGCATTGCGGTGACGATCGATAAGTGGTCAGAAGATGACAAACGGGCAGAGATTATCGCCACGCTCATTGTTGAGCGTGAGGCCCATAAAGGCATCGTGATCGGTGCTCAAGGTGAAAAGCTTCGAGAAATTTCCCGCTTGGCTCGTGCCGATATCGGTGAAATGCTTGGCAAAAACGTCTACCTTGAAGTCTGGGTTCGGGTGAGAAAAGGTTGGAATGATGACGCCCGTGCTCTGAAAACCTTAGGTTACGAGTAATGGCAGAGGTCAGTTTAAGAGGCAAAGAACGCCGCGTCAGTGAGGATGACGCGGCTTTTGTGCTTCAGAGCTGGAACTGGAAAGAAACGAGTCTGCTCGTCGAATTTTTCACTTTAAAACACGGAAAAGTGCTTGCGGTTGCGCGTGGTGCCAAGCGACCGGGCAGTCATTTCAGAGGGCTTCTCACCCCATTTTCTCCCTTGAAAATCGCTTTTTCAGGGCAAAATGAAGTGAAGAATCTTCTTAAAACCCAGTGGTTGGGCGGCTACTTCCCGATTGAGGGTGATGCGCTCTTCTCGGCCTTTTATGTCAATGAACTTTTAGTAAGGCTTTTGGCACGAGAGGATGAGATGCAGGATCTTTTCACCGCTTATGTTCACGTATTGGAAAAGCTCGCAGACTCGGATAACAACCATGAAGTCGCCCTTCGGACTTTCGAGCTAGAGCTGATGGAGTATTTAGGTTACGGGTTGCCTGTTACCGGTGAGCCTTGGTATTGGAACGGAGAGGAGCTCAAACCCTGGACACCTGATACCATTGAAAGCGAGCGATATTTGGTGATATCGCCCGAGATGATTCAAAAACTTCACAATCGGGACTTCAGAAGCAAAGAAACATTGGCTTTTGCCAAATTGCTGATGCGTCGGATGATTGCTCATTATGTGGGTGATAAGCCGCTTAATACGCGTCGGATTGTGGAAGAACTGAAAAGACTTTAATACAGAGGACAAATGTGATCAGAGGCATCGGATGTGACGTGGTCGAAGTCAAACGAGTACGAGACGTACTTGAGACGCACGGCGAGCGCTTTATTCGCAAACTTTTAACCGAAAATGAGTGGCCTTTGTATCAAAAGCGCCTTTCGCTTAGTAAAGACCATGCTTTGGCTTTTGTCGCCTCACGGTGGGCCGTTAAAGAGGCGGTATCCAAGGCGCTCGGCACGGGCATTGCAGAAGATGTCACGTTTCACTCGATGGAAGTGATGCACAATGCCAAAGGGGCTCCGCTGATGCTCTTTAAAGATCCGTTAAGAGAGCGTCTCATGCAGGAAGGTCTTTTTGTACATGTGTCGATTACGGATGAAAAAAGTGTGGTGGCCGCATTTGCCGTGGCTGAACAACGTTTAGAAGGAGCTCACTGATGGGACCGCTTGTACTGGATATTGAGTCAACGCGACTGACCTCAGATGATATTCGTCGAATTTCACACCCCTTGGTGGGCATGGTGATTTTGTTTACCCGCAATTATGAAAATCGCAAGCAACTCACCGAGCTTTGTCGGGACATTCATGCGATTAAGCCCGGCCTGCTCATTGCAGTTGATCATGAAGGCGGAAGGGTACAGCGCTTTCGTGAAGGCTTTACTCAAATTCCGGCGATGTCCAAATTGGGCGAGTGCTGGGAAAAGAGTTCTGAAAAGGCCACGCTTGCGGCTATGGCTTGCGGATACGTGTTGGCAGCAGAATTGAGAGCCTGTGGCGTAGACATGTCTTTTGCTCCGTGTCTGGATGTGAATTTCAACCGCTCTCAAATCATAGGTGAACGTGCCTTTTCAAGTCAACCCAACGTGATCACTCAACTGGCTTTAGCGCTGATTCAGGGAATGCGTTTAGCCGGAATGAGTAATTGCGGCAAGCATTTTCCGGGTCACGGTTGGGTCATCGCTGACAGTCATCTGGAATTGCCGGTGGATGATCGCCCCATGGACTCACTTACCGAAAATGACCTTAAACCTTATATGTGGATGGGTCAGGCTTTGGATTCTGTGATGGCAGCTCATGTGCTGTATTCTCAGATAGATTCGAAGCCGGCCGGTTTTTCCGAATATTGGTTAAAGACCGTTTTGCGTGACAAACTGCACTTTACCGGTGTTGTTTTCTCCGATGACCTCTCGATGAAAGGTGCTGTCGCTGCGGGCAATGTGACAGAGCGGGCACAGGCAGCTCTTCAAGCCGGTTGCGACATGCTAATTCTCTGTAATGACTTTGCTGCTTCAGACACGCTTTTGCAGACTCTGACATTTGCCGATAGCCCCGAGAGGGCTGATCGGGTCAAACGGTTGTTGCCTAAAGGTGAAGTGCCGGATTGGGAGACAATGGTTCAATCAGCGCTCTATAAGCGTTCTTTGGCTTATTTGAAGGAGTTTATTTAATAAAACGGGACAATTTTGAAGGTTTTTGAAAAAAAGTTTCAAAAAGGTCTTGCTTTTTATTTTAGAGTCTGTAAAATACCAAAACTGTCGCGGGAATAGCTCAGTTGGTAGAGCGCAACCTTGCCAAGGTTGAGGTCGCGAGTTCGAGACTCGTTTCCCGCTCCAAATTCTGAAAAATAGATCGGTTTTTCCGGGCTATTTTCGTTTCCGGCCGTTTAACCCTGAACTTTTCATCAACTAGATGATATTTTTGGGTAGATCCACTCCGGCACTCAATATCAATTCACGGTTGGATTTGGAGATTTCATCCCAATAGCGTTTCAGTGTGCCATCGAGTCGCCAAAGCTTGATTCCACTCAGCGTATCCAAGTACTTAGGTGTACTGTCTGAGGGCAACTTTTTATCACTGAGGCGCTTTTTAAGCATTAACAGTAGACTCAGAGCCAAGTAGGTTACAAACACCTTACCTTCCAGGGCTTTCTCTTCACACTTCATTCTCCGTCCCGAACATCGATCTTTGTAGTTACAGAAAGCTTTTTCCACCGTATCGCGATTTCGATAAATTAATAAAGCCGCGGCCGCATCCTTAACCGTGTTGCTCATCAACACAATCAAACCGCCTGTTTCTCTAAACTGCGCCCACTGCATCTCATCGAGTTCCCAATGACCCAATGAGTCTTTCTTGTAGAAGCGCCTAAAAAGCGGATCATCCGGTGCTTGGCCACTTTCCTCAGCCTTTTGCTTTAATCGAGCTAAAGCTTGCAAAGTATTTTCAATATCGTCCGTTTCTTTTTGTTTACTGAAGTACACGTGGATATAAACCGTCTGATCGCTACGACCACTTGTTCGTGTATTGATCACCCACGGCATCGCTTCGGTATAGCAGAAGGCTTCAACCTCTTCTCGGTAGGCTCTGGGATGGCATAACCGCAATGCAGGCAGCGCTCGTTTCATCGTTGCTTGTATAAAGCTCGAGTTGCGTTTAGCGCCAATGACAAAACCGATGTCCTGTTTGAGCATGGAGGTTAAATTGTTCAACGAGAAAAAACCTCTGTCGAGGATTAACTGAATGGGATCTAAATCCAATTGAGTTAAATCCAAAAACAGATTTCTCAATAAACTGCAGTCATTTAAAGACCCGTCTAAAACCTTGTAGAAAACCGGTTCTCCACTAATCTCATCGAGCAATAAGGCGATGTTAAATTGCGGCAGTGAGTCCTCTTGCTTGTTTTTACCGTATTTGACCTTACGGATAGTCTTGGAAAAAGAAGAAATTGAAGTGGTATCGAAAGCCCAGTAACCTCCATCGACCAGAGTTTGACTATGAGCGGCCCGACGTTTGAGATAAGAGAAGCGTTGCTCGTCGCTGATGGATTGAAACAGTCTGGTAATAGCGGTTGGATTAAGAGTTTGCTCTGTGGGCAAATAGGTGCGTTGAGCAAAACTCTCGAAACTGCAGACAGAAGAATGAGGCTGCAGGATTAAGAACATGGCCAAGGACAACAACTCTCGATACTGAGAGGGAAAAACGGCTTGCAGATCAGCCGTTAAACCGCTTTGCTCGGCGATGCTGTCCAAAACGTAAGTGGCTCCGGCCTCACAAGCTCGTGCTTTAGAAGCAAATTCGGTAAAGGTCAGCTTCTCTTCAGTGGGATCCAAAAAGATGATTTCATGGTCTTGATAGATAGCCTCAAAGCCTTTGTATTGAGGGTTCTCAGAGAGGAACTTACGGCCGAAAACGACCTTATTACCCACGAGTTTACCGACGGTTTTGCGGCTGATGCAGCGAGACTTCCCGTTAATCCACTGGTTTTTATAGCGAACAATGTAATCGGTCCCGGTTTGGTTAACGATCATGACGGGGTGGATCGGTTCGAGAGAGGGCATGACAATCTCCATAGATTGTCTATATTATAATCTATGTTTAATATAAAAATCAATAGGGAATTGAAAAATAATTCAATAAAGACAACTATTTACTAAAGCTTTACTTTAACTTGGATATTTATGAACTAGTTTTTAAAAAGTTGAGGACACAAAACGGTTTCTCCACATCACAACGGCCTTCCCGTAAAAATCTTCGAAATTTTTTGCGTTGATAGCCGGAAAACCTAAATGCATCCAGGCGTGTTGAAGTTCGAGCAACAAATCAGAGCTTAGCGGTCGAGCACCGCCTTGTTTGCTGAGTTTTTCATGACGATCGTTCAATACGAGTGGAATGTGCATGTAACGAGGCTCTTTCCAGCCCAGTGCACGATAAACGGCAATCTGTCTCGGAGTGTTATCAATTAAATCTGCCCCTCGGACAATATCGGTGATGCCGCTATCGTGATCATCCACAATAACGGCCAGTTGATAGGCAAAGAGTCCGTCACTGCGTTTAAGCACAAAATCTCCCACGGCCTCTTCCACATTTTGCGAATACGGTCCACACCACCGATCGACAAAACTGATCGGGTTGGAGTCGGTTAAAAAACGCCATGAGCGTATGGGTTTGGCGGTGCCGCCTCGACAGGTACCGGGGTAGCGGTGCAGGGGAGCACCGCTTTGGCGGTTAGCTTCTTCAATGCTATGCCTCGAGCACGAACAACCGTAGACGCGGTGCGAGGCGATCAACTGATTGAGAACTTCCGTGTAACGGTCTTGGCGTTCGCTTTGAAAAATAATCGGCTCGTCGCTTTTCATTTGAAGTTCATCCAGAACCGAGAGAATCCCTTGAGAGAACTCAGTTTTGCAGCGGGTGGTATCTACGTCTTCAATGCGGATGAGCCAGAGGCCGTTATGAGCTTTGGCGTCGATGAAACTAGCCAGGGCGGCCACGAGGCTGCCTGCATGTAAAAGTCCCGTAGGGGAAGGGGCAAAGCGTCCGATGTATTGTTCTGTCATGATGCCGGAGATTGTAGCGCAAAGACGCAAAAACCCCGATCATTGCTGACCGGGGCTGAATCGAAACCAGGTGAAACTGTTAAACAGTTTCAGCGATTTGACTAGTATTTATCAAAATATTCCTGGATCTTCTTCGGATCGCTGGTCTTCGTCAAGGCCAATTGCAGCAACACACGAGCCTTTTGCGGGTTCAGGTATTGACCGGCAACGAAACCGTACTTAGCGTCGTCGATTTCAGCATCCTTGGTGGCAGAGCCCGTCGGGACACGAGAAGAACGAACAACAGCTACGCCGTCCTTAGCAGCCTTTCCGAGGATCGGGAACAAGTTCTTGTGGATGTTACCATTGCCGACACCGGCGGTAACGATACCCTTGTAACCGGCCTTCAACAAAGCTTGGAGCGGTTCAGCAGGAACGTTGGAGTAGTTGTAAACAATACCTACCTTCGGCAAAGACGTCAGCTTGGAAACGTCGAACGGGGTTTGCGTGGTGTGCGGTGTAGCGGGAGTATTGCCGAAATGCACCTTAGAGTTGAACACGTAACCCATCGTACCGAAGTTAGCACCTTGGAAGGTTTCCACAGCGGTCGTGTTGGTCTTGATCACGTCGCGAGCGCCGATGATCTTGTCGTCCATGGCAACCATCACACCGCGGTTGGCAGCTTCCTTAGAAGCGGCAACAACAACAGCGTTGTAGAGGTTCTTCGGACCGTCAGCGGACAAACCGGTGGAGGGCAACATAGCGCCGACGAAAACGATCGGCTTGTTGCACTTGGCGGTCAAGTGAACGAAGTAGGACGTTTCTTCCATCGTGTCCGTGCCGTGCGTGACAACGAAACCGTCAACCTTGTTGCAGTCTTCATTGATCGTCTTCACGAGCTTGAGCCAAACGTCATCGGTCATGTCTTGAGAACCGATTTGAACGACTTGCTTCGGAATAACGTTAGCCACTTCAGCCAAAGCGGGGACTGCGGCGACCAAGTGATTCACGGAGACCTTACCAGCGGTATAGGCCGTACCCGTGGCAGATTGGCCGGCACCGGCGATCGTACCGCCCGTAGCCAAAACTTCAACGCTCGGCAAAGCCATGGCGGTAGCGCTGGCAGCCACTAAGGCAGTGGCCAACAAAGTATGTTTCAATTGCATATACAACTCCTCAATATAAACAGAGCGGCACGGCTAATCGCAACGGACACAACCGCACCGAGGGAGCATTTGCTCTCAGCTGTTTATCATAGGTGAAATCAATTAGTCAGTAGCATATTTTTTGATGGCTCTTTGCCATTTCACAACATTTAGTGACTTTTTTTAATTTGTTCTTCTAACGCATTGTTTTTTATAATAAAAATCCGAAGTTTGAACAATGCCCTGTCTAACTGCTTGATTATTTTGAGAAAAAATGGCTAAAAGAGTATTAACCCTATATTGATTTTAACGTTATTAATGAATAAAATAATAAATTCACAGTGCGCCGGTAGCTCAGTTGGATAGAGTACCTGGCTACGAACCAGGGGGTCGCGGGTTCGAATCCTACCCGGCGCACCAAATTCTTTCGAGGAACGCTTAAGTTCCTTTTTCTTTTTCTACACCCGAATAGCTTCCTTTCTATCAAAGCAATAGTCTTTTGTTTTTTAACAAAGCAAAATAATCGGAAAGTCATTACTATGGTTAATGGATCAAATAGTCCCATTTTCATTAAGGAGAAAGAAATGGATCTGAAAGGCACCAAGACCGAAAAGAATTTGATGGAAGCTTTTGCCGGCGAATCTCAAGCCCGCAATAAGTACACGTACTACGCCAGCCAAGCCAAGAAAGACGGCTACGTTCAGATTGCTGCGATTTTTGAAGAAACCGCCAAGAACGAACAAGAACACGCCAAGCTTTGGTTTAAGCTCTTGCACGGCGGCGCTGTGCCCACCACGGAAGTCAATCTTCAGGATGCGGCCAACGGTGAAAACTTCGAATGGACCGATATGTACGATCGTATGGCCCGCGAAGCTCGTGAAGAAGGCTTTGAAGACATCGCTTTCTTGTTTGAAGGTGTGGCTGCCATTGAAAAAGAACATGAAGCCCGCTATCTGAAGCTTCTTGAACGTGTCAAGGGCGGTATGGTCTTCTCCAGCGAAGGCGATACGATTTGGCAATGCTCCAACTGCGGTCACATTGTGATCGGTAAGCAAGCTCCCGAAATCTGCCCGGTCTGCTCTCACGCCAAGGCTTATTTCCAACGCAAGGCTGAAAACTACTAATCTCTTCTTCGGACTGATTCAGTAGAAAAAACCCGCCAAGGGATTCGATCCGGGCGGGTTTTTCATTACGTGCGCCCGGCAGGGCGCGCCGCTGGTGGTGTAAGTCCACCGTTTCACCCGACGTGGGGTAAGAAGTAGCGACTCGGCAAGGGCGTCTTGGTAACAAGGGGTCTGGAGGAAGCCGATAGCAAAACACTGACCTGATGAACAAGAAGCGGATAAGAGGCATATTGGGTGGGTAAGAATGCGTAACGACTCAAAGCCCAAATACACGTACGGAGCCCAATACGTAGATCCGACAGGCGTAAGTGTGAAAGCAGTGCGTCATACCCGGGGAGGTCCATCAAGGTGCCGCAAGGCTACCGACATCGTAAGGTGAAGGGTTGCTTTGATGGAAGTCAGCCGAGGCCATAGTAGGGGTAACCTGAAGGGCCGAACATTTAAGTGCAAGTAGACTTCGGAGGTCTCATGATCAATAAATTATCCAGCACACAGTGTCGGAACAGGACTCTTCCGAGAGCAGACGGAATCTGTGATCGGTCGCTGGCCCCTGTCCAAAAGGAGTTTTGATTATGACGAACCGAGAGTGGACGAAAGCAGATCCTGAATGGTGTCGAATCGAAACAGTCATGCACGGCATGATCATCGAGGAAGCCATCCAGAAAGTCATAGCGAATCACGGAAGCGCGGGTGTAGACCACGTGACTGTCGATGAGTTAAGAGACTACTGGAAACAACACGGAGGAACAATCCGCCAGAAAATCATCAATGGAACCTATATTCCGCTTCCTGTAAAACGGGTCGACATTCCCAAACCCAATGGGGGTACAAGAATGCTCGGCATTCCTTCGATCATTGACCGAGTGATACAACAGGCGCTAGTCAACGTCCTAACACCGATGTTTGATCCGCAATTCAGTGACAACAGTTACGGTTTCCGTCAGGGTCGCAGTGCTCAGATGGCTGTACTGAAAGCACAGGAATACATCAAACAAGGCTATAAATGGGTGGTTGAATTGGATCTGTCCAAGTTCTTTGACAGAGTCAATCATGACATTCTAATGAGCCGTATCGCTAAGGTAGTTGACGATAAGAAGATCCTGAAACTGATTCGTCGGTATTTAAACGCCGGAATCATGGAGAACGGATTAGTCAAGCCCAGATCAGAAGGGGTACCTCAGGGTGGCCCCCTAAGTCCGCTTTTGTCGAACATTATGCTGACGGAGCTTGATCGTGAATTGGAAAAACGGGGACATAAGTTCTGCCGATATGCTGACGACTGCAACATCTATGTGAAGTCCGAAGAGGCGGCAAAGCGAGTGCTCGAAAGTGTGACGAAATATTTGGAGGGAGGGCTCAAATTACGGGTAAACCGTGATAAGAGCGGTACCTTTCGTGCATACGAGTCAGTCTTTCTTGGGTACACATTCCACCGATACATCCCAGCACGTATTATCGTGGCGCCGAAATCAGTCAAACGGTTAAAAGAAAAGCTGAAGGTTATCTACAGACGGAGTAGAGGCACATCATTGAGCTTCGCCATTGAAAAGCTTACACAGCTACTGAGGGGGTGGCGGAACTACTTCAGTTTAGATACTCGAAAAGAGTTCTTTGAAAAGCTGGACATCAATATCCGAACTCACCTGAGATGCTTGATATGGCGAGCCTGGAAGAAACCGAGAACAAGGCAGAGGGAATTGCACAAGCGAGGATTGGACGCATATAGCGCTTGGAAATCAGCCTATAACGGCAGAGGACCATGGTGGAATGCTCAATCCATGCTGTATTCCGAACGCGTTGTTTGTTCGGTTGGGATTGTATTCTCTGGAACGTCAGGGGATCGCTTAAATGAAACGCCGTATGCGGAACCGCACGTACGGTGTTGTGGGAGGCGACGGGCTATATCCCGTCACCTACCCGATCTTCTGAAACGAAAAGGGCCGCTTGTGCGGCCCCGACAGTCATGTTCGTCAGATACTTCTGGCCACGACCGTGATAATCACAATGGGAGAGACAATCCCGATTCCCAATCGAATGGCAGTCAGCATAGCCGGTGATAGAGAACACGATACGGTCAATTGTTTACGGGTTTCCGGCCAATTTACCCAGGCAGAAATAATGGCCAGACCCAAAGCCGTCAGCGGCATACCGACGTTACTGGTTAGGTAGTCAAGCAGATCGAAGACGGTTTTACCGAAGATTTTGAAATCAGCCAGAGGCCCGAAAGACATCGTGCAGAATACACCGATCACCATGATAGAGATGAAAGCAACCGGAACGGCCGTACGACGCGAAATATGTAAGTCACCCATAGCGGCTACAACCGCTTCAAAGATACTCACCGAACTGGTGATCGCAGCCACGATCAGGCACACATAAAAGAGTACGGCAAAGAAGGCGCCGAAGGGCATGTGAGCAAAAACCGCCGGCATGGTCACAAAGGTTAAACCGGGACCTGCGGTCGGCTCCAGACCGAAGGCAAATACCGGAGGCATCACCATCAGGCCGCCTAAAAGCGCGGCAAGAATCCCTAAAAAGGCTACCCAGGCCGTGGAATGGGGCAGGTTGGCATCTTCAGATAGGTAAGAGGCGTAAACGATCAAAGTACCGGCGCCGACGGATAAGGAGAAGAAGCAAAAGCCCATGGCGTTAAACAATGAGTCGGCGTTGAAGTCTTCCCAGTTGAAACTGAACATGAATTCCACGCCTTGCCAGGCTCCGGGCAAAGTTAACCCGCGGATAATCAAGACAATCATCAAAATGAAAAGCGTCGGCATCAGGTATTTCGCCAGTCGTTCAATACCGGCTTGTACACCGAAGATGACCACACCGGCCGTCATCACCATGAACACAATCTGATAGAAGATCCCGAGAACGGGGTCACTGGCAAAGTTGTTGAAATGCGTACCGAGCTCAGACAGATCGGTGATGATGCCGTTACCCATGGCCGCGTCAACCGCGTAGGCCACACACCAGCCGCCGATTGTTGAATAAAAGGTCAAAATCAGAAAGCCGGTGGCGATACCGATCGTGCCGAAAATTCCCCAGAATTTAGAGCGTCCGACACGAATCATACTGTTGATGGAAGCTGCTCGCCCTGCACGGCCGATAACCATTTCGGCCAGCAACAAAAACATGCCGAGCGTAAAGCAAAAGAGAATGTAGGGAATAATGAAAGCCGAGCCGCCGTTGGTGCCTGCCATGAAAGGAAATTTCCAAATGGCGCCCAAGCCCACCGCCGAGCCTGCACTGGCCAGAATAAAACCTAATCTTGTTCCCCAGACGGAACGTTCAGAAGATGTAGTCATGAGTGTGTTTCTCTATTTGTTCGTAGCATGAGATGGTTGAGCCGGAGACCCGTCAATGAAAAAACAACCATCAAGCTTTTATTTAAAACTGTCGACTTATTTTAGAAGATAATTTCAACAATAATTCCCCAGAAAAAACAGCTGAAAGTACCTACCGCTAAGACAGAAGCATTTCGTCAGAGACTTCTCCTGCGCCCTTTTCAAATAAAGCTAAAAGATCGGGTACATCCAGATGAACCTTTTCTTCTGCCTTTACATCAACAACAATCCGTCCCTGGTGCATCATGATGAGTCGATTGCCGAATCTGAGCGCATCACGCATATTATGCGTAATCATCAGAGTGGTTAAATGGTTTGCTTTAACGAGGCGTTCGGTCAACTGCAAAACTTTTTCAGCAGTTTTGGGATCAAGGGCGGCCGTGTGTTCATCCAGAAGCAGTAACTTGGGTTTAACCAATGTGGCCATGAGCAGTGTCACGGCTTGTCGCTGTCCGCCGGAGAGCAGTCCGACATGAGCACTCATTCGATCTTCAAGTCCTAAGTCCAATTCCTTGAGCGCTTCTTTAAACTGAGCGCTTTGTTGAGCCTGAAAACTCCAACGAAGTCCGAGCCGTTTGCCTCGCCAGCTCGCAAGTGCCAGATTTTCCTCAATCATCATCTTGCCTGCCGTCCCTTTCATGGGATCTTGAAATACCCGGCCGATGTATCGAGCACGTTCATGTTCGGGCATTCGGGTGACATCCACACCGTCGATCTCAATGCGGCCTTCATCGATAAAAAAGGTACCTGCAACTGCATTTAAAAGGGTTGATTTGCCGGCGCCGTTTGAACCGATAACTGTCACAAAATCGCCGTCTTGCAAGGTCAGGTTCACGCCTTGAAGGGCACGCTTTTCGTTCACACTGCCCGGAAAAAAGGTTTTATGAATATTGTCAATAATGAGCACGTTTTTCTCCGGAAGTGACTACGATCGGGTTTGACGCTTACGCATCTTTTCTCGAATTAAAGGCATAGACAGTGCTACGGCAACCAGTAGAGCCGTAAAAAGCTTCAGATCATTGGGAGGCATACCGAGTTGCAACACAAGGGCGATCACCAACCGGTAAACGATTGAGCCCAAAATGACCGAAATCAGACAATTTTTAAAACTTCTTGTTCCAAAGAGGACTTCACCGATGATGACGGAAGCCAAGCCGATCACGATGGTGCCTGTTCCCATGCCGACATCAGCAAAACCGTTTGATTGAGCGACTAAGGCGCCGGACAGGGCAACGAGCGCATTGCTGATCAGAAGCCCCAACACAATCATTCGATTGGTATTGACCCCTTGAGCCCGCGCCATTTGATCGTTACAGCCGGTGGCACGAATGGCGGTGCCTAATTCAGTACCGAAGAACCAGTACATGGTGCAGCCGATAAACACCGCCGCCACGATACCGACGGTGAGCATGGCTAAAGACGTATTCAGGCCGAAAGATTCCGCATAGGTGAAAATGGTGTCGATACGCAGCAAGGCGACATTGGCTTTACCCATGACATGAAGATTGACCGAGTACAAACCGATCATGGTCAGAATGCCTGCTAAAAGAGCAGGAATACGCAGTTTTGTAGTAAAGAATCCGGTCACTATGCCGGCCAGAGCTCCGGCCAGAGCAGCCAGGAAAAAGGCAACGATCAGACCGTGTCCGTTTACCAAAGCCGTCGCGGCGACGGCAGCCCCGAGTGGGAAGCTGCCTTCAACTGAAAGGTCGGCAATGTCTAAGACACGAAATGTAATGTAGACACCTAAAGCTAACAGAGCCCATAAAAGACCTTGCGCAACGGTGGGTATCAAAATATCAATCATTTACAGGACATTCGCCCCGAAGGGTGGACCCGCGGGGCGAAACTCTCCAAAGCGTTAATAACGAACCAATTCCGCGTTTTGACTGACAGAGGCCGGAATGGTAATCCCTAATTGTTCAGCAACATTGATGTTGATCTTCGATTTGAATTCCGTCTGATAACGAATGGGCATCGTCTGCGGTTGAGATTTCCCCTCAAGAATATCAGCCCCCATTTCGCCGGCGATTCGACCCAAGTTGTAGTAATTCACACCGACCGTCGCCAGTCCGCCTCCTTTGAGCAAGCCTTCTTCACCGACAATCACGCCGATTTTCGCTGCGCTTGTGATCTTAGTGAGAATAGGCATGGCCGAGGCAATGATGTTGTCAGTCGGTACGTAAATGACATCGACTTTTCCGATCATGCTTTGGGCGGTCTGCTGAACATCATTGACCGATGAAACGGTGAATTCAACCAGTTCAAGATTTCGTTTCTGAAGCTCATTTTTAAGAATCTGAGCCTGAAATTGTGAGTTAATCTCGGAGCTATTGTAGATTGTCCCGATTCGTTTGGCAGAAGGGATGATTTCGAGCATCAGTCGAACCTGTTCGGCCACAGGATTGAGATCGGAAGACCCCGTTACGTTGGTGTCCGGTTTTTGATTGGATTTAACCAATTTAGCCACTTCAAAATCCGTCACGGCCGTGGCAACAATCGGGGTTTTATCCGTGGCGTTGGCGACAATCTGAGCCGCAGGCGTGGCAATCGCGAAAATCAGGGGATACTTTTGACTGACAAAACGCTGGGCAATATTACCGAGATTGGATTGGTCAGCCTGAGCATTTTGTTGATCAATTTGAACATTGAGCTTTCGATCTTTGAGGGCATCTACAATGCCTCGGTTGGCTTCATCAAGAGCCGGATGCTCAACAAGTTGGACGAGTCCCACGGTTACGGAGCCATTTGTCTGAGCCGACGGAGCGCTTTTTTCTTCTCCACAACCGCTCAAAGCAAAGAGAGCGGCCGCTGCGAAAGCAGCCAAAGCAGTTTTCCTGATTTTCATGATGCCTATCCTTTGTTTTAGGTTCGATCCGGTGCGATTAATGCGAAAAAAGGAGAAAGGGAGCACCGTCCGATTTTTACGGTAAGCCGACGAGTCGGCTTTCAGGCGCAGTCAACCACCCTTTATAAGGTGACTGCATTGAATCATGTTAACACGAAAGAAAGAAGCTTCTTTTTTTAAATCCCGTGAGGCTACGCAGGTTTGTGTAGTCAGGACGCTCTGTTAAGGGAAAACCTTAATGTGTTAATAATTGGAGAGAATTCGGGTGTTGACCGGTGAAAACGCCGGTCAACACCCACAGATTAAATGCCGGAGAGTAAGACAGTAATAACGAGGATGGGGGCAAAAATGGCGATGCTCCATCTCAACACGGTATAGGTGCTTTCGCTGTGCAGGTGCGACTGATCACCGGCAATAAAAGGTTTGACTTTCGGCCAGGCAAGCCAACTCGAGAGTACGGCAATCATCAACCCTCCGATAGGCAAACTGATGTTACTCGTGAGGTAGTCAATCCAGTCAAAGAACGTTTTGCCCAACCATTTGTGATCAGCGAGCGGTCCGAAAGACAACGCACTGAAAGAGCCCACAATCATTAAAGCGACGGTGGTCACAACGACAGCCTTGGGGCGGCTCCATTTCCATTCATCGTGCAAAAAGGCAACGTCAATTTCGAGCATGGAAACGGAACTGGTGATGGCCGCAACCAACAGACAGGCATAAAACGAGATGGCAAATAAATTGCCGAAGGGCATCTGGGCAAAAATAGCCGGCATCGTGACAAAGGTCAGACCCGGTCCGGCGCTCGGATCCAAGCCGAAAGCAAAAACCGAAGGCATCACCATGAGTGCGCCCAAAACAGAGCTCACGATGGTTAAAAAAGCAATCCAAGCCGAAGAACCGATTAAATCGACTTTGCTGTCAAGGTAGCTGCCGTAAGTGAGCATGCAACCGCTACCCAAACAAAGCGAGAAAAAGGTAAAGCCCATGGTGGATAAGAGTGCATCAAAAGTGAACGCTTCCGGATTCCAGCTAAAGAGGTATTCAATTCCCTGAAAGGCTCCGGGCAAGAAAAGGGAACGCAAAATGATGATGAGCATCAAGATGAAAAGTAGGGGCATGAGCACTTTGGACAGTCTCTCGATGCCGCTACTCACACCGTAGGCCACTACCCAGGCGGTAATGATTAAAAAGAGAGCCTGATACCCGATAGCTAGCACCGGGTCACCGGATATGGCGGCAAAATGGGCGCCCAGTTGTGCTTGATCAGAAACAAGGCCGGAGCCCAGACAGGCGTTGACAAAGTACGCCATCGTCCAACCCCCGATCGCCGAATAAAAACTGAGGATTAAAAAACCGGTGATTACACCCAGGTAACCTGCGTAACCCCAGCCCTTACCCCCGAGCTTTCTGAATGCGGTGACGATACAACCTGCACCTGCCCGACCGACCGTCAATTCTGCGATTAACAACACCAAACCGATGGTGAACGTCAGGACAATAAAGGGGAAGAGGAAAGCCGAACCTCCATTGGAACCCACAAGGTAAGGAAATTTCCAAATGGCACCTAATCCTACGGCCGCGCCTGCACTGGCCAGAACAAAGCCTAAGCGGGATCCCCATGTAGAACGATTACTCATAAAACCAACCCAAAAAAATCAAGCGCCCGTCAACGGTGGCGCGGGCGCTTCCGAGAATTTTCTCTATTTTAGCCTAAATGCCCGAAATCAAAACAACAATGACGAGGGCTGGTGCCAACACAGAGATGGTCAATCGAATCCAACCGATTGTGAGAACGGAGTGGGGACGAATGGCAAGCATTTGCTCTTTCATAACCGGCCAGGCTTTCCAACCTGCGAGTAAGGCGATGCTTAACCCACCCAACGGCATCAGAATATTCGAGCAGACGTAATCGGAGAAATCAAATAGCGACATGCCGTTGAATTCCACCCAAGACAGTGAGCTAAACGAGAGGGCTTGGATGCTTGCAAGAATGAAAAGGGTAATCCAACAAAGAGCGGTGGCCGAGCGTCTTCTCATGCCCCACTCATTGATGAGATAGGCTACAACCACTTCAAGCAGTGAGACCGAACTCGTGATCGCGGCGATAAAAAGACAGACGTAAAACGCAGCGGCTAACACATCGGCTAACAGCATATGTTCAAAAATCATCGGAATGGTGATAAACACCAGACCGGTGCCGGCAGCCGGATCCATGCCGAAGGCAAAAACAGCCGGAATAATCATTACGCCCGCTAAAAGTGCCGCTTGTGTGGATAAAAAGGCTACCCAAACGGAAGAGCCGGGGATATCCGTGTGCGAACTCAAATAAGAGCCGTAAGTCACCATGATGCCGGCACCGAGCGAGAGCGAGAAGAAGGTAAAGCCCATGGCATTTAAGATGGTTGCGCCGCTGACCTGTTCCCAATTAAAGGAGAAAAGAAATTGCATGCCTTCCCAAGAGCCGGGCATCATAAGAGAGCGGATAATGATGAAAATCATCAGAACAAAAAGCAGAGGCATCAGGTACTTGGCTACTTTTTCAATCCCTTTTTCGACACCCAAAGCCACGACAGCACAGGTGGCTGTCAGGTAGAGGAACATGAAAAAGACGTTGACAGTGCCGTTGGAAACCAAAGCGTTAAAGTGATTAGAGAGGATTTTCGGGTCACCGTTAACGACATTACCGATAAAGGAGTCGGCCATGTAGGAGACGCACCAGCCGCCGATCACCGAGTAGTACGTCAAAATAATGTAGGCATTTAAAACGGCTATACCCCCGACAATACCGAAGACCGGTCCTCCCACGCGTTTTAAGGCATGAACGGCAGAACCTCGTCCGGCTCGCCCCATGGCGCACTCGGCCATGACCAATACAATGCCAATGGTGAAAGTGAAAATTAAAAAAGGAACAATGAAAGCGGCACCGCCGTTTGTGCCGGCCCAAAAGGGGAATTTCCAAATCGCACCCAGACCGATTGCGGAACTGGCCGATGCTAAGATGAAGCCTAAACGGGAACTCCATACGGTATCGGCAATTGTATTTTCTGAAGCCATTTTGTCTCTTAATTTCTGAGGGAGATAGAGCCCTACATTCTAGAGAAGAGAGCCGCTTAAACGAAATTTACTCTAAGCGTTTTTGACTACTTGGATAGTTCAAGAGAAAAAAACATTAGAATGCCGACGACAAGCAGACATATTTTTCAGATTGAGCGATGCGCGAAATTTCTACAGATTCCGGAACCATTTTTAAGCTTTCCATTCCGATGCTCATGAGCCTTATTTTGGAACAGATCATCGGACTGACAGACATTATCTTTTTAGGGCGAGTCAGTGAGGTGAGTGTGGGTGCAGCAGCCATCGGCGGTATCGGCTTTTATCTTTTAACGATGATCGCCTTTGGTTATAGCATTGCCTCCCAATCGCTGATGGGTGAAGCAAACGGAGCGAAAAATGCGTCTGAAGTGGGAAACATTTTTCGACAAAGCGCTGTGTTTCTGCTGATTTTTTCGTTACTCATCCTTTTGGCATTACCATTTTCAATGCGGCCTTTGTTCTCTCTTTTGGTGTATTCCTACGAAGTCAGAGAGCAAGCTCAGGACTATTTCTTCTGGCGCACGATCGGTATCGTTTTTGCCATGGGGGCGATTCTTTTTCGCGGCTTTTTTATGTCGATTTTAAGGCCCCGAGTTTTAACCTATTCCTCGATAGCGATGGTGCTCGTTAATTGTGTACTCAATTACATTCTGATTTTCGGAATGGGGCCCATTCCTGCGATGGGAATCGCCGGGGCAGCTATTGCTTCAACGTTGGCAGAAATGGCGGCAGTGTTATTTTTCTTTGTCTACGTTTTTAAGTACGACCTTCATCATCAATTCGATCTTTTTCGCTGGAGCGGTTTTGATAGTAAGCTTCAAATTCTGCTCTTTAAGCTCGGACGCTGGATGATGCTGCAGGAAGCGGTCATTATGACAACGTGGCTGCTCTTTTTTGTCTGGGTGGAGCACATGGGTGAAAGAGCGTTGGCCATCAGCAATATTGTGCGTTCCGTATCCAATCTGCTCTTCATTATTGTCCATGCATTCGGGGCAACCTGCGGAGCAATCGGAGCCAATTTACTGGGAGAAAATCGCTCTGGTGAAATCGATCTCATGATGAAGCGCGGTTTTGTGCTTTCTTTTTGTGTGACCATTCCCTGTTGTGTGTTGATAGGTTTTTATCCCGAACCGGTGCTAGCGCTCTTTACCGATATTGGGGAACTTTCCCAAGCCAGTGTTGCTTCAATTCGAGTGATGTTGCTGGGTTATCTTTTGTGCGTGCCGGCTATTCACTATTTTTCTGTTTTTGGCTATTTAGGTTCTACGCGAGAATCCATGATTGTATCCATCATCGCATCAGTAACATACGTGTTCTATGCTCTTATCGTTTCCCGAATAACGACTGAAGTCGCTTGGGTTTGGACAGCTGACAGTTTCTACTATTTTGTTTTGGGTGTACTGGTGTGGTACTTCTGGAAAAACGCTCGTTGGCGCGCTCAAATTGCATGAATACAAAATCGGCAAGTTTCTCAACGAAGGAACTTGCCGAGAGTAGGTTGATCGTGAGATCAGAATGACGATTCAAAGCGCCGTTTGACGTCTTTAACGTTGGTCACTTGCTTTAAGCTTCTCATGACACGCATTAATTGAATGCGGTTGTCGACCTGAACCAAAAGCTGCAGCTGGGGGTCATTGAGATCGTCCGGAATATTCATTCCGACAATGGACGAACCCTCCTGGGCGACCGCCTGAGTCGCTTGCAAAATAGCCGGGCGGATATCATTGACTTTAATATCGATAGGAACGGTGAAATGGTGGCCGGAATTGTCTGCCCAACGGGCATCTTCCCATCGTTCAGCATTGTTGTTGCGTCCTTGCTGAGCGTGGACACAGCTGGCTCGATGCACGGTGATGCCGTGACCGGCTCGTTCGAAGACGCAGATCTCGTCACCCCAGACCGGATGACAGCAACGGGCAATCTGAGCTTCTTGGCGTTTGCCGTTAACGAGTACTTCGATATCGCCTTTTTCCTGTCCGAGTTCTTCTTTTTCTTCAAAAAGGGACAACAGTCGATGCAGCACTACCACGTGGCTGGCCTTGCCGGCGCCGACCAATTCAAAAAGCGAAGCCCGTGAGTCTACGCCTTGTTCCTTGATCACCGCATACCAGATGTCATCGGGCAGCTCATCGAGTGCCAGATGCACTTTCGGGGCTTCTTCCTCGAGCACTTTACGGCCGATTTTGACCGCGCTGTCAAAGTCAAGAGAGCGTAAATACTGTCTGACTTCGGCACGAGCTTTACCGCTTTTGACAAAACCCAACCAACGGGGATCGGGATGCGATAAGGAACTTGTAGCGATTTCCACCATATCGCCGTTAGACAGTTTCGTGTTGATGTCGCAAACCTGACCGTTAATACGGCACTCACGGATGTGATTGCCCACGTCAGAGTGAATCTGATAGGCAAAGTCAATGGCAGTGGAATCCTGAGGCAAAGAGATAATTTTGCCTTTCGGTGTGAAAACATAAATTCGATCCGGGAAGAGGTCGGCTTTGATGTTTTCGTAAAATTCGCTCGTGTCCGAAGACTTTTGCTGAAGATCCAAAAGCGACTGCAACCAGGCATGGGTAAGGGTCTGAATATCGCTTTCACTGCCACGGTTGAGCCAGTGAGTGAGAATGCCTTGTTCGGCGATATCATTCATTTTTTCAGTACGGATCTGAAATTCAACAGGTGTTCCCTGAGGGCCGATCACCGTGGTATGAAGGCCCTGGTAGCCGTTACTTTTCGGAATGGCGATAAAGTCTTTAAAGCGCGACTGCACGGGTTTGTACATCATATGCAGGGCGCCCAGCGTGCGGTAGCAGTCTTCACGGGTGGTGACGATCACGCGGAAACCGTAAAGATCGAACACTTCCGAGAAGGAAAGCTTCTTGATTCGCATCTGGTTGTAGATACCATAACAGGTCTTCTCTCGACCCAGCACTCGGCCTTTAATATTGGCACGGTCGAGCATGCGCTTGGTGTCGTTGAGAATTTCTTCGAGTGCCGGGCGGCGGTTAATGCGCGCAGCTACGAGCTCTTTGTAAAGTACTTCATAGCGCAACGGGTAATAATTCTGCAGACACAGATCCTGCAGTTCACGAAAAGCGTGGTTAATACCCAGGTGGTGAGCCATTGGCACATAGATATCAAGCGTTTCTTTCGCAATGCGGCGGCGTTTTTCAGGGCGCATCACCCCCAACGTTCTGAGATTATGAAGGCGGTCGGCAAGTTTCACGAGAATCACACGAACGTCTTTACTCATGGCTAAAAGCATCTTTTTAAAGCTTTCAGCCTGGGCAATTTCGTTTGAGGAGAATTTCAGTTTATCGAGCTTGGAGACTCCGTCGACAATTTCAGCGGTGACGATGCCGAACTTTTTGGCCATCTCGTTTTTCGAGTGGCCGGTGTCTTCGAGCACATCGTGCATGAGGCCGGCTTGGATAGCGGCGCAGTCTAAGTGCCACTCGGCAAGAATGCTCGCCACCGCAATCGGGTGGGTAATATACGGTTCGCCGGATTTACGAAATTGTCCCAAATGGGCATCATCTGCGTAGCGGTAGGCTTCTTTGATTCTTTCGATATCAGCCGAGCTCATGTATTTCGAACAGATATCGATTAAGGAGGCTGCCGTGGCGATTACTGCTTTTTTGGGAGCAGTTATCAAAGGCAACTCTGTCTGATCGTCTTTGGGAGCGGGCGGTTGTACAGGTTTCGATTCGCCTTTGAGAACGGATTGACGAATCGAGGCGAGAATATCGGTTGCCCCGGTTTGTAAGTATCTGGGTACCATACAGCACCTCTTTGTTGACTCGCCTCTGCCCGCAATAGTTTGCCTATTGATACGCGGCAAGCAGAAGTTCAGAAAACAAAAAAGCGAAGCTGGGCCGCGGCCGTCACTTCGCTTTTTTCAACAGCATTAAGAAATGCGCTTGAACATTTCGTCCTTGGTGATTTCGCCGGCAGCGATCTCACGAAGAGCAAGAACCGTGGGTTTGTCTTTAGCATCCACGCGTGCAACGGCGCCGGAAGAGAGTTGGCGGGCACGTTGCGCGGCAGCTAAAACCAATTCAAAACGATTCGTAATTTTTTTCAAGCAATCTTCAACAGTTACACGAGCCATATTTCGTTTTATTGTAAAAATTAAAAATACAACACGCCGCCTCTTCTACAGAAGCGGAATGCCTAAATGTATGAACGTTTTACGTTCACGCACGGCTTGAGTTTTAAAACTCAAACGCGACGCACGCACAATAGCGATCAAATCACCGGTTGCGCGATCAAAATCATCGTTAATTATAACGTAGTCGAACTCACCCGCATGAACCATTTCAGCGCCTGCCCCTGCCAGACGCCTGGCAATCACTTCGTCGGAATCGGTTCCGCGCTTGTTGAGTCTTGAACGCAGGGCTTCAACAGAAGGCGGCAAGATGAAAACACCGACCACGTCCGGGAATAAACGCTTGACCTGAAGAGCTCCCTGCCAGTCAATTTCGAGCAAAACGTCATGGCCTTTTTCCAACTCTTCGGCAATCCATTTTTTGGAAGTGCCGTAATAGTTACCATGAACGTAGGCCCATTCCAAAAAGGCATTTTCTTCCTTGAGATGCTCAAACTCTTCGACGGTGACGAAATGATATTCGCGACCGTTTTCTTCTCCCGGGCGAGGAGCACGGGTGGTGTGCGAGATAGACAGATGCACTGTCGGATCTGCCTTCAAAAGAGCGGCAACCAGGGACGATTTCCCGGCTCCGGAAGGAGCGGTAACTAAAAATAAACGACCGGCTTTTTGTTCCAGCATAGATAATGGCCTCTTGGGTTAACTTATTAATTTTAGCCCAGTTAATCGGCAAAAAGGTCAAGACCGAACGATTTCAGCAATTCACAGGTTTCAAAAACAGGTAATCCCATGATGCCGCTGTAAGAGCCGTGAATTTCACTGATAAAGGCTCCTGCCAATCCTTGGATACCGTAGCCGCCAGCTTTATCATAGGGTTCAGCCATTCTGACGTAGGAGCGGATTTCAGTCTCAGTTAATGCTTTAAAACGTACGGTTGAAATACTGACCCTCATGAGAAGATTGTCAACGTCGGTACCGACACAGACAGCCGTGCGAACTTCATGCTCTTTTCCGGAGAGTCGTCGCAGAAAGTCTTGCGCTTGGGTTTCATCATCGGGTTTTCCTAAAATCAAACCGTCGGCGATGACCGTTGTGTCAGCGGACAACACTGGCAGTAAGGGTAGGGCCTGAGCCTGAATTTTTCCCAGTGCAATGACGGCTTTTTCGCGAGCGATTCGCTCAACGTAGTCTTGAGGAGTCTCGTTAGGCAACTGAACTTCATCACCTTGGAAATTACGTAACGTGTGGTCATTGTTGGCCAGTACAATCGGATGAAAACCCAATTGCTCAAGAATGTCTTTTCTTCTGGGACTTTTTGAAGCCAGATAAAGGGAGAGGTCACAAGCCATACAACGATCCTTTATGCACGATGATAGGGGTGATTGGTGAGGATACTGAAGGCACGGTAAATTTGCTCGGCAAGCATCACACGGGCCATGGCATGAGGCAGAGTCATCGACGAAAGCCGCATCAGCATTCTGGCCTGAGCTTTGAGTTCCGGATCCAAGCCGTCAGCGCCGCCAATCAAAAAGCACAGTGATTCGCCTGCATCGCGCCAGGCACGAATTTTTTTCGAAAAATCGACGGTCGTCAAATCTTTCCCATGTTCATCCATGGCGATTATGAGGCTGTTATGCGGGATGGCGGCCCGAATACGTTCGGCTTCAATTCGCATGATATTGGCCGTGCTTTGCCCGGCTCGCAACTCCGGTTTAACGGCTTTAACCGTAACGCTCCAATCTTTGGGAAAACGATTTAAATAATCTTCGACGGCGCTGTCAGCCCAGGCAGGCTGACGCAGACCAACGGCAACAATGGTGATTTTCATAATAAAAAATGCAGGCCGTTGTTTAAGCCTGCATTGCAAGAGCAAAGGGATTAATCCTCGATGATTTTAACAGTCTTACCGCGGATGACGCGGGGGCGACGGGCGGCCGTTTGGGTAGGACTCTTTTCTTGCTTTTCAGAGGCCAGTTTGATATTGACTTTTTTCCCGCCCCAAACTTCTTCAAGGTTGTAGTACTCGCGCATGGCCGGTTGCAGAATATGCACAATGGCTTGACCGCAGTCGACCAACACCCATTCTCCGGTGTCCGTTCCTTCCATGCCGATCACTTCTCCGCCGGCTTCTTTGACCTCGTGGCTCACGTTGTAGCCCAAAGCACGAGTTTGACGATTGGAAGAGCCCGTCGCGATAATCACGCGCTCGAATTCTGAGGTGAGGTGCTTAGTGTTATAGACCACGATGTCCTGCGCCTTCACGTCATCGAGTGCATTGACAATAATGCGTTGTAATTTACGAATATCCATAAAGTTTTTTCTCTATTTAATCAGTTGTATCAACACCAGAAATTGTATCAGTCTTTTGTTCTCTCTTTTTTCAGGTATTCGAGCACACTTTCAGGAACAAGAGTCGCTAATTTCAAGTCCGTTTGATGACAGCGGTTTCCATTTAAAAGAAGACGAATTCGAGACGATTCGATATCCAAGGCCGGCATCGGCAGGTGCAAAACCTTAATTTTTTGTTCTTTGATGTAAGCACTGACTTCATCGGAACAATGTCCGCATCGGTTATTTCTGGTAAAAACGACCAATGCCACGTAATTGAAAATATCTTTCCAATCTTTCCAGGTGTGAAAGTTCGTCCATTGATCGGCGCCGATCAGATAAAAGCGCTTATCTTTTGGATAAAGTGCAGCCAGTTCTCGGACGGTGTCAATGGAGTAGGAGACCGTTTTGCGATCGAGTTCACGGGTATCAACAGACATGGATTGTCGATCGGTAATCGCCAGGCGTAAAAGCGCCAATCGTTTTTCTTTTGGCATCAGATCAGCAGCATTTTTTTGCCAAGGGTTGGCCGGTAACCAATAAAGATGATCGAGTTGCAGAGCTTTCATGGCAGCATCGGCCAAAGCCAGATGCCCCAAATGAACAGGATTGAAAGTGCCGCCGAAAAATCCTAACCGCATAAAGAAAAAGCGGGAAAGGGGAGCCTTTCCCGCATGATAAAAAAGGATTATTTCATTGCACGGTAGCCGATATCGGAGCGATATTGCATACCGTCAAAATGAACGTGCTTGACACCGTCATAGGCTTTGGCGGCGGCCTCTTTAACCGTATCACCTAAGCCGACGACACATAGAACCCGACCGCCCGAAACAACAGTCTGTCCATCGACCGACTTCGTGCCGGCATGGAAAACATGTAAAGACTCGCTTTCTGCGGGCAACATCGTGATCTGAGCACCTTTTTCAGGTTTTTCAGGGTAGCCGCGTGCAGCACAAACCACTCCCAACGCAACACGTTCATCCCACTGAGCCTGAACCGTATCGAGTTGCCCTTCAATAGCAGCCATGATCATATCCACCAAGGAAGATTTCAGGCGACTCATGATGGGCTGAGTTTCCGGATCCCCCATGCGGCAATTGAATTCAAGCGTTTTCACTACATTTTTGCCCGCTTCATCGCGGTCGATCATGAGGCCGGCGTAAAGAAAACCGGTAAAGGGAATGCCGTCAGCGGCCATGCCTTCAACGGTCGGACGAATGATTTCACGCATGACTTGGTCGTGAATCTCAGGGGTCACAATCGGAGCAGGAGAGTAAGCGCCCATGCCGCCTGTGTTCGGTCCCATATCGTGATCGAGCAATCGTTTATGGTCTTGGCTGGAGGCCATCGGCAAAATGTTTTTGCCGTCAACCATGACGATGAAACTGGCTTCTTCACCCTTGAGGAAGTCTTCAATGACGACTCGAGCACCGGCTGAGCCAAATGCATTGCCTTCGAGCATACTGTCGATTGCCTCATGGGCTTGTTGAAGATCCATGGCGACGATGACGCCTTTGCCGGCCGCTAAACCGTCAGCTTTAATAACGATCGGAGCGCCTTTTTTATTGACGTAGGCGTGGGCGGCATCTGCATCCGTGAAGCTTTCGTAGTCAGCCGTGGGAATCCCGTGGCGTTTCATAAAAGCCTTGGCAAAGTCTTTTGAGCTTTCCAATTGTGCGGCCGCCCGAGTCGGCCCGAAAATCTTCAGGCCGCAGGCGCGGAAGTGATCCACAATGCCGGCCGCCAGCGGAGCTTCGGGCCCCACAACCGTGAAAAGAACATCGTTGGTTTTAACAAAATCGGCCAAGCGTGAAATATCGGATTCGGGGACATTGACCAATTTGTCAGTCAAGGCCGTACCGGCGTTACCCGGAGCCACAAAGACGGTTTCAACTCTTTCGTCCTGGGCCAAGCGCCAAGCGATCGCATGCTCACGACCACCACTGCCGACAACGAGGATTTTCATGGTGTGTTCTCCTTAGGCAAGGATGTTAGTCTTCAAAAACAGCCGTTGTGTAAACCTGTTGAACGTCATCCAAATCTTCAAGAGCATCAATTAAACGCTGCATGCGTTCGGCATCTTCTCCGCTCAGAGACGTTTCGTTTAAAGCCTTCATGGTCACTTCTGCCATTTCGGGTTTCATACCGGCCTTTTCAAAAGCATCATTGACAGCTTCAAAGGCTTGGGGATCACAAATCACTTCAATGCCGCCTTCATCGTCGACGATGACGTCATCGGCTCCGGCGTCCAAAGCGACAGTCATTACGTCGTCTTCAGTGGCCGTACCCGGAGCAAAGAGGAACTGACCGCAGTGTTTAAACATAAAGGAGACGGAACCTTCAGCGCCGAGGTTGCCGCCGTTCTTGCTCAAAATATGGCGAACATCGGCCACGGTACGGGTGCGGTTGTCGGTAGCGGCATCAATGATCAATGCAGCACCGCCTACACCGTAACCTTCGTAACGGGCCTCTTCAAACTTAACGCCTTCCAACTGGCCGGAGCCCTTGAGGATCGCGTTTTTAATTGTGTCTTTAGGTACGTTACCGGCGCGGGCTTTCAAAAGAGCAAGGCGCAGACGGGAGTTACTGTCAGGGTCGGCGCCATTGCGGGCAGCCACCATGATTTCGCGAACGAGCTTGGTCCACAGGTTGGAACGCTTGGCGTCTTGACGGCCTTTTCGGTGTTGAATATTGGCCCACTTAGAGTGTCCGGACATGGGAATTTTCCTTTCAAAAACAATCAATCAGGTAACAGGCTTGTCAATCGGACAAGCAGGTGTAAAACCCAAATATTTTACTCGGTATGAACTTCTTTGTCTCGTTGTCAGCGATTCCTTCTCAAAGGAAGCGTCCTGTAATGCTCTCAGGATTGGAGCGGATGTCCTCAGGAGTGCCGCAAGCAACGATTTGTCCGCCCTCATCACCGCCACCCGGGCCCATGTCAATGATGTAATCAGCGTTTCTGATGATATCGAGATCATGTTCAATCACAATGACCGTAGCTTTATTGGCAATTAATCGATCAAAAACTTTCATCAAAACCTGAATATCCAGAGGGTGCAGCCCGATTGTCGGCTCGTCAAAAATAAAGACGCTTTGTGATTGCGGCTTGCCCATTTCGCTGGCTAATTTCAGTCTTTGTGCTTCGCCGCCCGATAAGCCGGGAGTTTCTTCTCCGAGCGTCAGATAGCCAAGTCCCAATTCCTGAAGTGTCTTTAATCGTTGAGCGATCAATTTTTGCTTGCCGGCGATGTCCAGAACGCTGTTAATGTCCATGGCCATCAGATCCGGTAGTGAATGCCCGTCGAAGAGATCTTTTGAAAATAAATTCTTGGCCTGTTCTGTGTAGCGGCTTGCACCGCACTGCGGGCAGGCAATCGTGACATCGGGCAGAAACTGAACATCAAGGTTGATTTGACCGGTTCCATCGCACAAGGGACAGCGCAGCTTGCCGGTGTTGTAAGAGAAGTCTCCGGCTTTCAATCCGGCCTCTTTGGCCCTGGGGATTTTTGCGAAAACTTTTCTCAGCTCATCGTGAACATTGGCGTAAGTGCCGACTGTTGATCGAATGTTGATACCGATCGGGGTGGCATCGATCAGTTTTACGTCGGCGATGTCAGGGGCTTCGATTTGCCTGACATGTTCTGGCAACTTCTTTTTGTTGATTAAGGCGTTCAGAGCCGGGACCAGACTTTCCAGAATAAGTGTGGTTTTACCGGAACCGGATACGCCGGTCACAACCGTTAATTTACCTTTGGGAATTGTGACACTGAGCGGTTTGACTGTATGAATGGCACTTGTCTGAAGCCGGATTTGCCCGAATTCAAATAATTGATCGACCTGACTTCTCATTCGCTTCGGTCGAGCCGACTCTTGATCCAGGAAAGGACCGATTTGAGACTGTTCGCTACGGATCAAATCATTGACGGTTCCTTGTGCGATAACTCGCCCTCCCTTGGCTCCGGCCACCGGCCCCATTTCAATAAGGCAATCAGCCGTGCGAAGAATCTGAGTGTCATGATCGACTAAAACCACCGAGTTGCCGTCGGCAATCAGATCATGCATCACGGAAATTAAACCCTCGATGTTACTGGGATGAAGACCGATCGAGGGCTCATCGAGTACATATAACACACCGGTAGTTCGGTTGCGTACCGCTCGAGATAGTTGCATGCGTTGCCGTTCACCGGTTGACAATGTCGAGGAGGCTCGATCCAATTGCAAATAGCCCAATCCCAAATCCAAAAGACGTTTAGCGACGCCTTGGAATGAATCAATAATACTTTTTGCCATGGGCCGCATCTCTTGCGGCAATGTGGAGGGGATTGTCTGAACCCAGTCCGTTAATTGGGATAGGGTCATGTGAGAAGCTTCATCGAGAGAAAGGCCGTTTAATTTCGGCGCTCTGGCCTGTTCACTCAAACGGGAGCCGTGGCAGTCGGGACAGATATCGCGTTTGAGAAATTTCTCTACGCGTTTCATTCCCTTTTCGTCTTTGACTTTGGCTAAGGCATTTTCGACCGTGTAAACCGCGTTGTAGTAAGTAAAGTCCAACTCGCCTGCCAGTTCGGTGTTTTTGGATTTATAGAAAATGTGTTTTTTAACGGCCGGTCCGTTAAAGACAATATCTTTTTCCCTATCGCTCAGGTCCTTGAACGGAATATCGGTGCGTACCCCCATTTCGCGGCAGACATCTGTCATAAGAGACCACATGAGTGACTTCCAGGGAGCAACCGCACCCTCATCGATACTCAAGGATTCATCAGGTACGAGTGTTGAACGATCAACGGTTTGAACAAATCCGGTACCGGAACATGTTCGACAGGCTCCCAGACTGTTAAAAGCCAACTCTTCAGCACTCGGAGCATAAAACTCGGCCCCGCAGATCGGACAGCGTAATTT
>ERZ827186.794-NODE-794-length-31615-cov-4.944613_pt1 | contig 31615 bp, 28 predicted proteins | sample MGYA00519918_ERZ827186 | MGnify/ENA primary metagenome ERZ827186 (study PRJEB31778, sample SAMEA3449275) | human gut metagenome | biome: human gut; feature: human-associated habitat; material: faeces | place: United Kingdom | collected 2010/2012 ...
ACCGCTGACCCCTTGCATGCCATGCAAGTGCTCTACCAACTGAGCTATACCCCCGAAAGAGAAAACGCATTGTATAGAGCCTTTAAAAAAAATGCAAGCCTTTTTCAAAAAAAAATTTCAGCAATACTTCACTTCAACAATTTCCAGGTGTTGAAGACCGGACGGAGTGGGCAGCGCCACGGTATCGCCTTCATGAGCTTTTAAAAAGACCCGTGCAATCGGACTGATCCAACTGACATCCCCTACGCTAGCATCCGCTTCATCAATACCGACAATACGGATGGTGTGCTCTTCGCCCTTTTCGTCCTCATAGGTCACAGTCGCCCCGAAAAAGATCTGGTCCGTTGCAGGACGTGTGGCAGGATCGACGACCTCAGCCGTATCAATCCGTTTACTGAGAAAACGGATACGGCGATCAATTTCCCTTAATCGACGTTTACCGTAAAGGTAATCGCCGTTTTCACTTCTATCTCCATTACTGGCCGCCCAGGCAACAACATTGGCCATCTCGGGGCGTTCTACGCGAACCAAATGCTCGCGCTCATCGAGCATACGACGATAGCACTGAGGAGTCATATAGTTTTTTGTACCATGCGGCAAGGCAGGTAAACCTACCTCTTCATCGTCTTCATCTGTGGAGCTCATTGTCAGAATCCTTTCAGCAACGTGTCGACATCGTTACACTTTTTTCCAAACTTTGTATTTTAGCGCTTTGAAAAAACACCAGTAAAAGCTAATTTGCTGTAAAGTGAAAGCATGGGATTTATAGGATGCCTAAATATGAAGAAATTCGCTCTCGCTGCTGCTGTCGCCGCCTTGGTTCTGTCCGGTTGTGCCAATGATGGTCGTTACTATCGCTCGGACACTTATCAAGCAAGCGGCGTCAATCAAGCTCAACAAGTTAGAACTGTAGAAATTCTCGCTATCGGCACCGCACGAGTGGCCGTATCCAATTCCGATAACCGCTCTGATGCGAAAGCCATCGGCACGATTATCGGAGCGATTGCCGGTGCTGCCATCGGCAGTCATAACAATCACGATACCACTTCCCGTGTTTTGGGTGGTTTAGCCGGCGGTGCAGTTGGTAATATTGCCGGCGGCGCAGTAGCCGGTGATCGCACCAGCTACGTCGACGGTGTACAACTGACTTTCCGCTACAACAATAAGCTCTATAACTCTGCTCAAGTCGGTCGCATCTGTGAATTTAAACCGGGATTGGCCGTGATGATTTCCACAACGCCGACAGAAACTCGTATCCAACCGAATAATCCCGGCGGATGCGGTCAATAACGCCCGTTAAGGAGAGTCTCAGATGCTTAAATATTCTTTGATCGCAATAGCGGCAGCCGCCGTCATGATGCCGAGCGCTCAGGCTCAGGTGGGCTCCATGTCAATGGATGAGCAAATTGCCAGAATCCATCAGGCAGAATTGGAAATTCAGGCCCTGGATGCTGCCAAGGAACAGGAGCGTTTGGCCGCGGAAAAAAAGGCTGCTGACATTAAAAAACGCGCTGACCAAGCTCGGGCGAAGGCGCTTGCTGCTCAGCAAAAAGCCAAAGCAGATCGTCAGAAGAAACTTCAGGCCTACGATGATCAAGCTCGTGAATTGGAACTGGAATCCAAGCGTTTGGACATTGAGTTGAAAAAAGCCAAGCTTGACCTTGAAAAGAAGATGATCGAAGCCAAAGCAAATCGTGCCGATGAATTTGTTCAGGCCGATTTGGATGCTGCACGTGCCAAAGTGCAAAGTCTTCAACAACAATCCGATTCTCTGAAGTCCTCTGCCCCTTAAAGTGTACAAAACGCTCTTTAACCAACCCGATGCGCCGTAAGGAGTATCGGGTTGATTTATGCTTTTTGTTGTCTGCCTAGGCCTCTTAAAATGCTTTGGGGGCCAAATTCGCCTTATCGTCGATTAAAATAGAGGCGACATTGCTACCCGGATGAATCAATGACCTTCAGATTCCTACCCTCACAGTTTTTACCTGCTGCAGCCACATTGGCTGTTGCAACTTCTGTGTGGGCTTCTCCCATGGATATTGCCGAACGTTTAGATGTGGCACCGGTCATTGAAGGTCATTTTGTTCAGACAGAAAAACTGGTCTCAATTCCCCAGCCCTTTCAGTGTGAAGGTTTTTTCATTTTCTGGAAAAACGACGTTTTACTGTGGAAAACAAAATTTCCGGTCGCCACCACTTCCCTTTATAACGACAAAACGTTTAAAACGTACATTCACCTGAACGGTAAACGAATTGAAAATTCCTCTGCATCGGTCACCAACGTTGTCAATCGCATCTTATGGGGATTGCTCTCAACCGATATCACGGCTCTGGAATTGGATTTCCAAATTTTCACTCAAAATAATGAAAACGGTTGGCGAATGGACTTTTTCCCAAAAAGTAATATGACCGGCAGTATTGTCAAGCATATTTCAGTAACCGACAACCGAATCCCGGAAAGAATTGTTGTCGAGAACTTTTCCAATGACATCACGACTCTCGTGATCAGCGACATCAAACTTTCGGAAACCTCTTCAAGCCGCCAGGAGAATGAACTTGCGAATCCGTAAAATCATTCTCGCCTCCTGGCAAGTGCTTGCCGTGACCTGGGTCCTGATGTTGGTTTTGGCCCTAGGCTTTACCACACACTTTCTGTTAAAAAACGGGCTTGATTACGATCAGACTCACTTGTATCCGATCAGTGTCGTGGATGATGCGCACACTGCGGCCCAAAAAAATCTTTCGCCATTTGCCAATTACCGACTGCTTTTCATGGTCGGATTTCCAGAGTACACGGCTCATTCCTTTGATGACAATGTTTTAAAAATCAAAGGCCAGTGGCACGTGCCGCCAAGTCTGAAAAAGGTCAACTGGGAAGGGCTGGAAATCAATGAGTATTTTTCCTTTTATCGACTCATTTCCAACCGACTAATGAATTTGGTTGACCAGCATACGGTGGCGGCCTCTTCCGATGATGAATTATTGGCTCGCGCCCTGGAAAGTCTCACCGGCGTCGGTCAGCCCAGCCTTATTCCGAAAGCTGATGACCCTCTCGGTTTTTTCGATCGATGGGCTAAAAAACGACTTCCCAAAAGCACTGTGGTTTCCAGCGGTGATACGCTCAAACTTTATGCCGACAATCGCGTCTGGGCTATTTTCGTTTATGAAGTTCCTGAAGATCTCAAAGGACTGTCACCCTTCGAACTCAATAATTGCATTGAAGAGTTAAAACAACTCAGTCAGGAGATTGCACCGGAGGCAAAAGTCCTCATTCACGGCAAACCCTATGTGAGCGTTTCCGTGGCGCACACGCACATGCTCGAGCTGTCCGGCATTGCCATGTTCATCATCATTTTTCTGGGCGGATTGATTCGTCGCTGGTCACCCTCGAACCGTTTTCCAACGCTGGTTGTTTTCAGCGTGCTCTCCAGTTACGTGGCAGGCTTTTCAACCGTTATCTTTTTATTCGGAACGATCTCCCTTTGGACCATCGTCTGCGCATCGGCATTAACGGGATTTGTTGTCATGTTGGTGGGCTATTTCCTACTGGAACACCGATACTATTCGTTATTGTCCCCTGTCACAGTTTTCGATCGGATTTTAAAGCCGCTGCTGTGGATTATTTTCAATGTATCCATCGCCTTGTTACTGCTTTACCTGGTACCGTTGCCCTCGGTCAGACAGATGTCCGTTTTCATGGCAAGTGGCCTGATCGGCTGTGCAATTACCCTTATCTTAATTTTCCCAAGTTTTAATCACGGTCCGATTGCTGAAAGTGATTTCAGTAAAAAAATGCTCTCTTTCAGCCATTATTTCCCCCGATTTTCTCTAAAACACTGGCAAGAAAAGCCAACCGATTACTCTGCCATCGGTATTACAGTGGCCGTTATTTTGCTCTCAGGCTACATGCAGCTGAATTTTTCTCAAAACATTCAGCATATGACCTATATCTCCGAAGAGTTAAAAGATGAAGAAAATCAGGTTCAACAGCTTCTGAGTCTACCCAGTACAGACAAGTTTTTCATTGTGACCGCCTCTTCCGAGCAAGAAGTTTTAATGACGGAGGAAGCACTGCGGTTAGGATTTGTTCAACGTGGGATGAACCAGACAGAAATGACCACTACATGCATTTCCAAATGGTTCCCCTCCTACACTCGTCAACACGATGTCGAAACGCTACGTGAAGCGATGTTTGAACGAATCCGTGAGCCGCTGTCTGAGATTTTGGGTTATTCGCTGCAAAAACCACACCCGGTGCAATTAGATGTCACTTTTGAAGATTGGCTCAATTCTCCCTCTTCACGATCGGTCCGCCATCTCTGGCTCGATGTTCCTCAGGGTTACAGCTCCATCGTTCAAGTGGCCGGGATGACCGAGAATCAGATGGAAGCACTTTATGATTTGGCCGATCATTTAGCCGGCGTGACTTTCGTGGATATTACGGGTGATGCCAAAAACTTTTTGGATCAGTACCGATTCATATTCGTCGGCATCTTTATCTTGGCTGTCGTCTGCTCTTTCACCGTCAGTCTTTTTCACTACGGCTTGCGCTCTTGGCGCATTGTTGTACCGTCATTGCTCGGTGTGGCCAGTACCGTTTCACTATCGGCTTGGTTTAGCATGCCCTTTACGCTTTTTACCGCCATGTCCATGGTTTTGGTCTATGGTATAGGCATTGCCATTGCGCTTTTGTACTACACCAATGAGGAAAACGAAGACTTAAGTTTCAGTCTTTGTACTTTCGCTTTCTTATCCGTGAGTTTTTCATTCTGTTTCATCGGTTTGAGTTCAACTCCGGCTATTCAAACCTTGGGACTAACCACTGCATTCGGTGTATTAAGTACAGGTATTTTGATCCTTTTGGTCAGACCTCAACCCAAACTTCATCACTAATTCAATACTGATGTTCTGCGATACAAAATGGCCGTTATTAGGCTAATTAAGAGTGTTTTGACGATTGTTGCCTATCCCGATTCATAGACTCATTATTTCCGTCCGCATCCCCGTTTATCTCACTTAAACGTCCGCTACAAAATTCCAAATATTTGTCTAAAAAATACCTAATAAGCCTCTGCGATAAGAAGTTGCTAACCGGAATATGTTTTTGCGCTTCGTTAAACGCATCCTCATCGCAAAATTTAACTGTTATGACTCCGTCAAGTGGCTTTCGCGGCATAAGGCACTCGCCGTTTGTCAGCGCCTCGCTTTATTCCAGGACCACTTTAGCTCGTAATTTCCAAGAAGTACCTATCTTTCAATATTAAACGTTTTCCCCAATTTTTAAACACGTTTTTTCAGTTTTGTTGGACGGCTATTTTGAATTAACGAACGAATATTTCGGGATTTTGCACATGACTGAAAGCCATGCTTCAGATCGGAAATACAATTATTAAAAACGATTGCTCTGAAGTTTCGAAGATGGCTCGCGGGATCACTGTCTGAAAGGTCATAGCCCATTAACCACAGACACAGATTGAGACGCCTTATTTCAGAATGATAAACAAGCAAACTACTCGAAGACTAAATCTCGGGATTCTTCAGTCGAGAAAACGGCAAGTTACCGAAGCAACTTGCCGTTTTGATTTTTTACTAGGTACTCAAGTACCTAATCTGCTTTCAGCTAATGTTCTGATTAGAACACGGCGCAAGCGGCAAAGCCGAACACCACGCTGAAGACAATGGCCAACACGCCAGGCAGGAAGAACGCGTGGTTGAACACGAACTTACCAATGCGGGTTGTACCGGTGTCGTCCATCTGGACAGCGCCCAACAATGTCGGGTACGTCGGGAGAACGAACAAAGCAGACACAGCAGCGAACGTAGCGACCAACATGTAGGAATCGCCAGGGTTAGCAGCCGTGATACCCAAAGCCGTAACCACAGCCGGCGTAATGGCCTTAGCGGTAGCAGCTTGGCTATACAACAACATAGCAGCGAAGAAGAAGATCACAGCCAACAAAGCGGGGTTTTGAGCCACAGTGGTGGACGAGAATTCAGTGATTTCCTTCGTGTGACCGGCGACGAACGTGTTACCGAGCCAGGCAACGCCCAACACGCATACGCAAGCGACCATACCGCTCTTGAAGACGGAGCAGCTGGCAACTTCGTCAACCTTGATCTTGCACATAACAGTGATCAAGGTACCGATCGTCAACATGATGCCCATAATGGCAGCGTCACGGCCGACGATAACCGGAGAGACGATACCGACAGCCGGAGAAATGGCGGAGGCATACAACACCACAGCGATAACGCCGACCAAGAAGATCCAAACAGACTTCTTAGCAGAAGCGGAGATTTCGCGATGGGTAGCGCCTTGCGGAGCCTTCACGAGGCCCTTAGCCAAACGATCCTTGTAAACCGGGTCGGAGTTCAAGTCCATGTTTTGGATCAAGGTCATGACGAAAGCCGTAACCATGCAGCCAGCGAACGTCGTCACAATCCAGATACCGAGCAAGGTCGGGTAGCTCCAGCCGAACGGTTCCAAAACGCCAGTCATGTAAATAACGGCAGCAGACACCGGAGAAGCCGTAATAGCGATCTGGGAAGAAACCACAGCGATGGACAACGGGCAAACAGGCTTAATGCCTTGTTCCTTAGCCACTTCAACGATAACCGGGATCATGGAGAAAGCCGTGTGACCCGTACCGGCGAAAATCGTCAACACATAGGTAACGATCGGAGCCAAGTAGTTGATGTGCTTCGGATTGCTACGAAGAATGTTTTCAGCGATTTGAACCAAGTAGTCGAGACCGCCAGCCAACTGCATAGCAGAAATAGCAGCGATCACGGACATGATGATCAAGATCACATCCCAGGGAATCGCACCCGGCGTCATGCCGCAAACGAGACCCAAAACCAGCACGCCGACACCGCCGGCGTAACCGATACCAATGCCGCCCAAGCGAACACCAATGAAGATGAACGCCAAGAGGACAATAATTTGAAGAATTAACATCAGATCCATATTACCCCCAAAACCGGAGTAGTTATTATCTTTTTTATTTTCTAGAACAGAGAAGGAAATCCCCTAACCGATCTAGAACCCACTCACATTGGCGACGGATAAATCCGCCGCCAACATGACTGAGAGAACTTTACCCCGTAGCAAAAAATTTCACTACGGAGTTTTCCCTAGGTTCAAAATTACATTTCGAACTTCGGAGCGATCAAGTTTTGCAAATTGAAAACCTTGTCCCATTCTTCTTGCGTCATCAACTTACGTTCTTCAACGATGAGTTGATGCAAGGTCTTACCAGTGTGGTAACCTTCGTGGGCGATTTCAGAGCAGGTCTTGTAACCGAAGTGCGGCTTCAAGATCGTGATGATGCCCAAGGAACCCATCACCAAGTCCTTGCAGCGTTCGACGTTGGCGGTGATACCGTCAATGCACTTCGTACGCATGCCGTTCATGGCGTTGGTCATGACCTTCATACCGAAGAACAAAGCCCACGTGATCGGCGGTTCCATCACGTTCAATTCGAGTTGGCCGGCAGAAGCAGCCAACATGACCGTGGTGTCCAAACCGATAGCGATGAAGCTAGCTTGGTTCATAGCTTCCAATTCAACCGGATTGACCTTACCCGGCATGATAGAAGAACCCGGTTGCATTTGCGGGAGGTTCACTTCTTGGAAGCCGCAACGCGGACCAGAAGCGAGCAAGCGCAAGTCGTTGCAAACCTTCGTCAACTTAACGGCCAAGCTCTTCATGGCGCTGGACAAAGCAACATAGCCACCGCAGTCAGAGGTAGCAGCGATCAAATCTTCGCTGTTGCGCATCGGCAAGCCAGTCAATTCAGCCAAGTACTTGACAGCCAAGGCCGGATAATCCGGGTGAGCCGTCACGGTCGTACCAATAGCCGTAGCACCGAGGTTCACGACATAAAGATGTTCTTGAGCATCCTTAATCGTCTTGATTTCATCGGCGATCGTGAAGCCCCAGCCGTGGAATTCTTGACCCAAGGTCATCGGCACAGCGTCTTGCAAGTGCGTACGACCCATCTTCAAAACGGACTTGAATTCTTCGGACTTCTTGTAGAAAGAAGCGACGAGGTCTTCAACAGCCTTCAACATCACATTGCTGCGGAGCAACAAGGCAACGTGGAAAGCGGTCGGGTACGTGTCGTTGGTGGATTGACCGAAGTTAGCGTGGTCGTTCGGAGAAACCAAAGCGTAGTCACCCTTCTTGGAACCCAACTTTTCAGCGGCCAAGTTGCAGATGACTTCATTGCAGTTCATGTTCGTGGACGTACCGGCACCACCTTGGACCCAGTCGGTCACGAATTGATCATGGTACTTGCCAGCGATCAATTGGTCGCAGGCCCAGATCAAAGCGTCAGCAACATTGGCCGGGATCGTGCCGAGTTTCTTGTTGGCCATAGCAGCAGCCTTCTTCACATAGGCAAAGCCGATGATGAAGAACGGTTCTTGAGCCATGGACATTTCCGTCACATGGAAGTTTTCCTTGCCACGAAGGGTTTGCACACCATAGTAGCAATCATCAGGAATTTCCTTGCCACCAAGGAAGTCATATTCAATACGAGACATGTTTATTTTGCTCCTCGTTAAATCAATTAAGGAAGGCGTCTTTGAGGCGTCTCCGTTCTAAAAACTACGTGATGTCAATCGATGACCCGGTCAAGGGCATCGTCGGTCTATTGACCTCCCGTAGGGTTTCAAAACCCTCAATCGGGAGCGAAGCACTGTTGCCAATCCTTCACTCCCTTTTTCAAGTTTTGAGAATTACTTCACGACCTTGATAGGAATAGCTTTCTTCGGGGTCGGCAAAACCTTATCATAGCCGCGGATACCTTGTTCAGCCATCTTACGACGGATGAAGGCAATTTGAGTCTTCAACGGCAACTGCTTCGGGCAGAAGTCGTGGCAAGCCAACAAGGACATGCAACCGAACACACCGCTGTCGTCACCGATCACTTCATAGTAGTCGGCGTCGTTACGATGGTCGCGCGGGTCGAGACGGAAGCGGGCGATCTTGTTGATAGCCACGCCGCCGGCGAAGTCCGGGCGCATACGGACCGTACCGCAACCGGCGATACAGCAACCGCATTCTACGCAACGGTCCAAGAGGTAAATATCTTCGGCCAATTGCGGATCCATCGGTTCTTCCTTGCGGCAGATATCGACTTCTTCTTCCTTCAAGTGAACCCAGGTTTCCATGCGTTCACTCATATTGCGCATCCACTTACCGGTGTTGACGGACAAGTCGCCGATCAATTCGAAGGCCGGCAACGGAGCCAACGTGAATTCCGTCGGCAAGTCACGGGTCAACGTACGGCAAGCCAAACCCGGCTTACCATTGATCATCATGGCGCAGGAACCGCAAATACCGGCACGGCACACGAAGTCAAATTGCAAAGTAGGATCTTGCTTTTCGCGAATTTCATTCAACGCGATGAACAAGGTCATCGAATCAGATTCTTCCAAATCAAACGTCTGCATGTGCGGCACGCTAGCCGGATCAGCAGGGTTGTAGCGCAAGATGCTGATCTTGAGCAGACGATGTTGTTTTTGGGTATTGTTTTCAGCCATTTTTCGTCAGCTCCTTAGGCCAAGGGTTCGTCAATACGTTCGTTCTTACCTTGCAAGCGCTTCGGCAAGAGGTGAGCGTACGGCATCAAAGCGTTTTGGATAGCGAAACGATCGGCGCCTTCGGCTTCCATCTTCGCACGGATTTCATCGACTTCAGCTTGACGCTTGGCCGTATCCGGGTGATCGATGTAATTCTTGGCACCGTAACCACGCCAGCCCGGGGGCAATTCCATCTTGTTGACGTCGAGTTCTTCGTAAGAGAGCGTCGGCAACGTGTCGTTTTCGTCCTTCCAGGCAGCCAACGTGCGCTTGAGCCACTTGCTGTCGTCACGAACCGGGTAGTCTTCACGGAAGTGAGCACCACGAGATTCCGTACGGGCGGAAGCACCGCAAGCAATCGTCAAGGCCAAACGCAACATCTTTTGCGTACGATAGACATAGGTCAATTCGGTGTTAGCACCGAGTTGAGACTTACAAGCAGAATTGAAGGAGCGCTTGTACAGATCTTCCAATTCGCTCACAGCGCTTTCCATATCAGCACCGCGACGGAAAATACCGATCTTGGAAGTCATGATGTCTTGCATACGGGCACGCAACTTGGCCGGGTCTTCCGTACCATGACCGTCGCAGAAGCGATCAAGCTTGGCTTGTTCGCGCTTGATGAAGTCATAGACGATAGACGTCGGGATATCGATGACGTTTTCAGGCTTTTCACAGAAGTCGGCGATGTATTCGCCAACCAACATACCGGCCACAACCGTTTCAGCCACAGAGTTACCGCCCAAGCGGTTGAAACCGTGCATATCCCAGCAGGCGCATTCGCCGGCGGCGAACAAGCCCTTCAATTGACGGCTTTCACCCGTGTAGTTCGTGCGGATACCACCCATCGTGTAGTGCTGAGCAGGACGCACAGGGATCCATTCCTTCACCGGGTCAACACCCAAGAAGTAGTGGCAGATTTCATACACTTCGCGGAGGTTGTGTTTGATGTGATGTTCGCCCAACAAGGTGATGTCCAACCAGATGTGTTCACCGAAGCGGCTCTTCACACCCTTACCTTGAGCGATACGTTCTTCCATACGACGGCTCACGACGTCACGGGAAGCCAATTCTTTCTTTTCAGGTTCCACATCCGGCATGAAGCGGTGACCGTCAACGTCACGCAACAAACCACCGTCACCACGGCAACCTTCCGTCACAAGAATACCGGCCGGGAAAATACCGGTCGGGTGGAACTGAACGGCTTCCATGTTACCCAACGTGGCAACACCGGTTTCCAAAGCCAAGGAGTGACCCGTACCTTCGCAGATCACAGCGTTCGTGGTCACACGGAACAAGCGACCGGCACCACCGGCGGCGATAGCCGTAGCCTTAGAAACGTAAGCCATCAATTCGCCCGTGATCAAATCACGGACAACAGCACCGTAGCAACGCTTGCCATCATGAATCAAAGCGATGGCTTCAACACGTTCCACAACAGGAATGTGTTCGGCGATCACACGATCGCTCACAGCGTTCAACATGGCATGACCCGTGCCGTCGGACACGAAGCAAGTACGCCACTTCTTCGTACCACCGAAGTCACGTTGACCGATCAAGCCGGCGGCTTCTTTACGTTCGGTAATGGTCACGCGTTCGCCGTTGATGATCACTTGACGATCACCCGGGGTAATACGGCTCCAGGGCACGCCCCAAGCAGCCAATTCACGAACAGCCTTCGGAGAGGTATTCACGAACAAACGGGCAACGTCTTGATCGCAGCCCCAGTCGGAACCCTTAACCGTATCGGCAAAGTGGACGTCTTCGTTATCGCCCAAACCTTTAATCACATTACCCAAAGATGCTTGCATACCACCTTGAGCGGCCTTCGAGTGAGAGCGCTTGGGCGGCACCAGCGACAAGATGATGGTGTCTTGACCGCGACGCTTGGCAGCAACTGCCATACGCAAACCAGCCAAGCCGGCACCAACCACCAGCACGTCGGTGTAGATGATTTTCATAATTACTTGGTCTCCTTGATCCAAGAGGGCCACCGGTTGAGTTTTCTCTAAAACCTAACCGGCAGGGGTCTTCTTAAAAAGGTTCCCCTCGTTCGTCTCAACCGTTACTACCGAACCGTCCACCTCGGGAAACCCAAGAGAATGCTCATTCTCTCTCACCGACAGCATTCACATCTGCAAATACCCTCGGCACATTTGAAGGGGACAGGTTCTCACGTGTTAAGCACGGACAAATACTGGGCCGAAACCGCCTGTCACAAGTTGTCAATTTGCAACAGGATCCACTGTGGAGTCAGCCGTAACAAAAATAGGTCCGATCTTTAAGCACAACAGAACGTCTCGGTCATACTCAGAAGCCCGAAACGAAATAATGCTTAAAGACTAAACATATCTTTCTCCATTCGTGTTCCTGAACGTCTGCGGCTCAAAAACACCCGAAAACGGGTTGCAGTTTAGAGAGCAACGTACAAGACACCCATTGGGATTAACCCGAAGTTTACACCAAACTATAAAAACACGTAGAACGTTCACACTGTCCGAAATCAATTTCCCAAAACTTTTTGACAAAAAACAGTACCTCTTCAAACGACTTAACACAGTTTGCAAACGCTAAAATAAAGGTCACCGCTAACTATTTATTAGGAGAACATCATGACTCATGAAATCATTCATACCGATAAGGCCCCTGCTGCAATCGGCCCTTACTCTCAAGCCACCAAGGGCTGCGCCAATCTTTTCACCTCGGGTCAATTGGGCATTAACCCTGCTACCGGTGAATTACCTGAAGATTTCACCGAACAGGCTCGTCAGGCTTTTGAAAACGTCAAAGCTATCGTAGAAGCCGCCGGCGGCACAATGGATAACGTCATGAAGATCACGATCTTTTTAACAGACATGGCCAATTTCCCCGCTGTCAATACAGTCATGCAGCAATACTGCCGCGCTCCCTACCCGGCTCGCAGCTGCTTTGCCGTTGCTGCTTTACCTAAGGGCGGCGCCGTTGAAGTTGAAGCGATCGCCAGCGTCTAAACTTCGCGAGAACTTTCATGCCGATGGCCACCTATCCTCGAAAAAAAGGTGAAAAACTAGCTCCCTTATCCGAGCGTCTGGCAAAACTCGGACTCAATAAGGACTGGGACTACGTTTTGCATCTACCCCTTCGCTATGAAGACGAAACTTCTTTGACTCCGATTGCCCGATTGGAGGCCGGCCGCACTCAACAGTGCGAGGGAGAGGTCATTCGTTGCGAGAGAATTCGGCGGCCATCCGGTGAACAACTTCAAGCAGTGGTCTCTGACCCTACAGGCTCCCTGTACGTCAGACTGCTGCACTTTTACCCCTCTCAAGTCAAACAGTTGAGCGTTGGGCAAAAAGTAAGACTCTACGGTGCAGTTCGCGAAGGTTATTTCGGGTTGGAGATGATGCACCCGAAAATTCGGACCGCTCTCACCGGCGCCGCTCTTCCGACAAGCCTTACCCCTGTGTATCCGGCCGGAGAAGGTATCACTCAGACGTGGCTGAGAAAGCGAATTGCCCGAGCTCTGCTCGATGTCGAAATCAAGGATCTGATTCCAAAACCTGTTTTGTCCGAATTGAAGCTTCCTACTCTTTCAGACGCTTTACATTTCATCCATCATCCTCCGGTCGGGGCAAGCCTGGAAGCATTGCAAGCAAAAACGGACCCTGCCTGGATACGTTTGAAATTCGACGAGTTGGTTGCTCAACAAATCGCACTTAAATACTCCCGTTCGCTCAGATCAGTCTACCGTGCCCCTCAGTTGGCCCCCGAATTACATCCGAGCACAGATCGACTTTTCGATCAACTGCCTTTCTCACTGACTCGGGCACAGGTCAGAGTTTTTGATGAAATCAAAAGCGATATGGCCCGAATCATCCCGATGAACCGCCTGGTTCAAGGCGACGTAGGAAGCGGTAAAACGGTGATAGCTGCCCTTGCGGCAACGCTTTGTATGGATGCGGGCTTTCAAGCTGCCTTAATGGCCCCGACAGAAATATTGGCCGAACAGCATTTTGAAAAGATTTCTCAGTGGCTCAAACCCCTTGGAATCAAAATTGTGTGGCTAGCCGGTAAACAAAAGGCAAAAGAGCGCAGCGAAGCTCTCTCGAGCATCGCCTCGGGCGAAGCACAGTTGGTGGTCGGCACTCACGCACTCATCCAAGACAGTGTGAAATTTGCCAACTTAGGACTGGCTATTGTGGACGAACAGCACCGTTTCGGGGTCGCACAGCGCCTGGCACTGCGTCAAAACCACGCAAGCCTCATGCCGCATCTGCTGATGCTTTCTGCCACGCCGATCCCTCGGACTCTAGCCATGAGCTATTTAGCCGACCTTGACATCTCCGTTATTGATGAATTACCGGCTGGCAGAAAACCCATTACCACCAAACTCATCAGCTTGAATCGTAAAAATGAAGTCATGTCGGTCATTAACGATCAGGTTCGTCAAGGCCGACAGGTCTACTGGGTCTGTCCGCTCATTGAAGAGAGTGAAAAAATCGACCTGACCGCTGCCACGCAAACATTCGAAGAGTTGCGCTCCTATTTGCCGAATTTACGAATCGGTCTGGTCCACGGCGCTCTCAATGCCGAAGAAAAGCAGTCCGTCATGCAAACATTTAAAGACGGTCAATTAGACGTACTCGTGGCAACCACCGTCATTGAAGTGGGAGTGGATGTTCCGAACGCGACACTTATGGTGATTGAGCACGCCGAGCGTTTCGGTTTAGCACAACTGCACCAATTGCGAGGCCGTGTCGGTCGGGGGGCCGAAAAAAGTTTTTGTGTGCTACTCTACGGAGAGTTATCTGAAACGGGTCGTGAGCGACTCAAAGTCATTCGGGAGACGAACGATGGCTTTGAGATCGCACGACGGGACTTGGAAATCCGAGGTCCCGGAGAATTTTTAGGAGCCCGCCAGTCCGGTGTCCCGCTTTTGCGCTTTGCCGATTTGGAAACCGATGCAAAATTGCTTGAATCAGCCCGAGACTTTGCCGATCGGTGGCTCAGAGAGGATTCCGACAATGCCAAGCGTCATGCCAAACGTTGGTTTAGCGGTTACGAAGAGTTTTTGGAGGCATAAGTGACACTCACAGAATTGAAATACATCATTGCCGTTGCCAGAGAACGCCATTTCGGCCGTGCGGCAGAGTCTTGTTTTATCTCCCAACCGTCACTGTCCGTGGCGGTCAGAAAATTGGAAGAAGAACTGGGCGTGCATATTTTCGAGCGTCGTTCTCAGGAAGTTTCCCTTACACCCGTAGGCGAAAACATTGTCGAACAAGCCCAGAAAGTTCTTGAAGAAGTGCGCCGTATCGAAGAATTGGCTATCCAAGGTAAAGATCCTCTCTGCGGACCTTTGCGGCTCGGCGCCATCTTCACAATCAGTCCCTATCTCATGCCGGGGCTCGTGCATAAAATGCTTCAACTGGCACCTAAAATGCCTTTGATTCTGTCGGAAAACTACACGGCCAATCTCCTTGAACAACTTCGTTCGGGTGAAATCGATGTTGCCATCATGGCCCTGCCTATCACCGAACCGGGACTGATGTTTATGCCTCTGTATGATGAGGATTTCGTGGTTGCTGTGCCTCATGATCACCCGTGGGCTGAGCGCTCTGAAATTCACCGCGATGAGGTCCGCTCCGGAAAACTTTTACTTTTGGGTAAGGGGCACTGCCTTCGCGATCAGATTCTTGAAGCCTGTCCGGAGTCCATTCCCAGGAAAAACGGCGCGACAACCCTCCAACGGACAGTCGAAGGTTCATCTTTACTGACTATTCACCATATGGTGGCTCAGGGATTGGGCATCACGGTTTTGCCAAGCTCGGCTCTGAAGGAGACAAATGGCGATGAATTGATCAAAGCCATTCCCTTTGAAAAACCGGCCCCCACTCGTCGCGTCATCATCGCCTGGCGAAAGAGTTTTAATCGGATGCCGGCTATTGAAACCATTAAGAAAGCCGTTAACAGCTTGAATTTGGAAGGCTGCAAGACGCTGAATTTACCTCCGGTGAGTTCTGTTTCATCCGTCAATTAATTACGAAACGGGGATCCTGCCGGTCCCCGTTTCGCTTCAGTCAAAAATCAAAGTCGCCCGAGCTCATCGGCCAGCTGCTGACTGCGATCATAGGCAGCCTGAACAGCTTCATCCATCATTTCCATAAAGCCTTTTTCCTGCATCACACGCAAAGCCTCTGCCGTGGTTCCGCCTTTGCTCGTCACATTAATCCGTAGCTGGGCGGGAGAATCAGTACTGGAAACAGCCAGTTTTGCTGCACCCAACACCGTGAGAATGGCCATACGGCGAGCACCCTCACTGTCAAAGCCACGCTTTACGGCAGCCTCTTCCAATGCTTCAATGAAACGAAATACATAAGCCGGCCCCGATCCGGAAACCGTCGAGAGCAAATCCAACTCTTCTTCGCTCTTGACATTGATCACTTCTCCCATGGCACTGAGCACCGACTGGGCAAGTTCTTTTTTCGTTTCCAGAGCCGAGGGCACATACAGTCCGACGACACCGGCTTTGACCAATGCGGGTGTGTTAGGCATTGCACGAACCAAGTTGTCGCTGCCCAACCAACGGGCAATGTCTATAATGCGTAGTCCGGCAGCGATGGAGATGAATAAAGCCTTCGAATTTAAAAAAGGACGAATCGATTCGATGGTTTGACGCATTCCCTGGGGTTTAACAGCCAGCACAACAATATCTGCCGACTTTAACCAATCGCCGGCTTCGAGATGAGTGTTAACGCCGTAGTCTTTGTGCAATCGCTCGCACTTCGGAGGATTGCGATCCATCACGTCGATAAACTCACCGGGGTAGTTTGCCGCAACTAACCCCGCCACCAAAGCTCCGGCCATATTTCCACCGCCGATCATGGCAATTCGATTTTGCATTCCTACTCCTTAAATTTTTGAAGAATAATTTCTTTGACCGAAAATGGATGAGCCGACACGCACGAGTGTGGCTCCCTCTTCGATGGCCCAGACATAATCAGCACTCATTCCCATCGAAAGCGTATCCAATTTAAATCCTTGGTTATTGAATCGGTCAAACAATGTTTTCATTTTGGCAAATGTTTTGCGTTTTTCAAGTTCCGATGCTTGTGCTTTCGGAATACACATCAGTCCCCTGAGTCTGAGCCGCGGCAGTGTCATCAATTCCGGCAATAAGTCTTCAAGCTCATTGACCGAAACACCGCTTTTGCTGTCTTCCTCATCAATATTGACCTCAACCAAAATGTTTAAAGGCGGCAGATCAAGCGGACGTTGATCGTTGAGTCTGCGGGCGATTTTGAATCGATCGACACTCTGAACCCACTGGAAATGTTCTGCTACCATTCGGGTTTTATTGGATTGAAGCGGACCGATAAAGTGCCATTCGAGCGGTACAGTGGGACTGTTGAGGTGGAAAAAATCCACCTTCTCGACCGCCTCCTGAGCGTAATTTTCGCCAAAGCACAATTGGCCGGCCTTTATGGCTTCGGCAATGGCCCCACAGGGAAACGTTTTACTGACGGCCAACAGCTTGACTTCACGCCCGTGAGCCGCTTTAAAAATATTTTCCCGAATCCTGGCAATATTGTCAGAAATACTGCTCATAAAAATCAAACCTCCGTCGATTTCAGCAGTATACAATTGCGACAAAGAAATCGTTGCGAGGTAGGGCCTTTTTATGACTGATGTTTTATTGCATTGTTGCTGCGCACCCTGCTCCAGTGCCATACTGGAGTGGCTCATGCAAAATGATTATCGGCCGACCCTCTTTTACTTCAATCCCAATATTTACCCGAATTCCGAATACGTGATTCGTAAAAATGAATTAAAGCGCTACGCTGAACATTTGGGAATTCGGGTCATAGACGGCGACTATGATCACAGTAAGTGGCGTGAAGCGGTGCGAGGTCTTGAGATGCAACCCGAAAGGGGTGAGCGCTGTCAGGTCTGTTTTAACTACCGATTAACAGAAACGGCCCGTGTGGCAGACCGGGAAAAAATCAAACTTTTTACGACCACCCTGGCTTCGAGCCGTTGGAAAGATATCGAGCAAATCAACCGGGCCGGATTGGCTGCGCAATCGCTTTATCCGCAGACACAATTTTGGGATAAAAATTGGAGAAAGGGCGGCCTTCAACAACGTCGCAACGAATTGCTGAAAATCAACGGTTTTTACAACCAACTCTACTGCGGTTGTGAATTTTCGATGAGGCGGCTACCGGCAGAAAGCTGCGAGTTGATTCTCAAGCAGCAAACGCCCGACGAAATTTAAGTCAATGTTTTCTGGCAGCCCAGACCCAAACGCATCCACCCAAAACAATCATGGGTAACGACAACCATTGTCCTTGACTTAAGCCCAGCGCCTGCAGGCCCAAAAACGAGTCGGGTTCGCGGAAAAACTCCACGGCAAAGCGGCAGATTCCGTAACCCAGACAAAATAATGCTGCCACCGTTCCTCTTGCCCTGGGTTTTGTTGAATAAATCCACAAAACAGCAAAAAGAAGCAACCCTTCGAGCCCTGCTTCATAAAGTTGAGACGGATGGCGAGGTAAACCGTCGGCTGCCTGCGGGAAAATCATCGCCAAGGGGAAATCCGCCGAACACACTCTTCCCCAGAGCTCGCCATTGATGAAATTGCCGATTCTTCCGAAAAACAGTCCCAATGGAACCAGGGGGACCACAAAGTCAGCAACATCCAAAAATCGCATCGCACGGGTTTTGGCAAAATAAAACATTGCCAAAATCACACCGATGATGCCGCCGTGAGCACTCATTCCTCCGTCCCAAATCCGAATGATCTGCGAGGGATAAGAAAAATAGAATTCCGGTTGGTAGAAAAAACAATACCCCAAACGACCGCCTAAGATAACTCCCAACACACCGAAAAAGAGAAGATCTTCCACTTTTTGAGCATCCATCATGCGCCAGGCATCTTTTTTTGCGCGCCAATTGCCCAAAAACCAAAACAGAGCAAAACCCACCAAATACATCAGACCATACCAATGCACAGACAAGGGACCGATGGAGATGGCAATCGGATCGAATTGAGGGTGTACCAACATAAGAGTTTTTTGTTTCAAAATTTCTTCGCAAGCATTGTACCGAGCCAATCTCTTTGTGGTATCGTCAATCGGTATTTTTTCTGTTTTGTTTTCCCCAAATGTTGAACATCCAAACTTTTTCTAAAGACGATTTTGATCGCTACTGTTCACACCTCGTGCAGACCCATCCTCTGGTTCACTGTATGACCAATGATGTGGTTCAGGAAATCACGGCCGATGTGCTTTTAGCCGCAGGAGCCTCTCCTGCCATGATCATCGACGAACACGAAAGCGCTGATTTTGCAGCGATTGCCGATTGTTTACTCGTTAATGTCGGCACCCTGACCGATGATCGTTACAAAGCCATGTTGCTTGCCGTTGAAGCCTGCTGCAGGCACTCAAAACCCTGGGTTCTGGATCCGGTCGCAGCAGGGCTTTTACCTTGGCGAGATGAACGTGTCTCAGAACTTGCTCGGAAAAAACCGACGGTGATTCGCGGCAACGCCAGTGAAATTTTAAGTTTGGCGGGAATGGGTCAAGGCGGACACGGTGTGGACAGCAAAGACGACAGCCGAGATGCAGTCAATGGGGCTGCAGCACTGGCAAAACGCTATGACTGTGTTGTTGCCGTGACGGGTGAAACGGATTTTGTGACCGATGGTAAGCGCCTGCTGAGTGTCTCCGGCGGTGATGTAATGAGCACATTGGTTGTCGGAACCGGTTGCTCATTATCGGCTCTAGTGGCCGCTTATTGCGCACAAAGCGATTGTCCGCTTGAAGCAACGGCGGCCGCTTTGAAGATGGCTAAGCTTGCTTCGGAAACGGCAGCCTCAGTCTCTCAGGGCCCGGGAAGCTTTCACCCCGCTTACCTGGATGCACTCTATCGCCTGGCTCGCAATCATTTTTAGCACTATTAGCACTATGAAGTTAAACAAAGTTTTGGACCTCTCTCTTTATTTAGTTCTTGATCCGATTCTGACTGAAAAAATCGGCATGGCTGAAACTGCGCGGTTGGCTGTAGAGGGCGGAGCCACCGTCGTGCAGCTTCGCGCCCCTCAGTGGAAGAAAAGAGCACGCTACGAATGTGCACTGGAGCTGAAAAAAGTTCTAGAGCCCCATCACATTCCGCTCATTATCGATGATGATGTGGATGTGGCCCTTGCTTGTGACGCTGACGGTGTTCATGTGGGGCAACAGGACTTGCCGGCTCATGTGGCGGGACAGCTTCTGGGACAAGGAAAAATCATCGGTTTATCCGTTAACAATGCAGATCAAATGAAGTCGGTTGATCCCAGTATCGTGAATTACGTCGGCGTAGGACCGATTTTCGCAACGAGTACCAAGCCGGATGCTCAGGCTCCGATAGGAGTAAACGGTTTAGAGCAGCTAATGCGAATTTGCCCCGTCCCTGCAGTGGCTATCGGTGGTATCAAATCTGAACACATTGAGCACATTGTCAAAGCCGGCGCCCAAGGAGTGGCTGTTGTATCGGCCATTTGCGGACAAGATCAGCCCAAAGAATGCGCCCGAAACCTTTATTCTTTGTGGAAATTACATTCTGAGAGCAAATAGCTCTTTTCTTTGACGCTTATATGCGGCATGAACAGCTAAAATTAACGGGATAAACTATTTCAATCATTTGATACACATGACTGAGGCCTATAAAAACATTGAACAGGGTCGCCTTTCCCTCAAAGATGCGGAAACGATCACTGCGGCTAAGCTGCTCGAAGAGACTCCCTCTCTCAGTTGGGAAAGCAGTGACGCCAATCGTGCCACACGACAAGCCGCACTTGCTGTCGGAGAAGAAGCCAGTGCAGCCTCCTTTTTAGTGGCTCGCGCCCGCATCGTTGAAAAGATGATCGTGGCAAAAAATCCTTCGGTCAAACCTATCAGTCTGAATTTCAGACCTCCAGCTTGGATAAACGGGGCGTTAATCGGCGTTGCCTTTTTCCTGGGCCTTTTTACCGATCAAATTGCCTCAGAGAGCTCGCGCATCAACTTACTCTCATTGCCGTTTTTCGGTGTCTTGATTTGGAACATTGTCGTTTACGTCATGCTCTTTATTTCAGGACTGCGGCATCAGTCAAAACGGGATTTCTTGGGATTACGGACGGTTTTGGGCATCATCGAAAAATCGCTCACCTTTAAACAGGTCCGCCTGACCCAATCGATCACTTCACTTCTGCAACCGTACATCATGCATTTCGTGGCACGGGCTTTTCATTTTGCTGCCTTTGCCTTTGTATTGGGCATGATCGCCAGCGTTTTGCTGCGTGGCGTGGGAACGGCTTATACGGTGGGGTGGGAAAGCACCTGGTTTGCCAACAACCCTGAAGTGGTTTACCAAATCATCGCTCTTACCTACGGCATATTGACCAATTTCCTGGGCCCGATGCCCAACATTCTCGATATTGCCAACATGCGTTTTGACCGCCTGGCCGTCAATGCCGTCGATATTTCGGCCGGTTTATGGCTTTTGCGAATGATTTTTATGTTGGCTGTTTTCGTTGCCATCCCGCGCCTGGCTTTGGCTCTGAAACACTCACTGCAAATTTCAAAACTGGAGAAAAATTTCCCGCTGGATCTTTCTGACCGTTACTACGCAGACATTTTGCGCACCTGGCGCTCTGAAGAGATGACTCTTGAAGTATTGGTTTCCGAGCACAGCGACAATCCGCACAACATCGAAAGCGTATACCGGTTTGCCGAAGAACTCGGCTTTAACCTCTCGGAAGTCAAAACGCATCATTGGAACCCTGAAATTGATGATGCTCCGATCACGCTCACTGCCCAAAATCAGTCTCAGCAGGTTTGGGCACTGATGAATGCCACTACGACGCCCGAGCAGGAAGTCCAAGGCGAGGCATTGAGAAAAGTTAAAGAAAAATTAGGTTCTGTTCATCTGGTGGTTTTGGTTGACATGTCATCGTACATGGCCCGTTTCGGTGATTTCGGAGACCGAATTGAATCCCGAAAAGAACTTTGGAGAAACTTCTGCGAAAGTATCGGTTTACCGGTCGTGTTTTATCACTGCGGTGTCCGCCCCGATCAACAAACCTGTGACGAATTACGACTTGCCACCGGGCAAGCAAAATAGGACTGAACTATGTCTGATCAACAACTCATGCGCATTAATCTGAGTCTGGTGTCTCATACCAATATCGGTAAAACGACACTGGCACGAACCTTGCTCGGGCGCGACATCGGCGAGGTCGCCGACCGACCGCATGTCACCGAAACCAATGATGACTACGTGCTGATTCGGGCCAGTGACGGTTGCTCGGAACTGGTACTGTGGGACACACCGGGGTTCGGTGACAGCGTAAGATTGGCCAAGCGTTTGGAAGGACGTGCCAATCCGCTCGGGTGGTTTCTTGCTGAAGTTTGGGACCGTATGTCCAATAAAGCCCTGTGGCTTAATCAGCGCGCTCTGAAGCATGTCCGCGATACAAGCAGCGTCGTACTCTATCTTGTCAACGCCAGCGAATCGCCTCAAGCCTGTGCCTATATTGAGGCGGAAATGAAAATTCTTTCCTGGATCGGTAAGCCCGTTATCGTCCTTTTAAACCAAATGGGCAAGCCGCGTGAACAGGAAGTCGAAGAGGCAGAACTGAAGCGCTGGGTTGATTACATGGCCCAATATCCTTTGGTGAAATCGGTTTTACCGATGGATGCATTTGCTCGTTGTTGGGTACAGGAATTTGCCCTTTTTGATGCCATCGGCAATGTGCTCACTGAGGAGCAGAAAGCCACTTTTGAAGCACTTCGTGAAGCTTGGAGCCGTCAACGTCGAGCGGTTTATTCCACCTCAATCGAAGCCATCGCCAACTACATGACTCAACTGGCTGTCGATCACGAGGAGCTTTCCAACTATTCACTCACCGAACAAGTCAAAGACTGGGGCAGACGTCTGGGTGTCGTCAAATTACAAAGTGGACCGATTGAGGATGCCAAAAACGCGTTGGCAGCCCGCGCGGCCGATTGTCTTTGTGCACTCACTCAGCGCCTGATTGATGCTCACCAATTGGAAGGCTCGGGCGTTAAGCGCGAAATTTTGCGCCGCTTAAAAACCGATTGGACCATCAATACTGCTGCCAATCCGAAAGGGGCTGCAATTGTCGGAGCGGTAGGAGCCGGTGCGGCTACGGGGCTTGCTGCCGATATCGGTACCGGCGGGTTAAGCGCGGGACTGGGTACTCTTTTAGGTACCGTGATCGGCGCTATCGGCGGAGCTGGCGCTGCACTGGCTTATAACCAGGTCAAAGGCGTTCACGGAACTCGGGTTTCCTGGAGCAAAATGGCGCTTCAAAATTTCCTCCTTGAAGCCGTTTTACTCTATCTAGCCGTTGCTCACTTCGGCCGCGGTCGCGGTTACTGGGAAGAAAGCGAAGCTCCCGCTTTTTGGAAAGATGTCGTGATTGCAGAAATGAAAAAGATGCCCAATGAGTACGACACGACTACTCTTGAAGAGCCCGATGCCATTGAGTCCTTAAGTAAACAAACCACCGATACGATCATTCGTGGTGTGCTCTACGCTTTATATAAGAAAACTCCCTAATTTTCTATCTCCTAGAGGGCTCGCATTCGCGAGCCTTTTTTTTCTTAGTTGTTTTTGCCTAAAAACTCGGGAAAGCCCGTAAGAGAAGCGGCTTATCTGAACATTTCAAAATCATGAAAGAGCAAAGCGATTCCCCCTAGAATCTCAACATATTCTTTTATTTATTAAGGATGAAATATGCAAAAAGCCTCACGTTGTCTTTTAACTCTGTCGCTTTTAAGCGCTTTAGCAATCGGTTCTGTATCGACGGCCATGGCAGGAGAACGACTCGACAACATCATGGAAAAGAAAGTGCTTCGTGTCGGCACGCCGGGTGACTATCGTCCGTTTTCCATGAAGGAAGACGGCAAGTTTGTCGGGCACGACATTGAATTGGTACAAAAGATGGCGGATGTCTACGGCTGGAAAGTCGAGTTTGTCCATTCCAGCTGGTCAAACCTCGCTAAGGACATGGCTGACAACAAATTTGACGTGGCTGTCGGTGGCATCACCCGTTCACCCGCGCGAGTACTGACCGGGGACTTTCTGCCTGCTTATGCGCCTTTCGGCAAAGTGGCTTTAATCCATAAGAAAAATAAAGACAAACTCACCTCGTTGGAAAAACTCAATAGTCCTGACGTTACGGTCATTAAAAATCCCGGTGGTACAAATGAGCAATTTGTTCTTCAGAATCTGACCAAAGCCAAAATTCTCACACACGAAAAGAACTACGAAATCCCTGAACTCATTGCACAAGGTAAGGGCGATTTGATGATTACGGAAAATGCAGAAGCCAAGCTCTACGCAAAGAAGTTCCCGCAATTGCATGCTCAGTTTCTTGATCATCCCTTAACGCCCGTCAACTACATGGGCTTTTGGATGCCGACCGATGATGCGGACTATACGCGTGTCATGAACTACCTTTGGAATCTGATGGATCTCAGAGGCGAATTGAAATCCTTAGAGAAGAAATACGGGGTTTAATTCAGGTCACCATCACTAAAAACGGCGCTTGATGCGCCGTTTTTAGTGTTTACCTTTGGTCAGATTAGGGTACCATTTCCTGAACCTGATCCTTCTTCACGGGCTTGACCAAGTCTTCGCGCTTCACACCTAAATACAGTGCAATCGCTGCAGCCACGAACACGGATGAATACACACCCAAGCAAATACCGATAGTCAAAGCCAATGCAAAGTAATGCAGAGCCGGACCACCGAAGAAGAACATCGCCAGCGTCATCGCAAGCGTTGACGAGTGAGTGATCACCGTACGAGACATCGTTGCCGTAATGGCCGAATCAATGATTTCAACCGTATCCATGCGGCGCATCTTCTTGAAGTGCTCACGAACACGGTCGAAAATAATTACGGATTCGTTAACGGAGTACCCCAACACAGCCAATACGGCCGCCAGCACCGGCAATGAGAATTCCCATTGGAAAAACGAGAAAATGCCCAAAACCAACACAACGTCGTGCAAGTTAGCAATAATGGCTGCTACTGAGAACTTCCATTCAAAGCGGAAGGCCAAATAGGTCACAATACCGATAACCACAAGAATCAATGCGGTTAACCCGTCTGTCGCCAACTCTTCACCAACTTGAGGGCCCACGAATTCCACTCGGGTCATCTTGGCTTCGGGTTCCGTTTTATTCAGAACCGCCATCACTTCCTGGGCCTGTTGTCCGGAGGATTCTCCTTCCACAGTCGGTAAACGGATAATGACGTCTCGAGCGGTACCGAAATTTTGTACGGCCGCTTCAACACCTAATCCGGCTTTAATCTGTTCACGAATTTGTTCCGTGGGAGCTGCCTGTGGATAGGTCACCTCCATCTGCGTACCACCGGTGAATTCAATCGATAACGCCAACCCACGGGTACACAGGAGAAATACGGCGATCAAAAACGAAATCAAAGAGATCGTATTGAAGACCTTGTCAAAGCGCATGAAATGGATCGTGCGCCGAATTCTAAAAAACTCCATACGTCAACTCCCTCTTAGTCCGTCGGCTTCCAAATTTGACCCACGTGCAGTCTCTTGAGCTTCTTCTGGCGACCATAAATCAAATTGATCACACCACGGCTCACCACCACCGACGTAAAGATTGAGGTCAAAATACCCAAACAGTGCACCACAGCAAAGCCTCTGACCGGACCGGAACCGAAAATCAACAAGGCAATACCGGCAATCAAACTGGTGACGTTGGAGTCCAAAATCGTGGCAAAAGCCCGATCGAAACCCTCACTGATTGCCTGCTGAGGCGAACGGCCTTCGCGCAACTCTTCACGAACACGTTCGTTAATCAACACGTTGGCGTCCACTGCCATACCGAGTGTCAAGGCAATAGCGGCGATACCCGGCAAGGTTAATGTGGCTTGAAGCATAGACAACAGTGCGATCAACAACATCACGTTACAGGTCAATGCAAAGACTGAAACAGCACCGAAAACCTGATAGTAGAGAATCATGAAGACCGACACCACGGCAAAACCGTATAGCGTCGAGCGGAAGCCTGCTTCAATGTTGGCCGCACCCAAGCTCGGACCGACCAAACGTTCTTCGATGATTTCCATCGGAGCAGCCAGTGAACCGGCACGAAGCAGCAAGGCCGTATCGGTGGCTTCGGTTGCCGTCATGCGACCGGAAATCTGCACGCGCCCGCCGCCGATTTCCTGACGAATAACCGGTGCGGTCACCACTTCGCCTTTACCCTTTTCAAAAAGGATAATGGCCATGCGCTTACCGACGTTTTCACGCGTCACGTCTTGGAAAATACGAGCGCCGCGGCTGTCCAGCGTCAGGTTAACGGTCGGTTCCTGAGTTTGCTGATCGAACCCGGGCTGAGCATCATTGAGATTGTCACCCGTGAGCACGACTTGGCGCTTGACCAAGATGGGCACGCCTGCACGGTCTAAATAACGCTCGTCGCCGAAAGGAACGGTACCGGCTGCCAACTGAGCATAGGCTTCGGGCGAGTCATCCACCATACGAATTTCAAGCGTTGCGGTACGACCCAAAATTTCTTTAGCCTTAGCGGTATCCTGCACGCCCGGCAATTGAACCACAATACGATTGGCACCTTGCTGGGCAATCACAGGTTCTGCAACGCCCAATTCGTTAATACGGTTATGCAAAGTGGAAATGTTTTGCTTTAAGGCGTAATCGCGCACTTCACGCAACGACGCATCGGTCATGGTCGCTACCAGGCGATACGTTTGGCCCTCGTCACGATCTTCCAAAGTCAAATCGTTGTGAGTGTTGCGCAACAGATCACGAGCTTTATCGCGTTCTTGAGCGGAACGGAAAGCAATTTCAAGCGAAGTCCCGCTGCGGGTGATACCGGCATGACGGATGCGTTGATCACGGAATTGAGAGCGCAAATCGCTCGCCAGTGCATCGGCACGCTTTTCAATAGCCGCATCCATATCCACTTCCAGCAGGAAGTGCACACCACCGCGCAAGTCCAGGCCCAAATACATAGGTAATGCACGCAGGCTCAAGAGCCATTGCGGCGTATTCGGCACCAGGTTTAAGGCGACCACAAAAGTGGGATCTGCTTGATCGGGATTAAGTTCACGTTCGATGACTTCTTTGGCTTGAAGCTGCAATTCTGCTTGCGTCGGCTCAAAGCGGACACGAATCGTGGATTGTTGAGCACCTTGTTCAAAGAAAATGCCGTTGGGTTCAATCTTGGCATTGGTCAGTGCGCTTTGAACACGCTCATAGATATGTTCATCAACTTTGACTGTTGCCTTTTGGCTGGAAATCTGCACGGCGGGCGATTCACCGAAGAAATTCGGCGCCGTATAGATCATACCGATCACCAGTGCAACGACAATGATGATGTATTTCCACAATGGATAACGGTTCACGTTTATTCCCCAGAAAAACTGAAAAAGAGAACGACTCGCTGGGCTCGCTCTCTTGGGCTCGAAACGGGTAAAGATTCTATCTAGTCACTTTACCCGTTCTGTAAAAAACCCAAGGCCGATAGCCTTGGGGATTTTAAATTAGAAGGTCTTGATTGTACCCTTGGGCAAAACCGTCTGAACAGCCACGCGTTGCATCGTCAAGGTCACCGGTTCCCCCTTAACAGAGGCAATCTGAACAACCATATAGTCGTCACTTACTTCAACCACGCGACCGGCAATACCGCCTGCGGTCAATACCTCATCACCCTTAGTGAGGGCATCAACCATCTTGGCGTGTTCCTTTTGACGCTTTTGTTGCGGGCGGATCAAAAAGAACCAGAACGCAACGAAAATCAAAATCATCGGCAGCATGCTCGTCAAAAGACTAGCCGTATCGCCACCGGTTGCTGTTTGCGCAAACGCGTCAGAAATAAAAAACATGTGTTACTCCAATAAAAAGCGTCCGATTTTGTTTCGGACAAACAGTCCTGTAATTATACGGGGGATTAGGCTGAATTTTTGCCTAGATATATCCCCTAATCAACGCCGCGGGTACGATTTTTGTAAAACTCTTCCCTCCACTGCTCAAAACGATCCTCATCGAGCGCCTGACGCATTTCCTGCATCAAATGCAGATAGTAGTGCAGATTGTGAATGGTGTTGAGTCGAGCACCTAAAATTTCATTGACCTTTTGCAAGTGATGCAGATAGGCCCGGGTAAAATGACGACAAGCATAACAATCACATGTCGGATCAAGAGGCCGCAAATCGTCTTTGTATTTGCTGTTGCGAATCTTAATATCGCCATAGCGTGTAAAGAGCCATCCGTTTCGTGCATTACGGGTTGGCATGACGCAGTCAAACATATCAATTCCTTGGCTGACACCTTCGACCAAATCCTCCGGAGTCCCAACCCCCATCAAATAACGAGGCTTATCGTCAGGGAGCTGCCAAACAATTTTTTCCATGATACGGTGCATTTCTTCCTTGGGCTCGCCCACAGACAAACCGCCCACGGCGTAACCGTCAAAACCGATTTGCTTGAGCCCCTGCAAAGATTCTTCCCGCAGATGCTCATACATACCGCCTTGAACGATTCCGAAAAGCGCATTGGGATTGCCCAAACGCACAAACTCGTCCTTACTGCGGCGGGCCCAACGAAGCGACATGCGCATGGATTTGGCCGCTTCCTCTTCCGTGGCCGGACGGTCGTTAATCTTGTAAGGCGTGCATTCGTCAAACACCATCACGATGTCGCTATTTAAGACACGCTGAATCTGCATGGACACTTCAGGAGTCAAAAATAACTTATCGCCATTGATGGGCGAGGCAAACTTCACCCCCTCTTCGGTAATTTTTCTCAGGCCTTTAAGAGAAAAAACCTGAAAGCCACCCGAGTCAGTGAGGATGGGTTTATCCCACCCCATGAAGCGGTGCAGGCCTCCGTGCTTTTCGATGACATCAAGCCCCGGGCGCAGCCAGAGGTGGAAGGTATTGCCCAAAATAATTTGAGAGCCGATTTCTTCCAACTCATTAGGAGCCATGGCTTTGACCGTACCATAGGTTCCCACCGGCATAAAAATAGGCGTCTGCACCACACCGTGGTTTAGCTTCATTTCACTGCGGCGAGCCTTGCCGCATGTTTTTTTCAAGGTAAATTCAAGACTCACGATTTACTCCGGCTTTTTCTCCAAGAGCATGGCATCCCCGTAGCTAAAGAAACGGTAGTGCTCTTTAATAGCGTATTGATAGGCTGAATCAATGCGTTCTTTTCCGGCCAAGGCGGAAACCAACATCAGCAGCGTGGATTTCGGCAAGTGGAAATTAGTAATCAGCGCATCGATGATTTTGAATTCATATCCGGGCTTAATAAAAAGGCGCGTGTCACGGGCACCGGCTTGAATTTCGCCTTTTCTCACTGCAGCACTTTCAAGTGCCCTCAGGCTCGTTGTACCGACAGAGACCACGCGACGCCCTTCTTTTTTAGCGCGGTTAACGGCTTGAGCCGTTTCTTCACTGATGGTGTACCACTCCGAGTGCATCACGTGTTCAGACAATTTTTCAACACGGACGGGCTGAAAAGTTCCCGCTCCCACGTGCAAAGTGACAAACACAATTTGCACACCCTTTTGCTTTAACGCAGCCATCACCTCTTCGGTAAAGTGCAATCCGGCAGTAGGAGCGGCTACTGCACCAGGGGTTTTTGCATAAACCGTTTGGTAGCGTTTTTCATCGCTTTTATCGGCTGCATGCTCAATATAGGGAGGAAGGGGAACTTTGCCGAAGAAATCCAATACTTCTAGCACAGGGTGCTCAAAGCGCAAGGCAAAAAATTCACCTTCGCGTCCGGTGACTTCTACTCGCTCAACCTTCCCTTCATTTTCAAAAATCAGGAAAGTTCCGGCCTTAGGGCTTTTGCTTGCGCGAGCCATGGCAATCGCCGTGTATTCACCGGTGATACGCTCCATGAGGACCTCAACTGCCCCACCGGTCTCTTTTTTACCCAACAATCGGGCTTTAATGACTTTGGTGTTATTCATCACCAATAAGTCATCGGGGCGAAGCAAATCGACGATATCTCTGAAGTGATAATCGGCTAACCGATCCGGCATAACGTGCAAAAGACGGCTCGATGAACGATCTTCCAGAGGAAATTGTGCGATCCGATCCAAAGGCAGATCGAAATCAAAATCAGATAACAATAATTCGTGTTCAGACATGGCTTTACCGGCCAAAAAGTTTAAAAGAGTCCGTATCTTACCGAATTTTTAATTGTTTTAGATAATTATCTGAAGAATTCAATTCAAGCCGTTACAACTTAAAACACAGATATATTTGCAAATGAGAATGATTATCGTTAATATACACAGTACAAACCTTTTTACTACTTCGTAAGCTTCACGCAAGGTTTCTGCGATAAAGTACGACGTAAGTAAGAAGTTTTGAGCGATCTTCCAAACAACGGGGGCCAAAAAGGGGTGGAAACTGAAGTTTGGATGATTCTCTCCCAGCTCAATGAGCGTTTGTTTGTATCTCCTTAACGAAAAAACGTTCAAGTCCTAAAGACTTCTTTGGTCCAAGCGAAAGCCGGCGCTCTGCGCCGGCTTTTGTTATTAAGGCTAAAGCTTTCAAATCGCACCGATCAGCAATAAAAGAGCTCCCATACCCGTCAACGTAAAAGTGACGGATAGAACTGTTTGCGCGGCTAAATCAACTATCCATTGATATTCTTCCATTTTCTTCTCCGGATCATTTTTTGATACTTTTATTATTCCATATTTACGATATATATACTTATTTAATTTTTATTTATTATTTGATCTAAATTAAATTACAGCTCTTTTTATGATCTTTTATTGGCATAGAAAAACCGCTCGAATTCATCACCCGAACGGTTTTGCAGGAAGACGGTTTGATCCGCCTTCCTTAAATCAGCGATTATTTAATGGTAAAGCGCACCTGAGCCGGAACGCCACCTGTCAAATCGCCGGGTTTAGCACTGCGGAATGCGTTTTCAGCATCCACGCCTTTCTTAACCGCGGCCTCAACCTTTTGCTTCAAGCCCGCCATTTCCTTGTCGTCCTTGGCATTTAAAGAAACCTTGAAGTGACCGTCAGCTGCAATGGAGTTCACCGAGTTACCGCCATTGAAATTGGACACCACGCATTGCTTTTGCGACGGAATCGCTTTTTCAATTTCCATGATTGCCCGAGCCGCTGCATGCACTGCATTGGTATTGCCGTATGCACCGTTACTGTGTCCGCCGGGACCTTGAATATCAACGGACATCACTGTGGAGACATCGGCCATCGCCACCGAGGCAGCAAAAGAACCTAATAAAGCTACTAATAATTTTCCTTTCATAATGTTCTCCGATGTTCCCTATTAGTACATATCCTCTGTCGTGCGAGCGCCGATCGGATCAGCCGTCGGTCTGACCACTTCACCCGTGCTCGTATGGTATCCGGCTGCCGTCAAGCCCATCAAAACCATACGGAAGATGCGCTTGCCTTCGTCTTGAGCATTACCCGGAATACCCCATTCGTTAAAGGTATGACCGCCACCGTTGGCCGCCACGGTATGAACGTTGAAGTTCACCGTCGGCACACCGACCGCAGCCGGCACATTGTCGTTTAAGCTCGAAGAATTGGTCTTCAAAGCCTTGAGCTTATCGATACCGACCGTTTGAGCCGATTGCCAGTAAATTTGCGTAGCGATGTCGTTGAAATTGGCGCGTTGGTGAGCAGGACGGTCACCGAACCATACCAATTCCATCTTAACGGCATTCTTATCACCGCTCTTAACACCGTACTTAGCGTTTTCCTCGTCCATACCAGCCTTGAACGTCGGTTCAATTTGTTTACGAATAGCACTCAACGGTCCTTGCGTCGGAGAACGCATATCAACCATTAACGTGCAAGAACGGGAACGTTCACCGGGAGCGGCCGTATCGCAGCTTGCCACACCCACCGTGTAGGTTGTACGTTCGGCTTTCTTATCCAAATCCCAGGGCGACTTCACATCGGCAATCTTGGCAATTGCACGGGTCATGG
>ERZ827186.797-NODE-797-length-31380-cov-4.908284_pt1 | contig 31380 bp, 23 predicted proteins | sample MGYA00519918_ERZ827186 | MGnify/ENA primary metagenome ERZ827186 (study PRJEB31778, sample SAMEA3449275) | human gut metagenome | biome: human gut; feature: human-associated habitat; material: faeces | place: United Kingdom | collected 2010/2012 ...
ACCCTTATTTTGCTGACTTTGATAATACGAAATGGGTTGTCCGGTCTGGCGATACACTTCCAGGGCACGGCTGATGCGCTGAGAGTCTGTCGGATGAAGCCGTTGCGCCGTCACAGGATCAACCTCACGAAGTTTTTCGTGCATGGCAGGCCACCCGAGCTCTTGTGCTTCGCGTTCAATTTCGGCTCGCACCGTCAGGTCACTCGAAGGCATCTGATTGAGACCTTCTTTGAGGGCTTTGGCGTAAAGCATGGTACCGCCCACAATTAAAGGCAGTTTTCCTCTTTGACTGATCTCTTCAATCAAGCGTTCACAGTCATTAAAAAAGTCTGCTGCGCTGTAACTCTCAAACGGATCGCGAATATCGATCAGGTGGTGCACGATCCCTTCTTTTTCCTGCTCCGTGGGTTTAGCCGTACCGATATCCATTGAGCGGTAGACCAAAGCCGAATCAATAGAGATGATTTCCGTATCCAGAGCATGGGCCAATTTCACCCCTAAAGCGGTTTTTCCGCTTGCCGTGGGTCCGAGCAATAACACTGCCTTGGCCATTACTTCCCTCGCATGAAAAGCTTATCCAATTCGGCCATACTCACCTGCACCCAAGTGGGACGACCGTGGTTGCACTGATCGATGCGCTCGGTTTTTTCCATCTGACGCAAAAGCGCATTCATCTCTTCAATGCTTAAATACCGGTGCGCACGCACAGCACCATGGCAAGCCATGGTAGCGAGGATCTCGTTTCTTTTTTCTTCAATTAAATTCGTGCCACCGAATTTTTTGATGTCAGCGAGCAACTCACAGATGAGCGCCTCTCCGGTCTTTTCAATATCACCTGCCAATACAGCGGGCACCGCACGCAGCCGTAAGTGCGTAGGAGAAGCGGCTTCCAATTCAAGCCCCAAAGACAACAGAAGCGATTGATTGTCTTCAAACGTCGCCATCTCCTCAGCATCGGCCCTGAAGACCAAAGGAATCAAGAGCTGCTGAACGGCTAATTTTTGAGCATCCATCTGCTCTTTGAGCTTTTCATAGACAATTCGCTCGTGGGCTGCATGCATATCCACCACGACCATCCCGTGATCGTTTTCGGCAATGATGAAGACACCACCCACCTGACCTAAAGCGCGTCCCAAGGGGTAGGCCATTTTTTCGTGCTCAGCCACACTGTCGATATCATTGCCCGAACGTATAGCCTGAACGGTGTCGGGCACCACATTACTGTGCCGGGGTTTTGTCGATTCGGAACGTGTTTGATAAAAGTCCAAATAGCGGCTCAGCTGCGAAGGTTCATAAGCGGGCTGAGGTTGAGAGCGCAATTGAAAATTCGTATTCAAACCGGAGCTGTTCGAACTTGGTTTGGGCTGAGTTTCTGAGGTTACTTCCGAGGGCAAAGGATCTTGCGATTCGCCACCTAAACCGGCTAAGGCCGGAGCCAAGGCATTTTGCACTGCATGCATCACAAATTGGTGAACCCATTGGGCGTCACGGAATCGCAATTCGCTTTTTGTGGGGTGCACATTCACATCCACTTTAATGGGATCGATGTCCACAAAAAGGCAGTACATGGGCTGCAATTGATTGTGCAGCACATCGGCGTACGCGCTTTTTACCGCATGAGCCAGAAGTTTATCGCGGACAAATCGGCCGTTGACATAGCAGTACTGGGCATCAGTGCGGGCGCGACCGGCAGTGGGTAATCCCACCCAACCGTAGACGCGTGCCGTAGCCGTCTCTGCGTACACTTCGCGCTGAGCGCGGGCAAATTCATCAGGCAAGATGCGGTTAATACGCGCACGGCTTTCTTCAACCGGCAAAACCAAAACCGGTTTTCCGTTATTGACCAAGCGAAACTCAATCGTCGGATGGGCAATTGCAATTCTCTCAAGCGCCACTTTGCAATGAGCCGCTTCCGTCGCCTCTGACTTTAAAAACTTCCGTCTGGCAGGCGTTTTAAAAAACAAATCTTCCACATCCACTTTGGTGCCGAGACCGCCGGCGGCCACCCCCACTTCACCCTCATGAATACTGTAGGCGCAAGACTGCTCGGCAGTGCGTGATGTCACCGTCATGGCGCTCACGGAAGCAATTGAAGCCAAGGCTTCGCCTCTGAATCCGAGGCTTAAAACGTGCTCGAGTTCATTTAAATCACGGATTTTGCTCGTCGCATGACGTTTAAGAGCTAAGGGCAACTCTTCCTTGGGAATCCCACGGCCGTTATCAGTAACCGAAAGCCGCTTGATGCCACCTGACTCCAGCCGAACCTCAATGCGCGTGGCATCAGCATCGATTGCATTTTCGACAAGTTCTTTTAAGACAGAGGCCGGGCGTTCAATCACTTCGCCTGCGGCGATCTGACTGATTAATTGATCGGAGAGCTCTTTAATCGCTCTTTTCGGAGAATGTTCTGTGTTATTCAATACTTGCATAATGCGCAGATTGTAGCATTGCAACGACCGTCTACAGTATCTCAAACACTCTTTTAACAAAAGCCCTGCCAAATAATTGGACAGGGCTTTGCTCATTTAAGACTGTAAATATTAGAACACGTAACGTGCACCGATATTCCACATGTACGGAGTATCAACCGGAGAACCGACAGACGTTTGGAATTCACCGTAAGCCGAGAAGTTGTTCGTGAAGTTCACCGTACCGCCGATAGCAAATTCACCCCACGTACCGCCCAGGTCTTCCGTGACTTGACTGAATTGATTGCCCTTGGTCATCTTAACCTTGGACTCACCGTCCCAATCGTGAGCAACAGAGGCCTTGAGATAAGCGCTGCCCATATCAAAGTTCTTGCCCATTGCCACGCCTAAACGTCCGACCATGGAATCAATGCTGTCTTGATTACCCTTTACGCCGGCACTTGTCGTGTAAGACGCACTTTGCAGGTGACCATAAGAGAATTCCACCTGCGGTTCAAGCCAGAAACTCGTGGCCGGGCAATTGATACGCCAACCGTATTCAACCGCAATGGACGTACCCCACATGTCATAGCTTCCGGTCGACTTATTACCGTTGGTGTAATGGAGATCAAAATCCGTATCCATCTTGGATTGTTTCAGGATAACGTCAATGAACTGACCGTTATCAGCCATCCAACCGCCATAGATGCCAAAGGCATAAGCCTTGTTATCGGACGAACCGTTTGAGATATCGCCTTCACCGTCGGTGTAACTGGCAGTCAACCCGACATAGAAGTTATCAAACACCTTAGCGTCTGTCCCCACTTGAACGGTCGTTTGCTTGAAATCCAAATCTTCGTAATCAGACTTAGATCCATAGACACGAGCCCAAGCACCGGCGTTACCATCATAGGTTCTCAAATCACCCAGACGTTTGCTAACGTCGTTGATTTGACTGCGCCAGGCAAGCATTTGTACTGCTGCGATGTCACCCAAGGATTGAGTCACCGTGTTGGACATTGTTCCGGAGGTAATTTCGTTACCGTCCTTGTCCATGTCAACAAAAATTCCGTCACCGGCTTCCGATTCAAGGGCTTCGACCGTGTAGTTGGAGTCGCTCTGTGCAACGTCGAGCACATTCTTTAAAGCCTCAGTTTTTTCTTCAGCCGTGTCACCGGTAAGCGAACTTTGATCGGTCAAGGTCAACGTCAAACCCGTTCCCTGGTTGTTGTTAATGGAAACCAGTCCAGCTTCGGCTTTACTCACCTGAACATTTGTCGTGCCGTTATTAACCAAGGTATCAATAGCCACGGCCTCATCGGCCACAATGTTGCCGTTCGTGCTATGAACTTCGGTCACACTCGAAGCTCCTGTTGACTGCCAAGTCGCATTATTGGACAAGGTCAAAATAGTACCTTTTGTTTGGTCAGCGGCTTTTACAGAAGCTCGCATCAAACTGAAAGTTGCCGGTTGGTCAACGATTTCGTCATTAATCGTGCCCCTGAGATAAGACTCAGAACCCTCTAAGTTCAAATAGACACGATTATCCGTCATGGTGTTATTGACCGTATGAACGTTACCTGTAATCATGACGTTTTGTCCGGCCCCGATAAAGAGATAGCCTTTACTGTCTTGTTCGTTTTGTAAATTCACCTCGATATCGCCGTCAATGACAAGTGTGTCTTGAGCATAAATATCGACCACCGTCGGCAATTGTTCATTACCGGCTTCTGATGTCAGTTCAACAGCCTTCTTACCACGGTATCCTTTAATATTGACGTAATTGGCAGCCATCAACACTTCAGAACCATTGGTAACCTTAAGAGCGGCATCGGCTTCTGTCCCGCTGATCGTAATGGTGTCAAGGAAACGCGGTTCAAAGTCTTCTTCCGTGACATCCGGTTCAATATATTCTTCAGGGAACAGATCATTATTGATTGCGCTCCAGCCCAATTCCAACCAAGAACCGTTATTGACTTTGACCGAGCCTTCAAAATCGATGCGACCGCCGTTTCCTTCAACGATGAAGCCACCGCCATTTTCTGCAACCAAAGAATAGGTCGGAGACTTCAGTAAAATCGTGCGACTGCTGTTATAGGCTTCATTCACAGCAGCATCGGCTGTTTGCAAATCTTCAATGGCAAAGTCTGAATGGCCGGATCCTAAGTTTTCCTCATCATTCCAAGCATTCAACACATCTTCGGGATTACCCCCGACGTACAAAGCCGTGTCCGTTTTTGACTCAATCGTTGTATCCAAGGCAAAAATTCGGACGTCAGACTTATTCCAATTGTCATTTCCGTATGTGATTTCAAAAGCACGCCGGTTTTGGGCAGAAATCGTCAATTTATCAAGGTATTCTGCGCTGTTTTCATAGTTACTATTTAGATTCGAGGGGTTGACGTGACCCACATACAGATTATTAGGTCCAAATTGACCGGCTTTCATACTGACCGTAGCCTGACCATTTTCATTAGTAGAAGACAGGCTCAACTCTTTAAGTCCCCGAACAGTAAAAACAGCATCGCTCTGATCAATCATGGAGCCGGTGCCGGATACTGTTAATTTGCCTTCGTTACCAACCACTAGAAAAGGTGAGCTTGATAACTGGAAACCGTCAGAGTCAAACGTCAGCGTTGTTTCTGAGCCGGTCCATTGAATTTGCCCGATTTGTTCTTGAGTGGTAATTGGCGCTTGAGCACAAGCAATTCCGGAAATCGCAAACATAATGGCTAATGCGATAGGAGTCTTTGAGAGTTTCATGACATAACCTCATAATGAAATTAGCATTGAGTTGAACAAACAATACGCTTACTCTCATCTGCGCGTCTATGTGTTGTGGCTTTATAGCAACATTAGCCCAAGTCACTAACCGCCAACAATATTACATTCCGACTCTTTTAAACTAGCCGCTTAATGAGTAAACTGTCATCCGTTGATTTAATAAAAATAACCGACTGTTTTTGATAGTCTCCCTCAGCTATGGACTGGTCTTTACTTCTTGATTTATTTACAAACGTTGATCGCTTTTTAATCACAATAGCAAGCGACTACGGCCTCTTAATTTATTTCGTCATGTTCATGATCTTTTTCCTGGAAACAGGGATCGTGGTCATGGCGTTTTTACCCGGTGACTCGCTTTTATTTGTAGCGGGTGCCGTGACCGCAACAGGAGCTATCGATCCCTGGTGGCTTACCGCAGTCGTCACTTTAGGGGCCATTCTCGGTAACACGTCCAATTTTTACATCGGCTCCTGGCTGGGTCACAAAATTTATGACGGCTCCATCAGTTGGATCGACCAGGAAGCTCTTAATAAAACCCACCAGTTCTACTTAATGCACGGCGGTAAAACCGTGTTCTTAGCTCGTTTCGTTCCGATCGTCAGAACATTTGCTCCGCTTATTGCAGGCGCAGCTTCCATGCCTGTTTTGCGATTTGAGTTTTATTCGATTACCGGAGCCTTCGTTTGGGTATACGGTTTGATCTGGGCAGGCCACCTCTTCGGTAACATGCCCTTTATCCGTGACCACTTAACAACGATTCTGCTACTAGGTATCGGCTGTGCTTTGATACCAACTATGGCGATTGCCCTTTCAAAGTATTTAAAGAAAAAGAAAGCGGCTAAAGAAACCGCACAATGATTTTTCAATAATGGGTGCAGCTCATGCGGTTTGCACCCATTATTCAATTTTGAGGAGAGAAAAAACATGCAGCAATGGGACCACTTTATTGCGATCCTGAAAAAGGAAGTGCAGCCGGCATTAGGCTGCACGGAACCAACATCTATTGCCTATGCGGCTGCACATGCCGCCCGACTTTTAGGCAAGAAACCGGAACGTCTCTCCGTTGCAGTCAGCGACAATCTCTACAAGAACGCGATGGGTGTCTTTGTTCCCGGTACGGGCCAAATCGGTCTTCCGATTGCTGCGGCCGTAGGTGCTTTAGGCGGTAACCCCGACGCAGGTCTTGAAGTATTGGCTACAGTTACTCCGGCTCATGTTAAAGAAGCCATGACCATGATCGAAGAAGGTCGTGTGAACATTGAGCGCGCCGACAGCCTCGATGCCGTTTTCTGCAGTGCAACTGCTTATGCCGGCGATGAATCCGCTCAGGTGACCGTACAAGGTGATCACACGGGCATTGTGGAAGAACGCAAAAACGGTGAAGTTGTTTTCCAAAAAGAACAGGCCATCACCACGACGGCCGAAGGTCAAAGCAGTGTAGGCGGTGAAGAAATCAGCCTGAAGTCCATCTATGACTTCGCACTCAACGCTCCTTTTGCTGATATTGCTTTCATTCTTCAGGCTCGAGACATCAACATGGCTCTTTCTGAAGAAGGGTTATCTCATGAGTACGGGCTGGAGCTCGGCCGCACCATCAAGGAACAAATCAAAGCCGGCATTTTAAGTGCCGACCTCATCAACAATATGGCAGCCTGCACGGCTGCTGCGTCCGATGCACGCATGGGAGGAGCCACGCTTCCTGCCATGAGTAATTACGGCAGCGGCAACCAAGGCATCACGGCTACGATTCCTGTGGTCAAGATGGCGGAATTCGTTAAAGCCGATGATGAAAAACTGGCCCGTGCCCTGATCATGTCTCATTTGGGTGCCATCTACATCAAGTCTCACTACCCGTCCTTGTCAGCGTTCTGCGGCAACACGGCGACCGCCTCGGCTGTAGCGATGGCCCTTGTTTACCTTAATTCCGGTACCTTTGAACAAGGCTGCATGGCGATTAATAATGTCATCAGTGATACGTCGGGTATGGTTTGTGACGGCGCAAAATCCACTTGCGCCATGAAAGTGCATACGGCTGCTCAAACGGCTTATAAGGGATGCTTCCTTGCTTTGGCCGGCCACGGTGTGGCAGGTCAAGGGATTGTGTCTGCCGATGTTGAAAAAACCATTGATAATCTCGGCGCCATGATCACCAAGGGCATGCAACAAACCGATGAAAAAATCATCGAAATCATGCGTCGCAATTAATCTCAGACATTGAAGTGTCCTACTTTTTTGAGGACACTTCAAAATCTGAATTTTTGACCGGAGCACGACAAGTTCGTGCTCTTTTTTTCTATCGAATCTGTTAATCGGTTTGACTACTTCCAGTCTTCAATTCCGTACTTCTGCAGCAACTGTTTAGCCTGAGCCATGCCTTCATCGGTCAGTTGAACACTCTTAGTCTTCCAATAATTCTTGCCTTGGTAGATCCAATTCAACTCGCCGAGTTTGTCCAAAGTTTCAAAATCGTAGTTTTTCCAGGAAGAGGAAACATTGTTTTCAGTAAAGCGCAGAAGGTACAACAAAATCATGGTCAGCTCTTCAATTGCCTTATCCGGCGCAGTATTACACATCACCAGCTCCTTAAAACAATGTTGATGAGTAGAAAAAAGTCCCGAAAACTCCATTGCTATGAGTACTTCGGGACTTGATCACCAAACAATCAAAATTCAATAGATTGTCTTTTGACTATTGGGCACGCTTTTCCAAAATTTCAATAGCCGGCAATACCTTACCTTCCAGGAATTCCAAGAAAGCACCGCCACCCGTAGAAATGTAAGAAATACGATCGGAGATACCGAATTTACCCACAGCAGCCACCGTATCGCCGCCGCCCGCAATCGAGAATGCACCGGCTTCGGTTGCACGAGCAATCGCCTCGGCCATCACTTCCGTGCCATGAGCATAGGGTTGCATTTCAAATACGCCGACCGGACCGTTCCAAACGATGGTGCCTGCTTTTTGAAGGATTTCTGCCAAGGCTTGGGCTGTTTCGGGACCGACGTCCAAAATCATTTCATCATCCTGCACGTCTTCAATGCGGCAAGTACGATGTTCGGCCGTTTCGGAAAATTCCTTGGCTACCACCACATCGGTCGGCAAGGGAAGCGTTGCTCCCTTTTCTTCCAAGGTTTTCAAAATCTTCTTGCATTCGTCAACCAGATCGGCTTCTGCCAAAGACTTACCGACCTTGTAGCCTGCGGCCATCAGGAACGTATTGGCAATACCGCCGCCCACAATCAGTTGATCGACTTTCTGAGCCAAATTATTCAAAATCGTCAACTTCGTAGAAACCTTAGAACCACCCACAATGGCAACCAACGGGTGCTTGGCTTCTTCAACAGCCTTCGTTAACGCTTCGATTTCAGCGGCCATCAAGGGACCTGCGCAAACTACGTCAGCGTATTGAGCGACACCGTAGGTAGAGGCTTGAGCACGGTGAGCCGTACCGAAAGCATCGTTGACAAACACATCGCACAAAGCACCATACTTCTTAGAGAGCTCTTCGGTGCATTTCTTTTCACCCACATTGCAGCGGCAATTTTCAAGCATCACCACTTCACCCGGAGCCACTTCAAAACCGCCGTCAACCCAATTGTCGATCAAGCGAATCGTGCAACCGAGCAGTTCACCCATGCGTTGAGCGATCTTCTCAAGGCTATCAGCCGGGGTCTTTTCACCTTCTTTCGGGCGACCCAAGTGGCTCACCACCATCACTCGGGCACCGGCATCACGGGCCATACGGATAGCAGGAACGGATGCCACCAAGCGGGCCTCGTTCGTAATATTGCCGTTTTCATCGCGCGGGGCGTTTAAATCGGAACGGATAAAAACGCGCTTATCTTTCAAGGCACCGGCCTTGACCAATTGTTCGAGAGTCATCACTCGCATGGTGTTTCTTTCCTTTAAAAGAAAAACGTTAATTCATTAATTATAAAATCAGTCCAACGTAACGGGTTCAGGTTCTAAATGAACCCCAAACATCCCCTCAACAGCCTGTTCAATCCGAGAGGCAAAGGCCAACAACTCCTGCCCGCTTGCTTTTCCCTCATGATTGACCAAAACCAACGCTTGCTTGCCGTAGGTCCCTGCGGCTCCCTCTCGGGCTCCTTTAAGGCCAGCTTGTTCAATGAGCCAACCGGCAGCCAACTTTTCACGGCCGCCCGCGAGCGGATAGTGAACAATGCTCGGATATTTCGCAAGCAAAGCCTGAAATTCTTCACGCGTTACAATCGGATTTTTGAAAAAAGAGCCAGCACTGGGCAACACCGCCGGATCGGGTAATTTACGCGTACGGGCGGCAACGACAGCCTCATAAATGGCCTCAGGAGTCGCTTCTTTGGACTCAAAAGCAGCCGCCAATTCCTTATAACTCAAATTGGGCTTCCACGCCGCATCAAATTGTAAGATCACCGACAATACAATCCATTGAGCACCCTGCTCTGTCTTAAAAATACTGTGGCGATAACCGAAATCACAATCGGCATTATTCAAGTGTCTGACTTCGCCAGTTTGCGGGTCGTAAATTTCGACGCTCTTGACAAACTGAGCAACCTCAGCCCCGTAAGCACCGATGTTTTGAACCACTGCGCCACCCACTGTTCCGGGGATAAGAGCGAGATTTTCCAAGCCACCCCAACCCATCGACAAAACATGTCTGACTGTTTCGTGCCAACACTCCCCTGCACCCACACGTACCGTTTTTTCCTCTTCGTTAACATCGAACCCTTCAATAGCCATTCGGATAACCAAACGATCTACTAAAGGCGAGGAAATGAGTAGATTGGAACCCCCTCCTAAAACGAAAGGACGAATATGATTCCGCTTGGCAAAATCCAGTGCAGTTTGAAGTTCCTGAGAGTCTGACACCTGCGCGAAATAACGAGCCTTCGCACTAACAGCCATCGTGTTAAATGGCTTTAAATTCACCAGAGTTTTAATTAAAAGCGCTTCTCGAATGCGGCGCACGACACTCTCGGTATCGAGTTCATTGTCGCGCATCAAGTCATCAATACCACCTTGGGGAACAAACTGGTCTTTAATACCCATCACGAGGCATGGAACCTCAAGACCCATCTCAGAGAGCGTTTCTAAAACAGCGCTACCCGCACCTCCCATCGCAACACCGTCTTCGACCGTGCAAAGTAAGTCATGCTCAGAAGCTGCCCTTATAATCATTTCGCGATCAATCGGTTTGACAAACCGCATATCAATCAGGCTGGCATCAAGCTCTTCGGCCACCTCACGCATTCTTGAAACCATCAGTCCGAAGGCAAGAATGGCCACTCGTTTGTCTTTTTTGCCGCTTTGGCGAACCAGACGGGCTTTACCGATCGGCACCGTTTCCAGTGCCTCATCCTGAGGCGCACCGGGCCCTTTTCCTCTCGGGTAGCGAACCGCTGCCGGCGTATCCATCTTATAGGCCGTGGTGAGCATCCGACGGCATTCGTTTTCATCCGACGGCGTCATGATCGTCATGTTCGGGATGCTTCTGAGATAGGCGATATCAAAAACTCCCTGATGGGTTTCTCCGTCAGCTCCTACCAGACCGCCCCGGTCAATAGCAAACATAACGGGCAGATTTTGAATGGCCACATCGTGCAGAATCTGGTCATAGGCCCGTTGGGCAAAGGAAGAATAAATTGCCACTACCGGTTTCATTCCGGAAGTCGCCAAACCTGCCGCAAAAGTCACTGCATGCTGCTCGGCAATGGCCACGTCGCGGTAACGCTCCGGAAAACGCTTTTCAAATTCAACAAGGCCCGAGCCCTCGCGCATCGCAGGCGTAATGGCATAAAGCCTTTGATCAACAGCCGCCATATCGCAGACCCAGCGGGAGAAAACTTCCGTATAAGTCGGATGCTCTGGGTCAGGCTTCTTTTCGACAATCCCCTTTTCAGGATCAAATTTGCCCACTCCATGGTAAAGCGTCGGATTGGCTTCAGCCGGGGCATAGCCCTTGCCTTTTTTCGTAACCACGTGCAGCACCATCGGGCCGTCGAGCGCTTTGATATTGCGAAGAACCGTCACCAAGTTGGCAATATCATGACCGTCGACCGGTCCGTAGTAATTCAGGTCAAAAGCAGAAAAAAGAGTGGAATGGGGTGCCACGAAATTGACGGTACGCTGCTCCATGTTCTTGAAAAGATTCCAGAGTCGGGGAAGCGGTTTTAGGGCGCGCTTGGAGAAATTACGGGCACTTGAAAAAGCGTGGCCTGAGACCAATTTCGCCAAATGATGATTCAAAGCTCCGACTGAAGGCGAAATGGAACAGTCATTATCGTTAACAATAATTAAAAGTTTGATGCCTTCTTTGTAGGTGCCGGCATGATTTAAGGCTTCAACCGCCATGCCGCCCGTTAATGCGCCGTCACCGATCACGGCAATGTGCCACGCTTCTTTATCCCCTCGCATGGCATCGGCTACCGCCATACCGAGTGCAGCCGAAATTGAAGTGGAGCTGTGAGCCGTACCGAAAGCATCGTGCTCACTTTCTCCACGCTTAGGAAAACCGGAGAGTCCTTTGTACTGACGGAGGGTTTTAAATTGATCTTGTCGACCGGTCAGCATCTTGTGAGCGTAGGCCTGATGGCCCACGTCGAAAATAATCTTATCGCGCGGAGAATTAAAGACGTAATGCAAAGCCAGCGTCAGTTCTACGGCGCCAAGACTACTGGCTAAATGTCCACCGGTCTTGGAAACCGACTCCACCATAAAGTCGCGGATTTCGCTTGCAAGCGTCGGAAGCATGGCTACCGATAGTTTTTTCAAATCCGCCGGAGAATGAATTCGTTTCAATAATCTCATCACTTCTCCTGTCTTAATGATCACGGCTCAAAATATACCGGGCGATCTCCTCCAGGCGCGTTGTTTTGCCTTGGTATATTTCGGAGAGTTCTTCAATCGATTTCAGTGCTTCAAGAGCCCGGTTAATTTCATTTTGCGCCATGATTCTGGATTGATTTAATCCCAGAATTGAGACATAGGTGGGTTTATCTTCGGCTGCATCCTTGCCGGCGGTTTTACCCAACACGGCAGTGTCTGCCGTGACGTCAAGAATATCGTCGATCACTTGGAAGGCCAAGCCGATGGCATCGGCGTATTGGATAATTAACCCGATCAGAGCCGGAGGCGGCAATTGTTCACCGGCATACAACCCCATCAGAGCACTGGCTCGAATCATCGCACCGGTTTTCAGGCGATGCATGAGAGTGAGCGTATCCAAATCAAGCTTTTGGTGAACGGACAACAAATCCACGGCCTGACCGCCGCACATGCCGGCTGAACCCGCAGCCGTCGCTAAAACTTTAACTAAAACAGCAATCTGATCACCCGCAAGCTTCGTTTGAGTGAGTTCATAAAAAGCCTGTGCCTGAAGTGCATCGCCTGTGAGCATCCCCATCGCCTCACCATACTTTTTATGCGTGGTAAGTTTTCCTCGGCGCAGCGTGTCATTATCCATACACGGCATGTCATCGTGCACAAGCGAATACGAGTGGATGTATTCCAGCGCCAAAGCAATATGATCAAGTGCCTCCTCTTTTGCACCCACCAATTCGCCGGCGGCATAAGCTAAAAGAGGACGAATGCGTTTGCCGCCGTCGAGCACCGCATAGCGCATCGCTTCATGCAATTTCCACGGCAAGCGATTATCGGGCGGCAATGCTTTTTTCGCACACAACTCAAAGTGCGAGGCCCGCTCACTACTCCAACTCTTAAAATCCATCAGTCATTCCTTTCTGACGAAGATCCGACTCTTGCAAAGCAACCTCGCTGCCGTCTTCAAGCTCACGCACGACTTCTGCCGCTTTATTCAATAAAGACTGACAGTGTGCCGAGAGTTCCTTTCCGCGCCTGTAGGCCTTGACACTTTCCTCTAAGGTCAATTTCCCTTTTCTCATCGTCTCAACGATTGTCTGCATCTCCTGCATCGCTTCTTCAAAAGTCATTTTCTGCACGGATTTCGGCTGTGCCATCTTTACCTCTCGGATCTTTGTGTAACTTATTCATTTTAGCGGTTGAGGCAAAAATATTCTTAGAATTTCAAGACCAGACGATGGACTTGGGTAGGTGCGTTCGACAATCTCTCACCGCATTTTTAAACTTAGTATGTATCTTCAATCTGATTAGTACGAATTATGTCCGAGCGGATTTTATTTACCGAATGGGAAAGTCCTTGCGGGACACTTGTGCTCGCGGGTCTCAACGACCGTCTTGTCATGAGCGACTGGAAAAACGGTTGGCACCACGAAGCCATTTTGAAGCGTTTTGCAAAAATGACGAAATGCCCCTTTGTCCAAGGGACCAGCCCGGTTATTGCCGAGACTATTTCACAACTTCAAGAATACTTTGCTCTCAAGCGTCAACGCTTTGATCTTCCTCTTCTCTTTATCGGAACAGACTTTCAAAAAAAGGTTTGGCGTGCGCTCGAGTCCATTGAGTACGGGAAAGTGGTCTCTTACGGGGACATCGCCCGTACCATCGATAATCCTCAGGCCGTGCGTGCCGTCGGTGGCGCCGTGGGTCAAAATCCCTTTTCCATTATTGTGCCCTGTCATCGGATAGTGGGCTCGAACAATTCACTCACAGGATATGGCGGTGGATTTGAGGCTAAAAAATATCTTTTGACTTTGGAGAGCAAGAATTCAAAAGAGCCTCTGCAGCTGATGTTCAGCTAGGCGAATTGGGTCTCTCGGTGTATCCTTTCTTATCTTTTCTTTTTGCGCAAAAAAATGAAATCGCTTTGGATGCTCTCGGCCTCTTTTTTCTTTTCTCTGATGGCCGTCTTTGTCAAAATGGCCGGAGATGATTTCGGCTCCTTTGAATTGATTTTTTATCGTTCACTGGCAGGCGTTGTACTCATCTACGGATTTGTTCGCCTAAAAGGCTACACAATCGTTACGCCTCACCTCTTCGGACACTTTAAGCGCAGCTTCATCGGAACCGTCTCCATGTCGTTATGGTTTGTGTCTCTAACCATGCTTCCGGTCGGCACGTCCATGACGCTCAATTACACATCGCCCCTTTTTATGTCTGTCTTCATGGTCATTTTCCTTTTATTGAAAAAACAACCCATGCCTTGGGGGCTTTTAGGCTGCATTCTCTTGGGCTTTGTGGGGGTGTGCCTCGTGCTTCAACCTTCATTCTCGTCCGGCGAAATGTTAGGGGCCATGCTCGCACTGGGCTCAGGCTTTTTAGGCAGTGTCGCTTACTGGCAAATTAAAGAACTCGGTCAACTTAAAGAACCTTCCTGGCGAATTGTGTTTTACTTCACACTTTTCGGAACCGTTTATGGATTACTTGGAAACTTTTTCCTCGAAGGCGGGCTCTCTCCCGTTACGACGAGTAACGTCATCTATTTATTGGGAATCGCTCTTTGCGCCACACTGGCTCAGTGTTCTCTCACTTTAGCCTTCGGCCAAGGCAACGTTCTGTTAAGTTCCTGTCTGCAATTTTCCGCCATCATCATTGCCGAACTGATGGGATGGTTCTTCTTCAGTGACACTCTGTCTCTGGCAACCGAAGTCGGTATTGCCGTTATTATGGTGGCCGGCGTCTGCGCGACGATGCTCACGAAGAGACAACAGAAGAAAGCTTAACAAGATGCAAAAATTACAAGGAAGTTAAAATCTGTTAACCACTTGTTTTTAATAGAAATTTTGAAACTACACAAGGTAAACTGTCTTTATCCTGAAATATTTGGTTGCGAGCACAAACATTTTGAATCGGTATTTAAAACCGAGGATCGGTAAAGTTAGAGGCGTGAGAGACAAGCAGAGCTGGTCCTCCGGAACAAGAGAAGAGAGAGTTTGGCTAGGGCTTTGAAAAAATCCCTAGCCGTTTTTTTCTCATCGGTGCAATTGGCAACAAGATGCAAAAAAAGTGGTGCGAGAGGAATCTTTCGTCTACGATTGGGGTGACTTTTTTTGGGGACAACTACCATGCAAAAATCTTTTATCGCCCTTTTGGGAGCATTTGTGATGGCACTCGCAGGCTGTACGGAAAAAGACCCGGCCGATAACCTCACCGGGGAAGCGGCTAAAAATCTTCAGGGCACTTCCTGGCAATTGGTCACGGCTCAACCCGCTGCTAAAGGAGAAGAAAATTGTGAAAATCTTCCTCCTATCATGGACTTTTTAGATAAAAACCGCGTCTCCGGTAATTTAGGTTGCAACCTCTTTAACACGACCTACACTCAGGACGGAAAGAGCTTTTCCTTTGCACCGGCTGCAACCACTCGCAGAATGTGCTCGCCCGAGGCGATGAAAATGGAAGGCAATCTTTTGAATATGCTTCAAAATACCCGCTACCTCACCCAAAACGAAAAGGGGTTGATGTTCTGGGATGAGAAAGGGAAACTGCTTGCGCAGTATGAACCTGAGAAAGCCGGTCAATGTCAATAAGCATGCTGAAGCCTTCGGAGAGTCAAATTCCGAAGGCTTTTTCTTAGTGGGCTGATTCCCAACTGTCTCCGTACCCGACCTCAGCAATGAGGGGCACGGTTAATTGAGCCACGTTTTGCATCAGTGTCGGCAAAGCCTCTTTAACCCGCTCAAGTTCATTGTCGGGAACCTCCAACACCAATTCATCGTGCACCTGTAAAACAAGCAGGCTTTTGAGCTGATTTTCTTCAAGCCAAGCCTGAACCGCAATCATCGCCTTTTTAATCAAATCGGCTGCCGTCCCCTGCATCGGAGCGTTAATGGCAGCACGCTCAGCCGCTGCCCGCACGGGAGCTCGAGAACTCATAATATCGGGCAGCCACAATCTTCTGCCGAACGCCGTCTGCACAAACCCTTGTTCATGAGCCAGTGCACGGGTCTTTTCCATATAGGCTTTCACACCGGGATAACGAGCAAAATAACGTTCAATGTAGTTTCTCGCCGCCTGCGGTTCTATACCTAAATTTTGCGCCAAACCGAAAGCACTCATACCGTAAATCAACCCGAAATTGATCACCTTGGCTGTACGACGCTGATCGGGAGACACTTTATCGAGCGCCACCCCAAAAACCTCAGCAGCGGTTGCCCGGTGAATATCAAGCCCCTTATGGAAGGCATCCAATAAGCCTGCATCACCTGATAAGTGAGCCATGATTCGAAGTTCGATTTGAGAGTAGTCTGCCGAAACAATGACGCTACCCGTGGGTGCCACGAAGGCCTCCCGAACTCGTCTGCCTTCTCCGGTACGGACAGGAATATTTTGTAAATTCGGATCACTTGAGGCGAGTCTTCCCGTCACCGCCGTCGTTTGACCGAAAGTCGTGTGCACCCGACCGGTTTTAGCAAAAACCATCATCGGCAGCTTGTCCGTGTAGGTACTCTTCAGTTTACTTAAACGCCGGTACTCCAAAATCGCTTTAGGTAAGGGATAGTCAAGCGCCAATTGTTGCAGCACATCTTCGTTCGTGCTGTAGCCACCCGTTGCGGTTTTCTTCGTCTTTGGCGGGACAGGAATCTGCAGTACGTCAAAAAGAATATGTGACAATTGCTTGGGACTGGCTACATTGAACCGTTCGCCTGCCATCTCGCAACACTTATTCTCGAGCCTGACGATTTCATCACCTAACGCATCGCTTTGAGCACCGAGCCTCATGGAATCAATGAGTACGCCGTTGCGCTCCATGATAAAGAGCACATTTTGTGTGGGTAATTCCACAGTCTCGTAAATGGATTTCAACCCGATATCGGCGTTGACCCGCTCACGAAGAATTTCAAAAAGCTTTCCGATCGCCAACGTGCGCGTGGCACAAAAACGTGCTGCCTCATCCATCGGAACCTGAGTGCAGCTGATCTGTTTCGCACCTTTTCCAATTAAATCTTCCAAAGAAGGAACGTCTTCTTTTAACCAACGCAGAGACAGATTGGCCAAATCATGCTTCATGTGCGCTTCAATCACGTAGCTCAAGAGCGTCACGTCCTCTGTGCGGGCATTCAGTTCAATACCCATATTGGCTAACGCGTGCCGTGCGTATTTACACTCTGCACTCACCTTGGGAGAATCTGAGGCAAACCACGCTCCCAGCCCATTTTGTAGCTCTTGATCGGTCACGCCGCTTTGCGCTGCATCACGTTTAACGGGAACATAAAACGTCTCATTTGTCAGCGCCAGACCAATTCCGGTAACCGTTGCGTGCATGCCGTCGGTTGGATCGCACAACAGCGTAAATGAAACGGGACCTGGGCAGTTGTCGAGTTTTTCACGTAGTGAATTCAGCGCATCAACCGAATCAATGATTTGTACCTGCTTTGTTTCAACGGGTTCAGGCCTTTGCTCAGGCTCAGCCGGAATACCGGCAAAAAGATCAGCAGTGCGATTGTCTTCTGAAGAAGTTTTCGCTTTGGGCGCAATTTTCTTTTGAACGGCCTTTTTGCTCTGCTGCATTTCCCAACGAGCATAAAAATCCGTCAAAAAAGCAGAATCTTCTTCTTTAAAAGTGAGTGTTGAGACATCGGATTGCTCGACATATTGAGACAAATCCGCATCCGTTTTAATGGTCACCAGGGCTTTGGCGGTCGGCAAAAAGGCAAGTCCTTCACGTAAATACTCACCTGCTTTGCCCTTGACCTCATCAGCTCTTTTAACAATTTCATCAAGACCGCCGAATTCGTTGACCCATTTGGCCGCCGTTTTAGGACCGCACTTCGTAATTCCCGGAACGTTATCGACTGCATCGCCCATAAGCGACAGATAGTCAATGATTTTGTCAGGCGCCACGCCGTATTTTTCTTTGACGGCCTCGGCATTGAGAATTTGCCGAGTCATCGTATTGAGAATAAAGACATTATCTGTGACCAACTGACTCATGTCTTTATCACCCGTTGCGATGAATACCTTAAAGCCCTTTTCTTCAGCTCGTTTGGCAAGTGTTCCGATGACATCATCGGCTTCAATGCCGGGTACTTGTAAAAAAGGCCATCCCTGAGCCTTGACCATGGAAAAAATAGGCTCTACCTGCGAGGCCAAATCCTCTGGCATCGGCGGACGGTTTGCTTTGTATTGGCTGTAGATCTGATCACGGAAAGTTCCGCCGTGCGCATCGAAAACGCAAGCCGCAAAATCCGGCTTGATCATCGAGCGAATCATCTTGAGCATATTGGCAAAACCTTTGATTGCCCCGGTGGGTTCCCCGGCACTGGTTCTGAGATCCGGCAGACCGTGAAAAGCTCGATACAAAAAGTTGGATCCATCAACTAATAAAACGGTTTTCATAACTGATGACTCTTAATCAATCACAACTAGCCATTGTAGAGAAAGCAACGTCTTTTTCATCCGAATGACAAAATATTTCGTTTCCGATCGTTGCCTGCGAGCATTAAATTTTCTGCCTACTGTACAATCCCAAAACCTATAATTAAGTTAAGAACCCCGAAAAATATTTTTTCAGGAATTTGTATGAAAAAATCATTTTTAGTCACCGCTGCCGCTGCCTTGTTTTTAGGCTCCACATTACTTTCGGCCAATGCTGCTCCCTTGAGTGCTCCGCCTCAAATCAGTGAAGCCGACGCTCAAAGTGCCAACGATCAGGTTAAGGCTCCTAAAACGGCAGGCTCGTACGAAAAATTCTCAGAAAAAGCTCGTCAATACGAAGTCAACCCCGATTTGGCTCCTACGGATGCTGACTACGCCAAAGCTCGTAAGGACCGTGAAGAAGGTAAGGTTGCCAAGCGCTCTCAGCGCACGGAAATCGAAACGATTCGCGATCAAAATAACCGCATCACCGAATACGTTGTGACCCCCGGCAGCACGAAGATCCCTTACTCCGTAGAAAATCGCTCCGATCGCCCCAACGCCAATCCCGGTCACAGCAAAGACACGCTTGGAACACCTAAATTTATTAATTTCGGGTTCTAAAGCATGCAGGGTCATATAGCGAGTTTTACTTCGCCCTTTAAGTGGTTGCGAGAGGGCTTGAGCGCTGTGCGCCAAGCCCCGTTCGGCATGGTTAGCGTCTGTATTTTCTATGTCTTTACCATGTCCGTATTGGGAGCTCTGCCACTATTCGGTTTAGTATTGGCGGCATTTTTCATGCCCTTCGGTACGATGCTCGTCATTCAAGGTACAAAAGACGCTTGCGAAGGCAGACAACCGATGTACAGCGTACTGTTTGACTTGTACAAGGATCGCACCAAACGCTTTTTACTCATGCGAGTAGGCGTTATCTATGCTGTTTTTATTTTGGTTGCTAACTACGCCTATGTCTTTTTTGCCGTTGACTATGTCAGTCAATGGAAAGTGATTGACGGAAGACTGGATTGGGCTTCGGTTTTAGACAATTTCCCGTGGACAGCTGCGATTGTTACAGTCATTATCTACGCACTCGGTCAGATGGCTACATGGTTTGCGCCGGCCCTTGTGACTTGGAAAAACATGACTGTCGGCAAGGCTATTTTTTATTCCTTTTTCGGCTGTCTGAGAAACTGGCTTGCCGTTATCGTGTTGCTGGTCGTGATATTCGCTTTCACGATGATTTGCGCACTGGCAGTCATTTTCCTGCTGGACTTTGTCAATCTCACCGATTACGCACTCTTTTTCCTCACACCGGTCGGATTTTTCCTGACTACGGTTGCTTACAGCACTATGTGGCCAATGTGGGTCGATATTTTCGGTGACGTAACCTCAGACTAGTAGCAACCTTTCAAAAAAACTCGATGAAGATTATTTCAACATCGAGTTTTTTTGTATTTGAAAATGGCACTTACCACTTGTGTTCAATACTGTGATATCTCTTTCCAAAAAAGTCTAAGGCATTAACGATGAGAGCGTTCCGTATCTAAGATAGTTTGACAAGCTTGTTGTTGGTTGGATATTTCAATGCAATAATTTAGTTGCTCGATCGCTCTTTCAGCGATCAAACAGGTTAAAGCATCCGCACTATCGTCTCGGTTATACGAGGCCAAGGCGTCATAATACCGCTCTTGATCCTCAGCGTAGCGAATGTTCACCGGCCAATACCCATCTCGAACCAACATATAGTTCAGAAGCAACCGGCCAGTTCTTCCATTACCATCGGAAAACGGATGGATTGTTTCAAACCGGGCATGAAATAACGAAGCTTTCTCAATAGGATGCAAAAGGTTTGACGGGTCGTTAAACCAGTCAACAAGCTCACGAATTTTATAAGGAATTTCCCAGTATTCAGCAGTTTTGCATTCGGTTCCCAAAATTCTGACATTATGATCGCGAAATATTCCGCAAAATTGAGGCAGAGCCCCCAACATAACGTATTTGTGAAAGTTCAGAATTAGGGCTTCAGAAAGTTCAGTTCGATTCCCTATAAAGTCAAAAATCGCATCAAATCCTGCGGCATAACCCCGAGCGGCCATGACATCACGAATGGGCTTGCCGGACCCTACAGTGATACCTTCCTTCACAACCAAAACAGTCTCTCGCAGCGTAAGCGTTGAGCCTTCGATAGCGTTGGAATCATATGTGGTTTGCAGTTTGATTTCTTCTCGTAATCTTTGTGCGGCGGCAACGGATAGCGGTCTGCAAGCTTTGAGCTCTGTAAGCACTTTATCAGCCTGCTCCAGCCATTCTTGCTTCGATAGAATCATAGTAGTTATCCAACAATTATCTGAGGTTTCTCAAACGGTTTATTCTACCGCAAGTTCCTTATAGTCCCGATGTTAAGGGCACTAAAAGAACTCCTAAGAGAGAATTTAATCGGTTTTCAACTCTTCGATAGAGGTGTCTGTCGACGACGCTATTAATTTTTTCCTGCAATCTAATATTTGGTCTACACAACAAAAAAACTCGATGAAGATTATTTCAACATCGAGCTTTTTTGTGTGTTGGAAAAGGCGTTTTACTATTTGTGTTCAATATAGTGATGCCACTCCCCGTTCAGGTTTTCTTGGGCAAGAATTTTGTGACCGGTCTGGGTTGCAAATTGCGCCAAATCAGCCACACTGGCCGGATCGGTGGCTAATACGCAGAGTACCTGACCGGTCTGCATCTTAGCCAACGCTTTCTTTGTTTTAAGAACCGGCATGGGGCACTTGGTGCCCCGTGTGTCTATCTGCTCATCAAAGCGCATGACTTACTTGCCTTGCAAAAAGCCTTCAACTGCAGCCAACGCTTGAGTCAAGCCTTCAGCCTTCGGAGCACCGGCCATGGCCAAATCGGGCTTACCGCCGCCCTTGCCGCCCATTTGAGAGGCAACAAATCCGGCCAATTCCCCGGCTTTGACTCGAGAGGTGAGAGACTTGGCAACGCCGGCAACGATTTGCACCTTGCCGTCATTGACACTGGCCAAGACCACAATGGCTTCACCCAATTGATCACGCAGACCTTCGGCCATCGAACGAAGCGCTTTAGCTTCAATTCCTTCAACCTTGGTCACCAAAAGCTTATAGCCGTTGAAATCCTTGGCAGAAGCCACCAAAGTAGAGGCGGTCATCTGGGCAATCTTTTCTTTCAAACGATTGACCTCTTTTTCAAGGCTCTTAACGGTATCAAATACCGAGTGAGCTTTTTCGGTCACCACATCAACCGGAGACTTCAAGGCCGAACAGACTTCACGAATCGTCGTCTCTTGCTTGCGGGTATAAGTCACAACGTTCATACCGGTTGTCACTTCCACGCGGCGGATGCCGGCAGCAATAGCCGATTCACTCAAAATCTTAAAGGAACCGATGTCTCCCGTGCGATCGACATGCGTACCACCGCACAGTTCGCAAGACGGACCGATCTGAACCACGCGAACCGTTGCACCGTACTTTTCACCGAAAAGCATCAAAGCGCCCGTCTTCTTAGCTTCTTCAATCGGCATTTCGCGAACGGTCACTTGAGCATTGGCAAGAATTTCATGATTGACAATATTTTCAACTTCATGAATCTGATCGAGCGTCATCGCTTCGGTATTGGTGAAGTCAAAGCGCGTCACATCCGGTCCCACCCAGGAGCCGCGTTGTTGAACGTGATCACCCAAGACCTGACGCAAAGCGTACTGCAACAAGTGAGCCACGGAGTGATTGCGGCGAATGCTTTCACGGCGTTCAACATCAACGGCCACATCAAACACATCACCCACTTTCACATGACCTTCTTCAACGTGAGCGTGCTGACCGGTCACCTTAGCCTTAATCTTTTGCGTATCGATCACGCGAACAATCGAGGTGTCATTTTTCATCACACCGGTATCGCCCACCTGGCCGCCGCTTTCACCGTAAAATGGCGTCACATCGAGGACCACCACACAGTCTTCACCGGCGGGCACTTCCTGGACCTCTTCACCGTCCAAATACAGGGCGATAACTTTCGATCCTTGGTGTTCAGTTTCCGTGTAACCCGTGAAGGTCGTATCGGCACCGTTATAGTCAAGGCCAGCAGCCATCTTGAATTTGGCACTGGCGCGAGCCTTATCACGTTGTTCCTGCATAGCGGCATCAAAACCGTCCATGTCGACCGTCAGATTTCTTTCACGGCAAACGTCAGCGGTCAAATCCACAGGGAAGCCGTAGGTATCGTGAAGCTTAAAGGCAACCTGACCATCCAACACTCCGTTCTTGGTTTCAGCAATAGCTTCTTCGAGCATTTGCATACCTTGAGAGAGGGTTTGAGCAAAGCGCTCTTCTTCCTTAGCCAGAATCGTCTTAATCTTAGGATTCTTGATTTCCGGATAAGCTTCACCCATTTCAGCGACAACCGCATCAACCAAACCTGCAAAGAAGGGCTTGCGAGCACCGAGCTTGTAGCCATGGCGGATAGCGCGACGGCAAATACGACGTAACACATAGGCACGGCCTTCATTGCCGGGCAAAATGCCGTCAGCAACAGAGAATGTGCAAGCGCGGATATGGTCAGCAATCACCTTCAAAGAGGGGCTGTCGGGATCCACATCGGTTGCACCGGCTTCTTCAACAGCCTTACGCGCTGCGGCAAGCAGGTTCTTAAAGAGGTCAATATCGTAGTTGCTGTGAACATGCTGCAACACAGCGGCGATACGTTCCAAGCCCATCCCCGTATCAACGGAGGGTTTCGGCAACTTGTGCATCACACCGCTTTCGTCACGGTTAAATTGCATGAACACAAGGTTCCAAATTTCGATATAACGGTCACCGTCTTCATCCGGGCTTCCCGGAGGACCGCCTTGGACTTCTTCGCCGTGGTCGTAGAAAATTTCAGAGCAAGGGCCGCACGGTCCCGTATCGCCCATCATCCAGAAGTTGTCCGACATGTAACGAGCACCCTTATTGTCGCCGATGCGAACAATACGCTCGGCAGGAATGCCCACTTCTTTGTTCCAGATATCGTAAGCTTCGTCATCTTCGGCGTAGACCGTTACCCAAAGTTTTTCGGGCGGAAGATGAAAGTGTTGGGTCAAAAGTTCCCAGGCGTTTTTAATGGCGTCACGCTTGAAATAGTCACCGAAGCTGAAATTGCCCAGCATTTCAAAGAACGTGTGGTGACGTGCCGTGTAACCGACGTTATCCAAGTCGTTGTGCTTGCCGCCTGCACGGATGCACTTTTGTGCAGTGGTGGCACGCGTATACGGACGCTTATCAAAACCTAAGAAAACATCCTTAAATTGGTTCATGCCCGCATTGGTAAATAAAAGCGTCGGGTCATTGCCCGGCACGACGGGGCTTGAGTGCACAATCGTATGACCTTTGCTTTCAAAAAATTTCAGAAAGGTCTCGCGAATTTGCGAAGTTTTCATAATTAATCTCTTTATTGAAAAAACAGATTTCTTTAATTTTCTACAAAACTAAAGAGCGAATTTGTTTATTTTAGTCGTTTCTCTTCAAATTGAGGAATTAATCCTTTTTTGCGGTCTAAGGATAGGATCCAGGCGAAATATCGTTTCCGAATAATTTTCGTTTAGTCAATCCGGTTTTCTTAATATTTGTTCAATGCATCGAACAAATTAATCTAAAACTATATTTTTATTCGGTATATCGAACAAATTAGTCTAAGACTGTATTTTTATTCGATATATCGAACAGTTACTCGAGTTGTATCAAAGTGCTGACTCAAAAGAAAAAAGGCGGGAATCGCTGTCCACGCCTTTGTTCTTCTTTTGAATTGTCTTTTTCTTTTAGTTAAGCGATCTTGGAATAGCCACCCGCACGGTCCGACTCACGTAAGTAACGATCAAACTGCATGGCAACCGCACGGACAAAAATCTTGCCCTTCGGGCTCACCACAATTTCTTCAGGTGTCAGCTCAACAAAACCGACCTTTTGATAGTTCTGCAGTTTTCTTAATTCATAGGCAAACGTCTGATCAAAATTAATGCCGAAGCGCTCTTCGATCTCAGCCTTAACGACTCTGAACTGACACATAATCGTCATGATGACGGCATGGCGCAGTTGATCTTCGGCACTCAACTTGTAGCCGCGGTTCGTTGCCAAACGTCCTGCACGAATGGCCTCATAGTAGGCCGGCAATTCCCGAGGATTACAAGCGTAGCAATGATGAACATTACTGATAGCCGAAACACCCAAAGCCACCATGTCACAGTCAGGACGAGTGGAGTAACCCTGGAAGTTACGCTGAAGTTTGCCTTCCTGTTGAGCAATGGCCAACTCATCGGTCACTTTAGCAAAGTGATCCATACCGATATAGCGATAGCCGTTTTGAGTCAGTCGGGTAATCGCATCCATCATGATGTGAACCTTTTCGACCGTGCTCGGCAAATCTGCATCCAAAATGCGGCGCTGGGGCGGGAAATGATGAGGTAAGTGCGCATAGTGATAAAGCGCAATACGGTCGGGCGATAACTCCAACACCTGATCGAGCGTCTTTTCAAAACTCTTTCGTGTTTGCTTGGGCAAACCGTAAATCAAATCCATATTGATGGAATGAAAACCCGCTTCACGGGCAGCCTCCATCGTCTCCTTTGTCATTTCAAAGGGTTGGATACGGTTGACTGCTTTTTGCACTTCCGGATTAAAGTCCTGTACCCCGCAGCTCATGCGGTTTAATCCGACTTTGGCGAGCGTACGGACCTTATCGGGCGGACACGTTCTGGGATCGACTTCAATAGAAAACTCCCCGCCTTGCTCTAAGGGAAAGCGACTCGTAATGAGTTGCATCACTCGTTCAATTTCATCATTATTTAAAAACGTCGGAGAGCCACCGCCGAAGTGCAGTTGGCTAACAGCGGTTGTACCGGAAATTTTTTCACGCACGAGGGCGATTTCCTGATCCAACACATCCAGGTACTCGGCGCTTTTGGAATGATCTCGGGTGACTTGCTTGTTGCAGCCGCAATAAAAGCAGATGTCATTGCAAAACGGAATATGTACGTAAAGACTCAGCGGCTTATTCGTTTCGCGGGTTTTTAAGGCCTCTTCATAATCGGCTGCCGTAAAATCTTTATTGAAACGATCGGCCGTGGGATAGGATGTATAGCGAGGGGCCGGGACATCAAATTTTTGCAACAATTCAATCGACGGCAATTCCACGCCTGTCAAATTCGGATCAGTCAACATAGGTAATTCCCACAATCCAGCAGTTTGATTTAGGTTAAACTTCTGATATCATTTATCAATCTTATTTTGACGAAAGTCAAAAGCAGGCGATATCAGTGACGACGGTCACATTGTGCACGGAAATTATTACCGCAAACTGAAAGAAACTCTTTCTCCGTCGTCGCATTTTGTTTCGAACGAATTTTTAGATTGGCATTTCATGTCGACATTGTCTCCGAATCTCTCAGCTATTCCTTCACTCAGAGTGAGTTGCTCTCATTGCAACCTCCGCGAGCATTGTGTCCCGCTCGGATTATCCCTTCGCGATATTGATCGTTTGGAAGACTTGATCGCTTCACGCAAACGAATCCATCGAGGTGAACCTCTTTTCAGAGCCGGGGACCGTTTTGAGGCTATTTACGCCATTCGACTGGGATTTCTGAAAAGTTCCGTCATGAGCAGTGACGGTCGAGAACAAGTCACCAATTTTCACATGTCCGGCGAATTGATCGGCCTGGACGGCATTGCTAACGAAGTACACTCCTGTGACGTTATTGCTCTTGAAGATACGGAAGTGTGCGTGATTCCGTACGAACGGATTCTGGCCGCCTGCAGTGAAATCGAAGACTATAACCTTCACTTTCAAAAAATTCTTTCCCGAGAAATTGTCCGCCAACACGGCCTGATGTTGTTGCTGGGTTCCATGCACGCTGAAGAACGTCTGGCGGCCTTTCTCTTAAACCTCTCTCAACGTTTTGAATCTCGCGGTTACTCCCGCACTGAATTTGTGCTTCGTATGACTCGTGCGGAAATCGGGTCGTACCTGGGATTAAAACTGGAAACAGTTAGCCGAGTGCTCTCTCGTTTCTCTCACGACAGACTGATTGCAGTCAACCAAAAACACGTGCATATCATTGATGCCGAGGGGCTGCGCGCGATTGTCTCAGGGCAAAATCCTGAAGAAATCATCGAAGAGTAGAGGTTAATCCTTGAGAGTTTTTAAGCACTGGATCGTTGTTGCTGCAACTCTTGGCTACAGCCTTTGCAGCTATGGCTCAGACTTTGTCGATTTACTGGGCGACATCACGATTGAAGATGAGTTCGTTAAATCGGTTGAGTTGCGTGAAGCCCGGCGCTCGCACGTCAATCCCGATGACACCATTTGGGTCACGATCCGCCGCGGTTTTGGTCTGGCTGATCTGCCCGATACGGTTGTCAATCGCGAACTTGAACGCTATACAAAAGCTCTCCCCTACACTGAACAGATGGCTTTCAGAGCACGAATGTATCTTTATTTCATCGTCTCTGAAACACAAAAACGCGGCATGCCGACAGAGTTGGCGCTGCTACCCTTTGTTGAAAGCGCCTTTCAGCCTGAAGCGCTCTCGCGCTCAAAAGCCGCGGGGCTTTGGCAATTTTTACCCTCAACCGGTGACATTTTCGATTTAAGACAATCGAGTTGGCGAGACGCCCGTCTCGATGTGGTTGAAAGCACTCGAGCCGCTCTTGACTATCTTCAATACCTACATAACCATTTTGAAGATTGGCACTTGGCGCTTGCCGCCTACAACTGGGGCGAAGGCAGTATTCGTCGAGCCATTGCTTCGAACGCCGCCAAGGGTAAACCCACCGATTACATGAGTCTGCCTCTACCCAATGAGACGGCTCGTTACGTGCCCAAACTTCTGGCCATTAAAAAACTGATTGAAAACCCCGAGCAGTACGGCTTAAAACTTCCCGCGATTGCCAATGAACCGTATTTTGTTCGTATTAATAAGAATCGAGACCTGGATCTGGAAACCGCAGCACAATTAGCCGAAACGGATCTGCAGGAATTCAAGCTCCTTAATCCCGGTTTTAATCGCCCGGTCGTCGTCGCTGCCCACCAAGGTTCGATTCTTATTCCTGCTGATAAAGCCGATACGTTTGTCTCCAATCTGATTAATTGGCAGGCAACGGGAAAACCGCTCTCCAACTGGTCGACCCACACAGTCAAAAAAGGCGAAACATTAAAGTCCATTGCCAAAAAGTACGCCATGACTGAAGACGAATTGAGGGCTGCCAACAAAATTCCGAAAAACCGCAGGGTTCAAATCGGCAGCACCGTTTTGGTTAAGAATGCGCATTGGCAAAGCGATATTCAAGTGGCTGAAGCTGACTCCTCTTTAAGACTCGTGCCACTTCCCACTACCCGTCGCATCACCTATCGCGTCAGAAGCGGTGATACGCTCTCGACCATCGCGGCCCGTTTCGGAGTAAAAGTCGCAGACATTCGCAAACAAAACAGACTTAAAAGCAACACGATTAAGGTGGGGCAACGCCTGCGTCTTACCGTACGTGAAGTTCAACGCTCAGGGCTTCGCAAAACAGCCTATCGTGTTAAACGAGGCGATACGCTCTATACCATTGCACAGCGCCACCGCACGAGCGTAAGCGCCATCATGGATGAAAACCATCTCAAAACGAAAGATTTGAGAACCGGTCAAAGACTGGTTATTCCGCACTGATTGCACACAGAGCCTATTTTTTCCCAAACTTTGCGCGTCATTGGTTAAAATCAACCCGTTATCACACATTTTCCTAATTAGAGTGAGGCTCAAATGGGTTTTCTTCAAGGTAAAAAGATCCTGATCACGGGTATCGTTTCCAATCGTTCCATCGCTTACGGTATTGCAAAGTGCTGCCATCGTGAAGGTGCAGAACTTGCCTTTTCCTATGCCAACGAACGCTTTAAAGACCGCGTCGCAGGTTTTGCCGCTGATTTCGGCAGCGATTTTGTTTTGCAAATGGATGTCTCCAGTGACGAACAGATCAACGACACCTTTGCTCAGATCAAAGAGCGTTGGGGCGGCTTAGACGGTCTCGTGCATTCCATCGGCTTTGCTCCCCGTGAAGCCATCGCAGGTGACTTCCTTGAAGGCTGCACGCGCGATGCTTTCCGTATTGCCATGGACATTTCCGCTTACTCGTTCCCGGCAATCGCTCGAGCCGCATTACCCTTAATGCAGGATCGTGCAGGTTCACTCTTAACGCTCACGTATCTTGGCGGCGAACGCGTGGTTCCCAACTACAACACGATGGGTCTTTGCAAGGCTGCTCTTGAAGCCAGCACCCGCTACATTGCAAGCTCAGTCGGTCCCAAGGGCATTCGCGCCAATGCAATTTCCGCCGGCCCCATCAAAACCCTGGCCGCTTCCGGTATTCAGGGCTTTTCGCAGATGTTGCACCACATGGAAGCCAACGCTCCGCTTCGTCGCACTGTCACAACTGAAGAAGTGGGCAACGTAGCCGCTTTCTTGCTCTCTGATTTAGCGAGTGCCGTCACCGGTGAAGTGGTTCACGTCGATGCGGGCTTTCACAGTGTTGCAATCGGCTCCGATATCGAAGAGTAATTGTTGACTGTCTGATTGATGCTGACCGAAACGCTCGCTTGCATTTCGGTCAGTTTTTGCTTTAAAGGCATCCGAAGTGAAAGCATTTAAGACTGCGGCAGTTTTTGCCAAACGAACTGAACCGATGGGCGAAGCGCTCAGGGCTTTACTCGCCATCTTAGAGGCCGAAAATGTTAATTATCTGCTCGAAGAGAGCACGGCTGAACATTTGCCGGGCGCTCAAGGTGTCAGTCTTGAAGAGTTAGGCGAAAAAGCCGATGTCATTATCATGCTCGGAGGCGACGGTACAACCTTGGGGATTGCCCGCCGCATGGCACGCTTTAAATTACCCATCATCGCGATTAACGCCGGCCGTTTAGGTTTCATCACCGACTTTTCACTTCAGGATATGGACAAGGGATTACCGCCCTTGTTGCGCGGGCAGTACGAAATTGATACACGAGCCATGCTGCACGTGCGGGTGTACCGTCACGGACAGATGGTATTTGAAGCCACGGCCGTTAACGATGCCGGGATTACCCACGGTCGCGCAGGATCCATGGTGGAATTTAACGTCTGGGTTGACGGCAATCCGATGGCTACTCAGCGCGCAGACGGTGTGATTGTTGCCTCTTCAACCGGCTCCACCGCTTATGCGATGGCCGCTGGCGGCCCCATCCTTCACCCGGCATTAAATGCCATGGTTTTGGTGCCCGTTGCCCCTCACGCACTGACCAACCGCCCGATTGTTTTACCCGGTTCCAGCGTTGTTGATATCAGCCTTATTGAGGCTCGTGAAGCGTCGGCCTATTGTGATATGCAAGACTTTTTCCCTATGCAAAAGGGCGATATCCTCCGAATCCGTACACTGCCGCAAAGCTTTACCATTTTGCATCCGATCGGCCACAATCACTATGACACCTTGCGTCGCAAGCTCTACTGGAATCTGATGCCCACCGATAACGCTTCTCTTCCCATTAAGGACTAACGGCTAAACCATGCTCACGCACCTCTCGCTTAAAGACTTCGTCATTGTCAAAGAGCTTCACCTGGATCTGAATGCCGGGCTGACGGTTTTAACCGGTGAAACGGGTGCAGGGAAATCTATCCTGATTGATGCCTTGCAGCTCGTTTTGGGTGGGCGCTCTGACGGTGACGTCATTCGTGAAAACGCCAAACAAGCCGATCTCACAGCCATTTTTGATATCAATGACGAAGTGCTTAACCTTTTAAGTGAGGCGGCTCTTTGCGCCGATGATGATCTACTTGAAAAAACAGCCATCATTCGCCGGGTCATCGATCGCAACGGTCGTTCACGCTTTTGGATAAACGGGGTTTCGGTCACGGCCGCCCAAGTTCGGGAAATCAGCGCTAAGCTCCTAGACATTCACGGACAAAATGCCCAACAAACTTTGTTGAAACCTGCCGGACAGCTGACTCTACTTGATGCATACGGCGGGTACGATTCTGAACTCACCCAAACACGCGAGGCTTTTTATCGTTGGCAGCAGGCCGAACAACGCCTTTTGAAAGTCAAAGACGATGCCAAAAAACTCAACGATGAAGCCGAACGTTTGGCTTGGGTTAACGAAGAACTCTCTCAAATCAATCCGCAAAAAGGTGAATGGGAAGAGCTCAACGCCGAACACAAGCGTTTAGGAAATGCCCATGACATTTTGGAAGCACTGTCATCGGCTTCCCGTGAACTGTCGGACGACGATGAAAGTGCTTTATCACTTCTTGGCAGAAACACGGAACGTCTTCAATCGCTTTCTCAATACGACGAGAAGTTAGGCGATATTGCCTCACAGCTATCCGATGCTCAATCTATTTTGGAAGATGCCGTCAGAGAGTTGGAACGCTACAGCGATCGAACCGATTTGGACGAAAACCGTTTTGAAGAGGTGGATGCTCGAGTATCCCTTTACTTTAATGCCGCTAGGAAATTTCACACACTTCCTGAGACGCTTTTTGAGAAATTTGAGGAAACCACTCAGAAACTCAATGCTCTGCAACAGAACCTAGATTTCGAGCAACTTGAAAAAGAAGAAAGAGAAGCGCGTGATTCCTACCGCAGTGCTGCAAAGATGCTATCTAAAAAGCGCCACCAAGCGGCCAAGGTTTTATCCGAAAAGGTCTCCGATGCGATGCAGATGTTATCGATGAGCGGTGGCAAATTTGAAGCCTCGCTTATCCAATCCGATCCCTCGGCGACAGGACTTGAGCGGTGTGAATTTTTGGTGGCCGGCCATAGCGGAGTCGCTCCTCGTCCGTTATCCAAAGTTGCCTCCGGTGGTGAACTCTCACGAATCAGCTTGGCTATTTCTGTCATCACCTCCAAAGAAACGCCTGTGGACACACTCATTTTTGATGAAGTGGATGCCGGTATCGGCGGGG
>ERZ827186.799-NODE-799-length-31319-cov-5.719454_pt1 | contig 31319 bp, 19 predicted proteins | sample MGYA00519918_ERZ827186 | MGnify/ENA primary metagenome ERZ827186 (study PRJEB31778, sample SAMEA3449275) | human gut metagenome | biome: human gut; feature: human-associated habitat; material: faeces | place: United Kingdom | collected 2010/2012 ...
ACGTGCAGGTCACGGACTATCTCTCGGAGGTGACCAAGGCGCTGATCCACATCACGCGGCCCGCGTTCGAACACATCGACAACAACCACGAGGGGCTGTCGAAGGAGCAGATCGTCGATCTGATGCGCGTGAACGACCAGGTGGAGGCCATCTTCGACAAGATCAACGACATGCTCTCGACGAAGGAGTTCTCGGACCTCGACAAGGTGCTCGAAATGCGCGACCAGCTCTTCGACACGATCGTCGAGGCGATCAAGAGCCAGCTGCGGCGCATCCACAGCAACCCTTCGGGCAGCACCCGCGCCAGCGTGCTCTACCTGACGATCCTCAACGAGACCAAGACGATGATACTCCAGTCGCGGAATCTGCTCAAATCCCAGCATTATTTCCTGGAACAGCAGAAGTAACACGAATGTAACGGGGCCGTCATTCCGCTGAAACGACGGCCCCGTATCTTTGCAATGTGAAAACCGGAGAACCGGATTCACAAGTTGGTTTTAGGTTACATAAGTAGGTTAGTGGGAGATGCAGTGACGCGATGTCGCGGCATCTTCGTTTATCGGGGGTATTCCCGATAAACGAAGATGCCGCTGGCAAAATATCGACAATCCCTCTAAATCTCCCTTTGAAAAGGGAGACTTAAACACGGCCGGACAATTATCCTGAATCCCGCTTCTTAAACGGACTCCATATCTTTCAGGTGAATATCGAGCGCCCGGACGGAGATCTGAATCTCCCAGAGCGACACGCCCAGCGAAGCGATCAGCAACAGCAGCGCCGCCCCGAAGACATAGGCCGAAAGAAGCAACATCCCCACATAGATCAGAAACATCGTCACCACGCAGAGGAACAGGCTCGAAACGCCCAGCGCCTGCATCGAGCGCGTGAGGTGGAGCCGCCGGCGGAGGTTGTCGATCTGCGCACGCGTGACTTTCGAAGGGTGCTGCAAATGCTGCTCTTTGAGCGTGCGCACCAGCTGCGCATAGGAGAGAAAGCGGTTGGTGTAGGCCAGCAGGATCAGCGATACGGCCGAAAACAGCAGGGCGGGGGTCGTCAAAGTCAATTCTTCCATCGTCGTCGGGATTTTATGCGGTAAAGATACGCAATTTTGCCGAACAAGAAAGCCGTAAAAGCGCAATATCCGCTTCCGAAGCTCTCCGACCTGCCATCGCCCCCTAAAACCCGGCTCTTAGCCGGGACAAAAGCGGAGCCGGAACGTCCGAAATAACGATCGCATCCGAATCCGGACGCACGGGATACCTGATCGTAGGTATTTTTTCAAAAATTTTAAGAAAATGTAAGCACTCTTTCGTTCTTGTGAAAAAAATAACATATCTTTGCAGCCGAAAAGCGACAATTTCAATCTCAAATCGAACAATAACGCAACTATGGAACTGAACAAAACCTTTATCGACGGGCTTTGGAGCAAGGAAATCAACGTGACGAGCTTCGTGCAGACGAACATCACGCCCTACCTGGGCGACGCCTCGTTCCTCCAGGGACCGACCGAGCGTACGAAACACATCTGGAATCTCTGTCTCAAAGCTCTCGAAGAGGAACGTCAGCATAACGGTGTCCGTTCGCTGGACAACAAGACCGTCTCGACCATCACCTCGCACAAGGCCGGCTACATCGACCGCGAAAACGAGCTGATCGTGGGCCTGCAAACCGACGAACTTCTCAAACGCGCCATCAAGCCCTTCGGCGGCATCAACGTCGTGTCGCGCGCCTGCAAGGAGAACGGCGTGGAGGTCGATGAGAAGGTCCGGGACATCTTCACCCACTACCGCAAGACCCACAACGACGGCGTATTCGATGTCTACACCGAAGAGATCCGCTCGTTCCGCTCGCTGGGCTTCCTGACGGGACTGCCCGACAACTACGCCCGCGGCCGCATCATCGGCGACTACCGCCGTCTGGCCCTCTACGGCACCGACCGTCTGATCGAGGCCAAGCAGCAGGACCTGCGCAACCTCACCGGCCCGATGACCGACGCCCGCATCCGCCTGCGCGAAGAGGTCGCCGAGCAGATCAAGGCCCTGAAGGACATCCGCACGATGGGCGAATACTACGGACTGGACCTCAGCCGTCCGGCGCACTCGGCGCAGGAGGCCGTGCAGTGGGTCTACATGGCCTATCTGGCCGCCGTCAAGGAGCAGGACGGAGCCGCCATGTCGCTGGGCAACGTCTCGTCGTTCCTCGACATCTTCATCGAATACGACCTGGCGCACGGCACGATCGACGAGTCGTTCGCCCAGGAGCTGATCGACCAATTCGTCATCAAGCTGCGTATGGTGCGCCACCTGCGCATGCAGTCCTACAACGACATCTTCGCCGGCGACCCGACGTGGGTGACCGAGGCCATCGGCGGACGCTTCAACGACGGCCGCACGAAGGTCACGAAGACCTCGTTCCGCTTCTTGCAGACGCTCTACAACCTCGGCCCTTCGCCCGAGCCCAACCTCACGATCCTCTGGAGCCCCGAACTGCCCCAGGGATTCAAGGATTTCTGCGCCAAGGTCTCGGCCGACACCAGCTCGATCCAGTACGAGAACGACGACCTGATGCGTGAGGTCCGCCACTCGGACGACTACGGCATCGCCTGCTGCGTCTCGTTCCAGGACATCGGCCGCCAGATCCAGTTCTTCGGCGCCCGCACCAACCTGGCCAAAGCCCTGCTGCTGGCCATCAACGGCGGCCGCTGCGAGAACACCGGCACGCTGATGGTCAAGGGCATCCCGGCCCTGTCGGAGGGTCCGCTGCGCTTCGAGGAGGTGATGCGCAACTACAAGATGGTGCTCAAGGAGATCGCCCGCGTCTACAACGAGGCGATGAACATCATCCACTACATGCACGACAAATACTACTACGAGAAGGCCCAGATGGCGTTCGTCGATACCGATCCCCGCATCAACCTCGCCTATGGCGTGGCGGGTCTTTCGATCGCCCTCGACTCGCTCTCGGCCATCAAATACGCCCGTGTGACGGCCCGCCGCAACGCCGAGGGGCTCACCGAAGGCTTCGACATCGAAGGCGAATTCCCCTGCTACGGCAACAACGACGACCGTGTCGATCACCTGGGCGTGGACCTCGTCTACTACTTCAGCGAGGAGCTCAAAAAACTGCCCGTCTACAAGAATGCCCGCCCGACGCTGTCGCTGCTCACGATCACCTCGAACGTGATGTACGGCAAGAAGACCGGCGCGACGCCCGACGGACGCCTCAAGGGCGTGGCCTTCGCCCCGGGAGCCAACCCGATGCACGGCCGCGACAAGAGCGGCGCCATCGCATCGCTCGCCTCGGTGGCCAAGATGCGCTACCGCGACTCGCAGGACGGTATTTCGAACACCTTCTCGATCGTCCCCAAATCGCTGGGCCCGACGGCCGAGGAGCGCATCGACAACCTCGTGACGATGCTCGACGGCTACTTCACGAAGGGTGCCCACCACCTGAACGTCAACGTGCTGAACCGCGAGATGCTGGAAGACGCCATGGAGCACCCCGAGAAGTATCCGCAGCTGACGATCCGCGTGTCGGGCTATGCCGTGAACTTCACGAAGCTGAGCCGCGAACACCAGCTGGAGGTCATCAGCCGCAGCTTCCACGAACGGATGTAGCGGCTTAAGAAGCCGCTTTCAGGGGCGGAGGCCGGATTCGCATACCGGAACCCTGTCTGCGCCCGAACCCCTCATTCAAAAACAAGGAACAATCATGCTTCGTGTACATTCTTACGAATCGATGGGAACTTTCGACGGGCCGGGACTCCGGCTCGTCGTTTTCCTGCAAGGCTGCAATTTCCGCTGTCTCTACTGCGCCAACCCCGACACGATCGAGGCCGGAGAGGGCAAGCCGACCGACCCTGCGGAGATTCTGCGCATGGCCGTCGATCAGAAACCGTTCTACGGCAAACGCGGCGGCGTGACCTTCTCGGGCGGCGAACCCACGTTCCAGGCCGCGGAACTCGTTCCGCTGGTCCGCGCGCTGAAAGAGGCCGGCATCCATGTCTGCATCGACTCGAACGGCGGGGTGTGGAACCCGGCCGTCGAAGAGCTGCTGGGGCTGGTCGATCTGGTGCTGCTGGACGTGAAGCAGGCCGATCCCGAACGCCACCGCGCCCTCACCGGACGCGAGAACACGCAGACATTGCGGACGGCCGCATGGCTCGAAGCCCACGGAAAACCGTTCTGGCTGCGCTATGTGCTCGTTCCGGGTTACAGCGACGCCGAAGCCGACATCCGCACGCTGGGGGAGCGTCTCGGAGGTTACAAATCCGTGGAGCGGGTCGAACTGCTCCCCTACCACACCCTCGGGGTTCACAAATACGAGGCGATGGGGCTGGAATACAAGCTCCGCCATGTGCGGGAGAACACCCCCGAAGAGCTCGACCGCGCGGCGGCCCTGCTGCGGGAATACTTCCCGACGGTCATCGTCAACTGACCGCGTTCCGAAAACACGGAACCGCCCCGGCTCTCAGGAGCCGGGGCGGTTTTCGTCTGAAAAGCGTGCTTCGGGTCAGAACAGCACCGTCAGCAGGATCGGATAGTGGTCGGAAACATACTTCACCCCGTAATTGTCGGTCAGCGTGCGGAACGACATGGCCATCGTCACGTTACGGTAGAAGATATGGTCGAGATTGCGGCTCGGCGCGGCCGTTCCCTTGCCGAAGTTGTTGAAACTGTAAGCATCCCCCGTAGGAGCGATGTCGCGGCCCGATTTCATCCAGTCCCGGTAGGGTTTCAGCGCACGCACGCCGTCGGCGTTGGCCGAACCGTCGGCGGCCTTCTCCGAACAGTTCATGTCGCCCACGATGAAGCACATCGCCGACTCACCCGCGATTTTCTTCATCCGCTCGACATTGAGGTTGGCGCTGTTGATGCGCGCCTGGATATAGGGCTCGTTGGGATAGCTGGAATTGGTGCGCACGGGCATGTGCGTCGAGAGGAAGAAAAACTCCTTGCCGGTCTCCTTCTCTTTCAGGTGAACCCAAACCGAAGTCCGCCACTGCGAATCGCCCACGTCCCAGCAGCGGGAGGGCTCGTCGGGGGTCGGGCTGAGGAAGAAATAGCCGTCGTTGACCTTCGTGAAGCGGTCCTGACGATAGATCAGGCAAGTGTTTCCGCCCGTTCCGGCCCCTGTTCCGGGAACCTCCAGATAGCCGTAGTTCGGCAGGTTGTTTTTCAGATAGGTCCGCTGTTCCGTGCGCGGCTCCTGCAAGCCGACCACATCGGGCTGAACCGTGTTGATCATCTTCACGACGGCCGCCTTGCGTACCTCCCAGTTCGTGTCGCCCTCATCGTTGGCGCTGTTGTAGCGGACATTGAACGACATTATTTTCAGCGTGTTCGATTCGCCTTTGTCGGGTCCGGGTCCGTCATCCTTACTCGACGAGCACGCCAGGGCGCACATTGTAATTCCACAAAGCAGATACTTCAGTGTTTTCATAGTTTTTTTTATAGTTATTCAGGTTAGTCCTTCGTAATCACGATGTCGTCGATATAATGGCGGCCCGTACCTCCGATCGTAATCTTGGTGTCTTTCGTAGCCCCCGTAACCTTCACCGTCACAGGGTACCATTTATAATAGGCATCCTCCATCGCTTTGGCCTCCGCTTCGGTAGCGGGTTTACATTCCGCCGGCAACGAAGCCAGTTCGTGAACGGGTTCAGCGGCTGTGCCCGCACCCTCGGCCGTTACGGTCAGCGTAGTCGGATCGGGCGCATAGGAGGCGGATCCGCCCATATGGATACCGATCTTGAAAGTAAGGGTAATGTCAGCCGGAATATCGCCCAATGCCGTCAAAGCCGGAGTGGTAATAGTTCCGCTCGTCGCAGCGCTGCTGCCCAGACGAATATATCCCGGGAGTTCATAAGCCAGCGTCACATTCCAACCCTCCGGAGCGGTATATACATTGGGGACATTGGAACTGGCGCTCATCTGCCAGGTCGGAATGAAATAGTCATGTCCGTAGAAAGCATCGTCGAAGCCCTCGGTCAACAGCACGTTTTCACCCGACGGCAGCGTCGAAGTGTGATAGGCGCGCTTCTCGTTGGTTGTAAGATAGAACGCATGCTGGAACTGCAATTCACCGCTCGTGCTGATCGTGGCGCCCGTCTTGTGGCATTCCGTATCGGCCTGACTGATGCGGATATAAAGATAGCCGTTCTCGGCTATCGCCATGTCATCCGGAATATTGAAGAATGCCATCTTATAGGCGCCGTTGTTAGCTTGAGTCGGAATGGAGAACTTATTATCGCCGGATTCGGTATAGGGACCTTGGCGTACATCCATATCGCCGTACCAAGTCGTATTGTTCGGGCTCCATTCGATTTTGTAATTATGGGGAACCAGAGCCGTCGAAGCCGCAAAGAGGCCGAAACCGAACCGCAGATTGCCTTTCAGCACCGAAGTAGCCTTGATTTTGAAAAGCAGGGCATTATCCTGCCAGTTATCGCCACCCCAGCCGTTGGTCGTGAACCGGCCGTCGTAAGGAGTCGATTTGCAAGTCAGGCCGCTGCCCGCCACATCCGTATTACCAAGTTTGGTGATCGTGCAACCCGTATCCGTATAAGTCACCGTCTTGCTCGCATCGTCGTATGTCGCATTGTAAATCGACGGCGTCCCGCCCAGCAACATTTTGAGCATACCGCAGATCGGCGTAATGGCGTAGACGGCTTCGCCGAAACGGGTTCCGGTCATGGCCGCAAGATCGGCCGCGGAGGTCGGCAGCAGGAACGATGCCCCGGCGAGTCCCTTCACCACGCCGCGCTTCTGCGGAACCGCCGTCGAAGCGAACGACGCCGAAGCATAGGTCTTCATCGTATAGGTGCTCTTGTCCTCCAGTTCGAGCGTGACGTTCCCGCCCAGGGTCTTCGACAGATCGGCGTCGATCACCTGCGATTCGGGCAGCGTGACGAGCATCGCCTCGTAGGTCCCGGCCGTCAGGTCGGCCACCGAGACGGCCCGTGCGGCGGGCACTTCGGAAGCGGCCGCGGTTTTGGTTACCTTATCGGCGGCCGTCGGCGTCACCACCAGCAGCCCGTCGGCATCGGCAGCGAGCCGGGCATCCTTCACGACCACCTCGACCTGATCGCCCACGGCGAGGCCGTGATCCGCCAGTTCGACGAAGATGCCGGCGTCGGCATCCTGCACGGCGAAGCAGCCGGCCGGAACGTTGTCCACGGCCACCACGCGGCCCTGTATATAATAGTTGTCGCTGATCGTCACCGCTTCGGCGCCCTTCATGGCGCGGACGGCCGAAATATCGGACTTCACGGGATCGTCAGCGCTCGGACGCTGCGGCTCGCCCTCGACTTCGAGCACGATGTCGTCGAGGAAGAAGCGCACGTCGTCCGTGCTGGAGGCCATGTCGGCCGACGTGATGGTGATCTCCGTTTCGGGCTTCGCGTTGCGCACATAGACCGTAAAGGGCTTGAACTCGTTGTCGGCCACCCCTTCGAGCGTGCCGCCTTCGACCGTCGCACCGCTCTCGGCGTCGGCCTTCACGACCACGCCCGGATCGGTCGGCTTGCCGTAGGCGTCGATCATCGCCGAAGCGAGGAAGGTGAGTTTGAGATCGCACTTCGAAATGCGCATCGCCTCGAAACGCGACGCCAGTTTGATCGTGTAGGCTCCCTGCGTGTAGCGGGTGATGAGAGCCTCGTCGCCGCGGCCCACTTGCAGGAAGCCCGGACGGCTCCAGCAGGAGACCACATTCACGATGCCGGACTGTTCGCGCGGCAGCGCATAGGCCCCGTCGTTCCACGACGACATGAAGTCGAGCGGGATGTCGATATAGGCGGCTTTGGCGTCGATCACGTCGTCGAAACCGGTCGAGAAGACCACTTTGTCGTTGTTCATCGGCGGAACCGCAGTCGGCTCGGCCGAAGCCTTCGTGATGCAGAACGCGCTCTGATAAGCAACGGTCTGGTTCGAGGCCGAGGTGCTCGCCTTGGAGCCGTCGGTGCAGCGGTGGCGAATCCAGAGCTTGCCGCCGGCCGGAATCTTCTTGTCGGCCGGAATGGTGAAGTCGATCGTCTTCCAGACGGCGTCCGAAACTCCGCCGGAGCAAGTGCCGTCGAACTTCGTCCAGCTCTCACCGTCGGCGCTCCACTCAAAGACCCAGGCATGCCCGGCACTCTGGGTGCCGTCGCGGCGGCTGCCGTAGGAGTAGCGCAGGTCGCCCGAGAGCTCCTCCTTCACCGGAATTTCGAGCTGGAGGGCATCGCCGGTCTCCCACTCCCCGATGACGACGCCCCGCTGGAAATACCAGTTCGTCGTGGGATTGGTGTGGGTCTTGGTGCTGAACTCCATCACGGTCGGAGAACCCGTCCGGCGCAGGATCATGCCGTCGTCGAAGTAGCAGACAGCCCCTTCGATAAAGGCATTGTCCAGCGCGAGGGCGGCGTCGATGGCGAACGTCTGGGAGATCGGGAAATCGTACCCGTCGCCGCCGCCGATCGTGCCGGCGCTCTGCGACAGCAGGACCGAAACCGCGGAGGACTCCGATTCGGTGATTACATTGACATAGGTGCTGCGCGCGCTGGTCGAACGGTTGCGGGCGACTTTAAGCGTCACCGCGGTGTTGCCCATGCCGCTGGTCTCGCTGGCCGTGACCCAGCGAACCGACTCGCCGGTCTCGGGATCGGTGAAATTGATGCGCCAATAGGCGTTGCTGGTCACGTTGAGGGTCAGATCCTCGCCCGCTCCGTCGGCGGTCAGGCTCTCCTGCTGAATGCCTACCCGGCCGACGCTATCGACTTCCGGGTCGTCGGAACAGGAAGCCCCGGCAGCCAGCAGAGCCGCCGCCGTGCATATCCATAACAAGTACTTTTTCATAAGTGTAAGTAAAGGTTCGTTTAAGGTTTCAACAATCCGGACGAAGTGCATAAGCATCTCCTGCCCGGCGGTCCTCGTTACATTTTGGTGACATTCCGCGAAAAAATTCAAAAAAGATCGTCTTTTCTTTGGAATATCAAATATTACGTTTATTTTTGTACCACACTAAACCACACTAAATCCGTCCGTCTTATCTGTTGTGTGGTGTGGTGTACAGCGCAAATATACTACTAATTCTAAAAAGATGAAAAAAAGTTACGATGAATTTCAAAGAAAGTGCGATTTTCGGATGATCGCGGCTTTCTGTGCGCTTCTGGCAGCGATTCTATTTTCGCCATCGTACGCTTCGGCCCAGAACTTCACCATTCAGGGAAGCGTAAAGACCGAGAAAGGGGAGCCGGTTCCCGGCGCTACCATCATTCTCTCGGGAACCCAGCAGGGCGTAACGACCGACGCTCAGGGCAACTTCTCCCTGCGGCTGGCCAAAAAGCCCGCCGCGGATGCGTCGCTCCTCGTCTCCTACCTGGGCTACAAGTCCCAGACCCTGCCCATCGGCAGCCGCACGTCGTTCGACATCGTGCTCCAGGAGGAGAGCACCTCGATGGACGAAGTGGTCGTCGTGGGCTACGGCACCATGCGGAAAAAGGACCTGACGGGGTCGCTCTCCTCGATCGGAGGCGAAGCGATCCTCAACCGTCAGACCCCGACCATCTCGCAGGCCCTTCAGGGCGCCATGCCGGGCGTGACGGTCACCCGCACCAACTCGGCGCCGGGCGGCTCGGCCACGATCCGCATCCGCGGCATCACTTCGATGACCGACGGCGCGTCCGACCCCTACGTGCTGATCGACGGCGTGGCCGGCTCGATCGACGACGTAAATCCCAACGACATCGAGAACATCACCGTCCTGAAAGACGCCGCATCGGCTTCGATCTACGGTTCTCAGGCTGCGGCGGGCGTCATCCTGATCACCACCAAGCGGGCCGGCAAGTCGGGCGCGAGCGTCACCTATAATTATACGCTCGGACTCGATTTCCAGTCCCAGAAACCCGAGTACATGAACGCCAGCGACTACATGGCGGCGGTCAACGAACTGCGCTACAACGACCTGCCCTCGGGAGGCTGGTATCAGGACTACTCCCGCGAATACGTCGAGAACTACGCGATGCTCAACCGGGAGAATCCGGACCTCTATCCGAACGTAGACTGGATGGATCTGATACTCAAAGACGTGGGCGTGCGCCATTCGCACAGCCTGACGATCCAGTCGGGCGGCGACAAGCGCAGCTCGGTGCTGAGCCTGGGCTTCGACGACGTGGACGGCCTGTTCCGCAAGAACCTCTCGTGGAAGCGCTACACGGCCCGTCTGAACAACGACATACAGGTATTCAAGTGGATGAAAGCCTCGGCCGATATTTCGCTGCGCTACGTGGATCAGCTCAATCCCCATTCATCGCCTTCGGATCGCATGCGTTACATCCCGCCCATCTATCAGGCCAAATGGAGCGACGGACGCTATGCCCCGGGCAAAGACGGCGTGAACCCCTATGCAGCCCTGATGTCGGCCGGCGAGAAGGAGAGCGACAAGTACCTGGCCAACGCCAAGTTCCAGCTGGACATCACCCCCGTCAAGGGACTGACCGTCACGGGCATCTTCTCGCCCCAGTTCTCCTACACCAAGATCAAGGACTTCCAGCGCCAGACCTCCTATTTCAGCTATCAGGAGGAGAGCCTCACCAGTTCGAAATACATCAGCAGCGCCCTGACCACGGAACTCGAAGAGGACCGCGGCGACACCTTCGCCCACACCACGCAGGTCTATGCCAACTACCGGCACACCTTCGGCGAGGACCACAACTTCAGCGCCATGATCGGTTACGAGAACTACTGGTATCAGGAGGGTACGATCGTGGCCAAGAACACGTCGTACGCCCACTCGCTGATCCCCGACCTGAACGCCGGCAACTCCGACGGCGTCACGGCCAACTCGAAGAACATCAACGAACTGGCCCGCCGCTCCTATTTCGGCCGCCTGATGTACAACTACAAGTCGAAATACTACGTTCAGGGCAATATCCGCCGCGACGGCTCCTCGCGCTTCGCTCCCGACTGCCGCTGGGGCACGTTCCTCTCGGCCTCGGCGGGCTGGGTCTTCACCGAGGAGAAATTCATGGAGGGCGCCCGCAAGGTCCTCGACCACGGCAAGCTGCGCCTCTCCTACGGCGAGCTGGGCAACGAGCGCATCAAGGGCTACTACCCCTATCAGGCCGTGCTGGCCAACAATCACACGATGGGCTACGTAGGTTCGACCCTGACGGGCCTGTCGGGCTATGCGCAGGCCGCCGCCATCGTCACGGACATCACCTGGGAGACCACCTCGACCTTCGACGTGGGCGTCGATCTCTCGCTGTTCCGCAACCGCCTGTCGGTGACCGGCGACTGGTATTACAAAAAGACGCGCGACATGCTCCTGCAAGTCCCCATCGCCCCGATCATGGGACTCTCGGACCCCTACGACAACATCGGCGACATGAACACCAAAGGCTGGGAGATCACCCTCGGCTGGCGCGACAACATCGGCGATTTCAGCTACGGACTCACGTTCAACCTTTCGGACGACGTTTCGAAGATGGGCTACATCGGCAACAAGGAGGTCATCTCGAACGGCAAGATCATCCGCGAGGGCGAGGAATACCAATCGTGGTACGGCTACGTCAGCGAGGGCCTCTATCAGACCCCCGAGGAGGTTGCGAATTCGGCGACCATGGGTTCCTACGTCTCCCCGGGCGACATCCGCTACCGGAACTTCGGCGACGGCGACCCGAACAATCCGCTCATCTCGACGGACTACGACCGCCGGGTGTTAGGCTCCTCGCTCCCGCACTTCAACTACGGCGGTTCGGTCGATCTGGCCTGGCGCGGCATCGACTTCAACCTGACGTTCCAGGGCGTCGGCCAGCGCAACTCCTATCTGACGGACGAGATGGTGCAGCCGCTCCGCGGTCAGTGGTATAACTTCGCCACCTACATCGGGGGGGGGGAATTCGTGGAGCCGTAAAAACACCATCGAACAGAACAAGCGTGCCAAATACCCGCGTTATTCGTGGGCCAGCGCGAACAACAACTATGCGATCTCCGACTACTGGCTTTTCGACGGCTCCTACTTCCGCGTGAAAAACATCTCGCTGGGCTACACCCTGCCCCAGAAGTGGATGAGCAAAATCCACGTCAAGAGCCTGCGCTTCGCCGTGACGCTCACCGACTTCTTCACCCACAGCCACTTCCCCGAGGGCTGGGACCCCGAGGTCGGCACCACCGGCTATCCCATCACCAAATCGGTACTCTTCTCCGCACAGCTCAAATTCTAACGTCGCATCAAAGAGAGAAAAGCATATGAAAACCATTAAAATCGCATTATTCGCCCTGGCCGGCAGCCTGGCAGTTTCGTGCAGCGACCTGGACCTTTCGCCCAGGGACAAGGCGGCCAGCGGCTCGTGGTTCCAGACGGCCGAGCAGTTCGAACTGAACCTCAACGCCCTGCTCCACCACACCTACTGGCCCATGGAACGCAACGAATGGACCTCCGGCAACCAGACCGAGCTGGACATGCTGACCGACGACGGGCAGAACCGCAACTCCCCGGGCCGTTTCCTGATCGACGGCGTGAACTCCGATTATCCGCTCTCGGTCCGCATGTGGGACATCACCTACACGGGCATCAACCGCTGCAACAAGATCATCACCGAGCTCCGCAAGCACGAAGGCCAGATCGAACAGGCCCGCTACGACCGCATCATGGCCAACGCCCGCTTCTACCGCGCCTGCTTCTACGCCCGCATCATGATCCACTTCGGCGATCCCGTCGTGGTTCCGGAAGATATGGACATGGACTCCGAGCAGGGCCGCGAGAGTGCCTACGAACTGACCCGCAGCGACATGTGGACCGTTCTTCCCGACATTCTCAAAGAGTTCGACGACGTAGCGCCGATCCTGCCCGTATCCTACGGAGGCGAGATCGAGCGCGCCACGCGCGGCGCGGCCTACGGCATGAAGGCCCGCTTCGCCCTCCACTTCGCGTCGATCCGCAAATGGGACTCGACCGAACGGGGCGGTTTCGGCGACGACGATCCGGCCGAGGCCGAGAAGCTCTTCAAGGAGGCCCGCGACGCCGCCTGGAACTGCATGCAGCTGAATGCCTACACCCTCCATTCGGATTTCGGACAGCTGTTCCGCAACGCCACGAAACACTCGCCCGAGGGCATCTTCAACATTCCCCGCTCGAAAGCGCTGTCGAACGACTCGAAATACCAGTATCTCGGCGGTCAGGCCTGCACGGCCAAACTGCCCCGTCTGTCGGGAGCCCCGACCTGCACGACCTGCCTGCCTTCGTGGTACCTCCTCTGTGCGTTCCTCGACGATCAGGGCAAGCCCATCGACGAATCGACGGTCTACGACCCCCACAAACCGTTCGAGCACCGCGACCCGCGCTGCACCTATACCATCGTGGAGCACGGCACGCAGCATCTGGGCGTGATCTTCGACCCGCATTTCGACCGGGACAAGGTGTACAGCTCGCGCGAAGGGGCGGAAGTGGTCAACAACGACTCGCGCTCCTACAAGATTCAGGGCACCTCGAACCAATACGCCTCCTACAACGGTCTGGTGCTGAAAAAGCACGTCGATGAGGACTGGCTGGCTCCGTTCGAGCCCGAGAACGACAAGCTCATCCTGCGCTACGCCGATGTCCTGCTGATGTACGCCGAGGCGAAGATCGAGCTGAACGAGATCGACGACACGGTGCTCGACGCCATGAACCAGGTCCGCGCCCGCGCCTACAAGGCGTCCGTCACGGCCACCTCCGACTATCCGGCCATCACCGAACGGTCGCAGGACAAGCTCCGCACGATCCTGCGCACCGAGCGCCGCATGGAGTTCGCCTTCGAGAACCTGCGCCTGTACGACATCTGGCGCTGGCGCATCGCCGAGAAGGTGCTCAACCGCCCCTGGATCGGACTGCCGAAGAAAGACCAAAAGCTCCAGCGCGCCTATATCGACAACAACATGTGGTTCCACGGGGCCGTGCCTCAGGTGGACGAGGACGGATGCGTCGATTTCATGGCCCCCGTGGCCAAAGGCGCCGCCGACTTCTTCAACAGCAACGCCTACGCACAGATTCTCGCCGAGTGCAAGTTCGTGGCTCCGAAGAGCTATCTGTGGCCTCTCCCGACCACCACGATGCAGGTCATGAAGAACATCAAGGAAAACAACCCGGGTTACTAACTCACAAAGCCGGACCCGCCGGGCGCCCTTCGCGGGGCGTCCGGCGCCGGTGCGGCGACAACGCGAAGAGACACATGAACAAAATGGTGAAATTGCTGCTCGCATGTACGGGCATCCTGCTGTTCCCGGCCGCCGGGGCAGCTCCGAAAGAGCACACGCTCCGAAACGACAAACTGCAAGTCTCGATCGACGACCGGGGCCGCCTGACCAGCATCAGGAACCTCGAAACCGGCCGGGATTACGCCGGCGGCGACTATCTCTGGCGCCTCTACTACGACACGCAGAAGGCCAAGGAGATCGAGGTGCTGCCCGGGGAGCAGACGCCCCGCATCTCGCACCGGGGCGACACGCTGACACTGACCTACGACCGCCTGAACGCCACCGACTTCACCACCCGCGAAGCCGTGAAGCTCGACATGCGCCTCACGCTCGACATCACGCTCGAAGGCGACGAGGTGCGTTTCGCGTCGAAGATCGAGAACGGCCAGCCCCACACGATCGTCCGCGAACTGCACTACCCGCTGGTGGGCGGCATGCCGCTTCCCGAAGACCACAAGCTGCTGCTCACCCACACCGGAGGCCAGCTGTACGACGATCCCAAAGGCATGATTTTCCGCCACAGCAACGCTTCGCCCTACAAGACCCCGGCGCAGAAGTTCCGCCAGATGGACGCCAAATACCCCATGCGCACCGTCACGGGCGGCACGGGCGGCTGCATGGCCTCGAACTGCTTCGCCTACGTGGGCGACAGCGAGGGAATCTATTTCGGCAGCCACGACACGACGTTCCAGGACACGGGGCACGGACTGCGCCTCTACCCCGACGCCGAAAGCGAATTCACGCGGCTGGAATCGGGATTCTACAAGTTCCCGCACTGCTTCGCCGGCGAAACGTGGACGTGCGACGCCAACGTCATAGCCCCCTACACGGGTTCGTGGCACGAGACTTCGAAGCACTACCGCCGCTGGGCCGACACGTGGTGGGACCACCGCGACGCGCCGATGTGGGTCAAGAAGATGCGCAGCTGGCAGCGGATCATCTTCCGCCACCAGTACGGCGAACTGCTGTTCAAGTACACCGACCTGCCGGGCCGCATCAAGGATGTCGGCGAGAGCGTCGGGGCCGACGCCGTCTTCACCTTCGGATGGTGGGAGACGGGCATGGACCACGGCAATCCCCACTACAACGCCGATCCCGCGCAGGGCGGCGACGCAGGCTGGAAAAAGGCCATCGCCGACTACAAGAAGGACGGCGGCAAGGTGCTGCTCTATTTCAACGGCAAGCTGATCGACCGCGAGAGCGAGTTCTACAAGAGCGGCCGGGGCAAGGAGATCTGCTACCGCGACAACACGGGCGCCGAGCTCTTCGAACAGTACCGCTTCACGGGTCAGGGCACGTTCCTGGCCGACTACAACGCCCGCACGTTCGTCGTGGCCGACACCCGCGCGCCGATCTGGCGCAAGATGCTGCTCGAATGGGCCGACCGCGCCCGCGAGTACGGCGCCAACAGCGTCTTCTACGACCAGCTCGGATACGGCGAACGCGCCACCAACTGGGACCTGAGCCGGGAGTTCCCGGTGCCCAACATGCGGGTGATCGCCGACAAGGCCGAGGTGCTGAAAATGGTCCGCGACCGCAACGTCAGCTTCGACCCCGAGTTCGCGCTCGGCACGGAGTGGCTGACCGATGTCACGGCGCAGTACTGCGACTACATCCACATCTATCAGGTCACCGCCGGCAAGTACAGCTTCATCGACTGGTTCCGCTACACGTTCCCCGAGATCATCATCTCCGACCGCGAGATCCGCGACGACACGGACATCGAACGCCGTGTGAACAACACGCTGCTGAAGGGCCTGCGCAACGACATCGAGATCTACCGCTGCCGCGACCTGATCGACAAGACGCCGCATTATCAGGCTTATCTGGCCCAGGTCAACGCCATCAAGGGCAAGTACGAAGACCTGCTGCTGGTCGGCACCTACCGCGACACGGAGGGCTTCACGCTGTCGAACCCCGGCATCGAGGCGCGCGCCTACACCAACGGCGACGGCATGGCCGTAGTGGCCACCCGCACGCAGGAGGGAGCCGCCGTGAAGGGCGTGATCGAGGTTCCGGGCTACCGTTTCACGGAGGCTTCGACGCTGGGCGGCGCACGGGTTTCGGCCGACGGCCGCGAAGTGACGCTGGGGCAATACGACCTCGCCGTGCTGGTTTACGAAAAGACGAAATAACCATGCGCGAGCTGCAACCGAATGCAACGACGAGAGCTTCCGGCACCCGGGTGTCGGAGGCTCCCGCCCTGCGCATCGCCAACCGCCACGTCTCGGCCGTGGTGTGCCTCCCCGACGCCGAATGCGGCTACTACCGGGGCACGCGCTTCGACTGGAGCGGCGTCGTACGCGACCTGCGCAGCCGGGGACACCGCTACGTCTCGGAATGGCAGCCCCGGCACGATCCCCTGCGGCACGACGGACTGACGGGCCCCGCGGACGAATTCACCCAGATCGGTTACGAACAGGCGCGTCCCGGACAGGAGTTCCTCAAAATCGGGGTCGGCACGCTGCGCAAATTCTCCGACCAGCCCTACGACCGCTTCCGGCTCTACGAGATCGCCGATCCCGGCATCCGGGAGGTGACCGCCGAGCGCGACCGCGTGGAGTTCCGCCACCGGCTGCTGAGCGACGAATACGGCTACGACTACCGCAAGACGCTGCGGCTGACCGACGCCCCGGGCCTGCGGATCGAGTACACGCTCAAAAACCTCGGTCCCGCGCCACTCACGGGCCATGTCTACAACCACAACTTCTTCACGCCGGACCGCATGGCCACGGGCCCCGACACCTCGATCCATTTCCCGTTCCGCCCCGAGGGAACGTGGCGCGAGGCTTACGACAGCGTGGCGCTGACGCCCGACGGCATCGCTTTCAGCCGTCCGCTGAACCCCGGCGAATCGGTCTTCATGGGCGACCTCCACGGTCATGACCCCGAGGCCCGGGAGTACGGATTCAGTCTCCGCAACCTCCGCACGGGTGCGGGCATCCGGGTTTCGGGCAGCGGAAAGCTGTCGCACATGGTCTTCTGGGCCTGCCCCACGGCGGCCTGCCTCGAACCCTACACCCCGTTCCGGGTCTTTCCCGGGGAGACGGGCGTATGGCACATCGACTACGAACTGCTGGTATGAGAAAAACCCCGGGGCTCAGGCTCCGGGGTTTTCTTTGGGTGTCGTGCAGGCATCGACCAGATAGACGATCGAGACGTAGGGCACGCCCGAACGGGCCGAAAGCCCGATCTCGCACGTGCGGCTGTTCGAGTAGCCCGCCTTCGCGCCCGAGCGTTCGATGACGGGACGCAGTTTGCGCAGGGCCCAGGCGTTGACCTCGGGATGCGTGAATCCGCGGTCGCCGGCGAATCCGCAGCATCCGACCTCCTCGGGCACCACCACCTCGTCGGCGCACAGCCGCGCCAGCGCGACGATCACTCCGTCCAGCCCCATGCGGCGCATCGAGCAGGTGACGTGCACGGCGACGGGTCCCGGCTGGGGCCGGAACTCCAGCCGGTCGCGCAGGAAGGTCCAGATGAATTCCGCCGGTTCGTAGAGTTTCATGCGGCCGATCTTCTCGCGCATGCGGTGCAGGCAGGGGCTCTGGTCGCACAGCACCGGCCAGCGTCCCTCCCCGCTGGCGCGCCAAAGCGCCTCTTCCAGCTCGGCGGTCTTGCGGTCGGCGATGTCGGCCATGCCCTTGCTCTCCCAGATCGTGCCGCAGCAGAGACGTTCCATGTTCTCGGGAAAGACCACCTCGTAACCCGCCTTGCGGAGCAGCGCGACCATCTTTTCGGCCAGCGGTTCCGCGACCGGAGTTTCGCGGGCGAGACCCATCGTCTGATTGATGCAGCTCGGGAAATAGACCACCTTGTCCGGTTCCGGCGCGGACGCCGTGCGCAGCGTTTCGGGCAGACGGTAGGCCCGCGGCATCGAGGGCAGCCATTGGGGAAGCCCCAGCGCATGCAGCCCCTTCGCGGCAGCGGTCATCGTCCGGGTGCCGAGAACCCGGTGCGCCGTGTCGGCCAGCGTCAGCACGGGGCGCAGGGTGTTTTTCAGCCCGGCGAAACGGCGGGCCGCAAACTCCCCGGCGGCATGTCCCGCACTCCCGGGCGGCACCCTCAGGGCGCGCACGGCGTGGGTCAGTTCCCCCGTATTGATTCCCACGGGACAGCTCGTCGAGCAGAGCCCGTCCCCGGCGCAGGTCTGTTCCCCGGGGTAACGGTAGCCGCGTTCGAGCTCCCGCACGAGGCGCGGATTCTCGCCGGAGGCTTTCAGCCGGGCGATCTCGCGGCGCACGACGATGCGCTGGCGCGACGAGAGGGTCAGCCCGCACGTCAGGCAGTTCACCTCGCAAAACCCGCATTCGATACAGCGGTCGATCAGGGGATCGGTCAGCGGCAGGGGTTTGAAATGGGAGAGGTGGCAGCGGGGGTCGTCGTTGAAAATCACCCCGGGGTTCAACAGTCCCGCAGGGTCGAACAACTCCTTGACGGCCCGCATCACGGCCAAGGCGTCGTCGCCCCACTCGCGGCGGAGGAAGGGCGCCATGTTGCGCCCCGTGCCGTGCTCGGCTTTGAGCGAGCCGTCGTACCTGCCGACGACGAGTTCCGCAACGTCGTTCATCAGCGCCTCGTAGCGCGCCACCTCGGCCGGGGTCGAAAACGACTGGTTGATGATGAAATGGTAGTTGCCTTCGAGGGCATGCCCGTAGATGCAGGCGTCGTCGTAGCCGTGGCGGGCGATCAGCGCCTGCAATTCGGCCGTGGCGCGGGGCAGGTCTTCGATGTGGAAGGCAACGTCCTCGATCAGGCAGGTGGTCCCGGCGGGACGGCTGCCGCCCACCGCCGGGAAGATGCCCGAACGGACGGCCCAATATTTCGCCTGCTCGGCCGGATCGTCCGTAAACCGTGCGGGAACGTAGAGCGCGAACCGCTCCAGCAGCTCCCCGATGCGGGCGACATTGGCGGCCAGCGCCTCCGGCGTGTGGGCCTTGGTCTCGGTCAGCACGGCCGTAAGGCCCTCGCCCGTGGCATCGCCGACCGACGCCAGCGACTTGCTGTCGAGCATCTCGGCGCTGTGCACGATGCGCTCCCCGGCGGCGTCCTGCAACTTGCGCATCTCCACGACGGCGCGGCTCGCCTCGCCGATGTCGCTGAAATAGACCATCGCGCTGGCCTTGTGTTCGTATTCGCGCTCGGTGCGCATCGTGACCCCGGCCAGGAACGCCAGCGTCCCTTCGGAGCCGACCATGAGGTGGGCGATGATCTCGAACGGATCGTCGAAGCGCACCAGCGGCAGCAGGTTCAGCCCCATGACGTTCTTGATCGAGTATTTGTGCAGGATGCGCCGGGTCAGGGCCTCGTCGCCGCGAACCCGGTCGCGCAGCGCTTCGACGGCGCGCAGAAACTCCCCGTGGCTCCGGGAAAAGTCCCGGCGGCTCGCCTCGTCGCCCGTGTCGAGCAGCGTGCCGTCGGCCAGCACCAGCCGCGCCGAGAGCAGCATCCGGTCGCTGTTGGCATGCGTGCCGCAGTTCATGCCCGAGGCGTTGTTCATCACGATGCCGCCCGCCATAGCGCTTCGGATCGAAGCCGGGTCGGGCGGGAAGCGGTATCCGAAAGGTTTCAGCACCTCGTTGACCCGCGCGCCCACGACGCCGGGCTGGAGCCGCACGGCGCGGCCGCCGTCGAGCACCTCGCAACGCTCCCAATGTTTGCCCGCCACCACGAGCACCGAATCGCTGACGGCCTGCCCCGAAAGGCTCGTGCCCGCGGCCCGGAAGGTCAGGGGCACGTCCAGCCGGGCGGCCGCCCGCATGATGCGGACGATCTCCTCCTCGTGGGCGGCGCGCACGACGATCTGCGGGACGAGCCGGTAAAATCCCGCGTCGGTGCCCCACGCCAACCGGCGCAGGTAGTCGGTGTAAACCCGCTCGCGGGGGATGAAAGCGCGCACGGCGCGCAGGAATCTGCGGTGTTTCTCAGTCATGGTCTCTGCGATTCGAAAACAGGAGAGGCAGCCGCCTCTCCTGCAAAGATAAAAAAATGAAAGCAATTAGATATTTCGACATGCCCGCCGGTTCGGAGACAATCGCACGAATGAACGGTTTTCCACAACGCCCGCATGTCAGCAAACGCCGTCCGCCTGGGCCAGCAGTCCGTAGAAGGCCGCTTCGCCGATATGCTCCGCGGGTGCGATGCGGGTCAGCCCCGCGACATCGCGCAGTCCGTCGCGCAAGGCTGCCTCCATATAGGCGAACGAACGCGAAATCTGACCGCCCAGCAAGAGGCACTCGACGCCGTGTTCGACGAGCAGGTCGCGGAGCGCCGCGGCAAGGATGCCCCCGACCGTTGCGAAGGTCTCGCGGGCCCGGGCATCCCCCTCGCCGGCCATGCGGCCCAGATCGGCCACCGTCAGCGCCGGGTCCGTATGGCCCGCAAGCTCGCCGTAGATGCGCAGGAATCCCCGTTTCGAAGCGTAGTCCTCCAAAATGCCGTCGCGGTAGGGAAGGTTGAAGATCACCACCTTCGGACCGCCCGCCGGGTTGCACAGCACCCGTCCGTCACGGCTCAGGGCGAAGCCCAGCCCCGTGCCGAGCGACACGAGCGCCGAGGCGCCGTATCCGGCGGCGTTGCCCCGGGCGATCTCCCCGGCCAGCGCGGCGTTCACGTCCTGCATGAAACGGATCTCCGCATCGGCGGGAACGCCGGGCATCGCGTGCAGCACGCCGCGCAGATCGACACCGCAGATGCTGCGGAACTTGTGCGTCATGCGGGAGACGCCGGCCGCATAGTCGAACGGTCCGGGAATGGCGATGCCGATGCCGGCAAGCTCCATGCCCCGCTCCGCGGCGAAGGCCGCGCCCCGGGCCACCGTAGCGGCCAGGGAGCCTTCGATCTCCTCGCGGGAGCCCTCCGAACGAATCGGACAACTGAACTCCGACCCGGACAGAAGCTGCCCGGCGGCGTCCGCCACGGCCGATTTGAGGAACGTTCCCCCGACATCGAGCAGCAGACGGCAGCTATTCCTTGTCGAACCCATCTTTCAGCATCGTTTTGTGGACGCAGATGGGTTCCGTGCGGAGGTTCTCGATCACGTAACGGCCCATGTCCGCGGGAACCACGACCATATCCATATACTCGGCATCGAAATAGCGTTCGGGCTGTGCGACGGAACGGATGCGGATGCGTTCGCCGTCCACGAGCGTCAGCACGTGGAACTTGCCGCAGGTGTCGTCCTCGATGCGTTTCTCGAATTCGAGGCGGCGCAGCGTGAAGTAGAGCAAATCGTGCTCGCCGACGATCTTCTCGGCCCAGCCGTCGCCCTCGCGCACCGTGCGGGGCTGCTGGACGATGTTATTGCGCACCCAGCTGGTCGTGCGCTCGTAGGCCAGCGTCCGTTCGCCGTGCCACGTGTGGATGGGGCGCGGCTTGCCGTCGAGGTCGGCGCGCAGGTAGTCGTAGAGCTTGTAGGTGTAGGAGCCGATCGTGAGACTGCCGATTTCGAGCACCACCTGGTTGCGGCCCGACGAGTGGATCGTCCCGGCGGGAAGCATCACCTGCAAGCCGGGTTTCGAATCCTCGTAGCTGACGTATTTCAGGTAGTCCACGGGCTTGTATTCGGTGTCGGCCAGCTTGATGTCGCGGATGAACTGCTCGGTGTCGGCATCGTCGCGGAAGCCCACGAAGGTCTTGGCGTCCTGTCCGGCCACCACCACGTAGTAGCTCTCGTCCTGACGGCCCAGCTCCCCGAAATTCTTCTGATTGTATTCGGCCCCCGAATGCACCTGGATCGACATGTTTCCGTTGCTGTGGAACGTGTCGTCGTAGTTGAAGCGGATGGGGAAGTAACCGCCGAACTTCTCGACGCACGGACGGCCCATGATGGCCTCGCCCTCCTTCTGCACGAACGAGAAATAGGGGAAGTCGATCTTTTCGTCCCCGGCCTCGACGACGATCGACACCTCCATCGGGATCAGGTCGAAGACCCACGCGCAGTTGCGCATCGAGTCGGGCAGGTTGCGGAGCTTCTTGACGTAGGTGCCGCCCCACACGCCCTCCAAATAGACCGGCTTGCAGCGGAACGGATAGCCGGCCAGCGCCCGGAAGATGTCGGACAACGCCTCCATCGGAATCATGTGGATATGGTCGGGGCTGTCCGAAGCCATGTAGAAATCGAGCAGCTCGCCGCGCAGCAGCTTGCCGCGGTGACGCACGCCCATCTCGAAATCGACGTAGTAGCAGCGGCGGATCACCCGGTTGACCGGAGCGGCCACCCGGTCGCCGAGGTTGGCGAACTGGCCGCGGCGGATGCGGAGGATCGCCTCCTTGGGCGTCACGTCGAAATAGCATTTGATGTCATAGAGTCCGCGCACCTCCTCGACCAGGCATCCGCTGCCGTAGACGATCAGCACGCGCCCTTCGGCGGCAGGGGCCCGGAGTGCCTCGAGACGCTGCCTGAACGCCGCGAATTTCGACGCGTCGAACAGATCCTCGTAACCGCGCTCGATCAGGCGACCGAACAGCAGCGACGGGTCCTTCGAAGTGTCCCATTCCAGATTGGGGTTGATCATGTCGGCGATCTCCCGCTCGGATTTGAGCACCTCGGTAAACGCCGCTACGTCCACTCCGATCCCTTTGCCCAGCAGCTGCTGCGAGAGCAGGTTGACCATCCGCGTCCAGTCGGCCGTGGCGTAGCCGTCGAACCCGACGACGACGTTTTTGCCGGGCGCGGCTTTCAGGCGGGAAGCGATCTCCCCGGCCAGGGCGGCGGCAGCCTTGGAGGTTCCGGCGACGACCGCCCCGACGGTCTTCTTCGGGAGTGCCGGACGGTTGACGGCGCGGGGGTCGTCATACGGAAAGGGGTTGTACATGAAACTCATAGAAATACGGTTTTATAGGGTTAATTCATAATTTCGTGATATTCGAAGTCCATGATCTCGGCCAACATGCCCAGCTCGCGCAGGTAGTCGCCGTCAACGATGGCGAAATGCTGCGTGGTGCCGATTTTCAAGATCTCTTCGAAGAGCCGCTCGACGGGAACCACTGGGCGGAAGATGCTGTGCGAATAGGTGGCCAGGATGTGATCGCCTTCGAGCGAATCGACCAGCGTGGCGACCAGCTTGTAGCGTCCGTCGCACTCCACCAGCTGCGCCATTGTCTTGCGCCCCGGCGAGATGCGGTACCAGGCGAACGGAGCCCCGGCATACTTGTAGGAGGTCTTGGCGAAGCGCACGTCGCGGGCGATGACCACGTTCTGCTGCCAGGCGGGGTCGTTGTGGTCGTTGGGACCGGCATGGCCGCCGGCGAAGGTGCCGTAGTCGGACTCGATGTGGAAGGGTTCGAGGAAGTTGACGTTTTTGCCCGAGATCAGCTTCAGCAGGTAGGTGATGAGACCCGCGCCGATATCGGCCTCGGGAACCAGCACCGAACAGTTGTCGTTGAACCACGGGTGGTAGAACCCGGCGCGCAAGCCCACCAGCTCGAACATGGCCCGGTCGATGTCGTTGAAGACCATCACGTCGATGTCCGACCGCTCGGCCATCTTCTGCAAGCCGATCGAGGCGCGCACCGAGGCTTCGAACTTGTCGCGCGCCACGTCGTCCATCATCTTGTAGCGCGAGGTCAGCTCGCCGCAGTACGCCTGCAACTCCTCGTCGCTCACGGCGTCGATCATCTCGCCGTAGGTCGAATAGGGCAGAAAGCGGATTTCGGGGCCCAGCTTGGTGAACAAGTCGTACGGGTCGATGTAGGTGGACCACATGGCCTCGTTGTAGTTGGCCAGCAACCCCAGGTTCGACTGGCGAAGGATGGCGCGGGCGCGGGCCGCCGAAGCGAAGAGGCGGATCTGCCCGGTGACCTCCTCGCGCGAACCCATCACGACCTTCACGTGCCGGCGTCCCGTGCGGGGCACCGACCCGGAGGCTTCGAGCGATCCGACGAGCGTTCCGGCGCAGAGGTAGTCGATGAAGTCGTCCTCGTCCAGCGTGTCCCGGAACGAAACGTGGTCCTTGGCGACGTTGACGAAGAGGATCGGCACCTCGGGCATGTCGCGCAGGAAGCGTATCCACGCGAAGTCCTCGGACCACGAAAGGAACTCGGCGATGACGAAATCGACCTTCTCCATGTAGAAGCGGTCCATAGCCTCCACGGCCTCCTCCTTGTCGTAGACGATCCCGGGGAACACAACGTCGAGGAATTCCATCGTCGCAAGTATCTTTTTCACATCGGCGTCCTTGCGTTCGGCATACGTGCCCCGCCGGAGCCCTTCGCCCAGCGTCTTGAAACGGGGCGACGCGATCAGCAGCAGACCTGCTTTCGCTTTTCTGGTTTTCAGGTTACTATTCATGTCTGATCTTGTTATAGTCCTTCATATAGAAATATTTGGCTCCCAGGAGCATCACCGCGCCGCACACGAGCCACACGACGGCCAGCATCGAGATGCCGAACGACAGCCCCGCGGCCTGCTTCACCATGCCCAGCACCAGCGGAGCCAGCGCGCCGATGGCGAATCCGGTCATGATCATCACGCCCGAGGCCGAGGAGTGATACCGGGGCAGGATAACGTCGTAGAGCACCGTGTAGGTGTTGGCGTCGAAGAACGCGCGGGCGAATCCGAAGCCGGCGAACCCGACGTAGATGACCCACAGCGTGACCGAGTTGCCCATCAGGACGATGAACGGCACGGCGGCCAGCAGTCCGAAGCCCTGCATGGCCATACGCCATGCGGGATGCAGGCTTCCGAGCTTGTCCGAGAGGCGTCCGGCCAGCAGCACGCCGACGAAGGCGAACAGGTGGGTGTAGAACATCGAGTGGAAGCCGGCGCCCGCGAGGTCCATGCCGAAATTCTCGTAGAGGTAGGTCGGCATCCACGTGAGATAGCCCGTCAGCACGAAGATCAGCCCGGAGAAGCAGACGGTGAGGATCAGGGCCGTCGGCGTGGTGAAGACCATGCGGAAGCCCTCCGTCAACCGGGGCTTGGACTCCGCGGCTGACGCGGCGGCGACGGCGGCCGGCTCCTTCTTGTCCTTCAGCCGCACGGCCATGATGACGCCGTGCACGACGCCGACGGCGCCGAAGACGTAGAAGGCGCTGCGCCAGCCCCACAGCTGCCCGACATAGCCCGCAGCGTAGCCGCTGATGATGATGCCGATGTAGTAGGCGGTCTGGTGGATCGACATGGCGAAGGCCCGGGTCTTGTCGTGGTACTGCGCCAGCAGCGAATAGTTGGCCGGTCCGAAGAATGCCTCGCCGCCGCCCGTGGCGACGCTGCGCATCAGCACGAGCATCACGAACCCGTTGCAGAGGCCCGTGAACATCGTGGCCACGCTCCAGAACAGGATACTTCCCGTGACGATCCATTTCCGGCTGAAACGGTCGCCCACCAGTCCCCCGATGGGCACCAGCACGGCGTAGAAAAGGTTGAAGACCGTGGCGATGGAGCCGATGGCCACATCGCTCAGGCCCAGGTCCTCGCGGATGAGCGGAAGCACCACGTTGAAGACCTGACGGTCGGCCTGGTTCAGGAGATAGGCGACCCACAGCAGGGCCAGCACCTCCCATTTGTACTTCGGGTTTTTCTTCCCGACGGTTGCGGTTGTCATTGGTTATAGGTTCATTTATGCACTTTCGCCTCGGCAGCGCCCGGTCGAATGCGGCCCTGCGCTCGGCTTAACGAAAAAGCTGGGTCAATAAAGCATATCCTGACGGGTTCCGGCGGCCTTGCGTTCGACGGCTTCGCCGCGGAACGGCACGGCGCTGCGCTCGATCAGCAGCATCGGAGCGTCCCACACCGGGCATCCGGTCAGTTTCATGCGGCCTCCGTCGCGGCTGCCGTGGGGCAGCGGCAGGTCGTAGACGCGGCCCGTGACGGCGTCCACGAGCACGGGGTCTTCCAGCGAAAGCCCCTCGACGCTCATCTCGATGCGGTCCCAGGCCAGTTCGTCGCCCGGAATGCGGTCGGAGTACCAGTACATCGCGCCGATCGGCTTGCCGTCGGCATCCGACAGTCCCACGAGGGCGATCTCACGGGCCGTATTGGCCGTGAACGCCAGCCTTCCCGCCGGCTTCACCCCGCGGTGCAGCAGGTTGACCATGTGCTGCATGGCATGATACGACGGCCGTTTGTAGACCACCTGTTTCAGCAGGTTCGTGCGCAGCAGCCCGAACGACTGCAACATATTGGGATACTGATTGTCTGCGATGGCGAAAATCGACGACCGGATGCCCAGCGCGAAATCGTTGGCCAGACGCCGCACGACCCATTTGGCCTGGCTGTACTCGCTCCACTCGTGGTAGCGCAGCGCGTGGGCCCATTCGAGGACCGCCGGGCAGCCGCTCTCGCCCGAGAAGAGGCGGATGCGCGGATCGTAGGAGGCGACCAATTCGGCCAGCGCCTCGATGCCGGGCGTGGCGTCGTCGGGATTTTCGTAATAGGGATGGAAGCTCACATAGTCGATGAGGTCCAGTTTGCCGCGCTCGCGGACGATGTCCAGCACCCGGCCCGTGAATCCGAGCGGCATGCGCGAAAGGCCGAAGCCGATGATGACCGCCTCGGGATCGACCTTGCGGACGGCTTCGGCCGTGCGGATCAGCAGTTCGGCATAGGCCGCGGACTGGTCGGCGCCCCGAAGGTTCGGCTCGTTCCACACCTCCCACTCGCTGACGCGGCCCTTGTAACGGCGCGCCACGGCCGTCACATAGCGTTCCCAGGCCCGCAGCGTCTCCTCGTCGGTGAATATGCGCGATCCCAAGCTCTTCTGGGCCCCGTACACCGGATTTCCGTAGGCGAGGCACATCCACGGACGGATGCCCTGTTCGCAGAGTCCGTCAACCGCCTCGTCGAGCCACCCGAATTCGTATTTCCCCTTTTTCTGCTCGCAGCGGGCCCAGCCGCTCTGGATGCGCGCGGCGCCCACGCCCAGCTCGCCCACATACGGCTTGTAAGCCGAAAAATCGGCATATTCGCGGTCGAGGCACTCGCATCCCACCGACCAGCGCGGGTTGGCCAGCTCGCGCGACGAGGCAGCCGACAGCGAACCGATCTGTTCGAGTCCGGGAGAAACCGCCTGCATCTTTTTCCAGGTCAGCGACCAATGCTGTGCCGGGGCGGCCGAGGCGAGCAAAAGACTGGAGAGGCCGAGAAAGAAAGTTTTTTTCATTAAAAAAAGTGGTTAGCGTTTTTTTTCATATATTTGTAACACGACAACATAAAAGTTGTGAGGTGTGGTACTTGCTTTGATTGGTGTTGTGTAGTGTGGTGCAAATATACGCAAAAAAACGAACAAACCAACTATTATTTCATTTTTTAATGACAGAACATGCCGGAAACGATTAAAATAGATCATGAAAGCCAAGTCCCGGTTTACAAACAGATCGTGGGGCAGGTGGAGGCACTGGTGCGCAGCGGCGAGTATGCCGAAGGATGCCTGCTGCCGTCGATGAACGAGCTCTCGGCCATGCTCGACATCTCGAAGGAGACCGTCAAAAAAGCCTACTCCATCCTTCGGAACAAGGGATTCATCGACGCCAGACAGGGCAAGGGATTCTATGTTTCGGCCGCAGGGGTCTCGGAAAAAATGAGCGTCCTCGTGCTGTTCGACAAGCTGAGCAACTACAAGCAGGTGCTTTTCAACTCGTTCGCCGGGGAGATCGGCGACGCGGCCGAGATCACCATCCGGCTCCACAACCAGAACGTCGATCTGCTGGAATACTACGTCGAGGAGAATCTCGACCTGTTCGACTACTATGTCATCACGCCCCACTTTCCGCTCGACGCCGCCTCGCAGAAACGGGTGCTGAAGATACTCACGCGCATCCCCAACCGAAAACTCATTCTGGTCGATCACTGGATGAAGGAGCTGCCGGGCAACTACGGCGCCGTCTATCAGGATTTCGCCAACGACGCCTACGAAGGGCTGGGATACGGGCTCAAGAAACTCAAAACCTGCTCCCGGTTCAACGTCGTGACGCTTCCGTCGAGCCTCTATTACGCCTCGGTGGGCAAAGCCGTGGAGCGGTTCTGCCGCGACAACGGGATCGCCGTGGAGTTCCACACGGAGATCACCCCCGAGATCATCCGCGAAAAGGAAGTCTACCTGATTCTCAACAGCCAGTACGACCTGGGGCTGATCGAACTGGTGCGCCGGGCCCGCGAGCGGAACTACCGCGTGGGCCGCGACATCAGCATCATCTCCTACAACGAGTCGCCGATCAACGAGATCATCCTCAACGGCCTGACGACCATTTCGACCGATTTCCGGCAGATGGGCGTGCTGGTGGCCCGGATGATCCTCGAAAAATCGCTCTCCAAGGTCAAGTGCGACTTCCAGATGATCCGCCGCAACACCTTTTAGGCGCCCCGACGATGAAGAACCGACTCCCCGACCCCGGCGCCCCGGCACGCGAACGCATCGGCTGGATAGACCTCCTGCGCGTGATCGCCTGCTTTCTGGTGGTCTTCTCCCACAGTTGCGACCCCTTCGTCGCCGTGTTCGACAGCGACCGCGCGACCTTCCTGCAAGGGGCGCTGGCCGGCAGTCTCGTGCGGGCCTGTGTGCCGCTCTTCGTAATGATGTCGGGCGTGCTGCTGCTGCCCGTGCGGACCGATGCCGGAACCTTCTACCGCAAGCGTATCGGCCGCATCCTCGGGGCGCTCGTCTTCTGGTCGCTGGCGCTGCCCGTGCTCTATTTCCTCTACATGCGCTGCGTCGGCACGGCCAGCCCGTCGATCGACCCCGCGCTGTTCACCGGCGAAGCCACGCTCCGCAAGATGTGGACTTTCGTCTTCAACTTCACTTACGACACCACCCCGCTCTGGTATCTCTACATGCTCCTCGGGCTCTATTTCATCCTGCCGATCCTGAGCGCATGGCTCGAACGGGCCTCGCGGCGCGACCTGCGGATCGTACTCGGCATCTGGGGTGCGACGCTGCTGCTGCCCTATGTGAAGATGCTTGCCCCGGCGCTGGGCTACGCCGGCAATTACGGCAACATGGGCCTCTACGGCGTCTGCGACTGGAACGAATTCGGAACCTTCTACTACGTCTCGGGCTTCGCGGGCTACCTCGTGCTGGCTTTCTACCTCGTGAAATTCCCGCCCGCATGGAGCTGGCGCAAGACGCTGGGCATCTGCATCCCGGCGTTCCTCGTCGGCTACCTCGTCACGGGAGCGGGCTACGTGATGATGCAGCGAGCGTTCCCGGGCAACTACGCCTATCTGGAAATCGTCTGGTATTTCGCCGGCATCAACGTCTTTCTGATGACCGCCCCGGTCTTTATCCTCGTGCAGAAAGCCGCCGCAAGGCCCCGCGCATGGCTTTCGCGGCTGGCGGGTGCCACGTTCGGCATCTACCTCTGCCACTTCATCTTCGTGCAGGCCGGCTACGACCTCGTGCAACGGATTCCGGGACTTCCGGCGCTGGTGCGCATCCCGCTGATCGCCTGCGGAGCCTTCGCCGCGAGCTGGCTCACGGTATGGCTCATGCAGCGCTGGCGCGTGACCCGGCGGTTCGTGGAGTGACCGACACGAAAAAGCCCTGCCGCGTTCGGCAGGGCTTTTTTTAGCGGCCCGTCACACGCATGTATCGGGCCAGCGAAGTGCGGTAAGCGGAGCAGGCCGAAGTGAAATCGTTGCGGCTCCGGGTGTAGAGCGTCTCGGCATCGAGCAGGTCGGTCAGCGGGGCCGTTCCGGCCTGATAGAAATTCCGGTTCTGCCGCAAGTTCTCGGCAGCCGAGGCCACGGAACGCCGCGTAAGCTCGATCTGCGCATAGGCTTCCACCACCTCGCTCCAGGTCCGTTCGATCTCCACGGCGAGCATCTCGCGGGCCTGCTGCCGGTCGTTCTCGGCCTGCCGTTCGCGGATGCGGGCCTTTTTCAGCGCATGGGCGCCGCCCCACCAGTCGGAAATCGGCACCGAAACCTGCGCGAAAACCAGCCCGTCGTCCACGTCCTTGTCCGTGACGTTATAATAGAGATACCCGGCCCCCACGCCCACCGTCGGCAGGCGTTTGCCGCGCTCCATGCGCTTCTGGTATTTCTGCGCCTCGACGTTCTTTTCGGCCAGCTGGTATTCGGCCCGGCGGTCGAGCGCCTCCTCGACCGAAACATAGAAAGCCCCCGGCGCCTCGGGCTCCCCGAAATCCGCATCCCCGACATCGAACCCGTGCCAGTCCACGCCGATATGCTGGGCCAGCAACATTTTCGACACCTTCAATCCGTTCTCGACTTTCAGCCGGTTCGAGGCGATCTCCTGCTGACGCAGCTCCACGCGCAGCAGGTCGTTCGTGGTCACAAGACCCGCCTTGACCGAAAGTTCGACCTGCCGGTGAATCTCCTCCAGCTGCCGTTCCACGGCCCCGATGGTCGAGAGGTTGTCGCGCAGCGAGACGATCTGCCAATAGTAGGTGTCGGTCTGTTCGCGGACCTCGGCTTCGGTCTTCCGCAGCTGCAACTGCCCGACCTCCTCGCCCAGCCGGGCGAGCTTGTTGCCGTTGACGATCTGCAACCCCGCGAAGAGGGGCTGCACGGCGGTGATGCCGCCCACGAGCCCCCGCTTGACCATCGACAGCGGCAGGTTCATCGTCCCCAGCTGCGGAACGGTCATGCCGAAGTCGGCCTGCACCAGCCCGTGCTGGGCCTGGAAAACGCCGCCCGTGGCGGACACCTGCGGGAAGTAGCCGGTGAACGCCTCGCGGCGGGTCTGGAGGGCCGCTTCGAGGTCGTAACGGCTGTTCTGCAAAGTCCGGTTGTGCTCGGCGGCCGCGGCGCGGCATTCGTCGAGCGTAAGGGTCTGGGCTCCCGCCGGAAGAGCGGAGGCCGCAAAGAGCAGATATATGAATGCCTTTTTCATCACTTGTAGATTTTTGAATAGAGAACCGGAAGGATCGTCACCACGAGGATCAGCGAACCGATGCCCCCGGCGAAGATCGTGAGGCCCACGGGGGCCCAGAACGTACTGCCGCCCAACATCATCGGCACGACGCCCACGGCCGTGGTGGCCGTCGTGAGGAAGATGGGGACCATGCGGCGCTTGCCGGCGTCGTAGGCGGCCAGCTTCGCCGACCAGCGGCACACCTTGCGCTTGTCCTCGGCATGCTGGTACATCAGGATCACGTTGCGGACGATCATGCCCAGCAGGGTGATGAAGCCCAGCACCGAGGTCA
>ERZ827186.801-NODE-801-length-31236-cov-3.776402_pt1 | contig 31236 bp, 18 predicted proteins | sample MGYA00519918_ERZ827186 | MGnify/ENA primary metagenome ERZ827186 (study PRJEB31778, sample SAMEA3449275) | human gut metagenome | biome: human gut; feature: human-associated habitat; material: faeces | place: United Kingdom | collected 2010/2012 ...
GATCAAGCCTCTAGCCTGTTCCGCCGTCATCGACTTGACATCGAAATCACCGGCCTTACCCAATACATGAGCGGATAGATAAACATCCTTCTTATCCTTGACGATCTGGCACATGTTGCATCTAAGGCCACGCTGGGAAAACTGTCCTTGCTTATCCCAGTTATTACAATACATAGGCTGTTTGATTATATCCCTACGCAATACAAGGAGATTATGGAGAAAAGCGGTATCGAGAAACTGCCACGACCGGTCCTTCCACTTATTGTATGTATGAGGACATACTAACTCCACTATGTCAAAATACGAACCTAGTTCTTTTATTATATTATTTCTATCCATATTAAACTGGTTTTATCGTCCATTTCTGGGCGTAATTATTTTTTAATACATATATTTTCTCCATAGGCGTAGCGGGAGATCCATTCGACGAACCTTTCACGAATCCTTCCGGCGCCTGCTCCGTGCCGGAATGACGCTGGTTCTCGTTAGGGAATGTACTACTATACATAGAAACCGTAAGTCCATAAAACTGATTCCTTTTCCCATCCTTAGCCACGGATGTCATAGTTATCTGATCCCATTCTGTAACCAACCTATAAAAAGAATCCACGAAATCATCTGATCGCTTCTGGCTATGAGTGGAACAATTCACCCCAAACCATGTAATAGACCTCATCTCATAAATATAATCTGGTAGCTTGTCCATCCTAATACTATTACTATGACTGACTGAAAAACCCGTAAGGTGATCTAACCCCCTATCCGACATATTATCATCATTCCAATTCGTCCTCCTTTCTCCATTCATCCAGTCATCTAAAAAAGTAAAAGTATTAATACTAGGATTTATCTTATCTACCTCAAAAAAAGGGAGGGTATTTATGTCAGAATAATTCCACATATCAGAAGGACCAGGAGTTATACTCAACAAAGTTAATTTAGGAAGATCATTAAACTCCTTTATATACCTATCCAAATAGCATGAAGATAATCTAAGCTCTTGAAGATTTTTCATATTCTTTATATTCCTTATCCCGCTAGATTCTATATCCCTAAGATCAAGCATATTAAACATATTTAAATAATATACCTCAGTCTTGCTAGTTATAGCCTCAGGCATTACAGTCATCCTAGTACCTACATTTTCAAAAGATATATAAGTCAACTTTTTAGATCTAGACAATTTATCTACCGGTATACCATCATTAGCGTATGTCGTACCATGTACTATTAAAGATTCAAGACCCGGCGTATCCACGATCGGGAAAGCAGTCATCTTACACGTCTTGATTTCAGCATAATAAATATCGCAAGTAAAATCTATTGCCACGGCTCGCCGCACATCCCTTCTTCCATCAGCGTAAAGATGATTATCAACAGGGATGTACTGAGAACCATCCTCCTTTCTAAACCACCATGTCGTATTGGGATTTTTACGGTATTGTATAGCCAAAGAACGGAATATGATACGATAATCATTTCGCCCTTGAACCTTGGTCATAGGAAACTGCTCCTTTATTCCATCCCCCCAATCCACATTAGCCATACCGGGCTTTCTGGATCTAAACTCAACATACGTATTAAAAGGATTATCAACGACAGGATCGGGTACATAATTATAATCATCACTATAATAATTCCTAAGTGCCCTATCCCATGTGGTGAACCACACGAACTTGTTGGATGATGCCTCGTATTTATATAATGTCTTAGCCATTACCTATCTTGTTAAAATATTCTACAATAACATTCCTGTCCAATCCCATAGAATCACATAAATACTCCCCTTCTGGTTGACCCCCAAACGATAATACCTTATCCGTATCATGAGCTAAAACATCTCCATCGCCTACAAAGGTACGCCCATCGTCAAATACGATAAGCTTATATGGCTTATATGACCTCGTGTCAATATCAGAAGATCGTATTGACCTTAACACCGAAGCCTCTGGCGCCATATTAAACCTCCATCCATAATTATTCATAAGCACATAAACCATCTCCATAGGAGTCGACGGAGAGCCATTAGACTGACCCTTTATAAAACCAGAAGGTGCCTGTAATACGCCACTAGGCCTTTTATCAATAGGTTCGGCAGCCAAATATATACTTAGATACAATCCATAAAACTGATTCCTTTTGCCATCGGAAGCAGAGGAAGACATAGTGAGATAATCAAACCCCATCACCTTCTCATATAATGTTGATATAAACGTATCACATCGACTTTGGGTTGACAAGGAGACTTGCATATAAAAATTACTCATGGATCTCATCTCATATATATAATCCGGTAGATTACTTACATCTATATTTCTATAGCCATATGAGGCGGTAAGGCTAATGATGTTTTCCAGCCCCTTGCCGATCATATACGGATGCCAGCTCACGACAGACCCATACCATCTATTTATATGATCGAAGGTCCTTAAGCTAGGATTTATCTTATCCACCTCATCCATAGCCGGGCATGTATTAGGGTCAAACGATGGCATGGCCACTCCCGGGGATATATATAATTCTTTTAGCTTGCTAAAAGACAGCCATTCCCTTGGATATACCCTAACCCTGCAACCTGCCAAAGATAATGTTACAAGATTAGGCCACATAGAGGGGAATTTCCTTATATTAGAAGACTCCGTATCATTAAAATCAGCCGTTCGACTTAAATTAATGCCTTTTAACTTAGTCAACCTATCCCAATCGTCTGGTATGGATGTCAATGTCCCTACACCTAATTCGTTAAGTGTTATATACTCTATATTTACCGATCTACGTATCCTATCTTTAGGAATATCGGTTATATTCCCATCGCCGGTAATGGATAAGATTAAGTTGATAATACTTGGAGCGTCTAATATCGGGAATCCTACCATCATCATCCTTACTGTTTGAACGTATGTAATATCATTCGTAAAAGTCATGGTAATGACCCGCTCTTTATCTAGCCCGTCAGCGTAAGCATGATTAGGCGCAGGGATATACTCACTCCCGTCTTCCTTATAAAACCACCATGGATGGCTATCCGGATTCTTACGATAACTTATATCCCTTCTCCTGAACATCAACCTATATCGCCCGTATATGGATCCGCTCCTATCCTTCACGAAAGGAAATTGCTCTTTATTCCCGTCACCCCAATCGACCTCGCACATGCCTGGGGTCTTGGCATAAAACTGTATACTCTCATTGTAATTATTAACATCCAATATAGGATCAGGCACGTCATCAGTAGTATCATTCCTGTCAACGCCCCTAAAAGCATATTTGCCTTTAGTAAAAAAGGTTATAGACCCTTTATTCGCATCCTTACATATCAACTTCATATCTCTCCCTCCTCTATTCTTCTAAAATACTCGACAACAGGTGAACTATCAAGCCCTAGATTACTACATATATCTATAGCCTCGTATTTATCGGCAAAACTGTACTTGGACATGCTTTCATCTAACACGTCTCCGCTAAACACGGATACATGGCCATCCTTTACGCCAAGAACGAACGGGGTGATCCTGGTCTTCCCCGCCCGCCGTGCCCTCGTAAGGGCAGCCTTAGAAGCCGGGGTAGGTGCCAAGATCCACGTCTGCCCATAGTTGTTGGTAAGTACATACACCTTCTCCATAGGCGTCGTAGGATTACCATTACTAACCCCCTTGACAAACCCATCAGGAGCCTGATAAACGCCAGACGGTCTCTTATTAGTAGGAGCTGAGGCACTATATAAATCTAAGGTAAGTTTATAAAACTGATTCCTGTTACCGTCAGAAGCCGTCTGTGACATCGTTATATAACTCCACGACATTATCTTATCATAAAACGTGTTAACGAACGTATCAGCCCTCTTCTGCGTATTTATAAATGTACCACAATCACGCAAATTCCATACCCTAAATTCCCTTATCTCATACAAGTAATCCGGAAGATCGTCTACCGGCACCGTACCTGAAGAACAATATGTCTGCTGAATCTTGTTCAACTTCCCTCCTACCAGATCTTGTTTCCATGAGCTACCATTACCCATAAAAGAAACACCTTCCTTATCATCCCCCACCTTATCCACCTCATCAAATACAGGTATATTATTCCTATCGCTTATAATATTTATATGCACAGCCGGAATAGAATTAAAAGCCGGATCATAAGAAGGGATGTTACACCAATTGAAATTAAACTTGGTAAGATTCTTCCATTCAGAGAACCTTCTCCAATTAGAATCAGGATCATACCCGAAATTAAAAACGTTATTGCATCCGAAATATCTCAGGTTTTTCATGTTCAAAAAACCTTCTGGCCAATTACTCCATACACCAGAATGAATAAAAGCCCCCATCTGTATATTACGAAGATTAACGCTCTTGCTTATCCTGTCATATGGGATATCGCCATTTTTTAAAACGGATCTAACCACAGCAAAATAAGTTATATCGGGAAGATTAGTTATAGGGAACTCATGAAGGACAATACCATCCATATTAAATTCCCCATCAATTACGTTAGAGAACCTCATCGTAACCTCCCTACGCCTGATATCGCTATACTTATGTGGGGGAACCGGTATGTATTGTGAGCCATCCTCTTTCTTATGCCACCATACGGTAGCATCCGGATTCTTCTTATACTCAATGTCAAGAGACCTGAATACAATCCTATAACTACCATCAGATATCTTAACTAAAGGATATTGATCCTTTGTCCCGTCCCCCCAATCAACGTCCACGAATCCTGGCTTGCTTGTCGAGAACCCAAGATTGCGATTAAAAGCATCCGCTGATATTATCGGATCGGGTATATAATCAGCGCCCTTACCATCATAACAAGGGAACCTGTCCTCATTCACTATAAACGTGACATAGGACGCTACCGTGTCGTATCCTGCCAAAAAAGCCATACCATTAATTTATTGAGGTTATATCATAAGACACCCATTCCTTATATCCATTAACCATCTCATATACTTTGTTGATGGTCTTGCATACGACAGCGAATCCGATATCCACGTTAGGGAACTTCTCGTTAAGCTCATCAATAGTAAGTTCCCTGACAATACTCTCATCCCATTTCCTCATCTCCTTTACCTCCATAAGGATCGGTTTTCCGGTTACGCCTACGCTCATCACCCATTCTCCCTCACGGTTGGAATCAGCCAGATCCGGGAAGATCGTAACACCAAAAAGATCGGAGAGGGTGAAGGTCTCGCCGGTACGGGTGAAGGACGCCGCCGCCCCGGGCGTAAGGATCACCTCGTTCACGGCCAACAGGCTCGTAAGTTTCTTGGCTCCTCCTGATACCGTGGCGTTAAACACGACAGTAACATTACCGATAGCGCTATTAACGAACTTGATCTCATCCTTATCGCTATTTATAGCTTGTAAACATGATCCAGATACGATATTCACGATCTCATAGTTCTTGTCATAAGTGCTCTGTAGCGTCACATTACCGTATTTAGTATCGATAAGAGTAATCCACTTAGCCTTGCCTCCTACTACCTCCACAAGCTTATAGAACACGTCATTACCGTCAGCGTCAACCCATCTAGCTATAGCTCCAGGAGCGAAATCAGTCACCTCCCGATCTTGGGTATAACTAACGGTGCTTTCCGTAGGCTTATTGGCTAAAGTAACGTAAAGACATTGTTCTACGTCGGCTTCCATCTTAACTATACCAGCTCCATCGTAATAATAATCAGGTACGTTCTTATCTCGTATCAACAAGATAGTACCTTCCTTAAGCTTGTTGGCATTGGTAGGGTCATCCACAAAAGACTTCATCTGGATATAGGTATCGAAGATGATCGACGTACTCTTATTCTCTATCTTCTGGTTGATATTATCAACAATATTATTAATCTCATCTTTTGTATAATAAGGAGATAGATCAACCTTAGGTCCTTCCTGCTCTAAAGCCTGAGTTCCATCCCACCAATAATCAGGCACATCCTGCTCCCTGATCCAGAAGCTGTCCCCCACACGGAGCTTAGCCGTGTTCTCCGGGACCGCCAGCCACTCATTCATGGCATCGACCGTATCAAAGATATATGCCGTGTTCTTGCCCTCGGCTATACGTCTTACGACAGCCAACTCGCTCTCGACATCGCTAAGTCTTTCCTTTATATTATTGATCTCCCGCTCCAGCTTATCATAATTATCCTCCTGATCTATAGCATCGCCTATAGACATATAGACCTCATTGGTGAGCTTATTATAAGTAATACGGGCTACTTTCTGATAAGAAGTCTTATATGTACTCGCCCCCTTACTGGTATTGCAGATAAAATCATATGTGTTTTGATATACGACAGATCCTCCGGTATTGATAAAGTTATACCTATCCTGTCTCATCGTACCGCCCTTATACCCTACAAGCTCAAAAGAACACTTACCAGTACCTTTGGATCCAAACCATGTGGAGTAGGCTATAAACTGAGTCTCTTCAGGTAATATATCATAATATTGAGCACGAAGATCCTTTACCGACATCCATACACATTCCTTGCCTGATCCGGTATTGTCTCCTCCCCATTTAAGTACGCTTCTTACATGATCGTCATTATTACCGGGACCAGCGAATCCTACGCCTAAATTATCTATGGTAGGAACATTCGAGTTAAGAGCCTCTGTCATGGTATCCAAATCCCTTCCTGAACTTTCGTCCCACAAATATCTGAACGTAACGAAATCCACGTCACCGATCTTAATACCACCGGTATTGCTAGGATATGTTTTAGTCACCAGCTCATAATACCACTTCCCGCCCCTAAACGTGACTCTTATTCTCTCCACTTGCCTTGGAGATATAGATACGTACGATCCTCCAACAGAGACGCTGGCGTCATCTTCGGCACGGGTAGCGCCTTCTTTTGGCTCCTCCGGGTCTACCGGAGTATAGATCGTGGCTTGCTTATCACCTGTATTGATGACAACGATATAATAGCTATCACCTTCCAGACCTTGCTCATGAGCCATCGTAACAAACCCCTGTTCGCTTTCCGGCCTCCATTCGACTACAACCATATGTTTGTCCATAGGTATACCAGATACGCTATTAACGTAGTTGGTTGATGACATGAAAACAGCATGGTCATCGTAAGCCTGATCCACACGCTGATGTTTGGTGGCCAGACTATCAAGACGTGATATCTCAATGGGGTCGATAACCTCAACCCCATTATAATCATACCACTTATATCCGATCATCGTATTCTCACGACGATATTTCCTTTTCCTTATGACCTCACCGCCAGCCATGGCGTCGATCATATAATAATCATTGCATGTTCTTACCATAACATCACGGATTAACAAGTTTGACATAAACAAGCCACGATAGTAGCGCCAACAGGAATGGAGGTCAGCGTCGTACCTACCGGGTAGGTCTGGGAGGATGACTCCAGCACCATCACCGACATCCGCTCAACGACCATATTGTTATCCACCAACCTGCTTCCCTCCACATAGAACCGGCCATCGGCTACCTCATAGCACTCGCGCACCGGGACCATATGCCTTTGGCTTTTATCCGCGTAATCGCAGATCGTGACCTTAGCCCCTTCAGGGATAGAACTAAGCTCATCTCCAGCATGATAATCAGGGTGATCGGAATACACGACATACAATATGGACTTAATGTCCTGTAACGCCGGATTGGCCGTCCTGAATCCCTTTAAATGGATTTTATGACCACCAACCTCATAACAGTCATCTACCTCCATGATATTAAGGTCACAGCTTATTACCGTCCAACCACTAACCGTATCTTGGGTAGGGGTGGTATCGGTGGGATGATCAGGATCGGTTGACTCCACGATCTTATAATCAAACTCCCGGACATTAAGCTTATAGTCAATAGACTCCTGACGCCTTATCTTAACCGTACCATTCCCTGTATCATAGCAGGTATCTGTCGTATCCAAGAACCGATTCTCCATATCAGGCATCTCACACTCAACCCTACTCCATTTATCAATCATAGAGGAGTTAATATCGCCTACCTCATATTTATCATCCTCTGACTGCGTAACCTCGTAGAAATGATAATGCTCATATCCTAAAGAGTTATATATAACGATATTATGGATCTTAACCCGTTTATCGTTCTCCGTGACATAACACTGATCGTAGTAAGATACATGCCTGTCACGAAGGTTCTCAAGCTCGCAAGGAGATCTCTTCCATCCAAAAGGGATCTCATCATATTCCTGATCTATTAAGATAGAGCCGTCCTCGCTCTCACGTACAATATACTTGGCTTTCCTATCACCTAGATCACCGTCATAAGAGACAACCTTATCCACCTCAATACGCTGTCCTTTGAAGAGATAACACTCACGATATACTTGAACGTTTCTATCCTCCATATCCGTGAAATCACATGGAACCAAGGAGAAACTCTCGGGGAGGGTAGCTAGGCCGGCTCCCGGGACGAAGCTGGCGTCATCCGAATCAAGGACCTCGAAACGGGTGTATCTGGCCTTTATCTTGGAGTCATAAGAGACCAGTCTACGAAGTTTGACATTACCATTGCCCCCGTCATAACATTCGACATAAGACTTGATATCACGCTCCTCCATATCATCAAAATCACAGACAGCCCTTACCCACGTATCTGGCAAGGAACTGAAGCTGGCGCCCTCAGGCTGTGACGGATCGGTAGTCTCCAGGACTTTATAACTCTTATCCCTAACCCCTATATTCCCGTCCCATGACGTGAGAACCTCCAGCTTCACCTTACCGGCCGGTGTCTTATAACATTCTACAGTTACCTCTATATCACGATCCTCCATATCCGTGAAGTCACAAACAACCTCAACCCAGTCATCACTTATGCTGGTAATGAACTTACCTACCGGGTTCTCAGGATCGGTACTTTGCTTGACGCGATACCATTCCTTTCTGGTATCCATCTCATAATCAAATATCTTATATCCCTCTATCTGTACTCTCCCGGTACCGGTATCAAAGCATTTAAGAACCGGTATTATCTCCCTTTGAGTCATGTCCGGGAAATCACATACTATACGATTCCATGTGTCAGGGATAGCGTCATACTCCGTACCGATAGGATTACTATCGTCTGTCGTATTCACTACCTCGTAATGGGATACCTCGGGATTCAGGCGGGGGTCAACTGACTCTACGCCCTCGATCTGGACCTTACCGCCTTCCGTGGCATAACATTTACTTACGAATATCAACTCCCGATCGGTCATCTCGGCTATACTACAATCTATAGCCACCCATTCGGCAGGAACCTTATCTAATTCCGTACCGATAGGAGTATCGACATCCGAGGAGTTGACGATAAATATCTTCTCGGCCAGTATCTCCCCCTTATTATTCATATAGGTATGGATACGAGCCTCTACCTGACCACCCGGCGTGCGATAGCATTGGTTGACGATCGACACACGGGCGTCTTTGATGTTAATGAACTGATAATCCTTTCTAGGAACATCGCTTACAAGTCTCTTTACTCCTTTATCATCGAAGTACACGTAACACCCGTCATTTCTCATCATGACCGGATACGTCTTTCCGTCTATAACAACCCCTGAGAAGTCATCTGGCGGAACGGAGAAACCCATGCTTCCGAATATAGAAGCCAGTCTCTTTAAATACTCATTAATAGCTGACATGTTATAATGTTTTAATTATATACCTCAAAGATATATATAATTATCTTTGAACGTAATTAAAAACATAAGATGTATGAGAAGAAGAATGTCCTTTAACAAAAAAGCCAACAACACGATATTGTTATTTCATTTTAACAATGATTTCAAATATATCGGAAAGAACGTAGGCCCTGTTACATGGGGGGGGGGATCATATGTCTCAGGCAAATTTGATCAAGCCGCTAAATTCGACAGCGCCCCTATAATATTCGACCAATCACAATGGTTCTGGGATATTATATCCGAAGGGAACTATACCATAGAACTATGGTATTATTGTACGAATAAAAGCTCAAAACAAGGTTTTATAACATCTGATATAGCAGGAAGCCCTACAGGATTCGCCTTCTATATAGGGTATGATAATATCATATATGGAAATTTCGATAATTATGCAAGCGTAAGCTCTTCTGTCTTAGAGATAGGATGGAATCACATAGCATTATCATCTAATAACAAATCATGCGGATTATATATTAATGGTGTAAATAAATTTAACAAGAAAAAAAACATATCAAAACAAGACTACGATATATGTATAGGAGGAAGAACAGGATCTAGCGATAATATGATAGGAGGTATTATAGACGAGATGAGAATATCAAATATACCTAGATACACTACAAACTTCACTCCTCCATCACAACCATTTATTATAGATTAAAAAAGGGGAGAGAATTGAATCTCTCCCCTTTAGGAAATATATGAACGCAAAAAAGGTCGTTCTTATTTAGGTTCGGTCACGATAGCCGGACCAAGACCAGCAGCCGCCCCGATCATATTGATCATCTCCTGAACACCCTCATGAGCGCCATAGCGTACACGTAAGATCAGGTTAACCGGATCATCGGAGATAACCTTTCCGAATCCCTGAGCGTATATATGAGGATTGAGCGTAATCTGGAAGTCAACGTACTGAGCCGTTTGCTCTACACGACTATATTCGTTCATGAACGTCCGTCCCATGAAATCCTGATGTTTCGGGAATCCATTGAAATGAGCGTAACCCTTCAACTCGTCATCCATCATATTACCGCCTACATGAGTACGCGGGGCTTTGCTGGACAGTCTCTCGAAATGAAGTTGATCCCACCAGATAGGAGATCCCTCGTCAAGAGAATCAGGATAACCACCGCTAGCGCCAACGATCTCAACGCTATCCTCTACATAAGTCATTTTATCCATCAAACACTCTGACGGAGATAACAGCATTTCCTTACCACGGAAACGGATACCGCACTTGCAGTTACTACCAAGCTCTTGTGCTGATTCCAATTTCTTCCACATCCGGTTACGGTAAGACGCCGGAGCCTCGCTGGTGAAGAATCCCTCAAATACCTTGTCGCACTCATCGCACAACATATTGGTATATACCTCTGTCTGGAAGCTATGCTGGCAAGCAGCAGGAGTGCCGTAATCAGTGATCTCCAGTTCCGGGAACGCCTGCTTGATTTCCTCCAAAGCACTTTCACCACACTCGTTGTCCGGGATCGTGATATAATACTTCTCCTTAGATACCTTGCAAGATCCGCAAGCTGACCAGGAAGCGGTACGAACCGTAGGATTCTCACACATACCAGAAGTCTTAGCGACATAATAAATAACCGTAGTAGGATTAGCGTCTACAAATGTCTTGATCTCATTATCGGTCAATTTCTTTGACGTAGCGGCGATATAAAGACCAGTGCCCTTGATCTGGCTCATCTTATTAACCGTATCTGAAACTACGTTAGGAAGAGACTCGATAGTAGAAGACATATCAACGCCATCATCCTCCAACGAAACGGAATACAGGTATCCGTCCTTAACCTCAGTATAGCTAGGCGGGCATTCCTCGCATCCTTTCATGATAGAGATCAGACGTTGAGTATAGTCATTAGGCTTAGCCCCTTTCTTCATCACCTTATAACGTGACATGCTGCCGTTGATGCTCTCACGAACGATCTTCAATCCCGGATACTGGGCACGAACCTCAGCCAAGGCCAGGTCATCACCAGTATCGCAAACCTCCATACAATAGAAGTTCACGTCCTCCGTCTCAGGCTCCGTAGCCTCATTAGTACATCTTGTAACCGGAGTGATATCAATATAATCAGATACCTTACCACCACCAGCAATAGGTTGATTCTTCATCCGCTCGATACACTTCAATACGGCGGGTAACAAATCAACCTCCTCGCAAGGATCGCACTCCTCGCATTGATTTGGAGTATTATCACAATCATCCAAAAGGATAGCGTCATTGATCTCAATACGACCTCCCTCATAACCAAGAAGCTCGAAAGCCCTGCCGGCTAGAATCAAGCGGATAGCGATACGGTCGCCCTTGGATACGGAGAAAGCCGTGTCATCAGACACACCGTTGTATCCTAAGATAACATCATCGACATAAGCATGATCTTTCTTCGGCCAAGAAGCGTAGATCTCCGTGATCTCGTTCAAGGAGAATAACGGCGTGGAAAAATCCTTATCATAGATAGAGCGGGAAGCCGCTTGTTCATTACGACCGATACGGATCTCATAACGCTTGTCGTTACGAGGCTTACCGGTAAAATCAGTCACGGCCTTACAACCGTTCTCGGAAGTATCTTTAGTATCGTAAATACCGATCTGTCCTTCCTTCAAGAAGATGGAATCAACATCCACCATCTTAGCGTGTGGGGATACGAAAAGTACCCGGTCTTGCGGTCTGTGCAACATATAATTAATATTTTAGTTTAAAAATCATTTACCTAACGCAAACATAATAATAAAGACGATCACGACAATAAAGTACAACCATGAGTATATGAATATTAATACGGATTACACTTTTTGTAAATAGGATATACTGATATACTACCACAATTAACGATAATCGATAGAAACAATTTATGATGTTTTTTATATAACTATTTGATATATAAATAGTTGCTGGAGTCGGAGATTTCTCCGATTCCAGAGAAATAATACCAAATAATATATACAAAAATAATAAATCCCATTATTATAATCATGATTATCAATTAATTATATTATATTTTGAAAGTAAATCCCATTTATTTATATTTGCATCGTGAATCTATCTATCACAGACCGATTCACGATATTACATAAACTTTTAAAAACAAAATTATGAAATCAAATCTAATTTTAAAATCAGAGAGTAGAACTCTTTTAGGAAGCCCTGTATCCATAATGAGTAAAGATGGATATGTGTGTATAACAGAAGCTATGGATTCTATAAAGAAAAAAAGAGAATCAATGAACTTATCCGCAAAAGAAATAAATGATGTATTGCGTAATCAAGGGTTCAAGGAGAAGATAAGAGCATTGATGACTCAATTAGGATACGGTAATGATAGCTTAAAGAAGAGAATAGATTATGATAATCTAACGTTGAAAGAATTTAGAAAAATAGGACTAGCCTATAGAAAAGGAGGTAGAGGGGATCAAAAATGGTTCATAGATCCATATATTTTCGTAACTATAGCAATGGAACTAGATCCGGAGATATACGCTACTGTTGTAATATGGCTTACAGACGGATTGGTTAAAAACAGGAATATAGCTGGAGATACATATATAAAAATGTGCAAGGATGTTAGATCTTTGTTATGTGACAATATAACAAATAGTGAATTTTCAGCATATATATCAAGAATAGCAAAAGGAATGAATTATGTGGTATTTGGTAAACATGAAGAAGGAATAAGAAATTACGCTTCTATTGACCAGATGCAAGAAATAGTTATGCTCCAAGGGTATATATCCGATATGATAGAAAGTGGATTCATATCTGACTTTAATGCCCTAATCAGGTATCTTGGAGATAAATGGGAAAAAAGATGGGGTAATATAAATCCGGTGACAGGATGTTAAAAAAAAACCGGCCCGTCTTTTAACTGACAGGCCGGATAATCAAAACTAACGTTGTTTATTTAAAGGAAGCCACATTATCCTTATCCATTCTATATCTATACAATTCATTCTCATTAAGGTTGAATTGTTTAGCGACCATATCCAGAATCTCCTCCACAAGATAATCGGGCAGCTCCGGGTCGATGTCCGTAGATTGGATACCGGCGGCGTTGATATACCCCGACAGGTCCACCCTGACAGGACGGCGGTAGTACGTCATCTTAACCTCCTCGGTACGGAAGCCTGACTCGTAGACCACGACCTTCCCGTTCCCTATGGAGTAGAATGTCTCCCGATAGTCGTAAGAAGGGCGGTTATTCTCGTCTCCAAGAAGCTCATGGATATTCTCGTTCTTAGCCTCCCACATAACGAAATCAGTGACCTCACACCCTTTGTATGAGAAAACGCCTTTTATGTTAGAGAACCATAGATAGTCGTCAGGTAAGTTAAAGGACGTAGACTCAGGGTCATCCATCCTACCCGCATTATCCAACGACATCCAATAAACAAGAAGGTTTTGGATGGAGCGTATAGTCTCGTCATCCTTCCTATTGAGATAGTACTTAACCAACCGGTCTTGGGCCTCGTTGAACAACAGCACGAACCTTCCCGGATCAAGCTTAATCCCGCCATTGGCCAGATTCTGCTCGTTCTTCTGCAAAGACCTTAGATACGCTTCTTGGATTGTCATCGTTATTCCTCCTTAATCTTATCACCTTCCTCTACGTCATCCTTCTTCTTAATATCCTTAACCTTCTTGGTCTTGGACTTATCATCGATATTAGACATAGACATGATCTCCTCATACTCATCCAATACATTAGCCTTTATGTTAATAAAGTCTTTCTTGGTAGCCAAGAACTCAGCGGATGTCCGAACGTCAGGTCCTATGATCTGGCCATTATATTGTAATCCGGATGGAGTCATATTGATACGACCATTTCGTTGAAGGACGTTTACGATACGGTAAAACTCAAGAACTTCCTTGAAATCACCTTCCAATGACCGATCCCAGATATCAAGCAGATAATCGACATTGGTCTTCTTCTCATTCATCCAGTTTGATAGAGATCCTGTATAATACTCATCCTCCGTGAAATCCGGGCGAGTTACGATACCGATGTAAAGAAGAAGATCGATGACAGCCTGACGATCGTCGCCGCCTTTCTTAAGAGCGCTGATAAACTTATAGCTTATGTTCATCTTATTGATCTCACGCTGCTGAACGAAATCCTTCATATTGTCTTTCTCCACGAAACAGAACATGGAGTTCATGAAGACAGGATCGCCATCCATTTCCTGAGGAGTCAACATGCCGGAAAATACAGCCAAATATAAATAAAATAGATCTACGGTATTAGCCGTATTATAAACCTTACCCATGAAGATCTTATCCTTAGCGTCATCCCAAAATTCTAAATTGGTTTGAGATAGATCCATCTGCGACATTTCCTCGAAAGGCTTCATGATATTATCTACCCGCTGTTTGACGAGCTTATCGATCTCATTCTTGTCAAGACCATTATAGCATCTTGATCTTGGATAAAAACCGGTGTTATAGGCCTTGGAGAAATCATCCCAAGGGCAACATACGTGAGTGGCGTTCTCCGGGAACGGAGCTTTAGCTATATTAGCGTCTTGAAAGGCCTGAGGAGCACTTCCATCATGTTTGCCTACAACCTCATATAAGGTATCTGACATGATATTGAAACCGTTTACCTCGGCCAATACCTTCCTTGATTTTAAAATTTCTTTCATTTCCTTTTTGCGTTACTTAAAAAAAAGAGGAGAGGAATATCCTCCCCTCTAAAAACCAAATTACATATATGAAAAAACTTAGCCGAAGTAGTTCGGTTGAAGCTCGATAATCAAGAACTTACTATTATCCATAACCCATGCCGCGGAAGCAGAATGACACCAGAATTGCTCTTTCATGCCCGGCAAGGATGATATGATCTCATTACCGTTGGCTTTGTGCGCCCAACGACCGTATTCATAACCCCACCACATACTTACACCTTCTGGTTTGATATAGAATACGTTGTTATTCATATTACCTAACTTAGCGTTAGCCGTATTAGGAATAGCGGAATATGCGTTAGTTGATCCAGCGTCAGTGATATTCTCAATAATACAAGAATAAGAGGATCTAGGATACATACCATTCACTAACTCACTACGATCTGTCATGTCAGCGTAATCCAAAGAAGGATCGTGCTCGAACTCAACATTACCGATGCCCGGGATGAAAGCTCCCTTAACCTGAACCGGACCTAAGATCATGGCGTCATTAGTACCAGAGATAGGGTTAGAAGGCAACATCCTATCGCTTCCCATACCCCAGCTTAAGTTCTGCAAGGTAGTGAAGAACGATTCCCTGATCAACTTCTCTAAATTGATCATAGCCATAGCTCCTACCTTGAACTTAATCTTACGTTCCGTAATAGGAAGATCCTGACGTCCACGGAAAATATAAGATGCGGCAGCCATAAGCGTGTCCTTAGTAATACCCATCGGACGGCTATAGTAGATAGTGTAACCACGGCGAAGCTGACGGTAGATACCCTCATTCAAATGGATAGGACCATTTTGATCCATGATAATACCACCTTCTTGCCACATCAACTGTCTAGCTTCCAGCTTAACCAACTCAGCCATACAGAATACCTCCAGCGTGGACGCTACCTTAGCCGTACGCAAATCAAGTCTACCATTAACAGTCTTACCGATAATAGCCAAATCAGGAATATCGCCCTCATACTCGCTTCTCATAGCATTCATACGACGAAGAGCGGTCTCCACGAACTCTGAAGTGCTATTCTGAGCGGCCTGCATGGACTTCATACCAGCGTACATAGTTGTCTCGCCCTCAACACCACGGTGGTTCCCTAAACGGAACTCACAAGTCATAGAACCGGCCTTGTCAGCTCCAGATACTTTAGAGAACTGAGTGCTGTACTCACCAAGAGCATGACCGATCTTCCAGTAGCGGATACCCGGACGTAATTTCTCTTTGGGGAAGTATTTAGCCTTACCACCAATAACACGACACCAATAACGTGTCAAGTCACCTTCTGTCTTAGACGGGATCTCACCTGAGATAAGGATATTACAACCGTTAGCAGCATCGTAGGTAATAACATCATAAGCCGTAAACTCAGATGTGTTCAAAACGATATCAAACAAGCTACCATCAATACCAGGTTTCAGGTGGTGACCTGATGTATCCTCTGCCGTAACGACAGCGAATGTTTTTGTAACAGGTAAATCATAACGGAAAGAGGCTCCAATACCGTTAACGGAGATCGTAGCGCCGTTATTGATCATACCCATATACATCGGTACAGGGTAATTAGCGATATTAGAGAACAGATTCAAAAGACCCAGATGATTCTTATCAGGATCCTCATAATACCAGCTCGCCAATGAGCCTAAGTTATGCTCTACGAGCGAAGTCTTATAGTTCTTGGCATCGGTAAAGGCAATAACGTTATCGCCATTCACGGTAGCCGGGAAACTTTTTGTAAGAAACGGATTCATTTTCAATATATTTAAACGTTATACACTCTTTGATCCACTCAGATCAAGGAAGTTAGCTTCTATAGTATCGTTATCGATATTAGTCTTATTCTGCTTTCCTCCCTTATTGCCAGAAAGAAGAGTGATGGTCTTCTTATTAACCTCCATCTTAGCCTTGTTGGTTTTCTGTTTAAGGAACTCGTCCTTATTCATCAAGAACAAGGTCAAATCAGCGGCCATATCCGGATTCTTGATAGCCTCGGAATAGGCTTTATCTATAGCCGTATGACCTTGATTGTCTATCGGCTTTGTAACGAAATCGACAGCCTTACCTATCATCGTGTCAGTCAACTGGAATCCTGAGCTTATAGATGTCTTTAGACCTTTCTTATAGATCTTCATCTGCTCAACCAACTCCTGTCTCCTTTTCTCGGATTTTTTCTTCTCCTCCTCGATAAGGTTATCCATCTCCTTTTTCAGGATATCATGGAACTTATTGGCCTTGGACTCAATAAACTCATCGCCCTTGCCGATCATCATCTCCATATTATCCTTTATCTCGTCTTCCGGCATACCCAACATCTTATAATAATGCTGGATAACCGCAAGCTGATCATTTTTATTACTCATATCAAGGCTATCCAACGGAGCCTGAATACTCTGATATTGGCTTAATAGTTGGCCAACGTTACCACCGGCCTTATCCACCTCTATCATCTTCTTCATGAAATCAGACATCGAGCCGGTATCAACCTTGTCTTTCAACAACTCATCAGCCTTGTCCTTGATCAATCCCTCCACTATATCGAGTAAATCATCCTCTTTAGTGATAGTAGAAAGATTGACTGGCTTGTCATCTACCATAATATCAAGGTTATCAATACTGTCGATGATGCCTCTTGCGGCCATCTTCTCCAAGAAAGATTTTCCGTTAAATCCTGATACCACGTTATTATCATCAGTACCGCCTTCGCCAAGGGAATCCGGGTCTGGGGTGGTAGCATCGCCGCCCTTATCCCCGCCACCGTCAGCCGCTCCGCCGTCGGCAGGCTCTTCCTTGGTATCACCTATAGGATTACCATCCTTATCATATTTACCCTCGATATTATTCTTATCGCCATCACCGTCACCACGGTAAAAAAGTTCCTCGACACTCATGGTCTTAAAACCCTTAGCGAAATCACCCATGTCATTCATACAATTTCCTTTTTTGCTTTTTACAAAAGTATTATTAATCCAATTACCAATTAAATCAAACCCATTATAGTATATGACAGAATTTTACGCCAAAATGATTACAGATTTTGTAAAAATATTTACAAAACTTGTAATCAATTCTTGTTTATTATCGACGTAAACCTATCTGTATCAGAACGTTTGTCTCTAGCGTCTATCTCCTTTTCTTTTAATTCCAACTTCTTTTTCTCTATCTCCTCACGAGATCTTCGCTCAGCCTCGGCGTTAGCCTGTCTGGTTCTCATCTCCTCTTCCTTGATATCAAGATCCCTTTCCTTTAAAGCCCTATCAGCCATAGCCTCGACATAATCCATGCCTTCAGAGTTGTTCTCGGTCCTAGCCGCTTGACCGGCGGCCATTATGCTCTTACCCCTTAAGTCGAAGTTGCCCTTGATATAAGCCAGCTCCTTATCCTTCTCATGCTCATCATTACGTGCCTGTTGCTCGGCCTCTGCTTGTTGCTGGACAAGTCGCTGTTGATTCTGGTATTCTTCCTGCCTTACACGATCGGCGTAAGATCTAGCGTCCCTTCCGATCTGATTCATCTCAGCCGTTGAGTTGGCGCTCATCATCCTAGTGATATCAAGTAAGTCATTACCTAACGTATTTGTCTGTAATATATATTGTTTCAAATTCTCCAATTCCAGGCGTTTCTTGGAATTAGAGACAGCCATAACATTAAGATGACGTAACGACAAGCTATTATCCGTAAGACTGATGTAAGCCAAGGAAAGATCGCTGTTCCTGTACATCACGGTCCAATCGTATCCTTCCTTCTGGCATACTTGAGCCACGGCTAGATGAATATCCAATGTCCGTTTCTTGAAGTCATCGAAATCATTAAAGTAAGTCTGGGTCTGTAACATGGTAGCGTTAACCCCCTGTTTTACGCCCGTAGAACTCTCGTATCTGGTTGACTGACCCATTGCCTGCTCGGATATACCTATCATCCTATAAGCCATCATATAGGCGTAAGAAGCCATTTCCATACGGGATCTTATCTGATCCGTATTAGTAAGATCATATACACCAAACTGGTTATATATGCTATTCATCTGCGGATTCTGGTAAGGATTATTCGTATCATTACCACCTACACCCATAAACGATACAGACTTAACGATCTGCATAAAAGTAGCTAAAGCACCCTTCTTGTCCATCATATCCTTATATTCAGTAGGCAAGAATCCAAGGTCGCCTAAGAAGAACTTACCGATCTCCTTCTCGGCGTTATTGTATAGCTGATTCATAGCAAGGTTATACATCATCTGGAACGGCTGTATGCGATCAGCGAGACTAGCCCCTATAAATCCCGAAACCGGAATGACATAATCATACAGACTGCTGTCACCATGTATCTGATGAGGTATTGGATCCCCACCGATATATATAGGCTTATCCATTAAATTACCTCCGGTGATCTTAACGCCAAACCTAACCTCAGGGACATACTCCAAGATATAGGTGTTCACCTCAGGATCACCAACGGCTTCGGCCATAACCCTCTTCACTTTCTTTATACCGTTCTTCTCCAAGAACTCCGGGAGCAGCTCATCGGAAACAAGCTCCTGATCCACCATCCCAGTCTCCGTCATGTAAGTTATTAAGAATACCGGTTTCATGGATACCCAATATCCCTCCATAACCCTAAAAAGGCGGGAATCTATCTCATATCTCTTGCCATTGGACATGTCAGAGTTAAAATAGCCAAATGGATGGAAGCGGGGCAAGAAGCGGGGCTGGGTGTGTTCCTCCCCGTCCGGCCCGAAGGTGTGGTACTCGCCCATCGGAACACCATAATAGTCCTCAGCGGCAACTATAGACTCATAGTCATGGTATCCTTTCCATGGAATAACCTCATTCTCATACATACCGGTAATAGACGGCTTCTTTTTCTTCCAGTCATACCTATCACCGTCATTAGATACCCATCCCTCATAATCATCATCACCTCCCATAATCCGACGCTTATCCTTAGCCGTCATCTTATGGCCGTATCTTGATATCAACTCAACACCCTCGTAATAATGAATACGACCCACATAAGACCCATATTGCGGGTATTTCACATCAGGATGGAAAACCTCCATCGGACTCCATACCTCCGGACGATAGTAGTCGAAGCCAACGAAATGATTCCGGAACATCTTTCCGCTAAGAAGACGATCCCGGAAATTCTCCCTGTCAAGCTCATCCATATAAAACCGGCTACGGTCAGCCTCGATCGTATGATCCCCCCATACCGCCGCCTGCGTCTTCCATCTTGTACTCATGAACCTCTGGATATCATCAGGGGTCATAGACGCCTTGGCCTGTTGTATTTGCTGAACATAAGCCTGACGTTCCTCCTCGGAGTTGAACTCATTATACGTCGGATCAAGTCCTGCCTCCACAAGACGCTGATTAACGATAATATCCCACTGTTCTTGTATATGACGATGAAGTAAGTTTGACATCGTATCCTCATACTCACTTATAGCCATATCCCCTACCTCGTTAACAGTATACTTATCCTGTAGGTTTGTAAGCCATCCCTCAAAAGCGTTTACGATACCACCTATGATATCATAATGCTTCAAGAAAGAAGGGATTCTTATATCACTCCTTAGCTTCTGCACGTTCCTTAGCTGAGGGATGACATCCGCCATCTCCATAAAAGATAACTTACCATCCGCCATCAGATAATAGTCACGGTACATCTGGTTGCGATCATACTGTTTCAACCCTATCGTCTCAAGAGCGTCCATACAATCCTCCTTCCATTTCCTGTTCTTTTTCTTCGTGGAAATAGCTTGAGGAGGTAATCCTAATAACGCTCCTTTTGCTGGAAACGAATGATCTCTATTGAAAATCTCCATGTCAATCTAATTTAGGTACTTATATACTTTTCTACACCAAAAGCATATTTTCACGCTTCATAGGGACATTGTTGAATCCGCTTACACGAAACTGATTCTAAAGAGGTCTCTCCACGTGCTTCAATTCCCGGCGTACCTCCGGTATCGTTCGTTAATCGTGACTATATAAAACTGGTGTAAAATTATATATAATCACCTTCTACTATTTCCGTTATTCCTGTTTCTTATCTCCTGATCAATCATACTAGCTATAGGTGATACGAAGCTCTCGAAATCATCCGTAGTAGATCTACCTTCACTTCTCCAATACACCTCATTCTCCTTACTAAGTATCTGTTGCCATGCCATGACCAAATAATATTGAGGGCTGAAATTAATTTTTCTAGCTACCTCATCAGCATAATTAACGCCATCCAGATCAATTGAGTATAATGGAGTACCGCCATCCCTTGCTCCTCCCTTGCTGTATATATCAACATTTATCCCAGAGGAACCATTATTATACTTATATCCGGAAGCCCTTAACTCGTACATGGAAGCGTTATCAAACAATACGTCAGTAGCAATCATCATCTGATTCTTCCTGATATTACCGTCATTTATATTCGTGAACATATCTATATAAGGCATTGTCATATCCTTGGCTCCGCTGGCATAAGCCACAGGAGCTACCTGCAATACCTTGGCCATCTTCCCATAAGCGTTATCACTTGAATTGGCAAACGATATAGATACAACACCAGAGTCGTAGGTCTCGGATGGGATGTTTACATCTTCTTTATAAAAAGTGAGGTCATTGGCGGCTAGATCAGCCTCACTTACCTCAACAACAGATCTGCCATCACCTCCATTATTACCAATGATCTGATAATTGCCATCACCTATAGGAGATATAGTAAATGTTATCTTTGTATTGGCATTATCCTTATCCTTAGGAATAAAACCACCACCACGAGTAAATAAATCGCTGATCTTTATATAATCCTCCTCCGCCTTACTTTTAGATGGATAATCGCCGGAGAAGATATACTCACGCTCGGCGTACTCATGACGATATTGCCTTAAATAATCCTCGCCAGCACGCTTTGCGTCATCATTTAACCTACCCAAATCTCCACGACTCCATTTATGTCTTAACAAATCGTTTCTTTCCCTATACGCTCCATTATATAAAGCGGTAGCGACACCAATCGCTCTATTATCTCCAGCAAATCTATCCTCTATCGCCTTGACGTGTATATTCCTATTAGCACCAGACACAACAAGAGACATTATAGATTCAATATCATCAAGCGAGAAGGATGTTCCCATAAGATTATTTATCTTATCCAGTAGGACACTAGATTGACCTGAATCTACCGATACGTATGGCGCTTCCCCTTGAATATTACTATTAACAACGTTTATATTATCATTTAGCAAAGAACTATAAGCAGATAGCTTAGCCCAATCGTCTAATGTTATATCGTTTATGCCATCTATATCAAAAACCTTATCACCATTATTGTTAATATCCCCAAGATTGAATGTGCCAAATCCGTAACTAATGTCTATACCTGATCCTTCATACGATCTAGCCTCTTTCTCAATTATAGCATCAACACCATCCAAAACAGTATTCTCAGCCTTATTGAAACCCTCATTAATCTTACTATACTTATTCCTTTGGTTATTTAACCCAAGAAGCTTTATATAACTATCCTTTCCATTATAATCAAGAAGTGTATTCGTAGATCCACCATTAGCCTTAAAATAAGTCATGATAACCTGATCCCTATCCATATCCTTGACCACATTACTATTCTCAGGATCATATGCCCATGCGTCGATCTTCCTCTTGGCATCGTCTGATAGAGACTTTACAAAATTCTCCATGCCTGTATTCACCGCCTTTTCATTGGCTATAAATCCATTCATGAACTCATCGCTTATATTCACATCTTCAAGATTGGCACTCTTCGTAACCACGGTGGGACCGGTCATGTCATCGCCTCCACCATTTCCATTCTCCGATTTACCTGATTTACTAGCTCTTATCAAAGCGGATTTCTCCATGGCTAGATTATGCCTTTTTGTCTCATTGAACTTAGCCCTCTCCATCATCTGTTGATTAGCCTTGAAATAATAATCATCAACACCAAGCGTCTCGTATGAGTTATTATAAGACCATCGTAACCCCACGCCACGAAGGAACTGCTGCCTCACCATGAACATGCCGGCCCGCTCCGGACTGTAGTTACTGCCAATAACGCCCTCAGCCTCCTCCACGAAATCATTTTTCTGCTTGGTGATATCCGCCAGCTCTGACTCCAACCTAGCCTTTTTGACCTTATCATTGCCAACGCCCTTTAGCTTTGCCCGTATAGATTCTTCCTTGGCACTAAAATCATCAATATACCCTTTAAGGAAATCAGAGGTACTCTGGACATTGAATAGGTCAGGATTCGTCCTAGCCATATACCTACCCTCTAGTTGCATCTGAGCTTTGCCGTTCTCTGATATGGAAGCCATGGCTATATCCCTGACTTGAGCATAGCTCATTTCATCTATATACATCTCACGCATCTCCCCCGTCCTGTTACCATTGGCATCAATCACCGGCACATTGACTTTCTTTCCCTTATTAAGGGAGATGAAGTTCTTCATCTTCTCATCAATCTCAGCGTGATAATCCGTATAAGGAGTATAATGTATAGGATTAAGACGTGTTCCTACCTGACCGTCATTCATCCATGCCACGGCATCGGCGAAAGCCTCAGCCTCGTTTATAGGACTATACATCTTAGGATTATTCAATTTCATATCCTCCATCTTCTCACTAAACGACCGGATCTCCCTAGTGCCGGCAATAGCATTCAACACACGGGTATCCAGAGCCTCTCCAAGACGAGCCTGTATACTTCTGGCTATACCATCAGAAGCCAAATTAGATTTACGATACACGTTATTCACGTCCTGTATCAATCCATTTAACCTATTCTGAAGATATTCCCTATCCTGAGGTTTTATAATGTCAGAATTGATAATATAATCAGCATACTCATTTATAGCCTGCCGATTGGTATCTATCTTCTGCTGCATGTATCCCATACCCTGCATCATGACATCCATGTTGTAGGGTGATACGTACTTGCCGTAATTCCTTAATATACTATATTGTGAAGCCATCCTTTATCCTTTCTTGCCTTTAGTTACTTCCTGAGCGGGATATAATCTCCTATAACTCAATATATCTCCTTGAGGATCAGCGATCAACTGACCATTGGGACCAATCTTAACATCCCCAAATATAGATCTTAATGTATTCATGGTCGTAGCCGTGTTCCACTTCTGCTGAATCTCATCATTGACGCTATCGAAATACCTAGCCCAATTCTCGTCATTAATAGCCAACCCCTGCAATATCCGTTGTTGATAAGCTTGACGTTGGGCTATGTTCTTGTCGTAAGTATTCGCCCATGATTGAGAATTGACATTATCAGCCCAAGTTCTTTGAGCCACGTTACCTTGCTCTACCTCATTAATGTACTTACCTATATTGGAGCTCATGATAGCCTGTAAATTGGAAGATAAAGCCCCTCTCTGGGAATCCGGGACATTACCCATCTGATTCAATTGTGATTGGAAAGCACGATTAGCCTCAACCATATACTGATCAGCCGATCTCAACACCGGGTCCACGGTAGGAGCGTAATGTCTTTCCAGACCTTCCGTTGTCACGGCTCCCGGAGTCATCCTGAACACCTCAGGAAAGTCAAGACCACCACCTACTATATTCCTGCCTCCATTGCCGCCGTTCGACTTACCGACATTTGTGTTGGTTTTAGGAAGTGTATTAGGATCAATCAGCTCAGGCATATCCAGCTTAACATCAGGATCCTCCACATCACCTATATCCATAGGACCGGGAGCCACCTTGTGGGGATCGAGTATGAAGTCAAGACCTTCCATGCCTTTCATGGATCTTAACGCCTGCATCTTAAGCATATCCTCCCCAAGGATCTTATTAACAATATCTTTATTCTTGTCAGAAAACAGTTGACTGAAATGAGTGATACCAGCGTCATTAAGAGCTTTATGTTGATCCTCTGTAACTACATCCAAACCAATCATAGGACGAGATGACGAATATTGACCAAACTTATTATCTCTCATTCTATCATGATATGCGGCCTTCTTGTCTTCCGGGTAATTACCTTGGCTATCCTCACCGCCAAAAGAAACGAGCGTCGTGTAATCCCTAAGTGCCTCCGCGTTGGCGATGATCGGGTTTTCCGCCGTAGCCAAGCCCATCCAGCCACCAGTGGTGTTATATATAGCATCCTGAAGAGCTTTGGCGGCAGTAGCCTTAGGCGCACTCATATAAGCATCATAAGCCAAAGGCATGAATGTCTTATAATATTCCAGTCTCTCATCAGCATTAATGCCGCCATAAGAACCGTCCTGACCTTGACGTTGATACCCAAACGTATTATCCTTATTATTATACTTGTTCTCAACAGGACGGAAAGTAAGGAGATAATCGAATAAAGAGCTACCACCTTTCTCCATCTTCTGACGAATACCAGCTACTTTCTTAAGCAGCTCTTTCTTAGCCTCAGCTACATCATCTTCTGTAAGGCCATATTCTTTCATGGATCTGGATATGATATTATCTATCTCGCCTCCCTTGGCAAAATAAGTATCCTCATCCTTCTTCATCTTCCGGTCTTCCTGCTCCTTGTATATGACGTTAGCGAAGTCCGTAAATCTTCCTTCTAAGCCATTAACCGTCTCGTTACTGTCATTTATAGCCTTGGATAATACGGAAGCGTTTAAGCGCCTCGTATTCTCGTCATCTATCTTATCGTTCTTCTTCAACTTATCCAAAGCCTTCTTCTGATCATCATAAGCTGATTTAAGACCTATCTTAGCCTTATACCTATCCATTAATGTGGCATACGTATCCTTCGGCGTAGCCTTAATACCATACGTATCTCTAATGTATTTAGCGAAATCCGACTCTATGGTGGTATCATCGGTAATAACCTTCGTACCTTCCTCCAAGGAAACGGGGGTTCCCCCATCGGCGTGCTTCTGCCCCATAGCCTCCATTGGCGCCTCTCCGGGCTGCTCCACGTACTCGCCCTTCTCGACCTCTACGTTGGCTTGATCTTCCATCGACTTAGGTAACGGATATAGATACTCACCGGTAAGACTACCGCTATCGAATCTATTATTAGACCCTAGATAAACACCACCTCCATCCTTATACCGCATCTGAGATTGCCTTCTTTGTCTGGCCTCACGCTCCTGAGCCAACCTGATATTGGTACGAGTACCTTTCTCAGACGCTATCCCAGAAACCACGTTACGAGCCAATCCCATGATACCACTAATTCCTGAGGCTATGGTGGTTATCGTATTAGCTGTTTTAGCCCCAGTGGATAAATCTCCATATCCCTCGCTTCTCATACGCCCTATACCACGACCCATCTGGGTAAACCTAGATCCTATATCATCAGCGCCATAATAAGGTATGGTGGTAAAATCAAAAACATCCGTACTGCCAGACTCGTCAACCTTCTTATTGCTGTCAACGATAGCGTTCAAATCACTTGTATCAATGGTATTAATATCAGGCTGCTGAATATCAAGTCCTATCCGGGTAGACGAAACCAGAGGTTCCACTCCAAGACCCTGAAGACCAACAACATTACCGGGCATGACAGGATCAACTTCCCCAGCCTTTTGATATTTAGGTATCTTCCTCTTGATTACATACTTGCTCATATCAAATTAATTTCGTTCTGACACAAAGATAGTTTAAAAAATATAGACTCACCATTTCACAACGATGAGTCTATCAGCAAATGTATTATTATGGATAAAAATTAAATCCTTTTTATGAATAATGATCCTATGGCCTTAACCAAATCATAGAAACCAGCAGAGCTGAACCCGACTGCCACTCCATATAATAGAGCTTCCCACCATTCACTACCTACCAACAACGGGGATACCTGAAGAAACCAAGCCAAGATACATGTCAACATCCCAATAGCCACAGCCGATAAAATCTTAGCCCACTTATGGGTGTCAATATACGGCACTACCTTAGCTAGCTGGGTAGCTGACATCGTGACGAAAGCCATGATGCCTGTAAAGGTAGTCAGATCAATAGTAATAGGCCCTTCTGATGGGATTACCTCTTGTGCCATCAAAGCGAATGGCGTCAATAACATAGCAAATAAAAACAACAATCTTTTCATATCTAAAACGTTTAATTACTTCACAAATATAGCATTAATTCTGGGTTCTGCTCATACCCTTTATATTCAGCATCAACCCCGGTATCATGTTAAGCACCAACTGCCTTTTCGCCTGTTCCTTACGCATACGCTCGGCCTCCGCTATCTGCGCCTCTGACTGAGGATCATTCTTGATATTATTAGCGATGTCCTCTATAGCTTTCTTGTTAGCGCCGGATTGAGCTAGCATCTTATATAACAGGTCTTGACCTTCCTTCTCCCACCAGCTATCCATGGCAGGATGGGAAGCCAAAGAAGGAGCGGCGGGGGCTACCGTCTCAGGCACGGGCTGCTGGCCTCCGTCTCCCGTACCAGAATCCCGCTGCCCGAACTCGTATCTCATTGGCTCGTTCTCCGGGACACCGTATCTGTTGGAGAACATATCGGCGAACTCAAACCGCTTCTCGTTTCTTAATGTCGATCCAAGGGGTCTCCCGTATCCTTGATTCCATGCCACGGTAGCGTCCTTATAATTCGTGGCGTTATCAAAATCAGCCTTCGAATACATATAGTAATTATAAACATTGCCTTGAGCGTCCTTATCAAAGAACTTGCCTTGGTTCATGTAGTTCCAGCCTAGCCCCGGTACACGACCTTGATACTCATCCACAAGATAATCCAGTTGTTGAGTCAATGTCGGTTTCTTACCATACCTACGCTGTAGCTCCTTCTTCCTCGGCCCAAGCCATTGCTGGATACCAAAGTCACCGGCAGCTCCCAGGGCCTCGGTGTCCCCTCCGGACTCGGCGGCGATGTTCGACAGGATGCCGATAGCTTGCGTTTGTGGTATCCCCTTCTTATCGGTCAGATAATCCCATATCTCATCATACACAGCCATCTTACTATCCTCTGATCTACGAGGATCAACAACATATTTCCCATCCCCATAAGCTCTACCTGTGTTTACTGAACCTCCCTTATTCATTTTATTCTTATCCTCATCACCATGCGTAACACCATCAGATAATTTGTTATGATAATATACAGGTTTTTCGGGAGGCTCCGATATACGTATAGCCTTTACCCTCCCATCAAGCTTCCTTGCCTTGCTTGCATACGAGGCCGCCCCTCCAACAACAGGAAGAAAACCCAAAGAAGCCAATATCATCCCTATCTTATCCTTATCCTCTATAGCGGTAGCCATGTCTGATACATCGGGAGCTACATCCAGTCCTGGGACAAATCCACTTATAACAGGCGTTAAAGGATCTTGATAAGGCTTTGTGTCATACCTCGTATTCATATTTATTCCGGGGCCTCCTACACTCGTATTATCCTTTGAAGCTATATACCCACCATCATATTTCTTCTCTAACTTATTCTTGGACATGATAGCATTACGGATAAGAGCATCCCTTCCACTCTCTTGGATAGGGCTATAGTCCTTAAACGATCCTCTCTCCTCAAACTTATCACCTATAGCGTCTAATGTCTTAGTGACTATATTGACCGGGAACTCTTGATCATTACTATAAAAATCATATACATCGTAAACACCTAACCTCCCATCCGGACGTCTATAAATAGTAAAATTACCAAACCCTGATAACGGGGTAAGATCACCAGCAGCTTCGGGGTAAAAATCATACTCAGAAAAAACCGTAGGCTTTCCGGATCTTACCGAATTACGATTCTTCTCAAATATATCTACCCATTCTCTAGACTTTTTCAAAAGCTTCAGCCTACCATAAGCATCATCTGTAGCCGGCTTATCAGAGCCATATATTTCTTGCTCCGTATCACGAATCTTTTTATCTAGCCTCTTTATCTCATCCTTAGTGTCACGATTGAACATCTTCTCAATATCAGTAATGACATTATCAGGAATCCTTATCTCCTTGCTATTTCCATCAAGACTATTAGGCTGGGATAAGAATCTACCCCATAGCTGTTCGCTATATTCATCAACATTAGCTTTGCCATTTCTTCCGTATATAAATTCCTTAACCTTATCGGGAAGACTGGCATTTGAGGCTACCACATCAGGTGTTACATTCTCATACAACCTCCTTCTTATGGCGTTACCTATGATGTCTTTTAAATACGAAGCTCTATCAGATACATCTTGTCTTACATACATAGGATCATTACCAGTAGGACCTCCTTCGGCTTTCCGCTCAATTTTCTCTCCCCATAGCCCATATTTCTCCCTAGGCCATATGCCGTCTATGGCATCCACATAACCAACGGGATGCTCCCCGTCCAGACGCCGGTTCCGCCGCTCGTCCGCAGGGTACAGAGCGTTGGCCAACGGCTGCGTGATATGACCCAACCTCTTATCTTTGGATCTCGACATAGCGTCCACCACAGTCTGATATATAGGTCTTAATTTCTCAGGCAAATACAATCCCGCCTCATCAACCAGCTCGCCTATCTTCTTATTTATACCCCTAATGCTGAAATTATAATTACCCATGCCATTATTCAACGGAGACAACGCACCTCTTATCCCATTCATACCCTTAACAGCAGCTCCTCCACTAAGGATATCAAACTCCGGGGATACGTTCTTTAAAGGATCATCATTCATACCCCTAAAATACATGGGACGCTCACCTCTTACAACACGATCAAGATCTTCCTTATACAAATCCTTTATCCATGAAGGGATTTCCTCTTTCTTATCTTTCTTAGCCATAAATCACGTTTTCTACAAAGATATACATAATCGGATGCAGGATAAAACAATAGGCGGGTACATGATTCATATCACCTACCCTCCTACACCCTCAATGCATATGATAAGCCGCCAGAGCTTTCTTGGCCAAATCCCTCGACTTATACTTCGCCGGCCATAACTTTCCAGTTTTGTTACTAACCACCCTCCAATCACTTCCTACTTTCTTGATGCACCCCGATTTAGGGCACTTGCCTGATTTACTAACAGCAGATCTATTTTTCACCATATCATTGCGTATTAACAGTTATGCTATAATCTTGTAAGTTTATATCAATATTGACAATCTTCGAACTACCAAAATCATATACACACAAATTTAAATTTCCATATAAAACACCAGCGATAACATCGGCATAGAAAGAAGCCTCATCACCACCCACAGCATTATAAAAATACAGATACATATGCTGTTTATTAATAACACAGCTTTTTATCTTGTCAAAACCTTCCTTGGTAGTATTTTTCTTAAAATCAATTCCTTCTAAAATATAACTTGATATATCCACTCCAGAAGAACCTATCTCCTTATAAGTCCCATCATCCATCAAGGCCTTATCACCCTTACCTTTCATCTTAAGATGAAGTTGATTATCAAAATCTATATCCTCTTCAGTATTTTTAAAAGAATTTACAAGAACTATCTCGGAATCATTTGATGCAGCAACATTTGAATTAGAATGAATATATCCGACACTTAGATTAGGATAAACAGAAATAGATATATCCATAAGTCCCATACCAAGAATGGTATTTGAACCGCTGATGTAAATAGTGATACAATCATTCCTTTGATCATTAAAAACCATCAAATCATTGATAAGAAATTCACCTACCAATTCCACAAAAGAATCGCTAGGTTTTATCATCCTGATATTAGACGTAGGGTTACTACCAAACAACGATTTTATAGTATTATACTGATCTTGGGTTAAAGTAGAAGGTTGATTGGACGCTAGATGAAAAACAGTATCTAAAAACGCGTTCTCAATATCACCCCTAGCTTGCACCTCCTTATATTTCCCATTATCCATCAAAGCCTTGGTCCCTGTACCGGCCGTAGAGAAGTTGATACCCCTGTTA
>ERZ827186.804-NODE-804-length-31150-cov-15.496479_pt1 | contig 31150 bp, 30 predicted proteins | sample MGYA00519918_ERZ827186 | MGnify/ENA primary metagenome ERZ827186 (study PRJEB31778, sample SAMEA3449275) | human gut metagenome | biome: human gut; feature: human-associated habitat; material: faeces | place: United Kingdom | collected 2010/2012 ...
ACGCCTTTAGCACGCTTGCATGTCGCCCCCCGCACAGGGGGGCGTGGATTGAAATGATTCGTCGGTTTTTTCGCCGCCTCCGCTGGTGTCGCCCCCCGCACAGGGGGGCGTGGATTGAAATCAGCGGAATTATATACGCCTTTAGCACGCTTGCATGTCGCCCCCCGCACAGGGGGGCGTGGATTGAAATGATTCGTCGGTTTTTTCGCCGCCTCCGCTGGTGTCGCCCCCCGCACAGGGGGGCGTGGATTGAAATCAGCGGAATTATATACGCCTTTAGCACGCTTGCATGTCGCCCCCCGCACAGGGGGGCGTGGATTGAAATCCGAACATGCGCCCGTCAACCTTTTCGCGCTATCGTCGCCCCCCGCACAGGGGGGCGTGGATTGAAATCAAGTGGAAAGCGCAGACAGCCGGGCAAGCTTTGACGTCGCCCCCCGCACAGGGGGGCGTGGATTGAAATTTGTAACCTATTAAAGAATATGCTTAAAACCGCGTCGCCCCCCGCACAGGGGGGCGTGGATTGAAATTATAGTCTTTACGGGGAGTACGAAAAATCCTCAAGTCGCCCCCCGCACAGGGGGGCGTGGATTGAAATTTTGTCGCTGGTAGCGGAGAGGATGCCATAATGGTCGCCCCCCGCACAGGGGGGCGTGGATTGAAATCGGTACTTAGTGGTCGTGTAGACCTTGTGGTCGTGTCGCCCCCCGCACAGGGGGGCGTGGATTGAAATATGATTGTGTTTTGTTTTGCAACACTTGTTGCCTGTCGCCCCCCGCACAGGGGGGCGTGGATTGAAATGGGGAAGTACAAACTATTTAACGCGCTGGACTGGTCGCCCCCCGCACAGGGGGGCGTGGATTGAAATTTGCCATGCAAGAGGCGGCGCGGTTGGCGGTAAGGTCGCCCCCCGCACAGGGGGGCGTGGATTGAAATCTCGCTGCCCAAGGCGCTGCAGCCCCTTACCGAGGTCGCCCCCCGCACAGGGGGGCGTGGATTGAAATCGTAAGTATGCGTTTTGCACAATCGCATACCTGCGTCGCCCCCCGCACAGGGGGGGCGTGGATTGAAATGACATCACCGTTGCGCCGCAAAAGGCGTCCGCGTGTCGCCCCCCGCACAGGGGGGCGTGGATTGAAATGTCGGGGGAGTGGCGCTCAATCATGATGTCCACGTCGCCCCCCGCACAGGGGGGCGTGGATTGAAATGTTTGTGCGGAAATCGGTGCCGGGAAGAGCTGTTGTCGCCCCCCGCACAGGGGGGCGTGGATTGAAATATCATGTCACAAGCGGGAGCGTGCGCGGCGGCATGTCGCCCCCCGCACAGGGGGGCGTGGATTGAAATAGCTCAAACCCCTTGCTCTTGTCGTAGTACTTAGTCGCCCCCCCGCACAGGGGGCGTGGATTGAAATATTGACAGCATAACCGATGCATAATAATGCCGGGTCGCCCCCCGCACAGGGGGGCGTGGATTGAAATATCGATGCGAGCGCGATGAATCCCGCAACAGAGTGTCGCCCCCCGCACAGGGGGGCGTGGATTGAAATATGGCGCTGGCATCGATAAAGACAAATTTGAAAAGGTCGCCCCCCGCGCAGGGGGGCGTGGATTGAAATGGACTGTCCGGCACATCGCTCTCCGGCATTGCGTGTCGCTCCCAGCATAGGGGCGTGAATTGGGATGCTTGCAGGGCGACTTTGTCTTCGCTTTCTGCGGTGAGCAGCAAAGGTTTGCCGGCCATCAGATTCGCTTAAGGCATATCATGCCAGCGCATTCCAAGCAGTTGAATGACCCTACAACGCCGGGCGCGTCGATGTGCAGGCGAAATCCGGCAGCATTGCCGAAATTGTCACCAAGACCAAAGAAACGGCGGAAAAAGCGGCGCAGCAGCAGGCGGAAATAAAGAAAAATGCGAAGGCCTCCAAGGTGAACATAAAAGAGCTTGCGCCGTCCGCGGGCAAATGGTCCGTTGACCCCAAGATAGATATGGACACCCTCACCACCAAGCAGACCGCCGCGGTAAGCTATCTGAAGGCCGTCAGCGAGGTTTCCGGCATGAATATAACCCTTATGTCGGGTGTGGATGTAACAGGCGCGTTCTCGGTGGAAAACGGGCATTACGACGGTGTAACCAATACCCTGTATGTTTCCGTCAATGCCGGCATGCAGAGCATTACCGACATAACCGGCAGCGCCATACTGAAAACGGCGTCACATGAAATAACGCACTACATAGCCGCCTCCGGCACGCAGACCTATTCCCTGCTTGAGGATTATGTTCTGTCCCGGTTTACGGAGCAGTACGGCGAAAAGAGCGTGGATAACCGCATAGAGGATATACAGGAGCAGTATAAAGATCAGGTGGGTAAAGAGCTTACCCGCGAACAGGCAAAGGAAGAAATGGTGGCTGCCGCCTGTGAAATGATGCTGAAAAACAGTGAAGTGTTTGAAAAGCTGGCGCGGCAGAATCTCACCCTTGCGCAGCGCATAAAGGCGGGGCTTGACGGCTTTATTAAAAAGCTGTCCGCCAACAGAAAGGCCGCCTTTGAAAACCTTGACGCCACCAGCCCCGAAGCCCGCGCCATAGCGGCAAGCGAAACCAGCCTTAAGGAAACGCAGAAGCTGTGGGACAATGCGCTTAGGGGGGCGATAAAGGAGAACGAAGGCAGGCGCGCCGGCAAAGACACCATGCTTGAACTGCGTGACGAAGGGCGCTACAACGCCGAGTACGAAAAGCCCATAACCTCGGAAGATACAGAGCCCTTGCGCTCCATAGGGCGAAAGAACATAAACAACTTCACAAGCGAGGACATAGCAAAGACACAGAAATGGGCGTATAAGTTCTATCGTGAATTGGGCACAAAATCCCCGTTCTTCCGCGCGTCGTTCGGTGAATGGAGGGCGTATGACACACATACCGTGGATGTTGTATCCGTGCCGACGATTGATATTTCGCAGGCTACTTTGGAACATGGGAATTATTCGATAGACGATACCGGCTGGAATGTCTACGCGGGGAAAACATTAAACGATGATACACGCCATCATTCCGGCGGAAACCGTGTAAATGTCAAGTCTCTTAACGCTATTGATTATATTCTTAAAAACGCAATCCTGCTTGACACTATAGTATCTGAGCCAAACACTAACAAAAAATCTGCGAATACGGCGTTTTTGCACAAATTGTATACTTTGATAAGCTACGATGGGCAGCTGTATATTGCAAAATCAACCGTAGAAGAATTTTTTAATATTTCTTCTAACGATGTAGCGCGCAAAGCATACAACTTGAAAGCAATAAAAATAGAGCCTGCCGGTGGACAAATTGGAAATACTTCCTCCTCGTCAGTACCAGTCACAGGCTCCACTATCAGTATATCCAATCTGTACAACCTTGTCAAGACCAATGATAAAGATTTTTCTGCCGGCGCTGCTGTAAACCCAATACTGCTGAACAAAGACGGCACACCGAAGGTGTTTTATCACGGTGCAAAAAAGAATGGCGGCTTTACCGAATTCCGGCCGTGGCAGTATTTCACGGCACAAAAGAATTATGCCCAAAGATATGCCGAGCGCGGCAACGACAATTCGCTTTACGCCGTTTATCTGCGTGCTGACAAGGCATTTGATACCAGAGATGCCGAGGCCAAACAGATATTTGAAAACATTCGGCAGGAGTACGGCTTGGGTGAATTACAGGATACCGGCCTCCCAGATTGGACGGACGGTTATGATATCAGCGACTATCTGGATGAGCACCCGGAGCTGGGATACGACGCCATCATATTGGATGAGGGCGGCGATCTGGTGGACGGAAAGCCCGTATCAAGAGGCGAAAGCATTGTCATAAAAGATTCCTCGCAGATCAAGTCCGCCACGGACAACATCGGCACCTTCGACAAAGGCAACCGGGATATACTGTATCAGCTGCGGGAGGTAACGCCGGTTGAGCCGAGTTCGGAGGACTGGACGCGCAGTCTCACCACGGCGGAAGCCAAGAAGCGCTTCCCCGATCTTTGGGATGTATCCGCCGAAGAGAGCGACACGCGCAACCCCACACAGGTAAAGATTACGGAATCCTCGTATCGCAAGATTTATGACATTCTCAAGCAGGAGGGCTTTGACGGCACGATTCTGGACGCATCCAGCGGGCTGGGACACGGTACGCGCGTAGGAATAGAGGACTACGGCTTTAAGGTGGACGACATAGAACCGTATCCGAGCAAGGATTATTCCCCCAAGTACACGGACTATTCCAAACTGGACAAGACCTATGACGCCATTATAAGCAACGCCGTGCTCAATGTGCTGCCGCAGGATCAGCGGGATGCGCTCGTGGTTAAAATGGGACAGATGCTCAACCCCGGCGGGCAGATGTTTATCAATGTCCGCGGCGACGATGTTCTCAATGCTTCGTCAAAGGAAATAATCAACCGGGACAATCTGGAAGTGTATATTACCAAGTCTGGCAGCTACCAGAAGGGCTTTACCCGTAAGGAGCTTGTGGCATATTTGCAGGACGCACTGGGCGACGGCTACACCGTGCGCGCAGACAATCGATTCGGCAAGGTTTCCGCCGTTGTTACCAAAGCAGCGGATACGGATGTGCGCTTTGAGCTGCGAGACAATCAGGGCAGAGAGCTGACGAAGGCGCAGGCGGAGAAATTCAAGGACAGTCAGGTGCGGGACAAGGACGGACGGCTGAAAACCGTATACCACGGCAGCTCTGCCGTATTCAATGTGTTCTCCGCCGACTTCATGAGCCAGCACGGCAGCTCCGAGGGACAGGGCTTTTATTTCACGGACTACAAGGACATGGCGGAGGGCTATCAGAAAAAGGGCGGACAGCTGCTTGAAGGCTATCTGAACATTACAAACCCGCTGAGCGACAGTGAGGTAACGCTTTCCGCGCCGGAGGTTAAACGGCTGCTTAAGGCATTAGACCCCACGGGCGACGATGTAATACTGAATTACGATTCGCAGGGCGGTATGGGCTACCCCTCCAAAGCGTGGTACAACCGGGCGCTTGCCGATACCGTAAACATGATTATGAGCACCAGCGAAAGCGACAGCGAGATATTGGCGGAGATAGCCAATGCAGGCGCAGGCAGCGGGAATGTTATGGATGCCGTGCGTAAGGTGCTGGGCTATGACGGTTACATTGTAGAGGGCAAATACGACAACGCCAATGTGTATGTGGCCTTCGGCAGCGACCAGTTCAAGAGCTTTGATAACAAAACCCCGACATCTTCGCCGGACATTCACCTTGAGCTGCGCAATGACGAGAACGCATTTAACCCGCGCAAGGAGCTTTCCAACCTCTTTATGCAGATAGCGCAGAACGAGCAGGAGACCCGTTCGCTGCGGTCATATCAGGCTGCCGTAGGCGAGCTGAACAGAACGGAAATAGAGATATCCAAGCTTCAGCAGGAAATGCAGGGCACGGACAAGCTTAAAAGCCCGCAGAAGTATTACGAGCTGCAGAACAAGCTGCGGCAGGCGGAAGCCAAACTGAACCGCTACGACGGACGGCTTGTGCAGCTGGAGGCCACCAAGCCCATGAAAGACCTTATAGCCCGCCGCGAGCAGCGGTTGAAGGAACAGTTCGCGCGGTCCAGCACCACAAGGGCGAAGTACAGGAACAACATCAAAAAGAATATCCGCAGCCTTGACAAAAAGCTGCGCACAAACAGCGGGCAGAAGCATGTGCTGCTGGAATTGCAGCCCGTTGTGGCGCAGCTGCTGAATGTGTTCACGGAAAACACCAGCGTATTCAAGAAGGAGCAGCTGGCAAGGCTGCGGGAGATTTACGCTAAGTTCAGCCCCGCAGCCGACAGCAAGATATCATCTGACGAAAAAGAAGTTACTCGGTGGAAGAGCACGGCGGAGTATTCCTCGGCATACAGCGAGATGATCTACGACCTCATAGAAGAAGTCAGACCGCTGGTGCAGGGCAACGGCTTATCGATCTGGACACCGAGCTGCTGGCCGCCGTGAACGACATCGTGGGCAATATTAAACAAAAAAGCGCTGTCTCGAAATCACTTCCAAGACGGCGCTTTTCTGTTGTGGATCAGAGCGAACATTTCACGGCGAAGCCGCCGCTGAAGAAATAGGTGTTCGTCCAATACCTGTTTGGAACATCGCAACACTATAGATGCCACGGCCTTCGCCCGTTCGCAAGCGTCCTGCCTATTATTTTTTACTCCATAGGAGATAGTTTTCCGCTATGAGCCTCCAGAGCTTCGATGCGGTGATCCTGTATCAAGATTTCCATCTGGCTGATGGCGATGGCATTGAGCTTTGCCAGCCGCTCGGCCTGATGCCTAAACGCATCGAATTCGACACGGTTAAAAGACGGGTTGTATAGAGATTCCCAAACACCCAGGAACTCAATCGTATTCCGGTTCCGCAGCCAGTTTTGGATAATGTAGCGAGGATTGTCGCTGTCCTTCAGCTTGGCGATGTCAGTCAAGCTGATAAAGTCATCTCGCTCGGAATTCCATTGTACACTAATTTCCGCTCCCTTGACAACCAGCTTGTCCGCTCGTCCGAACCTCTTTGCTAATTATTTTTTGGAGCAATCCCCGGCAGCCTTCCTCCACATCCCGCCAGGTCGTGTCGAAATCGTCGGTGTACCACGGATCGGCCACCTCTCCGGGACGGTTGGTAAAGTCCATCAGCAGGTGCATTTTGTCGGCAAAGTCGCCGCCGCAGATCCGGTACATATTCCGCAGGTTGGCATGATCCATTCCAATCAGGAGATCGTATTTCTCGTAGTCGCTGTTCAGGAGCTGCCGGGCTCGCTTGCCGGAACAGTCGATGCCATGCTCGGACAGCTTGCGGCGAGCTGGCGGATACACCGGATTGCCGATCTCCTCGGTGCTGGTGGCTGCTGACTCGATCTGAATGCTCTGCTCCAGACCGGCCTTCTTTACCAGATCCTTCATAATAAACTCGGCCATCGGGCTTCTGCAAATGTTGCCGTGGCAGAGGAAAAGTATCTTGATCATGCGATGAACACTCCAAATTACTGTTTTCCAATTCAGTATAGCACGGAACCTCAGATTCGTCGAGTTGGATTTCCAGATGGGCGTCAGAATCGATTTTTCTCTGGAGTTCTGCCTTTGACCAGCCGAAACGACCAGCGGCACGAAGATACCAGCGTCGCTCCTCCGGCTCCATGTCTGCTTCCAGGATGACTACATTCTGTGTCCAGCTGATCTCCATGGCCAGCGTCAGTAATTCGGGGGCGTCCTCATACATCCGATAGAACGCCCGCATCCGGCGGAGGTTCCGTGGGGAGAAGCCGGAAGCATCGGGGAAACGGCTGTGCAGGTGTTCGGCTGCGGCCACTGCCGCGCCTTTCTCCGGCCGGGAACAGACGATGCGGCCCAGTTCGCAGCAGAGTTTCATCTGGGGCAGCTCAGCGTTCAGCGCGGCGTCCAGGGCTGCAAACATGGCGGAATAATCGATATTTTTGCGGATGTTCATGGCTTCTCCTTTCCGGCAGAACCTGCCTTATTTAGAAACAGGCCAAAGAGAAGCACAGGAGGCGCCTCCTGCGTTTCTCTTTGGCCTGTTCACACCACTTGTACCATCTGCTCCCAGAGCAGGACGAAGCGGTCATTGATGATTTTGTTGTCGTGGTAATGTCCGAACAGCCAGTAGTGGAACTTGGCTCGTTCTTTGACTTCCTCCAGGAAGCCGGTCAGGTGGTCGTGAACATATCCACCGTTTCCCAGTATGTCCACGATGCTGTTTGGGGCGCAGTGTGTGATCACATAGTCCATCTCATAGTGAATGCTTTCCAAGCTGTGCCGAGCTTCCTCATACTCGGATTTATCGGGAAGCTCTTGTTTCCACCAGGAGTGGTGGTTGACCCGGAATCGGGCGCCCATTCTGCGAAGGGCCCAGTATTGTTCTTCGTAATCGGGTGCTTTGGGGTTCAGAATATAGTCGTAGGTGGTTTCCAATTCTACATCAGCATAGGGCGTATCACGAGTAACAATCATATCTGCCGCAGGCTCATAACCATTAGAAGTAGCCTGGGACAATTCCTCTTTATCGATGGCGTAAGCCACAGCCTGCCGTACTCGGAGATCAGACATATAGGGACGAGTGGCATTGGTAGTGATAATCTGCACACGGGTGTCCTTATCCGCCATCTGGCCTGCAATACCGTCCATGGCAAGGGCCTGGTCGTATTCCTCATAACTCAGCAGACTGGCACCGTAGATCATGTCAACCTCGCCGGTCTGGAGCGACTGCAGGCGGGAGGTGGAGTCAGGAATGTACTTGACGATGATCTCATCCCAATAGGGCTTTTCGCCCCAGTAGTCCTCGTTGCGGACAAAGCGGGTGTACTCGCCGGCCACATACTCGTCATAGATATAGGGACCAGTACCAGCCACACCGGAAATGGTCTGGAAATCATCCGGAATAATGAACTCCGGCGCGCTCATGGGGCACACATCCGACCAGCAGAAGTCTTGCAGATAGGCATAGAAGGGATGGTCATAATGGAGTGTGATGGTGTAGTCATCGACAATCTCCATTTCCGTAATATCGGTAATGCCCTTCAGCGTGTAGAAAGACGGATTGGACTGCTTATGTTCCAAGTTAGTCTTGACCGCCTCGGCGTTAAACGGCTCTCCATTGTGGAAGGTAACTCCCTGCCGCAGATGGAAAGTAAGTTCTGTCTGGTCATCATTATATTCCCAGCCCTCTGCCAGACCGGGGACAATTTCTCCGTTGTCAAAGTCCACCAGATTCTCATACACCAACTTGGATGTGCAGCACAGGGAGTTGTTCATGTAAAGAGTAGAAAGATTTGTGGTTTCCGCTCCAATGGCAAAGGTCAGAACTTTTTCCTCTGTGTTCGTCCCCGTACTGGAGGACGGGGTGCTTTCGGATTCCGAAGAGGTTGGATTGCCGCAGGCCGTTAAGAGCATGGCGAAGCAGCAGACCGTGGCAAGGAGACGAGCAAGTTTCGATTTTTTCATGGGTCATGTCCTTTCTTTTGGATTTTTTGAATTTATGTCAATATTAGATTGACCGATACGGATGATTTGCCCGTGCTCCAGCTCGTAAATTCGCTGGGACAGGCTGTACGCGAACTTCATATCATGGGTAATCAGCAGGTAGCTGCATCGGTACTCCCGATGGTATGCCTCCAGCACCTCCCGGATCGCCTTTTGAGAAATCAAGTCCAGGCCGCTGGTCAGTTCGTCCAAAATGAGATACTCCGGTCGGACAGCCAAAGCCCGTAACAGAGCTACCCGGCGCTGTTCACCCCCGGACAGGTTTCTTGCCGGAGTGTTAAGCAGCCTGCGGCTGGTGGCCGTCAGATCCATCAGCTCCAAAATCCGCGCTTTCCTCTCTTGGGAGGTCAGTTTGGTCAGATTACGCAGAGCCTCCTCCAGATTGCGGGCCACAGAGAACTGGCGGTTTAAGCTGCCAGTCGCATCCTGAAAAACAGCCTGTATCCTGGTCCTGTGTCTACGCCACTGGTTGTAGGTCCATTTGCCGGTGTCCTCACCATCTATCAGAATTTTGCCCTGGGTCGGGCGCTCCAGCCCAATCAGAAGGCGAGCCATCGTACTTTTCCCGCTTCCGCTTTCACCCATCAAGCTGACATTTTCGCCTTTGGCCCAGGTAAAAGAAATGTCACGCAGGGCAGAAAACGGCTTGCCGGAGGCATCTGGGAAATCTTTGCTCACATGGGTAACGGCGATTTGCTCCATGTCCAGCCACCTCCTTCCTTTGTGCTGGCGAGCCGCACAAATTCTTTGGTCCATTCCTCCCGTGGCGAAGCAAACAGGCTGCCGGTCGTACCCCGCTCCGCAATCGTCCCACTCTGCATGATAAGCAGCTCATCGCAGAGTGTCCGGATCGCCGCATCATCGTGGGAGACAAACAGAATTGCCGACTGCTGTTTCATCCGCGCCAGTTCCTGAATGAGATACGATTTATTCTCTTCATCCAGTGCAGAGGTAGGCTCATCCGCGAATATGTACCGCGGAGACAAGCCGATTAAAATTGCCATCGTCACACGCTGGAGCATCCCGCCAGAGAGCTGCCCCGGATAAGCACGGTAAACACGCTCGCTGTCGGTAAGATGGACCTTTTTCAGTGCCTCCATGCTCAATTTCTGTGCGGCCTTTTTTTCGATATGTAGCCGCTTGCGGAAGGTCTCAGTCATCTGTGCGCCAACTGACACATGGAGATTTAACGCTGTCATGGGATTTTGCGGGATAAACCCTAATGTTGTGCCGCAGAGCTCCCTCCGCACTTTCTCCGCCTGTTGAAGAAGGTTCTTCCCGTCCAGAAGAAGCTGCCCTCCGCAGATCGCAACATCTGGGTCCGAAACCCCCAACAAGGCTTTCAGAAGGGTTGTTTTTCCGCTGCCGCTGGCTCCGGTCAGGCCCGCGCAGACCCCCGGCTCCAGGGCAAAACTCACATGATCCAAAAGGAGTTTTCCCTTGCGTGTCCGAGCGGTCAAATCCTTAACTTCCATCATGCCTACTCACCTCCCTCCAGCTGCTTTGCCAGCATGTTAAAAGCCAGCGTGCAGAGAAAGATAAACAGGATTGGCAGGAACAGCAGAGAGGGCTGCGTCATCAGCATACTGCGCCCCTCGGAGAGCATGGAGCCCCAATCAATCACATCATCGCCCAGCGTCAGGCCAATAAAGGAGAACGCCGAGATATTCATAATCATCTCCGCGCAGGACAGGCACAGAAAATGTACCAGCGGCCGGATGATGTTCGGCAGGATATGGACAAACAGCACTCGGCTCCGGGAAGCCCCGGAGGAAACGGCGCACAGCACATAGGCTTTATCCAGCTCCAGCTCCGTCTGCGTCTTGACCAGCTTAATCATTCGCAAAATGAGGGAAACGGTCAGCGCCACCAGCATGGTGGGGATGCTGTTGCCCCAAATGCCCACGAAGATAATCAGGTATGCCAGCGGAGGAATAGCCGTCACCGCGTCCAGCAGGCTGCTGAATGCCAGACTTTTGGCGGCGTTCGCCCGTCCGAGCCACAGTCCGATTAAAGTTCCGAGGACAAGCACGATGCTGCCGCCCAGCAGGACGATTCCAAGCGTTACCTTTCCTCCGTATAAAAGCCGGGAAAGTTCACAGCGCCCAAACTGGTCTGTTCCCAGTGGAAAGTCCACACTCGGAGCCGCATACTTGTTCACAATGTCCATCGCCTCCGGGTCATTGGGCGCAATCAGGAATCCGAGAAAGCAGAAGGCAATGATGAAAACAGGAATCAGCCATTTCAGATGCTTCATGCCTCGCCCCCCTTTCTGGTCTGGAGAAGCCTCTGGATAATATCCGCCAGAATATTAAAAATCACCAAGGCAAAGGCCAGAAACAGCACCGTGGCATAGATAACCGGCAGATCCCGGTTTGTCAGGCTGTCCACAATACGGTAACCAAGGCCCGGCAGGGAAAAGATGTTCTCTACAATGGCGGACCCCGCCATGCACATCCCCATCATCTGCATAAAGGTGGGGACAATGGAGATGACCGCCTGGGGCAGAGCATAGCGCACCACGATGTAGCGGTCGCTGAGACCGCGGCAGCGGGCATAGAGCACGCTGTCCTCATTCATGGCCTGCTGAATGGCCTTAGAGAGCATCTGCCCGAAAAAGGCGATCCCGCTTACTGCCAGACAGAGCGCCGCAGGAAGGTATCGCATCAACCCTGTGTTTCCCGCCACGCTCATAAGATTCCAGCGCACTGCTACCACATCAATAAACGATGTTGCCAGATAAAAGGCCGGTATGGAAATTGCCGCGATGGACACGAAGCCCAGCACTTTTCCTACAAAATTTTTGCGGGCCAGGTAAAGCAGAGTACCTAAAATCAAAGCTCCAACAGCCTGAAGGACAGTCGCCAGCAGAACAATGCAGGCGGTTTCCTTTGCGGCCGTCCCCACAATGAGAAATACATCTTTGTTGTCCACAAGGGAAGTTCCCAAATCGAAGTGAAGCAGATCTCCCAGCCAGTCCAAATACTGCACGACAAGCGGGCGGGTTAAGCCCATTTCTTCCCGAATCAATTCAATTCGGGAATTGTCCACCGTAAAGACGCGGCGCGCATAGGCTTCCGCAGCGTCAATCGGAGAGAGCTTCATCAGAATGAATGCAATCGCCGTCACCAGGAATAAAGTCAGGAACAGTTGTAGGATTTTTTGAAATAGGAATCGTTTTGTACTCACACCTCCGCCTCCTTGTACTATGCGTTGATTTTCCAGTCAATCGCCGCTCTCCGATTCAAAATGAAGTCGGCATAGATTCCTTGTTGCCCAATGAGCTGATCATGTGTGCCGTGCTGAACGATCTCCCCGTGATCCAACACCAGAATCTGATCGGCATTTCTTACTGTTTTCAGACGATGAGCAATCATAATGATGGTCTTGCCTCCGGTCAGTGCTTCGATGGCCTCTTGCAACTCCGCCTCGTTCTCAGGGTCAACATTGGCCGTGGCCTCGTCCAAAATGATGATCGGCGCGTTCTTGAGCATGGCCCGTGCGATGGAGAGTCGCTGGCGCTCCCCGCCGGAAATTGTGGCTCCGCTCTCACCGATGATGGTATCGTAGCCGTCCGGCAGGGCCGTGATGAACTCATGGCACCGGGCCGCCTTTGCTGCGGCCACCACCTCTTCATGAGTGGCGTCCGGCTTGCCGAATTTGATGTTGTTCTCAATGCTGTCATTGAACAGGTACACGCGCTGAAAGACCATGCTGAAATTGCGCATCAAACTATCCAGCGCATAGTCCTTCACATCAATGCCGCCCAGCTTGACCGCGCCGTTGTCCACATCCCAAAACCTTGCCATAAGGTTGGTAAGAGTGGTCTTGCCGGAGCCGGAAGGACCCACGATGGCAGTAGTTGTCCCTTCCGGGATGGTAAAGCTGACATCGCGGATGATTTTCCGCTCTCCATAGGAAAAGTCCACATGCTCGAAGGAAATATCGTAGTGTTTCGGCGTCTGTACGGAGCCGCCCTCGTCCATCCGGGGAGCGCGGTCGATCTCCTCCACCCGGTCGATGGAGGCGTCAATCATAGGCAGCATGAAGAACATCTCGCCGGCAGACTCCAGCTCGCTATATACCAGGAAAGCGGAAACCACCACCATCAGGCAGGTAAAGAGGGTCATACTGCCTTGCAGGAAAAACCAGATCGAAAACAAAATCGCCGCCACCGCCGTGACACGCAGGACAATCTGCTCCAGCACATTGTAGGGAATACGCTTGCGCTCGAGCTTGAAATTCTGCTGTTCCGTCTCCTCAATCGTGCGGTTCAGTGTCTGATTGGCGGCTTTGTCTCCGTGGAAAGCGCGCACTACGCTCATGCCCTGTATGTATTCCAACACAGCGTCCACCAGCCTTGTCTGGGCCGCCAGTCGTCCCGGAGACAATTCTCTGGACTTTTTCAGCAGCAGCGAATTGCCCCAGAGGAACAGGATCATGCCAAGCAGGAAAATCAGCCCAATGCGCCAGTCAAAGCACAGGATCGCCAGAGAGAAGATCGCGGTCCGTATCATGCCCACCACCGTCCGGGCAATTACCGCAAAGGACATACTCTCCAAGTCCTCCATGGTGGAGGTAGCCGCCGCGGTGAGGCTGCCCAGGCTCTGGGTGTTGAAGTAGCCCATGGGCATATATTTCATGCGCTCTCCGATATGGATGCGTTTCTCTGCACACATCCGATAATTGGCGTGGCCCTCGCTGTTGTGAGCCAGATACCAGCACAGGGCGGCTCCGGTCACGCTGACCGCCATAATCCCAAAGGCCATCCACGGGGTGGCACCGGTCATGTTCTGCTCTACCAGGGCGCGGAGCACAACCAGCAGCGCCGCAAACTGCAACGCCTCGAAAATGCTCCGTAGCAGTTCAAAGGCCATTCCCTTATACCAGGTGCCTTTCTGTTCCCCGGCAAAGTGGAAAAACCGCTTATATGCGTCAAACATGCTCGCCACCTCCTGTTCTCATATCCGTATCTTTCGCCTGCGTGTGGGCCGCCCACATCTGAGCGTAGAGGGGGCACCGTTTCAGCAGTTCGTCATGCGTTCCCGCGTCCAGGATTTTCCCTTTGTCTACCACAGCGATTTGATTTGCATCGGTGATGGTGCTCAGACGGTGGGCGATGACGATGAGTGTCTTTCCACGGGTCAGCCTGCCGATGGCGTCCTGTAGCACCGCCTCGTTCTCGGGGTCCGTGTAAGAAGTCGCCTCGTCCAAAATCACAATCGGGGCATTTTTCATCATGGCCCGCGCAATGGCGACCCGCTGGCGCTCTCCGCCGGAGAGGTGTCCGCCTGCGCCGCCTACCACAGTGTCATACCCGTGGTCCAGACCCATGATGAACTCATGACAGCCAGCCGCCTTTGCTACGGCCTCTACTTCTTCATTAGTGGCCTCCGGCCGTCCCATGCGGATGTTTTCCCGGACAGAGACATTGAACAGAAAATTATCCTGGGAGACATAGCCAATGAGGTCCATTACCTGTTCCGGCGGCAGGTTTTTCACATCCTCTCCGCCGATGGTGATGCTCCCGCCTCCGGCATCCCAATAGGAGGCAATGAGTTTGGCGATGGTGGACTTGCCGGAGCCGGACGGCCCCACCAGCGCGGTGGTCGTGCCTTGCCGGATGTTCAGTGTGACGCCGTTCAAAACCTGCTTATCTTTGTAAGCGAATGTCACATCCCGCAGGCCAATGTCCATCCCATGCAGTTCTTTTTTCTGCACGGGCCGCTCCAAATCCGGCTCGGACAGCACAGCGCAGATTTCCCCGGTGATGGTCGCAATTTTGGAGAAATCATCGGTCAAAAAGATCGCCGCTACCAATGGCCCCACGATACCGAGGGACAGGATTGCAATCGTGATAAAATCCGGGGCGGTCAGGCTGCCATTCCGATAAAAGACACACCCAATGGGCAGAACGCCGATCAGCACAGCGGGCCAAATAGTCATCATCAGGGCGGAGCAGCCCTGTGTGGATTTCATCCAGTCCAACATAAGGTCTGCGCTCTGCCGCACGGCCTGCGTAAACTTTCCATAAGAGGCCGCACTTTGATTGAACGCCTTGATGACCTCAATGCCGCCTATGTACTCCACCGTGGTGGCGCTCATGTGCTTGCTGGCTTGGACGACCGCGCCGTACTTTTTCGGGTACTCTTTCATCTGAGCCATGTAACAGAGCATCCCAATGGGGATGGTGATAAGCGATACCAACGCCATGCGCCAGTCCAGGAGAAAGAGGTAGACCACAATAGCGATAGGGACCAGCAGATTAGAGGTCATTTCCGGAATAATGTGGGCCAGCGGGACCTCCATCTGCTCCACACGCTCCACCATGGTCGTTTTCAGGCGGCCCGACGGCGTATCGGTCAGATAGCCCATGGAAACGCGGGTCAGCTTATCCGCCACGGCCTGCCGCAGCTCCGACAGCACATGGAAAGTGGCCTCATGGGAGCACCGTGTAGAAATGCCGTGAAGAATAGACTTGAGCAGATAGGCGATCAGGGCCGCCGCTCCCCAGGCCAGATAAATGGAAAAGTTTTTTTCACCAGAAATAAGCAGATTGACCATCCTTGCCACAGCAAAGTATGGCACTATTCCACTGGCCACACTGAGAACAGCAAGGATAACTGAAGTAATAAACCCTGCCCGGTGTGGCTTGATAAATACCATCAAATTAAATGGCTTCTTTTGTTGCTGCATTGTATTCCTCCTGAAAGTTAGCGAGACCTAACCGTCAAGCAAATAAAAAAGCCGACAACCCGCAGGATCGTCCTGCAAATTATCGGCTCTGCGTCTTGGCGTCTGGCTCTGACAATATGATATTTTGTCCCTCCACATCAACAATGTGTTCCTTTCCGCATTTGGGACAGAAAAGCGGGAAGTGCTTTAGAACGGTGTCTGGATTCACCTTGGTGCGGGTCTTATTGCCGCAGGTAGGGCAGTGAATCCAGCCGCTCCGATCAATCCATCCACTCAACAATCCTCACCTCCATCATCGGAAAAAATGGTCTGCCATCCCGCCGTATAAAAGCGGCGCATTTTCTGGATGTGCTTCATGGCCTGCTCCTTCGGCATATTATGAATGACTACCTCAAACATTCCTGTATAGAAGGCACTGGAAAGAAGATGGTTCAACTCCAGGGTAAGGCGGCCGCTGGAAATCGCATCATTTCCGGAGGCTTCGATATATCGAGCAGTACATCCGGTGTCCAATTCAACAACTCGGTGGATGAACTCCTGATAAGCGTTGTTCTCTCCACTGGTAAACAGCAATTTGAACTCCTCGAAATGATCGTACAGGTAATCCACGACTTTAGGGAATTCGTCGTTTGAGCGGCGCAGCATTTGCCTCGTCTGTTCTTCTCCGGATAAGCGATTGAACTGATACAAAACAGATTGCAGCAATTCACAAAAGCCGTCTATTGCTGGCTGTACCAGAGAACGGTATAGGCTCTCTTTGTCCGGGTAGCGGATGTAGATCGCCCCTTTGCTGGAGCCGGCCTTTTCCGCAATCGTCTGTAAGGAGGCCCGCTCATATCCATTTTTCAGGAATTCCTGCTTGGCTGCTTCCATCAGCTTTTCCGTTACTCCCGCTATACGCTTTGCCATGTGTCGCCTCCAACATTAAAACCGAAGGTTTCAATCCATCGGTTTTAATATAGCACAAACTGGTTTATTCGTCAATAGGAAGATATTTAATAACGCTTAAAAATGGCATTTTATCCTGATAATATGAAACAGTCCGACGTAACTATGTGATGCATCAGTCCTTCAGCATACTCTTTCAATTCCAGATTTTTGACACAGCAAAAAAGTGCGGCCCCCGATAATAGATGAGAACCGCACTTTTCTACTTCCATACTTCTCAAAGCGATAACCATACCTGTGTACAGTTTGAATCGCATCGACATTTAGTTTTTTCTTATCTTGTAGATCCTGCTGGTGACACTTTCCGGGCCAGCAGCAAGATCATCCGACATCGCATACTGATAAAGCTGCTCCCGGGTAAAGGTCCAACCGGGATGTGAAGCCAGATAATACAAGATGTTGAACGCTATTGTAGTCATCTCTACGACATGACCATTTACAAAGACTCTGCGTTGGTTTGGGTCTATATACAGATCATCATAGTGCAGCACAGCTATCCCGGTCAACAGACTCACCCCCATTACCTCTTGCCTGATACAGACCTTTTCAAGTGCTGAAAACTACTCTCGCTGATCACATGCTCAATCCGGCAAGCATCCCGTTCCGCCGTTTCGGGGTCTACGCCGGCTTCAATCAGCCGGTCAGTAAAGAAGCGGTACTTTTCGTAGGTGGCCTCGGCAACCTCACGCCCAAGGTCGGTCAGGTGGAGGAAGCGATCTCCATCCATGTGCAGGAAGCCGCCCTTTTTCAGTGTAGCCACCGCATGGCACACACTGGGTTTGGACACCTCCAAGTGTCGGGCCACATCCGCAGACCTCACCATGCCCTTTTTCTTTTGGAGGACAAGGATGGCCTCCAGATAGTCCTCCCCGGACGCATGAAGTCCCATGGTTCACCTCAGCTTCCTCTTGAATTTCAGGTTTGGGGCGTTGTGACCTCCCACATGACCGGCATATTTCCGGCGAGTCCACCGCAATGGGCAGAGCAGCCCTTGCAGTCGTGGCCGCAGGCGCAGATGCGGCGCAGATATCCGGTTCGCTCCAGAAATTCCATCTGCCGTTTGACATCCTGCGGCGTGGCATCCAGGGCGGCAGCCAGATCCTCCACTGAGTAAGCTCTACCTTCCGCGAGCAGCTCCAGCAATTTAGTCATAGCTACGCCTCGCTTACAGGAACAGTGCGGCCACATGATAGACCACAAAGGACATGAGCAGAGCCACACAGATGTAGTAAATGGCGATCCGCACCGTCCACTTGGCCGAATGGGTCTCATTGTAGGTAGAGGCCACCGCCACCACACAAGGGATATTGAAGGTGACGGCGAAGATGAAGGCCAGCGCCTCTGCGGGAGAAATGTTGGCAACCAGGATCTCTCCCAGATTGGCCGCCTGTCCCGCTGCGCCCACTGTGGAGGCAAAGATGGTACCGGTGCCGGCGTACAGAGAGCTGAGAACACCCAGCGCGGCCTCCTTGCTCACTGCAGAGGAAATGAAGGCCAGGAAGGTCTGCCAGCTCAGGCCGAAAATACGGGTCACAGGCTCGATGGCCGCGCCAATTTTGTAAATAACGCTGGCTGTCACATCTCCGTCGCTGGAGTAGGAGAGCAGCCAGAAAATGAGGGAGATCAGCAGGATCACCTTCAGCGCACGGATCAGCACATCCTTCGTCCGCCCAAAGACATAACGCAGCAGGTTGCCCCACTTGGGACGGTGATAGGGCGGCAGTTCCATGATGATGCCGGTGCGATCCTCCTCTTTCACCAGCTGGCGGCCGAACACCTTGGAGGTGAGCCACATGTGGAGCAACGCCACGAGGAAGATGCCTACGATCACAAGGGGCGCCCATACGCCGAAGAACACGCTGGAGATCATGGGGACGATGGCCCAGGTGGCGGCGCAGGGAACCGCCCAGGCCAAAGCGATGGTCAGGATGCGCTGGCCCCAGTTGTCGATGACCCTGGTGCCGGCAGCGCCACCGATGGTGCAACCGAAGCTGACCAGAAAGGGCATGATGGCCTTGCCCTGTAAGCCCAGCTTTGCCATTGTGTTGTCAAACACATAGGAGATGCGGGCCATATAGCCGATCTCTTCGATAAAGCCGAACACCAGCGTGATGCCAAAGACAAAGCCGATCATGGAGATGGCAAAATACAGCGCATTGACGCCCACATCACAGATGAGACCGATGACGAACTGCGGTGCGCCGATGGCGGTGAGTCCCGCCGTGAGCCCCGGCGTCAGCAGGGATGGAAGCATACTGCCTACGATCATAAAGGGAGCTGCCGGAATAAAGGAGGCGATCAGCCCCAGCAGGATGATGGCAACTGCCAGAGGCTTGCCCCAACGCTTGCTGGTGGCCAGCCGGTCAAATTTACTCAGTCCCTCGAACCGCTTCTTTCCGGACACGGCGCGGTCCAGCAGACTGTCGATCCAGTCAAATTTGCACTGGCCGGTATGTAATGCTCCATCTTTTACGGCGCAGGCAAGCTGCCGAAATTTTGCCCGGTCCTCCTTCGCCAGCAGTTCCTCCACACGGGCGGTCACAGGAGCATCGCCCTCCATCACCTTGGCGGCCAGCCACAGCGGAGCATAATCCCCCATACCCTGGGTGGGCATCATGGCCTCCAGTTGGGTAAAGCCCTCCAGCTTCCGATACCGCTCCGCCAGAGCATCCGTGCGCAGCGTTTTGCGCTCAGACAGGGCGCGGTCCAGCGCGGTGTAGAAGCCGTCATAGTGCTTGACATCCGTGGCGGAGAACGGCACCACCGGGATGCCCAGCTTTTTCTCCAGTACCTGGGCGTCCACGATCTTGCCCTGTTCTTGGGCCACATCCATCAGGTTGAGAAGCAACACGGCGGTGGTCTCAATGCCGGCAAAGTCCGCCAGCATGAAAAGGCTCCGTTCCAGCTGGGAGGCGTCGGCCAGAATCACCACCACATCGGCCTTGCCTCCGGCGATGTAGTCCCGGGTGATGATCTCCTCGTCAGAGTTGGCGGAGAGGCTATAGGTGCCCGGCAGGTCTGCTACCGTGTATTTCACGCCGCCACGGGTGAAATACCCCTCCTTCTGTTCCACCGTCTTGCCGGGCCAGTTGCCCACATGCTGCCGCAGACCGGTCAGGCCGTTGAACAGAGTGGATTTGCCCGAGTTAGGCTGCCCCAGCAGGGCAATGACCGTCTCTTTGGTCTGTACCGTACTCATGTTTTATCCCCTCCCATCTGGATGTTATCGCATTCGCCCCGATCCAGGGCGATCATGGAGTCCCGGCTGAAAATCAGAATGGGACGCTTTCTCTCATTTTGCAGCACAGTCACCGGGCACCCGATGGTGAGTCCGATGGATGTGACCCGGCTCAGAAACCGGGTATCACCGCAGATTGCGCTGATCACGCCGGTCTCTCCGTTTTTTGCTTCGGATAATTTCTTCATAGTTTCCTCCCTCATGGCTTTTTATCAATCCGGTACAACCGACGGTATTCCAAAGGAGTCACGCCGGTCTCCCGCCGGAAGGCGGCACCGAATTTTCCTTGGTTCTCATATCCCACTGCATCGGCGATATCGGAGATCCGCAGAGCCGTGCTGCTCAGCAGCTCCTTTGCCCGCGCCATCCGCATGGTTCGGAGATAGACGGAGATGGGTACGCCGTAAACCTGAGAAAAATACTTTTTCAGGGATGCGGGGCTGACCCCTGCCAGTTCCGCCAGCTGCGGCAGGCCGATCTGACAGCGCAGATCCTCCGACATTGCCTCCGATGCCTTCAGAGCTGCAGCTCTTTGCCCGCGGGTCAGGAAAATCGGAGCCAGTTGGCCGGACGTCTCTTTCCCGGTATCAAGAAGCCGCAGCAGTTCCAATGTCAGAAAACGATAAGTGGCAAGATCCAAGTCTGCCTGATCGATGTGGACCATGAGCTGTCTGGCTCTCTGTTCCCAGGACGCAGACACTTTGGAGAGAAAACTGCCGCTCCGATTCGCCAGTCTGGCCGGCGCTGTGCTGAGGTCGATTCCATAATCCAAAAGAGCGACATTCCCTCCGCACATCTCTAAATCCACCGCCATCTCCAAGCCCTGGTAGCATCCGCCGGGGCAGAGCATGACGCCCACCGGTGGATTGACATCGACGCTCAGCGTTCCCTGATCGATATAAATGTACCCCGCTGGCAACGGCACTTCACACCGGCCGCCGGTACAGAAATTGAGCTTCAAATAGTGGTAGTCCCCGGTGGGCCGAATGGGCAGCTGAGGCACATGGAAATCGATAGTCCACACCTGTACCCCTGTCCACAGCTCCAGCAGGCACATCACTCCTTCCCCGTGTTCGGTTGAAAAGGTCATGCGGCGCACCAGTGGGGAGAGTGCCGTCTCCTGGATGCAGTAGTGCATGACAAAATCCGGATCGGCATTGTAATGCATTGCGTCCCCCTCTTTTTGGTTAGCTAAAGCTAACCATCAAATATACCATACCATATCCAACAGAATATTTCTGCTCCATCGAGCTACTTTTTCTCCGCTGGGCTTATGACTTTGAGAGGATCTTTCCAGTTGATATGTAAAAGTGTATATCCGGCTCCACGGATTGCCTGCCGCAGTACGGCCTCCGGCAATGGCTGCACCATTCTCACGAGAGCGGTCTTTCCCCCCAGATCCACCTTTGCCCATACGCCATTCAGTTCATTTAGGGCGTTTTCTACACGAACGGCACAGTGGCCGCAGGTCATACCATCTATGGTCAACACTGCGGTATAGGGGTAGTGCGTTTCATCCCGATCCGCAACGCGGCGTTTGACTGGACTCACTGCACCGGAACAGCAGCACCCGCCCCGCCGCAGGGTTTTACCATACCGCCAGATGCCAAAGCAGCACACAGACAGGGCCAACCCGATAAAAACAATTTCCATTGGGTACCTCCTCAAGCGGATAAGTCAATCATCCCAACTGCCACCGGGCGCTCTGGTTCTGAAGCTCCACCATGTGCCGGAACAGGCCGCTCTCCGCCATCAGCTCCTGCGGGGAGCCTTGCTGCGCCACTTTTCCGTCCTTCAGCACCACGATATGATCCGCCCCGGCCACGGTGCGCATCCGATGGGCGATGACCAGTACCGTTTTGCCTGCCAGAAGCCGAGAAAGCGCCCCCTGCACCTTGGTTTCGTTTTCCACATCCAGAGAGGCGGTGGCCTCATCCAGCAACACGATGGGCGCGTTCTTGAGCAGCGCTCGGGCGATGGAGATGCGCTGCCGCTCGCCGCCGGAGAGCTTGGCGCCGTTTTCTCCGATGGGCGTCTGATATCCCTGTGGCAGTTTACTGACAAACTCCTCGCAGTTGGCGGCCCTGGCCGCAGCCATCACCTCCGCGTCGGAGGCACCTCGCCTGCCCAGGCGGATATTCTCCATCACCGTGTCGTCAAACAGCACCACATCCTGAAAAACCATGGAGTAATCGGTCAACAGCACCTCCGGGTCCACCGTGGCGATATCCACCCCGCCCACTTTAATAGTACCCCCGGTGATATCCCACAGGCGGGCAGCCAGCCGGGCGCAGGTGCTTTTGCCGGAGCCGGAGGGCCCCACCAGCGCAGTGATCTCGCCTTCTTTGGCGGTAAAGCTGACATCGTGCAGGACAGCCTCTTTATCATAGGCGAACTCCACATGGTCAAAGACAATGTCGTGTCCCTTGGGCCGGAAGGTTTCCGCCCCTTCGGCGATGGGCGTGTCGAACAGAGCGTTCATCCGGTCTGCCGACACCTGGGAGACAAACAGCTCGGCGATCAGTGCCAAGCTCTGATCGAAGGGCGCATAGATCCGGGTGATGACCATCAGGAACAGAAACAGCAGCATGAAGTCGATCTGTCCGGACAAAATCAGCCCCGCGCCCACAAGGATCGTGGTGGCCACACCCAGCCGCATGATGACGCTGGCCCCGTTGACAAACAGGCCGGTGACCAGCTCGCCGCGGATCATGATCCGTTCATGCTCGTCGATCTTCCGGTACAGCCCGGCAAGGTAACGCTCCTCCTGATTGGTGGCACGGATCTCCCGCACATTTTCCAGCGCCTCCTGCATCCCGTCCGAGACCCGCACAGCGGCGCGCTTGGTCCTCTCCGCCTGGCGCTCAGTGAGCTTCCGGCTCCCAAACAGCAGGCTGAAGGCCACCGGCACCCCCCAGAGGCAGGCAAGGGCCAGCCGCCAGTCATACCAGAGCAGGCACACCGCGATCACGGCGGTGGATATATAGGAGCCGTACAAGTAGCCCAGCACGTGGCTCCAGACATGCTCCATGCGGTTGACATCGCCCATCAGGGTCTCCGTCAGGTCGGCCAGATCCCGCTTTCCGAAAAATCCGAGAGGCAGCTTGCGAAGCCGCTCCGCCAGACGCAGGCGGGTGGCCTTGACCTCACCGTACACCAGGCCGTAGGTGGCCTTGTACTGCTGGAGATGGGTGAGAAAGGAGAGAAGTGCAAATATCACGAGGCCAGCCAGAACCGGCAAAGCAACAGGCAGGACACCGCCGGCCAAAGTTTCCATCAGGCCGGACATCACAAGGTACAAAATGCTGACCCCACCCATGACTACCAGATTGACGATTACCGTCCAGAAGGTTCCCTTTTTGGTGTTCTGTACACCCTGATCCGTCAGGGCATATTTCCGTTGAAATTTTGCTCCGAACATTTATTTCCCCTCCTTGCCGCTTTCCATTTTCCACTGGATTGCCCGATTGTAGTCGGCCCACATCCGAGTATATAATCCGCCTGCCGCGATCAGCTCCTCATGGGTGCCTTGCTCCGTCACCCTGCCATCCTCCAGCACAAGGATCTTGTCCGCGCCCACCACCGTGGAGAGCCGATGGGCGATCATGATGACGGTGCGGTCCTTTGTCAGCCGTGCGAAGGCTTTCTGAATCAGCGCCTCATTTTCCGGGTCGGCAAAGGCCGTGGCTTCATCCAGCACCACGATAGGTGCGTCCTTTAAAATGGCCCGGGCCAGGGCGATGCGCTGGGCCTCGCCGCCGGAAAGATAGGTCCCCTCGGTGCCGATCACGGTGTCCAGCCCCTGAGGCAGCTTTTCCAGAATGTCGCCGCACTGGGCGGCTTCCAGGGCAGCCAGCACCTGCTCACGGCTGGCGTCGGGGCGGGCAGCCCGGACATTTTCAAGAATGCTGGCCTTGAACAGCCGATTGTTCTGGAAGACAAAAGCCACCTGATCCATCAACACATGGGGATCGATCTGGCGTACATCCACGCCACCCACTTCGACAGTGCCGGTGTCCGCATCCCAGAACCGGGGGATCAGGCTGGCGGCAGTAGTCTTGCCGCCGCCCGAAGGCCCCACCAGAGCTACCGTCTCTCCGGGTTCGGCGGTGAAAGAGACATGGGACAGGGCGGGGGACTGCGCGCCGTCGTAGGTAAAACTCACATCCCGGAAGACCACCCGATTGTCCTTGGGCGTCTGGGGATGCTCCGGTACCGCCAGTGTCGGTGCGTCCATGACCGGCTGGATGCGGCCCAGAGCGGTGCCGGCCAGCATCATGCCGGAGGCCGCGAACATGATTTTGGCCAGCGCGGTGGAAATGATAGCGGAGAACACGGCGTAAAAAGCAAAGTTCGTCACAAATCCCGCAAAATTACCGGAAGCCAGCGCACTGGGAGCCAGGAACAGCACCACCGGCACCAGAAACAAAAAGGCGCCCTCGGTGAAGGTCAGGTTGATGGACTGGGGCACACGGCAAACATCGCCCTGATAGTGTTCTGCCTTGGCGCTGTAGTCCTCGATGGCCTGCTGAAAGGCCTTGAAGGAGTACACGGTCTGCTGAAAGATCTTGACCACCGGAATGCCGCGCACATACTCCGTGCCGGATTTGGTCATGCGGTCCTGAGCCGCCTGGTATTCTGCCATCAGTGCGGCATTCTTGCCGCCCATCATGCTGCACATGGCGAGGATGGAAATCACCGCCGCCAGCAGGCAGGCCGCGCCCATGCGCCAGTCAAACACAAACATCAGCACCAGCATGGCGATAAACAATGTGACTGTGCCCACGATGTCCGCCAGATTATGGGCCAGCAGCGTCTCCGTATCGGCGGCGGCCGCATCCAGCCGGCTGCGGATCAAACCGGAGGCGTTGGCGTCAAAGTAGCCCAGAGGCGCCTGCATCACATGGGCCATGCCCTGCTTGCGGATGTTGGCCGCTGTGCGGAATGCGGCCAAATGGGTACACATCAGGCCCAGAAAGTAGATGAGGATACCGCCCACCGCAAAAGCGAAGGCGATCCAACCGTAGTCCGTCACGCTCCGGGCCTGCGTCCAGTCCGGCGCCACGGCAATCAGATCCCGTGCTGCCAGCCAGATACAGAGGTACGGGATCATGCTGCACACCATGGACACCGCCGACAGTCCCAGCCCCAGAAAGGTGAGCTGCCGGTGGCTGCCTGCGTATCCCAGCAGGACAGACAGCGCGTTTTGCTTCTTTTGCTTCACAAATACTCCTCCTTTTAAGGTTAGCTATCGCTAACCGATTGTGTAAAAAGAAAGGGGCGAAGCCCCGATCTTACTAAAAAAATTGGCGGTACGTTACTGGCCGATCAGCTTCAGCCATCCGGCGGTGTAGAAATCCCGCAGCTGATCCACATAGCGCATGGCCTGCTCCTTGGGCATGTCGTGGACGACGATCTCAAAGATGCCGTTGAACATCCCGCTGGCGATGATGTGACACAGCTGTGCATCCAGCTGGGGGCATTCATGCCCCAGACGGTGCAGCACCTCCAGGTATTGGAGGGTGTATTCCACTTCGACCTCCACCATATTGTGAACAAAATGCTCGTAGCTGGTGCCCTCGGCCTTGCACAGCAGCAGCTTCACCGGCTCCCGGTGGTCGCAGATGTAGTCCACCATCCAATGGACGCACTGGCTGGACTCCAGCCCCATATGTTCCGGCTGCTCCTTCTCGGGCATCTCGGCAAAGGTAGTCTGAGCCTCCATGAACCGGCCCATCAGCGCGGCGGCGTGGGGCTCCACGATGGAGGCAAAGAGCGCCTCTTTGCTGGAAAAATAGCCGTAAAATGCGCCGGTGGTGACGCCGGCCTGTTTCACAATCTGCCGCAGGGAGGCACCCTGAAAGCCTTTCTCTGAAAACTCCTCCATGGCGGCCTGCTGGATTTTTTCCAGGGTCGCAGTAGACTTCTCTTCCATATGCGCACCTCATGTAACAGTGTTATATATAACACTGTTATAATAGAGCAAACCATATTGTTTGTCAAGAGCCAGTGAATAAAGTATTACAAAAAAGGGTTGCTGTATAAAACCACAGCAACCCCTATATATCACTCTGCAATTACTTCCAAGCTATAGCCGACTTCCCGCACAGAGCGAATGTAGAACGGGGCATCTGGATTAGCCCGATATAGCTTCTCGCGCAGGTTGCAGATATGAAAACCTATTGTATTGTTCTCATTTCCTGTGGTGAAATCGCCCCAGACCTGTTCGTAAATCTGTGCATAACATGGCGGAAAAGCTGATGACCGACGGCAGCATGGCGCTTCGGGAAAAGCAATACCGGGTCATTACCATCGAGGCAACCGAAAAGCCCCAAAACGCCAAATTGCGGGTTGCGGCATACGCCCGTGTCAGCTCCGCCTCTGATGACCAGCTCAACTCCTTCGCCGCCCAGAACCGTCACTACAGCGACCTGATCTCCAGCAAGGAAAACTGGAGAATGGTAGACATATACGCAGATGAGGGTATCACTGGGACATCGGCTGAAAAGCGTGAGGACTTCCAGCGGCTCTTGGCAGATTGCCGCAGAGGGCTGATCGACAGGGTGCTGGTAAAATCCATCTCCCGCTTTGCCCGCAATACCAAGGAATGCCTGGAAACCATTAGAGAGCTGAAATCACTCGGTGTCGGAGTCTACTTCGAGAAAGAAAACATTGACACTGCGACGATGTCCGGCGAAATGATGACTGCGCTCTTCGCCTCCTTCGCCCAGGCCGAGAGCGAATCCATCTCCGGCAATATGCGGTGGAGCTATCAGCGGAGAATGCAAAGCGGGGAGTTTATTACATGTAAAGCACCGTTTGGCTACCGCCTCCGAAATGGGACACTTGAAATTGAGGAGTCTGAAGCAGAAATCATCCGCATGATCTTTGACCGATACCTATCTGGACAGAGTACAGCAGACATAGCGGCGGAAATCACAAAACTGGGGATACCAACCCGAGATGGAACTCCATATTGGCAATATACAACCATTTGCTATATCCTCCAAAACGAGAGATATGCCGGTAATTCCCTCCTCCAAAAATACTATGCAACTGATACCTTACCTATCAAGAAAAAAAGGAATCAGGGAAACAAAGATCAATACTATATAGCTGAAAGCCATCCTTCCATCATAGATCAAAACACATTTGATAAGGCTCAGATACTATTTCGCGCCAAGGGAGATAAAATTCCCAACCGGTCTCGCGACGAGCACATTTTTACTCGCAAAATTGTGTGCGGAAATTGTGGCACCTACTTTGGCAGGAAAGTATGCAGGGCTATTCCGTATTGGATATGCCGCAAACACAACCAAAGTAATCACGAATGCAGTATGGTGCAAATTCAGGAAGCTAAAATCGTGGGGGCTTTTCTCCAGCTATACTATAACCTCAAGCACCATGGCGAACCCATCCTCATGGGAATGACCACCTCGCTTCAGGCCATCCGCAACCGCCGGATGCTCTGGAGCCTGGATGTCATTGAACTCAACAAGCAAATATCAGATCTTACCAGTCAGAATCAAATGTTGGCCACACTGAAACAACAGGGCCTCATTGATCCTGACATTTTTATATCCCAGAACAATGAGTTGACCGAACAGCTCCGCGCTGTAAAGCTGAAAAAGGAGCGTCTTCTGGCCGTCGATGGCGACAACACCATCGTCCAAACAAGAGAGTTGATGGAAATCTTGAATGATGGCCCGGACTTCCTTGACAGCTTTGACGCAGAGTTGTTCGGTGAGCTCGTTGAAACAATTATCGTGGAAAGCAATGAGCGACTCCGCTTCCGCCTGAAAAACGGGCTGGAGCTGGCCGAAACTATAGAAAGGACGGTGCGCTGATGGGCAATCGGAAGCAGCCGTTTGGCTACAGGGTGGTTATGGGAGAAATTGCTCTCCATCCACAGGAATCAAAGCTGGTAGAGTACATCTTCCAACAATACCTTGCGGGTGCCACCTACAACACCTTGGTAGAGGAGCTTCGAGAACAGTCAATTCCCTATGACGAGGGAAAGCTATGGAACAAAAACATGGTTGCTCGAATTCTGGAAGATAGCCGCTATACAGGAGAGCGCGACTATCCGCCGGTCATTGATCGAGAAGCCCTGGAGAAAGCACTGGAAAAGCGAAGCGCAAAACAGACGGCATCTCCCAAAACGGACACGCAGAAGCTCCTCCGCCGCTTCAGCGGGCGGCCATCGACAGCGCGCATGGAGCGGCAGGTGCTGGATCTGCTCAACAGCCTGATCATATCACCGGAACAACTCCGGCTTCCGGCAACCGCGCCGCCTGATCAATCCACTGAGCTGAATCTGCATCGTGAGCTGGACAGGGTGATGGAATGTCAGCCAATCGACGAGGATGCCGCAAAGGCGTTGATCCTGTCCATCGCTGCGGCTCAGTACAGCACCGTCGACTCCCGCGAATACGAAACGGTTCGTCTGCACAGAGTGTTTTCCGGGCGTCAGCCCATGACTGCGTTGGATGCAGAACTGCTTCAAAGATCAGTGTCCGCCATCCATTGTCATAACGATGGAACCCTGAATATCCAGCTAAAAAACGGTCAAGTGATCGGGAAGGAGTGAACAGTATGAGAGAAAGCCCACCCAAAGTCATCACCATAACCCCGACATGGCGAATCAGCTTCTGGACGAGGCCGGTTGGGTCATGAATGAGAACACCGGAATCCGTGAGAAAGATGGCGAGCCGCTGAATCTGCTGCTGACTTTGGAATCTGATTATAGTGCAACCAGTATGCCTACCGCCGAGGTCATCAAGAGCCAGCTCGCGGAGGTAGGGATTGATGTGACCATCTACGGCACCGAGCAGATGCAGTGGTACGCTGATTATCTGGAAGGTAAGTTCGATCTGACCCTGTGGCACAGTCAGTTTGCTTTTGCTTCCCCCCACTGCTGGTTTACCCCCATGGACAGCATGGTTCCTCAGACGCCCTCCCTGCCCGGCATTGAGGGCTCCGACGAATTCCTCGCCACCATCAAGGACTTGACAAACATGGTGGATGAGCAGGAGGTGCGGGATACTTATACTTACCTGTTCAACTTCGATATTGGGACGGTGCTGGACATTCCTCTGACCTATCAGAAAGATATGATCGTCTATAACACGGACAAGATCTCCGGCTATACCTTTACCGGAACGCCCTACTTCTTCGACATTCTTTCTCTGAAACCTGCTGAATAAGGGGAGCGTAAAATGAAGCTCCATGCGTCAGGCGAAGATTATCTGGAGGCCATATTGGTACTTCAAAAAGAAAAAGGAATGGTGCGGTCCGTAGATGTGGCCCGGCACATGGAGGTGTCAAAGCCCAGCGTGTGCCATGCGGTGGCGACCCTGCGGGACGGGGGCTTTCTGACGATGGACAGCGACTATTTCCTGCACCTGACTGATGTGGGCCGGGAAGTCGCCGAGCAAATCTACGAAAAGCACCGCTTCTTTACCGACCGGCTGATTGAAGCCGGCGTAGACCCCGAAACGGCGGAACGGGATGCCTGCCGGATCGAGCATGTAATCAGCGAGGAAACCTTTGAGCGGCTGAAAGTTGCTCATAAACAGAGTGAGAAAGCGGTGATATCATCGGACGAGTCATGATTCTGGAGCTGCACGAAAGAGATGCGAAAGTTTTGGAGCAGATCCTGTCTATCCTCAAAAACCACCCTGAGATAGAAAAATTCGAGATTGATGAGGAACCGATGGTGTCGCTCCCTGGTCTTGAGCTCTTTCCAAGCAGACGAAAGGTCTTTCGGGACCGCCAGGAGATTCAGCTTACCGCAAAAGAATATCGGATTCTCCTGCTGCTGGCCACCAACAAAGGCCGTGTGCTGACCTACGCACAGATTTACGAACAGGTCTGGGGCGATTTCACTACAGGAAACGAAAACAATACGATAGGTTTTCATATCTGCAACCTGCGCGAGAAGCTGTATCGGGCTAATCCAGATGCCCCGTTCTACATTCGCTCCGTGCGGGAAGTCGGATACTGCCTGGATGTCGATGAACCGTAATTCTACCGCCAGTTTCTTTCACATGGATATCTTTTCTCTGATCTAAAGCTCCGTTAGAGTGAGTCCTTCTGGGTGGTTCACAATGAACCACCCCTGGGTTCAGCAAATATGCGCATCTCTCCCCTGGCGTGGGATCAGTATTATGGCGCTTGCAATTTTGCATATTTTTACTTATAATGAAGGCAAATCATCGGAGGACAGTACACCGTAGTGTAGGGGATCGTAAGCAAAATGCTTGCAGGCCGCCTGTCAGATAAGATGTCGAGTGAGCTCGGTTATTACATTTGTGTAATAGCCGAGCTTTTTTATTTTAGATTTTAAGGAGGCTACACAGAATGAATACGAAAAGAGTCCGACTCATCCCATTTTCAGAAGAAGATCGAGAACAATTCATTTTAGATAATCAATGGGCATTCAAATATGGGGCGCTGTTGGAATTTGGGAAAAGGGATGACCACTTAAACTGCGATGGTGAGATTATTTCCCGCAAAACGATTGAGCAGTGTATTGATGCAGCAGACAACGAGACTTATCGCATTGTAGTCGACGGAAAAAAGGTCGGCGGAGTGATTCTAAAAATCGACCACATGACGGGACACAACCATCTGGAGATCCTATTTACTTCTCCAATGATGCACAGCCAAGGTATTGGTTATGAAGCGTGGCAGGCCGTGGAGGCACTTCATCCAGAAACAGTTGTATGGGAAACCTATACACCATACTTTGAAAAAAGAAATATTCATTTCTATGTCAATAAATGCGGCTTTCACATCGTGGAGTTTTTTACGGCACATCATGCAGATTCGCAGATGCCAATGGATGGTAATGACTCTGAGGGGCCAGACGAAGCATTCCGTTTCGTTAAGGTAATGAAGTGACCATCCATTTGAAAAACCTACTCCTTACAGGATAATATACAAATTTGATGTGCTGCTCCCGTTTGCCCTGTGCCGGGAAGCCTTTTTCAGATAGCCGTGCTGCTCCAGATCGTGCAGCGCCCGCTTGACCGTGGAGCGGGACAGCTTCATGTCCGAGGCAATGGTCTTAATGCCCGGCCAGCACTTTCCCTCGGCATCGGAGCGATCCCGCAGGTACATATAGACCGCCTTCGCCCTGGAGGGAAGCTCAGTGTCGGCGTAAATCGTTCCGAAGTAACTCATCGTTCCTCCTCTCCGAATGTCTTCATTTGCTTTCCTCT
>ERZ827186.811-NODE-811-length-30930-cov-7.463028_pt1 | contig 30930 bp, 29 predicted proteins | sample MGYA00519918_ERZ827186 | MGnify/ENA primary metagenome ERZ827186 (study PRJEB31778, sample SAMEA3449275) | human gut metagenome | biome: human gut; feature: human-associated habitat; material: faeces | place: United Kingdom | collected 2010/2012 ...
AGGTTGGGTACTAAGAGCTAGTTTCTGAAAAGTTTAGGTTACAAAAAAGGTGTTTTATGCAATGCATTGAGAAAGATACTCAGATCAAGAGTTTTTTAAAAACAGGAAAATCCAAAAAAAAGATCAAGGTAGCCGGAGTACCAGGACTTTATCTGGTTAAGAACACGGAAACCGAAGGGATTTGGGAATTTACACGAATGAGAGATAAGCAACGTTTTCATTTTATGCGTCGCTATCCAAAATGCTCATTGTCTCAAGCCAGAAGTATTTTCAATGACTACAACCTCAAAATTGATCGAGGTGATCCATACGAAACGATTAGCCCTCGCCATCTTCAAGCGGAAAAGAAAAAAAAGATTGTTGAAGGCGTAAAGATTGATTCCTTGATAGTGCATTACTTTGAAGAAAGGGAGGAAAGGTTAAAAAAGTCAAAAACTAATAAAAATCCTGACAGAGAACTCATGGCTTTACAGGCTCGATATAAAAAATATCTTCGTGATGAAATTGGTGAACTCTTCCCCTCGCAACTGACAACTGAAGTGGCTATTAGGGTGCTCTCTCAGATCAGAAATAGTGATTCAACTCGCTCAAAAGTTCAGGCATTACTTTCTGATATTAAGCGTTGGGCAATCAGAACAAATCGACTCAGTATCGAAGCTGCGCCGATCAATTGGGAAATGGTGCACGAAGTTTTACCCAGAAGTATTTATGCTCCTCAAAAACATCCCGCTTGTAAAGTAGAGGATATACCGGAATTGGTAAAACTCATTTATGAATTCAATCCTCATGAAGCCTTTAAAGCAGGAGCTTATGCCTTACTTTTTGTCATTCTTACAGGTGTTCGGGTAGGTTGTCTGCTTGAACCAGACTCACAAGTTTGTGGAGACGGTGAAGATTGGTTTGCTCACTGGAAAGAAGTCGACCTAAAACAAGCGATTTGGCATATTCCTGCTCAGTATTTGAAAGAAAGCCAAAATGGAGCTATGGATATCCCATTGTCTAAACAAGCCATCTTTATTCTTGAAAAACAAAAAGAACTTATTTATTCGTTGATGGGTAATCAAGCCATAAAAGGTGATAGTTTTCTATTTCCATCGACGCAGTTCGGAAGAGTAAATCGAATAAACAGACCAATGAAGGCCAGTAGCTTAAAGGGGATACTCAGGCGTGTTGATGAAAAACAAAAGGCTCTGGGACTAGAAGGCTTTAGAGATCGTTTCACAGGGAAAATGATTACGACACATGGATTTCGTTCAACACTGACAGATTGGGCAGAAAAAGAAGGTTTTAATTCGGATTTGGTGGAAATTCAACTTCATCACCGGATCAAAGGAGTCAGAGGGCATTATTTGAGAGATCCTCAAATAGAAAGAAGGCGTGAAATGTTGGAGCGTTGGGGTGACTACTGTTTTTCTTTATTGTCATTGAATAAAGATATCTCATAAAAATCCAATAAAAATAAGGGTATTAGAGATGACAACTATTGTCATTTACTGTCATTGGTTGTCACATGTATTTTGGATTTTTTTATAAAAATACAAAAGCTAAGGGAGAGGATCATGGGTGATTAGGATCATCGAGAAAATAAGCAGGATGTGTAATGTACCATTACATTCCTGGATTTATTCGCATTGTATGCTCAACATCATTTTTGACGATTTGTAACTTACTGATTTTTAAGGAATCTAAATTCTTGTGAAATTGCAAAAATCAATTTTTTTACTTGAAAAAGTGCAGTATATCTACACAATTTTTGAAAAGGATCAAAAATACAAAACAATTAAAAATCTTAAATTGAAGTAGAGAGTATTAACTTTTATTTGAGTGTTCTAAATGGAAGAGGTAATGAAGATGTCGGAGAAAGTAGCAAATTTCCGCCTAGAGGTAGTTGGAGAGATCAAGCCTTTCAAACCCAAGCACTTGAGCCAAACTAAATTTTTCTCGGTTGCAGTAATTCAACCTCAATATGAAAAGCGAGGAGAGTTTTTCGTGAAAGCACCGGATAAAAAATATGAGTTAGTTTTTACCGATATGTTTTTGTCTTCAGCTTTTTTGATTCAAAAAGGTGTTTGGTTAGAAGTGACAGGAGTGATAAATGAAGGGTCTGATGGCGTCGTGAGGATAAGTGCTGAAAAAATTTCTCTGCCACTTGACCAAGAACGGCTGAATAGTCTATTCATCAGGAATGAGGTGAAAAATGGATACTAGGTTAAAGAAGTTTTGGGACTTAGGTATTGAAGAATCGCTACGCTTGGAAAAAGAGTTTCCCATTGATGATGACAATCCTCGGGATCACTTATGTGCCGTGACTATTTTTAATTATCCAAGGATTTGTGCCATACATAACCTGAGCTATTTTAAAGATGGTAGCGTCAGACTATATGTGCGCCTATTTACTGTTAGGTTGAAACGTGGGGCTAAACGGATAAATTCTTACAAATTTTTTTCAACGCTTGAAAAGGCAGAAGAATTCGTTGATAGCCTTTCGTTATCGGATCCATCCTTGGCTGTTATTTCATATGAGTATGAGGAACTAGAGGAAGAACTTGTACCGCAAGAGTTGATAGATTCTATTCCAGAAAATATTGAGATTGTTAGAACAACAGTTTTGTATCGACATCGAGAGAGTACCTATCTTCAGCGTCGAGAAGCTTTATGAGGTTTTTCTTATGAAGTACAAAGAATTTTATGAAAGGCTTAGAACAGTTGCGCAAGCGAATTTGAAAGAAATACAAGATGAGATGCTTGACGATAGTGTTTGTCGTGAGTACACAGCAGTTGTTACTTTGTTCTCAAATCCAAACGTTTGTATCTCTTACAATTTGTTCACTGATCGAACCTCCTATTTCATGGTTAAAGTAGCTGTTTTCACAGTTTCTATTCATAACAATGGAACGCATGTGGCTTTAGGACGGTTTGCCACTTTTGGGAGTGCTGAACATTTTGTGAATGAATTGGCTTTGCCAGATCCTTCGCTTATAACGATTACAAAGTCCTTTATTGAGATCGATAAATACACTCAAATACCGAAGGAAGTTTACGATCAACTTACGGATATCCCTAACGTTTTGAGTACTCAAATAATTTCGCATAACCGAGATAATTATTTGGATCATTATTTCATTTAATTTGTTCACAAAGATTTGACAAACACTAGTGGAGAAAAGGCCGCTAAGTGATAAATAATCGTGCCAAGACAATTAGGAAATAGAGATGAAGAAAGTTCCTGTCATTAAAGAAAACAATCAAGGCAATGTTGTCATTTACCGCGATGAGAATGACAAGATTCAAGTTCATGCCCTTTTCCAGTATGAGACTCTTTGGTTGACTCAAAAGCTTATTGCAGATCTCTTTGCAACAACCAAACAAAATGTTTCAACTCATTTGAAACGAATTTTTGACGATGGAGAGCTGCTCGAAGAATCAGTTGTAAAGGATTTTTTTACAACTGCGTCAGATGGTAAGTCGTATAAAACGAAGTGCTATAACCTTGATGCTATTATTGCTGTCGGCTACAGAGTTAACAGCAAACGTGCAACCGCTTTTCGTCAATGGGCTACCCGCGTTTTGAGAGAGTACATAATCAAGGGATTTGTCTTAGATGATGAACGTCTAAAAAATCCAGATTATTACCTTGGCAAAGATTATTTTGATGAAATGTTGGAGCGGATTCGTGATATTCGGTCTAGCGAACGTCGTTTTTATCAAAAAATTACCGATATTTATGCGCAGTGTTCAGTTGATTACGACAAAAATTCAGATTTGACGCGGCAGTTCTTCGCTACGGTTCAGAATAAGTTGCACTGGGCAACTTCCAGACAAACTGCTGCTGAAATTATCTATTCTCGAGCCGACCATGAGAAACCCAACATGGGATTGACAACGTGGAAGCACGCCCCTAAAGGACGAATCTATCAGTCTGATGTTGTGGTTGCAAAGAATTATTTAAACGAAGCGGAGATAAGCAAACTGAACCGAATAGTCGGAATGTACCTAGATTATGCAGAGAACCAAGCCGAGAAACATATTGCGATGACAATGCAGGATTGGATTAGGCGATTAGATGTTTTTCTCCAATTCAATGAGGAAGAAATATTAAATGACGCGGATGGAAGAGTTAGCCGAGCGGTCGCTGAAGCGTTTGCTATTGAGGAGTATCAAATATTCAGACAAGATCAACTTAGAAAATATCAGTCGGATTTTGATCTTTATGCTTTGGAAAAAGAGGTAAATGAAAAAGATGACAGTTTGTAGCCTGTTGCAAAAGGCTGTTCTGATCGAGGAGGTTTCGGCGATAGTCTTCTATAAGGCGATCAACTCCGATTTACTCTGTGCTTGAAAGAGAAAAATTGTTAATTTAAGAATGCGTTATATCTCTGGCATCCATGCGTTGAACTTGCCTTGCAGTCTCCCAACCAGTGGAGACTGGCATCGTTATGCCATTCAATGGGAAAGGCCTACTAGTCGAGAGTCTTCAGAAAGTATTTTTGGTGATTATGGGATTGAAAACTGTACTGTTGTCCCAGGACATCCAGGAACGCATAAAGTCGCCAACCACATTCGTGCCTTGTTGGATATGATCTCTGAAGGTCAATTTGGATATGCACAAGGGATGAGAAAGGACTTTATTTGCAATGACTCTTTGGATGAAGAGATTTTTGCGAAAGTGATTCTTCTGAAGGATAGTGCCTTGTGGCCGGAGATCAATCGTTTCATGGGTCGTGAATACACCATGCGTTGGCTTCGTTTTTTGGATTCTAAAGAGATTGAATATCCAAATCCTCGAACGAGCCCTGAGAGTGTTTTTTCAGAAGCTCTTTCTCTAGATCGTTTGATCATAAAAAAAGCATCCGCATTTCAGTGTCATGGGGATCTAACGGCTTTTCAGGATTTGTTAGTGCTAAGTTTAAAAGATTTTGACCTACTTAATGATCAAATTAAAAATATTTTGTCAGATGTCTTGCTTGTAAATGATGGTTCTTACATCGAGTTTTTGGCAAAAATATGGAAAGTACCTGAAAGAGAAACGAAGAAGTTACTTGGCAATTACGCTTGCTTGCAAAAGAGGTTAGGTCTGCGTATTGAGGATGGTAGTAACAAGGAGATAAAGACGTAATGATCATTCAATATGCCTCAGATCTTCACTTAGAGTTTCAACTTAATAGACGATTCGTATTTAACAACGGAATTAAACCCGAAGGTGATTGCCTGATATTGGCTGGAGATATTGCGAACCTCTTTAAATTGGATCATTACTCAAATTTTTGGGACTGGTGTTCGGAGAATTACGATCTCACTGTCATGGTGCCGGGGAATCATGACTATTATGGGTGCTGGGGTTCTAGAGAGGAGTTAACGAAGGCGTTTAAAAGAGAAATTCGGCCCAATGTTTTTTGCTGCAATAACACGGTCGTGCGTCTAAGTAATGTTGACATAATTTGTTCAACACTTTGGTCCGAAATTAAACCTGAGTATGCAGTTGCTAAGGGGTTGTTGGATTTTAGAGCCATATCCATAGGCAACTCATCTATGACAGTTGATGATTATCAACGGATACATCAAGAATGTCTTCGTTTTATTCAAAAAGCAGTGACATCGTCCTCAGCTGAACAAATAGTCGTGGTGACTCATCATTTACCTAGTTATGCGGTTTTAGGGGAAGTTTTTAAAGACTCTGCATTAAATTCTGGATTTGTGACTGAACTAGGGAATTGGATCGCTGATAGTCCTATTAATTTTTGGATTTACGGTCACTCCCATGTATCTATTGAACAGATTATTGGAAACACTCGTTTGTTGTCTAATCAGCTCGGCTACGTTGGCTACGGTGAGGGAGAGGATTTTGATGCCGAAAAATGTATAAATGTATAAAGAAATATGAAGGGTTGAAAAAGTTCTGTGCGTTTACGCTACAGATAATTGTGGCGTTACTTTTTTTTACACTTTCTATTTGTTGATCAACAATGACGTATGTTGATCAATATTGATCTAAATACTCGCATTTAGGATAAATTCATAAAAATCAAATTGTTGGGACTCTTATAAGATGATCTTGTTTTATAGGAGTTCATTATGAAATACATAAGTGGTTATCAAGCGCTTCATCTCAAATCATCGTTAAAAACCTCTGGTCTCATTTCAGATTTTCATTATTTTGGTCATTCAGACCGAATTTCGGTTCGATGGGATGAATTAAATTTACAGGAAAGTGAAAATTCTATTTTTGGAGACTATGGAATAGAGAAGAACCACCATGTGCCGAAGCATGAAGGAGAGTACTTTGTTGCCAATCATTGCAGAGTGCTATTGGATTTTTTGGCTGACTCTAATTCACTCAACAATATCCTAGGTGCCCGTTATTACATAATTGATAACGATGAATATAACGAAGAACTTTTCTCAAAAGTTGTAGAACTAAAGGCATTTCCTCATTGGGAGATGGTCAATAAGTTTATGGGCTTAGAGTACGGATTAGATTGGTTAAATTTTTTGATGCTCAAGGGAATACAGTGGCCAAATTCAGTTTGGGGAAGAGGTTCAGACGGTGAAGGTTTACCCTCTGATTCGTTTAGGGAATATCTCAGGGTGTTGGCTTGTGATTTTGTGCTTTCTATGAATCTATGTGACCTTGAGTTGTATTTATCAAAGATTATTGAAAAAGAGGCTGAATTAACACCGGGAACGTACAAAGACATAAGATATTTTCTGTCGGAATCGGTTTTAGATCATATTGATTATTACTTGTTAACGCAGCCTTTAAACAATAAACGTAAATTGATAAAAGCTCTTACTGGTGTATGCCGACTGGTGGGTTTGATCTACAAAACGCAAGTCACCGATGAAAAGTGGAGAATTTACCTCTAATTCAGTCTCAAATTTATTATTAAGTCTTATGAACTAAGCATGGGATTTGGAATTATTCGTTGTAAAAAAGTTAAAAGACCCAACCTAAACGGTTTGAGAATATTTTGGGATTCTAGTGTTCAGAAAGGGTGTGTACTTCGAGAGTGTGCGAATGTACGTGAAGAAATAATCAAAAGAGTCAGAGAATTTCAGGGGCAGCAGCTAAGAAAAATCAGGGCTGATGCCCCTTATGCTTTACATTATTTAGTTACCTTATCTCAAGAGAGTGCTGAAAAATTAGGAGAGGAACAAATCAAAGCGTATCTAAGCGAATCCTTATCTTTTTTGGATACTCTTCATGGTCAAAACAATATCATCGCAGCCTTCATTTCTGACACAGGTCACGTTATGCACGTACTGGCAGTCCCTGAAAAAGAAGGTAAGCTAAATGCCAAAGCTTTTACGGAATTAAACGCGTTGAGAGTTTTGCAAGAAAGTTTCTTTCGAAATGTCAGTTCGAAATATGGATTGGAACGAGGAGTTAAAGGGCAGAAGCATAAGACTCAGGAAGAAGAAAATTTTGAGCGTTTGAAAGTTAAATCAGAAAAGCTTGAAAAAAGAATAAAGGTTCTTGCAGGCGAAAGTCTTGAACCTCCGGTTATAGAATACCCAGAACCAGGCTTATTAGAAGGAAAAAAGGCATATGCAGAGCGGTGTCTGAAACGTTTATGGGACTATTCTCTTCAAATCATACAAGTTAGCCGTGCTGGTAAATTTTCTCTCAATGGGTACAAAATTCTCCCTCGTTGGAACGGAAGTCTTCGCTTTTGAAACGTTTCCACGACCCGATTTTCTCTTTCGATGGAACGAAATTCTCCTCGATTAGGTCCTAGTGGCTCGCAAAATGGAACGCAAGCAAACATCTCGTTCGTTGGATCTCTCGCCTCTCAAATTGATCACGCCATTCTTTTATTCTGGTCCGCTGCTCTCTTTCATTTAATCAACATTCTTTAACACTGGTCCTTATCTCTTTGTCATTGAAACGCAAGGCTCTCTCAATGGAACATTAGAAGCTTTCGACGGTACATTTCTCTCGTTGGTACAACTGGCTTGTGCGACCAAAATGGTGTAGCCAGCTCCTTTAACGGACCGCTTCAGTGACGGCAGCCTCTCATCGGTTTAATCTTTAACACTGCCTGATAATTCTTTGATTTCAGGTGTTTTTTAAAGGAATTAAACTTATGAGAAAAGACCTTATTTCCATTATGGACGTGCTGTCGAGCAATGCACAAGGGCTTTCGTTGGCTCAAATTGCGGCCAAGACCGGTGTTCCAAAAACGTCTGCTAAACGTATTCTTGACACAGCTAAAGCCAATAACATTGATTGGGCAACATTTTGTCAAATGACTCCCGAGCGCCAGCGGGAAATTTTCTTGCCAAAGCGACGTACGCAGATGAATTACGTCGAGCCGGATTGGGAAACCGTTTATTTGCAGCACGAGCGTCCTCGTCGGCGAATTGCGCTTCGTATTTTGTGGGAGCAGTATTGCCAATCCGTAGCAGAGGCTCAACGACGCCTGGGTTACTCGAGTTTCTGCAAAGCTTATGAGCGTTATAAGGACAATTTGCCTGTCAGCCTGCGAGATGTCAGCCTGTCATTTCAATGGGAGCCGGGTGACGTTGCAATGATCGACTACTCGGGCGATCCCCTGTACTACACGACACGTGACGGAGCAAAACACCGAGCAGAAATCTTTGTAGGCGTTTTACCGTTTTCAAACTATATTTTTTGCTTGGCTACAAAAGATCAAACTCGACTGTCATGGCTACAAGGATGCCGTTTAATGTTCGAGTACTTCGGTGCTGTGCCACGGTATGTTTATTTGGATAACAGTACAAGCTTAGTGATCAAGGCGGATCGCTACACTCCCCAAATTTGCAACGAACTCAAAGCCTTTTCTGCCTACTATGGTTTTTGTCCTTATCCTGTTCGTCCCGCTGAACCGCGGGACAAAGGTGCGGTAGAAGGTGCTGTCAAGATCGTCCAGCAGCGCATTACCAATCGATTGGCCGGTATGCAATTTCGTAGCATTGAGGATGTCAATGAAAGTATTCAGCCTTTACTGGAGGAGCTCAACGCCAGACGTCTGACAGAGAGATTGGAAACCCGGACTCAATTGCACCAGGAGGAAGTGGCATTGATGATACCGCTTCCATCATTGCCGTACGAGTTTGGATTACAAGAGAAAACGCTCAAAGTCAGGAAGGACTACCAGATTCGTTTAAATAATCGTCGGTTCTCTGTTCCCTATCAGTACGTTGGTAAAAATGTGAGAGTGCTGTGTTGGCCCCACAAAAACATTCTTCGCATCTACGATGTAATGACAGGGAAACAGATTGCCGAACACTATTATGACCCCATGGGAGTCAGACAAAATATTCTAACCGAGCATATGCCACTAAACCATCTGGCAATGATGCGTAGTAAACAAGATTTACTCGATATGTTGGCAGTTTTTGGACCGAATAGTGCCGAACTCGGTAGGCTAGTGACCCGTAATCAGCCCGTACGTATCGCACGTAGGTTACTGTCCAGCATTTTAGCTTCCGGTCATAACATGGGAGCTGAAGTCATTGAAAATATCGCTTCAAGCGTGCTTAAAAGACCCTCGCCCACATTTGCAACATATCAACAAGAGCTTGATTTACGAACTGGAGTGGATGTGAAAAACAAAAGAATCAATCCAACGGATCACGATAAAAATATTCGTGGTGCCAGCTATTACGCAAATCGCTTGAAGTTAGTTAAGAAACAGGGAGCCAGTCATGAATAAAGCCGTCAATATGTTGAGTCCAAAACAAATTGTGCAAATACTCAAAACGATGAAGTTATCCGGTATGGCTCAAAAGTATGAGCAGATGCACTCTGAGCCGAGTTACCAACACCTCAGCGTGGATGAGATGTTGGGAATTTTGGTTGATTATGAAAGTAGAACTCGTGGCGCTAAGCGTGCTCAAAGATGTTTAAGTCGCTCAGGGATGATACCTCAGGAACCGTTCAATCAAGCTTTTATTGAATTGGGTATCTATAACTCCGCCCGAGGTCTAAAACGTGAAGTTGTATGCAAGTTGGCTTCGTGCTCGTGGATCGAAGATATTGAACCTTACAACTTGGTTGTGACAGGAGCTTCGGGAACAGGCAAAACCTGGTTGTTGCTCGTTGTCGGCAAAGCTGCCTGTGAAAAGGGAATTCCTGTGCGTTATATCCGCTTTTCTAAACTAATGGAGGAAATGGAAGATGCTAGGGAACACAAACAGTTGGCTAGTTATCGCAATAGGCTCAATCGAAACAAACTCTTGATCATTGATGACTTCGGGGTTGATCCAATGCCCGCAGACATGGCTTCAAATCTATTGACTTTATTGGAGGAGCGATACTGTCATGCTTCAACGGTATTGGCAGGACAAATGTCAACGGATCTCTGGCATGAATACCTTGGACAGAGTCGGAGCGCGGATGCTATATTAGACCGAGTTCTCAACAGCAGTTACATTGTTGAACTACGAGGTCCATCCCTCCGGGAAAATAAAGCCCGCCGTGAGCTTTAATTAACTGCGATTAGTGAGTAACCACAGTCGCTAAGGAGGGAGGGCAAAACCTGTTTCGGGCTACGCCCTTCACAGCTTTTGCCCACCCTCCTGACAAAGAAGCCAGTAAGACTCTCAACATGAAGCCAGATACCCAAAGCCAGACACATCGATCCACTTTAAGAGAAAATCGTTCCTCCTAAAAGAAATTTTTCCATAATACCGTTTCCAGTGTTGCCAGAGCTCATGGCATTGCACCATCAGTACTGTTTCGATGGCGAGCGTTAGATAAACAAGGATCTCTCACCGCCATACAATCCGGAGAGGGCACTGTTTCAGCAAAGAAATATGAAGCTGCTCTTGAAGAGATTAAAAGACTTCAAAGACTTCTCGGACAGGCTACAGCTGATAATGCTCTACTCAAAGACGCGGTTGAGTACATGCAATCAAAAAATGGATTGCGCGTTAGCCATGATTAGGAGAAATCATAGTGTCAGCAGAACCTGTCGATTACTCCGCGTAGCGCGCTCCAGAGTCAATGTTCTGCTCAAACGCACTGATGATTGGAAGGACCGTCGTTTAGCTTGTAACTGTCCGACCCATTTGCAAAAAGATGATGATTTACAGGAAGAAATCCAAGAAGCCTTAGTTCGACATCCGAGTTTTGGCTACAAACGGTTAACCGCTGTCATTAACAGAAAACGACAAAAGACGAACCGACCGAGAGTTAATGCCAAGCGAGTTTATCGTGTGGCCAAGCAACGGAATTTGCTTCTCGTCTGTAAACCTTCTTTGCCGGGCTACTCGAAGGAGCACAACGGGCAAGTCAGTGTGGATGCATCAAATAAACGGTGGTGTTCGGATGGATTAGAGTTTAAGTGCTTCAATGGTGAGCATCTATCGATGACCTTTGTATTGGACTGTTACGATCGGGAAGTCATTTCCTTTGTTGCCAAAAAAGGAAGAGGACTGCCGGCCTGGATGGTCCAAGAACAAGTTTTATTAGCGGTAAACAGACGTTTTGGGGCAGTTAGTCAAGTGCCGACTTCATTGCAGCTCTTGACAGATAATGGCTCTGCCTATACCAGTCGGAAAACGAATCAATTACTTAATGCTTTGGATATAGAAGATTGCAAAACCGCCGTTGGAAGTCCTCAATCCAACGGTATGGCTGAAAGCTTTGTAAAAACACTTAAACGGGATTACTTACCCTTTATAGACCTGGGAAGTGACGAAACGGTATTAAGCTGTTTGCCGGGTGCGATAAAACTTTACAACGAAGAACATCCACATTCCACCCTGGGTTACTTATCGCCAATGGAATTTAGAAAGTCGAGGGGTTAGACGATCTTGAAACGAAACAAGAGGAGCCAATTTGTTTGATTTCTGGCTTTATGCTTACTCAGGAGACTAATAGTCTAGAAGAACGTGGGGCGAATGTTTGGTAAACTGGGAGGCCTATCCTAAGTCACAGAGGCTGTCCTGCCTCCCGGGTTCCAATCCACTGAGGTTGCCCTGCCTCCTGGATTCCAAACCATATTAGAATAGGCAGGGGGAGGCATAATAGAACGCAGCATACGAAATTGAAAGCTCGCTTTTTATATTCTTACTTGACTTTTCGAAACATGAGAAACAAAAATAAAATGCGAATATTAATCATTACAACACAAGACAAATTTTTTCTGTCTCATATTCAGGATAGAGCCACTTATTTCAAAGCTGAAGGTTGTACTGTTGGAGTTGCCGCGCAAAAAACATCAGATGAAATGGTCAAAAAAATTAATGAGTTAGGTTTTAGTTTTTATGACACTAAAATAGAGAGGCAAGGATTAAATCCGTTCACTCAACTCACTGCATTAATTAGATTATTTAAGATTCAATCAATTTTTAAACCCGATATTTCATACCATTTAGGAGCAAAAGCTATCTTTTATGGAACCATTACAGCTCGGTTATTCAATGAGAATGTCGGAATTGTAAATGCCCCAATTGGGTTAGGTTACGTTTTTGCTTCTCAAAGTAAAAAAGCAAAGTTATTGCGCCCCCTTGTTTTACGTTTTTATAAATATCTTCTTAATCCAAAAAATAGTAGAGTCATCGTCGAAAATTTCGATGATATACAATTTTTCATAGAAAAGGGATACTTAAATCCTAGTGACGCATTCTGTATTCTTGGTGCGGGCGTTGATACAAATAAATTTGTACCCGTGCCCTTCTCTTCAAAAAATACAACATGTACTGTTGTAATGGCATCACGTCTAATTAAGGAAAAAGGCGTTTTTGACTTTGTACAAGCAGCAAATATCCTGCATAAGAATAAGGTCCCGGTGAGAATGCAAATCATTGGAGAACCCGACTATGGTAATCCGTCTTCTTTAACTGAAATTGAGTATGAAGAACTGAGACATAATCCAGTAATCGAATGTTTGGGGTTTCAAAGCAATGTAATACCTCATCTCCAAAAAGCTCATATTTGTTGTTTGCCATCTTTTTATAGAGAAGGTTTACCCAGAATACTTGTTGAAGCTTGTAGCACAGGGCTTGCAATTATTACAACTGAAAACGTTGGTTGTAAAGAAGCTATTCGAGGTGGAAATGGTTTCCTAGTTGCACCTCATGATATCGATAAATTAGTCCAGTACATTGAATTTTTAGTATTTAACAGCAAAGAATTGGAGCAAATGGAAAAGGAAAGTAGAAAAATCGCATTACAGTATTTTGATAGTAAATCTATCTGCAAGAGAACATTTGAGATAATCAAAACTTTATGTAATAAATTGGAAAACTAAGAGGTTCCATTTACGGAGATGAGATATATAAAGCAAAGTAAACTTCCTTTAGTACTCTCGTACTTTATGCCATAACTTGTTTACTTTAAAATTGAGCTCTGTAGATGCACATTAGATAAAACTTTTGTTATTAGTTTTGCCAAGCATTTCATAATAAAAGCCAAAATTAATACCAAAATTAAATAGACAAATGGGTTTTGAACTAGAAAAGGTTTCATAGCTGGCCATTTTATATAAGAAAAGGCAATAAACGGGTGGAATAGATATATCTCTAAGGAAAGGGATGTTAAATCTCTCGTTTTTTCTGCTAGACAGTTTACACTTTGACTAATAATTTCATTATTTGTATATAAAAGAAGAAGAATCAAACTTGTAACAGGGTAAATGTAAAAGTCAAAAGCTGCTGTAACTGGTTGAAATATCATAAAAATTAAAAAGCAAATAAGAACTAGCAATAAAAATGCACAAACCGTTTTATGTCCTGTCAAAACTTCTTCTACTCTACAAGCATACAACCCACATATAGTTCCTACAGTTAAACCTAAAAGGCCTCTGTACACGGAAAAAGGGAAAAAAGCAATTAGCAACTCATATGTTTTATTTAAAGCGTGAGCTTCGTTTGAGTTATAAAGAACTGAAATTAAGAGGAATGCCCCACCCCAAAGAACTATTAATAACTTATCTTTAGGAATTAATTTAATTAACGCCAAAACAAATGTGAAACTTAACAGGTAAACGCCTAAGAACCACATACTTTGATGACCATACCAAACCCCCAATCCTACGTGACTTAAAAAAGTTAAGTACGATATAACCTCATTAATGCTAGGAGCATGAAAAAAGAAGACTGTAATGATAAATGTCATTACGTATAAAAGGTAAAAAGAGCGCAACCGTTTTAGAATAGCTGTCCCTATACCTTTATCAGAATATTGGAAGTATCGTAAACCTATAAAAAATCCGCTTATAATGAAAAATATTTCTACACTCAGGTACCCTTGTGGCAAATATTGCCAATGAAGATGTAAAACCGCCACTGCGAGAGCAGATAAAAACTTTAACAAATCAATACTATATATTCTCGGCATAATGGTCTACACCCTACTTGAGACATTTAATACTACTGATCTATATGCTTTTTTTGCAATATTGTAAACTCTAGGATATCGTCTCAAAAATGTTGCAATTTGATAAACCGAAACTATGTGTTTTCTACTAACGTAAACCATATCCTCGAGAAGATTTCTACTTTCCATTGCTTTAGATATGGTAGAAAAATCAAATCCCAAATTTGGATTAGATTTTAGATAATTTTGCCTCATGAAAGAGCATATTTTTTCTATGATTTCTAACATAGAGTGAGATTGTTTTACCAAATCATTCTTATTACATTTCTTATGGAGACTAAACAGTCTCTCGATTTCTTTCAATTGCTGCGCTCGAGAATATTCGACCTGGACATATTTCTTCATTCTCAAACTCTTTTCAACAGCCTGAGATGGAGATGATAAAATCTTAAGAACAACATCTCTGTACATTCGGGCAGTTTCTTCATTGTTACTATTACACGACACTGGCCAAGCTTTAAATTCATCAACTAGATCTGCCAATCCTCCCACATTATCAGGTGCTACAATCGGTATTTCTTTGCCAGCGATTTCTAATAAAATATTCGGCATACCGTCATACATAGATGTATATATAAAACAAGAATATTGCCTCATATCAATTTGGTCTATCGAATCAAATGTCCCACAGTAGTTAATTTTCTTTAGGTCTACCTTCTCGATTCTGTCTATTGAGCCATATACATCCAACTCTACCCCCGCATCTCTCAATAATTGGGTTAAAAGGGGTAAGATATCGACCCTTTTTTGTTCTGATAGTCTTGAGGCCCAGAATACTTTTCTTTGTTTAACATTGGTAACTCTATCAGGTAGAGATACATTTTCATAAGCTCTTATTACTTTAAATTTATTAAAAGCTATATCACCAAATCTCTCTGAATAATAAGAGACTATCGCCCTATTATCGGTGATAAATTGAGTCACAAATGGTGAAAAGTCTCTGAAAATGCTGACAGAATTTTTACTAACTACAAAAGCATCGTTTTCTTTTCTCACCTCATTACACCAAAAATACCAAAAAACTTTCAATTTTTTACTCAAAGTTTCTCCGTATTTTAAGAAAAAATCATACGTAAATACGCCATTTTTTATGTGTAAAAATATTTTTTGATCTCTTGCATTGGCCAATAAATAACGAACTAGTAACCGATATTGTCCGTCAATTGGGAGGTGTGAAAAAAATTTATGAAAATCCAAAAATATCACCCCTTCCGGAAGTTGATCTCGCCAGATATTTTTCTTAGTTTCTTCGCAGGATAAAACTAGCAACCTTGATGTGGGATCTGTCGCTAAAATTGATTTCATCATTTGTATTAAATATTTTTCCCCACCACCAGGATTTAGCCACGGAACGAGAAAAATATGATCGTATCGGATTTCTCCTGTTAACTTAATAAAATTAAGGTATTCGTCAGCCCAATTGGAAAAAATATGGTCAGTATTTTTCCCCTCTGAACTAACGTGCAAATCAACTAGCGGTTCAATCTCATTTGCTCTTTTTACAAAGGAGTTGAGTATCGGAGAAGCATAAAACAGTTTACGCACACCCCCCATTTCGCGTGTGATAAACCTTGAAACTTTTTTGGACAAGAGCCTTCTGCTGTAATCCTCAATATCGAATAATTCGTTATGGGGACATATTGAGTTCCCGCTGGATAAGCTCGTTAATATAGAACCGCTCCTTCGGCGATAAAATAAGACCGTATTTGGGACGACTTTTAATAAAAAATTATGTGCAAATAACCTTGCATTTAAATCCCAATCTTCAAAAGCAAAGCCACTTTTACGGGATAAATCAAAATAAGGATAAGATTCAAAAATTTCTCGTAGAGCGAAGATTCTCGATACGTACGGATGAAATGATAACCAATCAGACGGAGAGAAATATTCAGAGTCAAAGTATTTTTGAATATCAGATACCTTTCCAAAAGAATATACATACTGCGGGAAAAAAACAGCATTTTTTGAATTTGACGCTTCGTCAAATGACTGATATAGAAAATTATTAGAAATTAAATCATCAGCGTCTGCTGTTGAAATATACTTACCCGAAGCTTTCGAAACTCCATAATTTCTCGACAAGCCTAATGAACCAAAATTAACTTCATAAATCGAAATACAAAAATCTTGATTTTTTTTCCATTTAAGCAATTCGTCCTTCAAACCAGGCACTGGTTTATCTAAAACAATAACCATTTCAACAGACAACGACCTAAGGCGTGCTTCGTTAATTGCTTCACCTAAAGATATTAAGGTCTGATGTAAATAGCTTAACTCATCATGACAATTCAGGATAACACTTATATCGCAACTCATACACTTCACTTAAATCTAAAAAAAAACATTAATAGGCGATAGATGATGAGTTTTGATAACGTATAGACCTCCTTAAACAGCAGGTATATTGTTGACAGAACACTGGACGGGAATCTTTTTATGCGATTAATGCAATCCGAACTTATTGTTCTGCAATCGTAATATTTACTCTCAATCATTCTTTTAGGTGACTCTAAATTTTCATACCAGCACAACCATACTAAACGGGATTTCACCAAATAAAAAATGTCCTTAAAACTCTTTTGACCATCAAAATCATGCCTTGAAAAACACCTAGCTTTTTCTACAGGAGCCCCAGGGAAAGGAGCTAAAGTCAAATGATGAGGAAGAATGATCTCATCTGTTTTAGTGAACGGATAATTTCTTTTTTTATGCCACGTTAATTCAATATCCCAAGTATTAATTAAAAGGATATATTCGCTCAAGGCTTTGAAACTATCTGAATAAGTCTCTTCGAATTTCCATCTCTTTAATTTAAGAAAATTTCTAAACAAATAACTTTCCGGAGATATAGGATTGAACGACAGATTGTCTCCTTTTTCAATACGTTCACATATCGCCATTCTCGTCTCCAAATCATTTTCTTGCATGAATGGGCACGAAAAGTATTCTTTTAGCGTCTTCCCCTTAGCCACAATAAACATGTCTGAAGGATGATAGAGGCGATCACGTCTTGTGTAGCAATTTGTTGTCAGCAACTTACCTGAGTCAAATTCACTCTGCTTCACCTTGATCAGATTAAATAACTTTGAGAAGTTAACACACTGGTCATTCCTCAACTTTATTACGACTTCGTCATCGTCAATATATTTCAATCCTTCTTTCAGCATATTTAATTGACGATTAATATTCGCAAACCCTGGATTAATCAAATCGTTGACCAAGCATAATTTATAATTTTGCAGGTTTTCTTTCCCTAAGGCTGCCAACAATTTTTGTTTTTCAAATTTATAACCAACAACTACTATTTTCACCTTCTGGCAAAAATCGCCCAAAGAGGAGAGAATATTATGGTAATTCTCTTCAGACACGGGACCGTGAATAATTAATGCTATGTCTGTCATAACACCCTCGATTGAAAATTAATTTTGTTCTGTTCAACAAATGTAAAATCTGTCTGTTTTTTGAACATATAATGAGACAAGCTCTTTAATGCTCTAATTTGAACCACTTTTTCAAATCTATTTACCAACAATGAAAGTAATACCCTCATATCTACAAACTGAGAATTCTCATTCTGTCTATCAGAATTAATCAATACCTTAGGGAAAATGACAGGCAATCCTCTTGTCACAACATCTTGAGCATCAACCAATAGATCAACTCGATCATTTAAAACTATTATCTTATCTGATAGGTTTTGATTAAATTTAAAGTTATAAATAAATTCACAAACTTCGCGTTTATCTTCAACACATGAAACTAACACATAGTAATCGCCTTGTTCAAAGATCAGGTCCTTTGTCTTACTCATTTCAATAACAAGTTTTAAATTTTTATTCGATCTATTCTTCCTCAAATCTAATTGGATCCTTGTATTATCCTTGACGCAATCCGAAATAAACTTCAAACGCTTAGTCACTGCATTGTTAACTGAAGTCAGCTTCTTAAATTCGTTTTCCTGTTCTTTCGCTATTGCCTCTTTTTGATCAGCCGTTAACTCGTAAAAGTCACAAATAACCCTATATAAAGAATCTTGTACAAAGGGATTAAATGTCATATTTCGAGCAGTAGAACCAAAATAATCACAACACCCTGAATAGGTTGATGCCACACACGGGACACCTCTTTGAGCTAATTCACCAAGAGCAATAGAGAACGTTTCAAACGTAGAGGGGAGTACGGCTAAATCAGCCAACAAAATGAAAGGCTTTTGCTTTTCTAATGGTAAATATCCACAAAAATGAATGTACTTACGCTCTTCAATAGGCACACTCTTAAATAGTTTATAGGCAAAATCTTCCCCAGTAATCTCATCCCTATTTGCATTACCAACTAGAAATAAATTAGCCGAAATCTGATACTTATTTTTAAATTTAATAAATTGATCTATCAATCTAGCTTGGTTTTTTCTTCCTTCTAATCTAGATATCGCAAGAATATTAAACGATTGCGCATAACTTTCAATATCGTAGAAGTCTTTGTACGGAGCCAATTCACTTTTATTTTCTAAATTAGAGAGCGAAGGATGCGGAAAAACGTTAACCTTATCGTTTATCAAATAATTCCTTTTAACATAATCTGCCATGAATATCGAAGGAGCCACCTGTACATCTGCAAGAAGTATCTGAGCTTTTTCTTTCTCAAAAGATTCTCTAACGAAATTATTAGCAAATTTTACTGGGATACCGCTATTCCATTCAAAACATTCTCTCGATGCTGAATGGTGATGTACAGCGAAAACAGTGTTCTTTAACGTGCCATGTAATCTCTTTTGGATTAATGAATACAAGCCAAAAGCACAATAATCAGGGGCTTCAACATAATCTGGATCAAGGTCAATCAAACGAGCATAAACCCACTCATCTGATACTAAAGTCTCAATTGAAAACCTAGGATTTCCTAATAAGTCACAACTTTTGTCATAAGCACATGCAAACACAGTTATCTGGTGCGATGACTCATCCAGGATAACCTTACACAGATTATACAAATAGGAAGCCACACCTCCATGTCCTTTAAATAACCCAAATTCATGCGTTAAGAACACTAGCTTCATCAAAAAATCTCCAATCTCGAATCAATTTGAATCAGATATTAAATTTATCGTTTGTAACAGAGGGAACTTTCACAACCACAGTACAAGAATCTGTCAATGCTTCAAAACTCGTAGCTTCGTTTGGCTCAATTAAAATAATGTCCCCACTGTTCCACTCCCGATCAAACATCTTAACCTTTCCCGTAACTACGAGGGTAATTTCAGTTGCTATTGCATGGTAGTGAGAACTTTCCTTATCCCCCTTTGCATATTTTTTACAGGCAACTTCAACATTTTTGTCACGAAGCACAGTAGGTACAAAATCACCAACGAACCACCCTTTTTTCATTTGGTCTAAATTAAAGCTTTTCATTTTTCCTCCCCAATCTTATCTGCGACTCATATTGATTAACCTTATCTGGAGAATAAAACGAATGATATTGACTAGGTTCAATCTGGTAAGCCATGACCTTCATATTATTCAGAATGTATTCATTCAACACAGCTGAAATATAGAATTGCCCTTGATAAGAAGATCCCTTTAAAACTGCTGCTTTTGCCATTTCAACAAAAACTGACCCAGATTTAAAATAGTAAAAACCTGCTATAGCGGTATTTGATAAGGGTCTCTTTTCCGCCACTTCCTCAATCAATCCTGTTTCTTCATTTTGATAATAATAGGACCACCTAGGATGAATATTTTTAAAACCAATAACTCCTGCCTCTGCTCCCTTTTGAACAAAACAATCTATAACTTCAGAATAATTTACATCCAATATTTGGTCTGAATTCACAATTACCAAAGGTTCGTCAACATTAATGTCATCAATCGCCATCAAACATGTGCACAACGCACCAGCCGTTTCACCTTTTAACATTAAAATCTTAGAGTTACCTTCTGTAAGTAAATTAACCGATGAATCTAGGTGAAACTCAGAACACTGTTTAGCATCAAAAATAAAAATCGGCCGGTATGAGTGAAAGGATTTAAGATTATTCACCACCCGCTCCAACATTGTCACCCCGTCAATCTCAAATAAAAGTTTAGGGAACAGATACTCTTTATAAAATGCAGAAGTACCCAATGCCGGGACTAGGACATTCATCATTTTGCGCTCCTTTCGCTAAGCTCAATTTTTGATTTAATATTCCGGTAGTTCACATCATAGACGGTGTCTACTTGCAGGACAAAAGCCCCACTGGATAGACCTGCCCTTACCCCATTCGGATTATCCTCCACAACCAGACACTCCTCAGGTTTCAATCCAAATTTGGAAATGGCGGTCAAATACATTTCTGGATCAGGTTTATTTTTAGTAACATCCTCATTTGATACGATCAGATCCAAGTATTTTGAAAGATCTGCATAATCCATCATAGTTTCGACAGTTCTACGAATTGAATTTGAACAAACAGCAATCTTGTATCCCTCTTGTCTCAATTTTGATAATGCAAATTGATGATGAAACATAGGCTTACAAGTTGTGTGAATATATTCCATCGTATATTGTTGCTTTAATTTATTAATAAAGGTATGCAGGCTCTCTGGTAAAAAATTCACACTACTTAATATTTTTAATTTTTCCTTTGTAGGTAGGCCATCAAAAGTTCGCAAGTGATCATAGCGACTTATTTGTAATCCGAATAAGTTGATGGCTTTATTGAAGGCTTCGTAATGCCATTCTTTTGCATCAATCAAAACGCCATCCATGTCAAATAAAATAGCTTTAATCATGGAAAAACTCCTTAGCTTCCATTGGATGATCAGTACAAAGCTGCCAATTTTCAATTGAATGTTGTTCTAGGAAATTTTTCAAAATTTCCCATTGAGTCAAATACGGCCTCCCATGTAAATCCTCACTTACAACGCAAACTGGTTTCGAAAGATTTGCAATTTCCTCTAATGTTCTACCGTCATACCATAAAGAGCAAAAGCTATCCAACCAAATTCCCTTTGCCTGACTTAATAAAGGAGGAGTTCGACATATATCACTCATACTGGTATAGAAATCAATACCCAAATTAGCGTAGACAAACATTTCTGGGATTGACATATCAAAAGCGAAATAACGATTGATATTAAACAATTCCAATTCGTTTTTTAAAAGCCTAGCCAACCCATCAGCTTTTATGTTAATTGCCCAAATGGTGTCTTTCGATGATAATTCCAAATGTTTTTTAAAAAGGTCTGACGTACTCCGAGGGATATCATGACTAACGATCAAGTTACCTCTCTGATCACGTATATCCAACTCAATACCAAAACCGTGCTCAATAGCTTTGGATGATGCATGAATTGAATTCTTTTCTTCCTTTTGCTGCCAAAATCCTCTATGCGCTAAGATTTTCATCTTTTGCCTCTCATTTCGTTAGCTATAGGAGTGGTTAAAAAATAATCTAAATCCGCTGGAATCCCTAAACCGTACATTCCAGCTCGTTCAGAACCGATGTTGTAAGCTCCGATCCGTTTACCAACAGAGATCAACTCGTTGTACAAAGGGCAAATATAGAATTCTCCGTTTACTCTTAAATCCTTCTTAATTAAAGAATCAGCAGCCCAACAGAAATCCCTTCCCTTGGCAAAATTATAAATACCAACCGTTGCCTGATCTGAAATTACTTTCTTTTCAGCTGTTTCCTCAACCAAACCTGTGGACTCTGACAATTTTACGAAAGACCATTTTGGATCATCCGCCTTCATTGTCATTATTAGTCCATCTAGTGCTTGTTTACTCATTAACGAAAGATAGTCATTTACATCGAAATCAATGTATTGATCCGTATTTGCAGTCATCAACGGATCATCGTTTTCTATGAATTCTCTTGCTAACAATGCACTACTCAATTGTCCATCTGTAATATAGTCAATACCTATAATTACAGGATCTTTTGTTAAATTTTTTAAAAGCCTTTCACCATCAAACTTAACCAAATGATCTTTTTGGCAAATAAAGATAAATCGGTGTTCACATTGTGGACGCAAATTCTCAACAACTCGTTGTATCATGGGCTTTCCACAAACGTCAATAAAAGGCTTCGGTACTGAATAACCAGCTTTTGCAAACCGACTACCTCTACCTGCCATGGGCAAAACAATGTTTAACATAAAAACCCCTTTTATAATTAGTTAATCCATATAAAAAGTAATAATTCTTTTTCTCAAATGGAGTCACTGCCAGTAAGCTTTACATACAGTCTGAACATCTCCGTCCATTTTCAATTTACCGTGTTCAAACCACATAACACGATTGCAAGTGCGTTCTATTAGCTCGCGAGAATGACTAGCGATAACTAAGATTTCACTCGACCTAACCAAATCTAAGAGACGCCCCTCTGCTCTAGCATTGAAAGAAGCATCTCCCACAGATAACCATTCATCCATTAACAAAATTTGAGGACGAATTATTGTAGCTACAGAGAATGCTAATCTAAGGTGCATACCAGAGGAATATGTTCTAACTGGCATATCAATAAAACTTCCCAACTCTGAAAAACTCACTATTTCATCGAAATGTTGCTCAATTTCATTTCTACTTAAACCTAACAATGCCCCACGAATAAATATATTCTCTCGTCCTGTAGCTTCATGATCGATGCCCAATGAAATATCAACTAATGAGCCAATCTCACCATCAATCATCGCCGACCCACTGGTTGGCTCATATACCCTACCCAGAGTTCTTAACAAAGTACTTTTCCCAGCGCCATTATGACCGATTAACCCAACACGATCTCCGCTATTCAACACAAAAGAAATGTCGTCAAGCGATCGAATAACCGTACCTTCTGCACCAAAGTTAACTTTCCCACCTGTAGCCGCCTGCATTACAGTATTCTTAAAAGACCTGTTCTTAGCGTTGTAGATAGGAAAATCAACATTTACATGTTCAAAAACAATATGAGCCATATACTTTATAACCAATAAGCTATGCGCTTCTTATATTTACCAAAAAACCATAATGCTAAACAAGTGCCCAAGCAGGCCATAGAGAAAGAAACACACCAATTCAAGAAGGTTGGGCTATCCCCAAGAATAGGCGCTCTTACTAATTGTACTAAATGATAAATTGGGTTTGGATCTACTAATAAACTCGCAGAACGAGTACTGAGCGTCCCAGGCATCCAAATAATAGGAGTTACATAAAAGAAAACTTGTATTAAACTGTTGACGATTTGTGGCATATCTCGGAAACGAGTACAAAAAGTCCCTAACAATAACGACATCCAAAACATATTCCATGAAAAAATTACAAATCCAGGAATTAACCAAAAAATATCAAGAGTTACTCCCTTTCCGACAACGACGAAAACCAACGGTAAGATGATTACGTTATGCCCAAAAATTATGATATTCCTCCAAATCACTCGCAGCGGATATAGGGATAACGGTAAGTCAAGCTGACGAATCATCCCCTGAGAATCGATAAATGACGTACTACCTTCCAAAATGCTTGTAGAAAAGCATGTCCACAAAATAATTCCAGTTGAAAGAAAAGGTAAATACTCATCCATTGGTGTATTGAGTACTTGTCCGAACACAAGCCCAATCATCCCAATCATGACACCCATACTAACAGTTAACCAAAAAGGTCCTAATTTAGAACGGCGGTAACGTTGCCTTATGTCTTGCCAACCAAGCATTAAGGCAAGATAAAGCTTCTCACGACATCTCGCTAGATCTTTAATTGCAATTGTAATTTCATTAATCATTTTCAAAACATTCAAAATTCATTTGGAACCATTATATGGAAGATTGCTACTCAAAGTTTTGCACCTGTTCCCTCATCTTCTCGATATTGACCTTAAGCGTCAAAGAAGTCTGCGTCATTTCTATAGCTGCCGCTTTACTTCCCAGAGTATTGGCCTCACGATTGAGTTCCTGCATCATAAAATCAAGTTTTTTCCCAACTTCTCCCCCGACTTTTAGCAACCGTCTGACTTCTTTCACGTGCGTCAAGAGACGTTTTATTTCCTCATCTACATCCAATTTGATCGCATAAAGAATTACTTCCTGACGAATACGGTCACCTATTTCTTCTTTAGTTAATGTGGAACGTTCTACCAAAGTTTTTGATAACGCCTCTTCCAAACGTTCTTCTAATTTCTTCTGTATATTGTCAATGATTTCCGGAATCTTAGGCTGCAGCGCATCCACCGTTTCCACAATTCGGTCACAGTAATCATTAATCACAACAGCTAACGCTTCCCCTTCCCTTTTTCTTGCCGCCAGGAAAACCTCTAACGCATTATTCAGCCCATTCAGAACTTGTTTTTTAAGAAGCTCAAAATCAACACTTTTGGGCTGCAAGATACCGGGGAAGCTCAAGACCTGAGAAACCGTCAACGGTTTAACATCCGGATGAACCTTCATCACTTCATTTTGAAGTGAATAAAGATTAGTCATGGCTTGTGTATTTAAGGTTTGCACTAAAACCGCTTGCCCCATCCACTGCATACGGCATTCAATCTTGCCACGGGCTACGCTTTTAGCTAAAACCGCTCTGATTTCACCTTCTAAAAAGCGCAATTCTTCAGGCAATCGCATCGTGATTTCCTGATAACGGGAATTGACGCTTTTGACTTCAATAGCCAAAAGTCCCAACAGAGTTTCAATTTGGAGGTGGGCAAAGCCCGTCATGCTGCAAACCGTCACAATAGCCTCAAACAAATCTATTTAAGAATGAGGACATTTTAAGACTTTCATTAATTAAATCTACTTTTGACTTATCTCAGAACTTGCATAGCGTTCTTCATTACAATCCGCCCCTCACCTCGCTTAATTGAAGCGTGATTTTTTATATTTTTGCTTGTCAAGGAAAACATGAAAGATCTTTATTCTTTTAACCTGGTTACTCTTCTCAACTGCGGAAAAATCAGATATCTAAACAAAGATTCCGCAGATCCCTGCCACTTCTACGATGTCTCTTTTTTCGATTTAAAGGATCTACAAATCGAAAACGTTATTAAGGCCGTGGGGCTTTATCCCCTCCCTTTCTTCTCAGTGAAACTGGCCGATCGGAAGACTCACATCAGAAAGGTTGAAGCCATTCGCAATACCTGGTTCAGTTTTCTTATGGCGAACTTCATCCACAACACAAACCACCTGTTAACGTATGGTTCCAAAATCAATGAACCTCATGACCTGCACGAAAAATTATGTTTAAAGGATCAGCATTGGTCTTTACTTCATGCCGAGTCGGGCGATCGCATGTCCGTTGTTCAACATGCATTCATGCGTATCGGCGGAGATCAAAATTTGAACCATTTGCCCCCCCCCAATCAAAATCAAACCCGCCGACCTGTCGATGAACTGCTAAAGAGTACACTCCCACATTCCATCGTCTCAGCCTTATTGCACATGCCAGATCAGAATGTGCGAGAGCTTCGTAAACAGTACATCGAAGGTAGCAATTTTATCGGACGCTCCATTCCGCAAAGACGTCTATTGGAACGGCACACATTCAGTCGCTTCACCCTTTTTGTAGGCGTAAGTTTTTTTAAGTTTCTCTGTTCGCTAGGCTATAAACCGATTGAAGCTTTCTTAAAAACTATAGAGGCTTTTGAATCGGCTCCAACTATCCTTGCCAATCGTTTTGAAGGATTTCAATTCGCGAACAACCTTTTTCACTGGTTAGATGCCCACGACCTTTTACCGACTAAGACCTATAAGCATCACAGACAAAGTCAACCGGAAGATTTCCCGGAAAACTTACACGAATACTTTGATCTCAGAACCCTAAAATGCATTCCAAGAATCAAAAACTTAGGCCTTTTTCATATTCCGGAATGCATGGATCAGGAACACAAACGCCTTCTTCATGCCATCAACGATGCCATTAAAAACGGTTCTTGCTTAAACACCGTCGTTCAACGTTACTACGAAGGAGCGTTTGAATGATCTCGCTTTTTACACGCTTCAAAGGTGTTGAGGAAGAAAAGTGTGCGCCCCTCGGGGCGCATCTTCCCACCAAAGTTCAACCTATTAACGTGGAGGATTTTTTAGCCTCACACGAGCCTCTTATTAAACGACTGAAACTGGCTTATTCCGACACCGACAGTTGGGAGACCAAAATTCTCCCCTGTGTCAAAGCAACGGCTCTCATGTGTGGGCATCTTCCTTACTCAGCCGACGGCATTTTCAGTGACACTGACGGACTTTTTAAGGCGAGAGTTTCCGCCGCAACTTACGCAATCGAGGTCATGGAAGGCTCGGTGCAGCTTGAGAAAAACATCATGGCGCAACACCTTCTGCAGGGAAGACTTAAAGCGGTTGCGTGCCTCGCTGGCCTTTGCTCCTTTTTAGACGCCTTTGAGAAACTTCACATTACTGAAGAAACGAAAGACGCTGAAAGCTCCTTTTTTCACATCAGTGAAGCCAACCACACTCGCCACCTGGCCTTTGATCCTTTAGCCTTGCCCTACAACACTTGGGTTTTAGAAAAACTCAAGGTCAACTCTGATATTCGTCTCACGCTTCAATGGCATTCAACACCCATTCCCGTCACTCAAACAAGGCAAAACCAGAGACTTTTTCTGGCACGCCACATTCTGCTACCGGAGACACTCGCTTGGCTTTCGCAAGCCGGCGCCCTTCCTATAACGGAATTGATGAAGTGCCTCACAACCGACACGGATATTGAAAATCTTCCTTCATCGGTCATCAAAGCCCGTAACCTTGGTGTGTATCGAGTGTGTCTGTTAGAACGCGAACGATTGGGAGCTCAATTGGGCAAAATTTTAGAGCCCCAAGGTTGGCAAGAAACATTGATTCGTATTCTTCGAACAAGAATTTTGAACGACTGGGAAATTAATGCTAAAGACAGCCCTTTACGAAAAGGCGCAGACGGCCTCTTTTTATTCTGGCCCGATGTCTGTCCGATTTTGCTAGACGACATGAAATCCTTCGGTCTAGTGGATCTGCCGACCGATCCCGATATCTGGGCAGGATGTTTACTCTCAAGCGGTATAACGCTTCCTTCTATTAACAAAACACCCACTTGCTCCATAGCGGTAACGTCTAACGCCAATCCCCGAGAAGCAATCAAATTATCAGATGCCATTTTCTTCACAAGCGGAAGAGTTTTGGCTTCTAAAACCATCAAACGCAATTTTGAAGTGGATATCAAACCTATTGTCTCTTTGGCTCTATCAAAACTGACCCGTGAAGCCCTTGAAGTGGCAAATCGTGCCTTTACCGATCGGTTACCTTCTCAAACGCCTCAACAACCCCGCTTGATTTGGTATCTAAACAAAGAACTAAAACAAGCAATTCTTGAAGAGACTCTCGGCCTCATTCTTAATCAATTGACAGAAAACGCCTCTACTGCCTTTCACCACATTATCGATGAAGGCCTATTCATCAATGAAGATTTGGTCAGCCAATCGAAGAGCTCTCTTTCTTTCGAACGCCTTGTTCTGGCTTTATTGTCTGAAGGCGTCATCTATCAAACGGCCAAACTAGAACCCCTGTGGGTGACCCATACCGATTCAAACGGCACACTGAGCAGAGGCTTTTTGTTGCGTCCGGATGCCCTGGAAGCCCTCTCTGAGAATAAAAAGCTCTCATTTAACGACGCTTTTCTCACTATTCACGGGAAAACGCCCGATCCGAAGTTCGCCTTTAAAGAAATACTTAAAGAACCGACTGATCAGTTAAGTCTTGATTTTGAAGGAAAGGACGAAGCAAATGAGTGACGCACAAAAAACATCTCAGACTTTCGAGAGGTACGAATGTTGGCGTCCGGCTTATGAAAGCTTTGCGGTTCTGGCCTGGTTCATTGCCTTCGGATGGACTACTTGGCTTTATTTCACAGACCGTTTGTCACTTACGTGGTGCACTGTTCTTTGGACGATAGCGTTGACGATGCTCATCAAACGCACTTTTGAAATGCTCAAAGTTTTCAACGCCCGTGCTGCTCTTTCCGGATCACAGCTCACCTTCATGGCTTTTGAAGAGCTGGCCCGCACCATGAAGGGACACACAAACGAGTTGTGGCTCGGATACGGGTTCCGGTGGTGGCCCGAGCACTCTCAAAAGCTCTACGAGCTTATGAAACTCGATTGGACGAAGCTTCAGCTACCTTCGTGGCTTACCCGTCTTCTTCTTAAAACCCCGGCACTATCCGATGAAGCCGCAGGTCTTCCCATTATTCATGGCGTCAGTACCTACGATGAGTCACTTTTTCGTCCTTTAAAAAATTTCGAAGGCGGTTTGTGTTTGTGTGGTACCACCCAAGCCGGTAAAGGTGTGTATTTAAGCCATTTGGTTGCACAAGCCATTGCCCGAGGCGATGTGGTCATCGTTATTGACCCCAAACACTCATCACGCCTTAAAGACAATATTTTGTATGCCTGTCGAGCTTCAGGACGAGACGATCCTCTCACCTTTCACCCGGCTTTCCCGAATACGGGGGTGAGACTTGACCCCATGCACAGTTTTACCAATGCTACGGAAATCGCCTCCCGTATTCGCCAAGCTTTTCCTCCCAATATGGATGAAAGCTTTGCTAACTTTGCCTGGATGGCCGTAAACGCCATTGCCCAGGGCCTCATTGCCTTAGAAATTCGTCCGACGCTTCCTTTAATTGCCAAATACGTCAAACTGGGAATCTACGATATTTTGGAGCCGTTACTCGAAAAGCACGCCAGAGAATATGCTCCCAAGGGCTGGCAAAAACATTACTTGGACTTAAAGGAAAAAGCCGGTAAACCTCCAGCTCCTAATGTGAGTGAACGTCTGATGGTTTTAGTAACTCTCTACGAAACCGATCTTCATCACATTGCTCCCGATCCTGCCATTGACGGACTTATTGAAGTCTTTCGACACAACCGTGAGCACTACTCAAAAATTACGGCGTCCCTCTTGCCGATTCTTTCTATGCTCACAACGGGCAAGCTTGCCGACAGCCTCTCGCCGACCCTCACCGACATGCACGATACACGCCCGGTGATGAACCTTGAGAAGGTTATCAACGGAGGGCACGTTCTTTATATTGGACTCGATTCAATGCCCAACCCCACCGTTGCCTCGACCTTAGCGGGTATTTGGCTTGCGGATCTCGCCAATATCGCGGGTCGCCGATATAACCTTGGGTTATCCGCTTTAAATTCCCTTCGCATCAGTTTATTTGTGGATGAAGTCTCCAACGTCATCAATGTTCCCTTAATTGAAATTCTCAATAAAGGGGCGGAATCCGGTATTGCCACAACCTGTGCCATGCAAACCATTGCTGATTTGGCTCACCGCATGGGAAGTTTAGAGGCCGCCCACGTGGTACTTGGTAACCTTAATAACCTCATTGCCTTAAGAACCAAAGATCAGATGACGCAAAACTTTGTCGTCGAGACACTGGGCAATACTTATATTGCGAACCAAAGTCTTTCCATTAATAACCGTGCACCGGATCATTTGTCACCTGACTATCACTCAGGCCTCACGCGCCAGATGAATTCAGAACTTGAACCTATTTTCCCGCCGGAATTTTTAGGAAAACTTCCCAATTGTGAAGCGATTGTCCAAGTCTCTGCGGGCTACATCTACAAAACTCGCTGTCCCATCCTTGTGAGCGAAAGGTAATCCATCATGAGCCGCTTTCTTTGGTTAAGTCTAATTTTTTGTGTTTGCGTGTCCCTTCTTTGGTGGCCGGGTGCTCGCAATCAGGAAAGTATTTTTGAGTTGATTGAACAGGAGCTCGCCTGGCAAACCGAGCACCTCGGATTTGACTTAGTGGATTCTGTAGATCAGAGCCTCATTTCCATTCAAAACCACATTTTTCAATCACCGATTCCGACGGGTGAGCGCTCAACGCTGAGGCACCCGACAGGAGCGGTTGATCATGAAATTGAAGGCGCTGTACACCGTGTGTCTCAAGAGCCTTACTTTCAAGCCATGTTTGCTTTGATTGTATTAGCGATCGGCCGAGTTCTGGTGACCGGCCTTCTAACCTTACTGATGATTCCTATTTTGGGTGCTGTAGTGGTGGATGCAATGTGTGTAAGAGAGATTCGGCATGTAAAGTTTTTACCGTCCGATTCTTTTCAATTCAGAATAGCCATTGCTGCCTTTTTCGTTTTGATTGAGGTGATGTTTGTTTTAAGTCTGGCACCGGTATGGATTGATCCGTTTTGTATTCTCGGGGGATTTTTGCTGATGGGCTTTTGCCTTCATCGTTTGATTACTCATTACTTCAAATAAGTTAAAACTCAATATGAAAGGAGAGGAAGGGTGATACTTTGTCACCCCTGAAAAACGACATGGACGTAAACTCCCTCTAAACTAAAAATTGCCTTCAAAGCTAATGTCAAAGCCTCTTGGTCTGAAGGACCTTCAACTATCACAAAGATGATCTTTTTATCAAAGGTTTCGTAAGACCTCGTCATTAATGGCGGAGATATAAGAAACTGAATGCATCTAAAAGTGAAGTTTGGTCTGATAACGTACCAAATTATGCAAATTACTTGTAGCTTTAGATTTGAACTCCAACCTGACAAAACCCAGCGGTCGCTCATGAGTCGTACCGCCGGTTGCTGTCGCTTGGTCTTCAATAAA
>ERZ827186.821-NODE-821-length-30703-cov-4.777506_pt1 | contig 30703 bp, 23 predicted proteins | sample MGYA00519918_ERZ827186 | MGnify/ENA primary metagenome ERZ827186 (study PRJEB31778, sample SAMEA3449275) | human gut metagenome | biome: human gut; feature: human-associated habitat; material: faeces | place: United Kingdom | collected 2010/2012 ...
AATGAAGGCGCTTCGCTAATGAAGTGCGGTAAACCGCATGAAAATCAAAGTGCGCACACTTCCTACGAGCATAGCGAGCACTTCATAAAAACGAAGTAGTTGTCAGAAACTTCAAAGAAGCAGATGAAAACGGAACAGTGTCGGACGCGCAGAATGGATTCATCAAACAGATATCGATAGGTTTGTGTAACCCGCACCACTGGGATTAACAACTAAATAATCTGTCAAGCCGGATACACTTGTACGGTACTGACCACCTTTTTCAATAACCTTTTTTACTATCGGATTATCTTTTGGGGAATCCAAAAGCCCCGTGAACACAAAAAGCGTTTCGTTAAAATCAATAGTCGGAGCCTCTTCCACATATTTTCCATACTGTTGCAGCCACTGATCTGTCATTAGATTTTTTCTGCCTTTCATAATGTAAAGTTTAAATTCTGCTTAATGTAATTTTCCTTCTGCCGATATGTCTTAAAGGTTTGTTTTATGAACAGTCTCATTTTTCTGAGTGATGTGTATCATATTATTGTCTTAAAGTTATACCGATTTTCTCAGCACTTGCATTGATGAATGCCGCCGCAGTTTCTTCCGTTAGTCCATCACAACAGCATATGCGCTCTGCTTCGCGGCTTCAATGAACAATGCACTCCGAGCGCAAAGTTTTTTATTGCGTTTTTGTTTATAACACCATTTTTCTGTTATTTTATACCTCGGCTCCGGTTAACTTGAAACCGTCATCCGTCCAGTTCCACTCGGCAGACGCAAACGGCTCTTCACAATGGAACCATTCACCGTCGGCTCTGCAGCTGCATTCGGACTTAATAGGTTCAATAATACTGTTAATTTCGTCAAGGAAATTCTGCACTGTGCGAAGGGTATCCGGCAAAAACTGGATATCGCTTATCAGCAGTTCCGGTTCATCCTGCCAATCGGTCTTACAGAGTTCATATTCTTCATCAGACAAATACTTCTTCACGCACTCGCGCAGTTTACGCTGAATATCAGGATGTTTCTCATAGCCGAATTCAACAGCAAGAGTTACTCCAAGGGTATACCACCCGTTCGGGTACTCCTTATCCAAAACATACTGCGAATAGCGGGATTTTAAATCGTCCCACTCGCCGTTTTCGAATTTTCTGCAATAACCTTCGCCGTGGCTAAGCAACAGCTCGTAAATAGAATATGTAAAATTCTCATATTCACCCATCTCGGTAACTTCATCGCAGAACTCGGCTCTTCTCTCCTTGCTGTTGGCTTTGAACCACGGTGCGGCCGATGGTCCTGAATAACTACTTTTAATCTTAAATCCATCGGCAAAAGGCAGGTCTTTCAAAACGCCATATAAAAAATTTAGCAAGTTATCGGTGGTATATCCGTTTTTGCCGTATATGGTCAATTCAGCAGAATAATTTATCTTTCTTCCCTCCAGCACGCCGTACAACTCTCCGCGCATACTTTTTAACGCTCGCATACCCAGAAAGCCGAAATATGCTTGAATGGCTTTAAGCGAACTTTCATGTGCCGGTTTATGCTTGAATTCTATAATCTCGTTCAATTCAACTTCTCCGGGCACAAATTCATATCCGGAATCTATTGAGTTGAACTCTTCAAGCAGATTATCAATATTATTTTGGTAGTAATTATCGCGTTCTACTTGAGCGTTATATTTTTCCACATACTCAAGAAACATTTGCTGTGCTTTTTCTTCTATATCTTGATCTTCTACAAATTTGGCTTCCGGATAAAAATTAATTTTGCTGTCAAAAGATGGATATTTTTTTATCAATCCAAATATACAAGCTGTTTCACCTGCCACATAATGAAGGTCAGACAAAACACCGAGTGCTTCCTCAACCGTTTCTTCCTCGTCACCATGAACGGCTCGGTTGCCGCTTTTGCGGATGTAATGAAAAGCATTAATTACATTGCGATTGTTAATAAAATCACATACGACGGGGTCGCTTAAAATATCCACAAAAGACATGGATTTCATATTCTCATTATGCGCGGCAATATAAATGAACTTCGCCAAAAGCTCTGCGCTTTTACGTGCTGTAAATACGCTCTGAACCGGCATTGTCATAGCAAGCTTCTCGGCATTGTTGCAATTCTCATAAACATATCCGAGTCCACGAAGACCTTTTAAAAAATCAAAATTCATTCTTTGTTCTCCCTGATAAAATATTTGCATCATACTTATTGCTTTTTACCTTTATTTACTATTTACACTTGTAAGACTAATTTATCACAAAAAACGTTATTTGTATACAGGTAATTTTTTTATGTCCGAAAAAACGGACTTCGGCAAAAAAAATAAACCATATTTTGTCCGAACGCCACGAATCGTATATGTACAAAAAATGCACCAATAAAATTCTACCGCACGCAAATATCACTTTTCAAAACAAGACGAGTTGTCTCAGCTTGAATGTCGGTTCGAGTTTTTGCCGACTTCTGACCGAATAATCGGACTTATCTTTTTTCTGTGGTGATTGCACATTGACTATATTCTGTTGAGGTGTTATAATGGTGCTATAGATAATTTTTGATTTCGAATGAGTAATTATATTTTGTGATAATTGCAACAAAAATGCCGTATTAATATATTCAGAAAATGATTTGCTGCGTAAAAATCGTTAAAGATGATAATTCCGTTTGGCAGATAGCCTTCCCGTACCTATTTTTATTTTTTAACCGCGCAGTTGAAAACGGCGACACATTTTATCGACTAACGGTGTTATTTAGCTATGAACAATGAAGCATTTGAACAATTGAATAGTTTGGCGCTTGAAATTCTCAAACTTTCAAGAAACACACTGCTTGTCAATTTTAGATTTCTTGATATTGCGCTGTGTCGATTTGAGTATATTCGTTCTGATGCACCGATTATCGCAACTGACGGGGAGCATCTGATCTATAATCCCGTAAGCGTTTTAAAAGAGTATAAAAGTGAAAGTGAAATGTCGGTAAGAACATATCTGCACATGGTTCTTCACTGCGTTTTCAGGCACCTTTTCGTTGGGCAGAATATTAAAGAAGATTATTGGAATTTGGCGTGCGATATAACTGTTGAATATTTAATCAACGAATTGAACTTGCCTAAAACAAAAGTCGGAAGGGTTGGCGGCCAGAAAGATTTTATTCGCAAGCTGCAAAATAATGTAGACTTGATTACGGCTGAAAAAGTCTATGCGTATCTGACAAAAAATATTACCGAAAATGAGCTGAGAAAAATACAGCCGCTGTTCTATTGCGATAATCATGATATATGGTATGCGAGTGACGAGGACGGCTCCAATCGATTTACTGATGGTTCCGATGATGACAACAGCGATAATCAGCTGAACAATCAGCTGAACAGGCAAAAAAGCCAAGATGAAGAGCAGAATGACGATGATTCTGAAAATCAAAATAGCGAATACGGTGAATCGGAATCAAGCTCTCGAAAGGATAGGCTGGAAAAGCAATGGCAAGACATTTCGAAGCGAGTTCAGACCGATCTTGAAACTTTTTCAAAGGATAGAGGTGATGAGGCCGGCGGAATGATGCAAAATCTCAAGTCTTTGAACAGAGAAAAATATGATTACACCGAGTTCTTGAAGCGTTTTGCCGTTTTAGGTGAGACGATGAAAATCAATGATGACGAATTCGATTATGTATTTTATACATATGGACTTCAGCTTTATAAGAACATGCCTCTTATTGAGCCGCTCGAATATAAAGAGGTAAAAAAAATAAAGGAGTTTGTTATTGCCATTGACACCTCCGGTTCAGTTTCGGGAGACCTTGTTCAGACTTTCTTGCGAAAGACTTATAACATTTTGAAATCGTCAGAGTCTTTTTTCGAACAAGTTAACATCCATATTATTCAATGCGATTCTGTCATTCAGGAAGATCATAAAATAACGAACGAAGAAGAATTTGATGACTATATAGGAAAAATGGTTCTCAAGGGCTTTGGGGGCACGGATTTCAGACCTGTATTTGACTATGTTGATTCATTGAAGGACTTCAACAATCTTAAGGGTCTGATATACTTCACAGACGGATGGGGGCTTTTCCCGGCAAAAAACCGTATTATGACACGGCATTTGTGTTTATTGATGATGATTTTAACAATTACGAAGTCCCGCCATGGGCAATTAAACTTGTTTTGCAAAGAAATGAAATATAAATTCAAGGAGAAAAAGCTATGAGTAATAATACGAATGATTTTTTAATTGAAAACGGCATATTGACTAAGTATAGAGGAAATAAAAAGGATGTTGTAATCCCCAACGGCGTAACAAGTATCGGAGAGGAAGCTTTCAAAAATTGCGACAGCCTCACAAGTATAACCATCCCTGATAGCGTAACAAGTATCGGAGACCATGCTTTCTACGATTGTAGCAGCCTCACAAGCATTAATGTCGCGGACGCCAACAGGTATTATTCCGATGAAGACGGGGGCTTGTTTAATAAGGAAAAAACCGAGCTGATACGATATCCCGAAGGTAAATCTGAATCCACATACGCAATCCCTGATAGCGTAACAAGTATCGGAGACAGTGCTTTCAGTGATTGCATCAGCCTCACAAGTATAACCATCCCCGACAGCGTGACAAGCCTCGGAGACCATGCTTTCTTCAAATGCGACAGCCTTACAAGCATAACCATCGGTAACGGCGTAACAAGCATCGGATACGATGCTTTCGGCAGTTGCACCAGCCTCGCAAGCGTAACCATCCCCGACAGCGTGACAAGCCTCGGAGAATTTGCTTTCAGCGGTTGCAGTCGCCTCGCAAGCGTAACCATCCCTGATAGCGTAACAAGTATCGGAGACGATGCTTTCAGAGATTGCATCAGCCTCACAAGCATAACCATTCCAGACAGTGTAACAAGTATCGGAGAAGGGGCTTTCGAAAGTTGCGACAGCCTTACAAGCATAACAATCCCCGACAGCGTAACAAGCATCGGAAGCAATGCTTTCTACGATTGCAGCAGCATCGCAAGTATAACGATCCCCGACAGCGTAACAAGCATCGGAGGAAATGCGTTTAAATATACAGCGTTATACAATGACGCATCAAAGTGGGAAAACGGTGTTTTATATATCAGAAATCATCTTATAGATGCAAAAAAAATGACTTCTTATGAATATGTCGTGAAAAACGGCACAAAGACTATTGCCGGTAGCGCATTTTGGGATAACAAGCTTATGTACATAACGATCCCCGACAGCGTAACAAGCATCGGAGAAGGGGCTTTCAAAAATTGCGACAACCTTACAAGCATAACCATTCCAGACAGTGTAACAAGTATCGAAGACAGTGCTTTCGGTAGTTGTACCAGCCTTACAAACATAATTATCCCTAGCCGCGTAAAAGACATTAAAAGTGGAGCTTTCGAATATTGCTACAGCCTTACAAGCATTGATGTTGCGGACGACAACCGGTATTATTCCGATGAAGACGGGGTCTTGTTTAATAAGGAAAAAACCGAGCTGATACAATATCCCAAAGGTAAATTGAAATCCACATATGCAATTCCGGATGGCGTAACAAGCATCAGCGACCATGCTTTTGAAAGATGCTTCAGCCTCACAAGCATAACAATCCCTGAAAGCGTAACAAGCATCGGAGACTATGCTTTCAGCGGTTGCAGTCGCCTCGCAAGCGTAACCATCGGTAACGGCGTAACAAGTATCGGAGGCTGTGCTTTCGGCGGTTGCAGTCGCCTCGCAAGCGTAACAATCCCTGAAAGCGTAACAAGTATCGGAGACTGGGCTTTCAGTGATTGCATTAGCCTCACAAGCATAACCATTCCAGACAGTGTAACAAGTATCGGAAAAGGGGCTTTCGAAAATTGCGACAGCCTTACAAGCATTAATGTTGCGAGCGACAACCGGTATTATTCCGATGAAAACGGCGTCTTGTTTAATAAGGAAAAAACTGAGCTGATACGATATCCCGGAGTAAAATCGGAAGACGCATACACAATTCCCGACAGCGTTGAAAAAATTTGCAGAGGAGCGTTCCATCAATGCGAAAGACTGAAGGACATAGTGTTCAATAAGAGTTTGAAGGAGATCGACTACAGAGCCTTTTCAGGCTCCGGGATTACAGACATTAATATATCTCCCTGTGTAAGCGAGCTGGAGATATCATACGAAGCTTTTGCGGAATGCGCGGAATTGAAATCGGCAGTAATTCGCTTGGAAAAGCCCATAGGATCGCGGATTAATATAGAAAATAATATATTCTATTTATGCCGCAATATAGAAAGAATTGAACTTTCCGAAGAGTGTCGGGATGTTATAGACCTTAAAGATATAAAACAAGCTCACGTTGTTTCATATGGTGTTAAAATAAGCGAAGTGCCGACTAATTACAAAAAGAATTATTTAGCCGGTTTCGTTGAGGCGTATGACAAATATCCGGAAGAAATTTTTAAGGAATATATTTCTTATTTTAAAAGAGCGTATAAAAAGTTTGAGCCGGATTTATTGGATAATGTCACCTTACTTCGCATCTTTGTCGACAACAAGCTCATTAAAAGAGAGCGCATAGATGCTCTGATTGAAGAAGCAAACAAAAAAAATAAAACCGAAGTCACCGCAATACTTACGGAATATTTGAAAAAAGAGTTTGGCGTTGGCATGGATAGCTACCTTGACAGATAGGAAGCTGTCATAAAAGAGGAGGAAAGACAGCTTAAAGCTGCGGAACGCAAGGCGAAGAAGGAAGCGGAACTTGCCGAGCTTCGCGAAGATCCGAACGCGCCCGCTGAAATTGTATGGGATATTCAATATTATTCTAATTATTGCAGATTGATGAGGTATCACGGTTGTGCGGAAGAGGTTATTGTTCCGGAAGAGGTTAAAGGACTCACGGTGGTTGAAGTCAATTACGTAAAGGGCGAAAATATTAAAAAGATTTTTGTGCCGGATACGGTAGAAAAAATTGGAAGCCACGCCTTTGAAGGGTGCCGCAATTTGGAAACGATCCACCTCGGGAAGAATGTAAAAAAGATAGGCCAAGAAGCATTCAGAGGATGTGAAAAATTGAAGGAAGTCGTATTTCCGCCTAAGTTTGACTATGTTGAAAAGTGGTTGCTTAGGGATTGTGACAGCCTGGAAAAAATTGTATTTGAATGTCCCGGACATATTAATTATGGTTACGACTGCAATTTCCTGCGAGGTGCGCGTCGCCCGAAGATATATGTCAAAAAATCAGCAGATCTTGACAGCAGGTTTGACTACTTAAAAGATTATGTTGTTGTGATGGAGGAATAATACAATACGGTTATGAATATCAAACAAGCAAAAAACGAAATACAAAATGCTATGAAAGCCTATTTCTCAAAGGATAAGTTTGGAAATTATGTTATTCCGCTTGAAAAACAGCGCCCTGTATTTCTCATGGGCCCTCAGGAATAGGAAAAACCGCCATTATGGGACAGGTTGCTGCTGAATTAGGTGTCAGCCTTGTTTCGTATTCCATGACGCATCATACAAGGCAATCGGCTATCGGATTGCCGTTTATCGAGAAAAAAGAGTACGGGGGCAAAGAGTACAATGTTTCAAAATACACCATGTCTGAAATCATTGCATCAGTCTATGATATGATTGAAAAGACAGGCAATCCTGAAGGAATTCTTTTCCTTGATGAGGTAAACTGTGTTTCGGAAACGCTTGCTCCGGCTATGCTGCAATTCTTGCAGTATAAGGTCTTTGCCCGTCATCGCATCCCCGATGGCTGGATAGTCGTTACGGCCGGCAACCCTCCCGAGTATAACAATTCTGTTCGTGAGTTTGATATTGTTACATGGGGCAGGCTTAAAAGAATTGATGTTGAACCCGATTATGACGCTTGGAAAGAACATGCCTACAGAAGCGGTGTTCATGCATCGATCATAACATATCTTGATGTTAAGAAGAATAATTTTTACAAAATAGAAACTACTGTTTATGGAAAGAGTTTCGTCACTGCTCGCGGTTGGTCGGATTTGTCGGATATGATTATTTTGTATGAAAAAAACGACATACCCGTAACAGAGAGCCTGGTAGCTCAATATCTGCAAAACAAGAAAGTTGCAAAAGATTTTGCAATTTATTATGATCTGTTTAATAAGTATAAGTCAGATTATCAAATAGATTCGATTCTTAACGGCTCGTCCGATAAAAGCATTAAACAACGTGCAAAAGATGCGCAGTTCGACGAACGCTTTTGCTTGATTGGCCTTATTATCGATGCAGTAACCAATGAGATGAAGGAAGTTTGTGAGGCTACTGATTATTTAACTGAACTTATGCGGCCGTTAAAAAAAGCAGCACAACTCAAAAATGTAGAGGAATTTCCTGAATTCCTTTCATCAAGTATTGATGGCTATGAGAGCGATATAGAAACAGGTCTGGAATCATCAAGCATCAGTAAAGATGAAGAGATAAAATACCGCGATTGTATTGAAGAACTTAAAAAGATGCAGACGATTTTTGCCGAAAACAATCCGGGTTCGGCAAAAGCGGCATTCGAGCTTTTGAAAAAAGAGTTCAATTCTCTCACAAATAAATTAACCGAGCAAACAAACGAGGTAGGCGAAAAGTTGTCCAATGTGTTCTCATTCTTTGAAGAGGTGTTCGGCGAGGGTCAGGAAATCCTGATTTTTATTACTGAACTCACTGCCGGCTACTATAGCTCAAGATTTATCAGTCGCTACGGCTGTGAAGAGTACTTCAAGTACAATAAAGATATGCTTTTCTATGAGAGACAGCAGGAGATAATTGAAAAAATAGACGAGTTGTCCTTATGAGGCGGGTATTATAAAGAACAACACTTCTATTGAAATATGTTAGCCGCCGGGATGCTTACGGATATTAAATCAAACGGCAAAGAAAAAATGCAGAACATTTTCGGCCGGTTTAAGAGCATTGGTTAATCGAAGGATGTGGAAAAAGCGTGACGCATGATAAAGCAACGGAAGAGTCAAAGATGAAGCAGATTATCCTTATAATTAAGGCTATCCAAAACTTGGGTGGCGTGGCTTCGTATGCTCAGATATAAGGGAAACATTTTTTAGGAGTGTATTGCTATATGAACTTTTCATATGAAGAACTTCTTGAAAAATAATTTGTTACTTGAGGAAAATCGAAATTTTAAAGGAAAAATGCGATTCTTAGCAGTTAATCAAAAAATACAGAAAATAATAAAGACGCAGTGTCGGATGTACAGAATGGATTCATCATCAAGTAGACGGTCGATAGGATAACCGTCTGCGATAAATATATGCAAATAAAATTCAAATGCGGGGTGACCTTCGCCCGGCAATATGTAGAATAAAAAGAATTAACAGCGCCTCGAAATGTCTTATACAGCATTTCGAGGCGCTGATTGCGATTTTTATTTCGGATATTTCTTCAGAAAGTGGTGGAAATAATCACAACGATATGTTACAATTCCGATGAAGAGGGAAGATGAATCATGATTTTTGCCGCCTTTTTCTTTTTATTGAAAAGATGCGTTGTTGAATATAGGAGTAATAATGTAATTTGTGCTTGAAAGAGCAGTTGATACACACAACATGCGGTTCAGCTTTTGCTGTGCCCGCTCACATCCACGTACTCTGCAATGAATATAAATTCTCCAGCATGTCTCAACACAGATTTTTAATGCTGTGTTACGGCGCAAAGCTTTCCGAGCCTTTTGTGTCTTACACGCAGCGGAAAGGAACGGTCATAACAATGAAAGAAAACCAAGAAAAGAAATCAAAGCTTTCCGGATTGGGTGCCACGCTTCAGCTCGGGAATAAGCCGCTTTGGAAGGAACGCGTGGCATATTTCTTCGTGAACCTCGGAAACATCCCTATAATGACCATGGTCAACGCATACCTTTCGATTTTCTATACCGACACACTCGGTATGGACGCAAAGGTTGTCGGAACAATGTTTTTGATCGCAAGAGTTTTTGACGGAGTGAATGACCCGTTCATCGGTTATTTCATTGACAGAGCGCCAAACTCAAAGTTCGGAAAATTCAGACGAATTCTTATTGTCGGAACGATCATCTGCACCTTGAACTATGCCGTGGTATGGATGGGTCCGGCATATGTTTCGGACTCAATGAAGGTTATGGTTGCCTATATTTCATATATGCTTATCGGCGTGACCTTCCCCGTTATGGACATTTCACTCAACAGTATGCTTCCTGTAATGACAAACGATATGGAGGAGCGAAATTTCCTTGCAATGCTAAAAAATTTTGCTTACGGTCTCGGCGGTGGACTCAACCTCATAGCTCCTATTGTTTTCGCAAAGTTCAACTCTTCCGTCAAGGGCTATAATATTATGAATCTGCTTGCTATGGGAATCATCCTTTCGTGCTCGCTCGGCGGAATCACGGGCATTCATCAGCGAGTCGAACCGCTCAAGGATGCCGGATATAAAGCAAAGGATGTTTTAAGAATCATTAAATTGAAGCCGCTTATCGCTTTCTTCATCGGCGGACTCATTGTTCAGACTGGACTTGCGTTCGTTGCAACGTCGAATCCATATTATGCAACGCACGCGCTCGGCTCGATCGGAAAGCTCACGATTATGAATACGGTCGCAATTGTCGGCGGCCCCGTCTCATTGCTTGCCGTTCCGCTCGCGAAGAAGATTGGAAAGCGCAGGATTTATGCTTGCGGAATGATCGTCACGGCGATCGGTTGTCTCGTTCGTCTTGTTGCGGTCAACGACAAAACGAGCGGCCTTGTCGCCGCCTGCGTCTCAAGCGTAATTTGCAGCTGCGGAACAAGCTTTGCACAGCTTTTGTATTATTCGATTCAGGCGGATAATATCGACTATGTGGACTACAAGCTCGGCCTGCGTGCTGAGGGCGTGATTGCCGCAGCGACCTCAATGATTACAAAAATCAGCAACGGAATAGGCGCAGCTTTTTCGCTTTACGTTCTTTCATGGACAGCAAACGGCGACGGCTCATACACAAAGTTAGGCCTCAGTCTTGCCGACGGCTTGATTCCGGGTATAGTGGTTTTTGTTGGTGCGATTGTATTCTTGTTGCTTTACAGAATCAACAATGCGGAAGCTGAAAAAATTCAGGCGGTGCTTTCGGAAAGACGGGAGACGGCGAAAAATGAAACTTAAAAATATCCGAATCGATGATCTGTGCGGTTTTGCCGTGACAGACAGTGAAAATCCGCGCTTCACTCTTGAAACCGAAAACGAGCTTGAAAACGCTTTTATTTCTTCATATTCCCTTAAGGTCAAAAGTGACGAAGCTGTCCTTTGGCAGACAGAAGAGCAAAGCTCTACTGTCGACAATATCGTTTATGGCGGAAGAGCTCTTCTCCCGTGCACGGTTTATACGGTAGAAGCGACGGTTTGTGACAATTACGGAAACAAAGCCGAAAAAACGGCGGAGTTTGAAACGGGCTTTCTTTCCGGTGATTTTTCTGCGGAGTGGATAACGAAGCCGAACTATCACGTCGGTTTCGGAAAAAGCCCCATTCCGCTCGTCTTCAAACGTCAGTTTTTGCTTTCGGGTAAGGTGAAAAAAGCGCGGCTTTATTCAACCGCGTTAGGAATTTATTCATTCACGCTTTGCGGAAAAGAGATTTCCGACGACCGCTTTGCTCCTGGTTTCACGAGCTTTGAAGACCGACTTCAATATCAGGTTTATGACATTGCGCCGTTTCTCGAAGAGAAAAACGAATTGGTTTTCACCGTTGCGGGCGGTTGGGCGGTCGGGATTTTCGGCCTGAATAGAAGTAATAAGCTCGGCGCCGACAGGCTCGCGCTCAAAGCACTTGTTCAAATCGAATATGACGATGGGCGAAAAGACGAAATTAAAACCGACGAAAGCTGGCTCGTCACCGCTGACGGGCCTGTCAGAGACGTGTCGTTTTATAACGGAGAGATATTCGACGCAACGAAAACCTTAAACAAGGCGATCTTCGAAAATGCCGAAAAAGAGAAGCCCCGTATTTCTCCGCGCCTCGTCGCATCGTACGGAAAATTTGCAAAAATAATCGAAACGCTCGAACCGAAAGAGATTCAAAAAAGCCAAAACGGCTATATCTATGATTTTGGTCAAAACTGCGCCGGAGTTCTCGAACTTGAAATTAAAGGGAGAAAAGGGCAGAGGATAACCGCTCGACATGCGGAGGTTCTTTTGAACGGCGAGCTTTTTACAAAGCCGCTGCGTTCGGCGAAAGCAAAGCTTGAATATGTTTGCGGCGGAGAAGAAGAGACCTACTGCCCGAAATTTACCTTTATGGGTTTTCGTTATGCCGAGCTTTGCGGAATTGAGCCTGAAAACGTCAAGGTCAGAATGAAGGTTATTTCCTCGATTGACGAGGAAACGGGAGACTTTTTCTGCTCCAACGAAAGCATTAACCGCCTTCAAAAGAATATCAGATACAGCGGTTTTTCAAACTTCCTTGAGATCCCGACCGACTGTCCTCAGCGCGACGAAAGACTCGGTTGGACGGGCGACATCTCCGTTTTTGCTTCGACGGCGTGTTTCAACTTCAATATGAACCGCTTTCTTAGAAAGTGGCTTATTGATGTGAAGGCACAGCAGACAAAAGACGGAGGAATCCCCGTCGTTGTTCCTCGGGTCAAACATTTCGGCGGAACAAAGATTACGGCCGGCTGGTCCGACTGTGTTTTCCTTGTCCCGTGGGCGCTTTATCAAAACAGCGGGGACAAAACCATTCTTGAAAAGTTTTATCCGATGATGAAAAGATATCTTTCGGGAGTCGAAAAGAAAGCGGCGGCGTTTTCATCGGGGGAAAGGCGATACATTTGGTCGCACGGATTTTCTTACGGCGATTGGTGCGCTCCGAACGAAAATCAAAAGCAATGGATGGCAAAAAAGAAGTGGATTTCAACCGCATATTATGCCAACGATTGCGCCCTCGCATCAAAAATTGCGACCATCCTCGGTTTTGAAGAGGAGGCTAAGGCGTTTCAAGAAAAGCGAAAGTGCATCGAAAACGCATATCGGAACGTTTTTACCGACAAAAAAGGAACGCTCAAAAACGAGTTTCAAACGGCCTATGTTTGTCCGCTGTATTTTGGAATGGTGAGCGGAGAGGAAAGAAAAAAATATGCTGAAAACCTTTTAAGACTCGTGAAAGAAGCCGATAATCATCTTTCCACCGGCTTCCTCGGAACACCATATCTCCTTTTCGCCCTTTCGGACAACGGATATATAAATGAAGCATATGACCTTTTACTTCAGGATACCGTCCCGTCGTGGTTGTATGAAGTCAACGCCGGAGGAACGTCAATTTGGGAGCGTTGGGACGCGCTTCGACCCGATGGAACCGTCAATCTCGGAAAAGATCCGGGAAGCGGTCTGATAAACGCTGTCGGCGGAGGAATGGTTTCTTTCAACCATTATGCGAACGGTGCAGTCGGCGATTGGTTATATAGGCGCGTCGCGGGACTCGAAGCGATTGAGCCGGGCTACAAAAAATTTAAGGTTGCACCCCTCGTCGGAGGCGGACTCACGAGCGTGTCATGTTTCAAAAAGCTTTCGAGCGGAACTATCAAAATCAATTGGAATTTTGAAAACGGCGTTTTTGTCCTCTCGATTAATGTTCCGTTTAACACGAGCGCTGTCATCACGCTGCCCGACGGAAAGTGCCTTGAAGTTTCAAGCGGAAAATATGTGTACAGCGTTGAAATGTGAGCAATATTATTTAAAAAGCCATGTGATGACATAACCGAATAATATAAAAACATACAGGCGCAGCCGATGGATTTTACGTCAGCTGCGCTTGGCTTTTTAGACAAAATGAAAAACCCTGTAAGCGTCTAATCGTCGAAGAATGTTAACTGTAAGCTAAAGTTCTAAAAATCAAAGAGTTCCTCAGCGTACCTACGGTGAAAGCACCTATATTTTTTTCAATTAAGCGTACCTTCGGTGCACGAAAAATGAAGGCGCTTCGCTAATGAAGTGCGGTGAACCGCATGAAAATCAAAGCGCGCGCTTCATGGAGTGTAACGAATATCACATTTAGAAAACAGAGCAGCAAGACTTAAATCTTCCTGCTCTGTTTCGCTTTACACACTTGTCTAAACCTCCTCTCCGCCACTTGAAGAAATTCTGCATTTGTGGTATCATATTAAACTGCGGGTGAATACGTTTGCCCGCGGATATTTATTATAATATTGCACCCGACAGGATGAGTCGGTGCAACGCAAAACGGGAGAAAAAGATGATAACAGTATCCGATCTCAGCTTCAATTTCGGCACACTGACCCTGTTCAAGGGCGTCGATCTCAAATTTACGCCCGGCAACTGCTACGGTATAATCGGAGCAAACGGCGCGGGCAAGTCTACATTTCTGAAAATACTCTGCGGTGAGCTCGAGCCCTCGCACGGCTCGGTTATAATCCCGCCGACCGTCAGAATGTCCGTGCTCCGTCAGGATCACTACGCTTTTGACGAATACACCGTGCTCGACACCGTTATTATGGGCAACCGCCGCCTCTATGATATAATGAAAGAAAAGGACGCGCTCTATGAAAAGCCGGACTTCAGCGAGGAGGACGGAATGCGCGCCGCAGTGCTCGAAGAGGAGTTCGCTGAGCTCGACGGCTGGGAGGCGGAGTCAGACGCGTCAAAGCTGATTCAGGGTCTCGGCCTTGACGAGAGCCTGCTCTATGAGCAGATGTCGTCTCTCTCGGGTTCGCAGAAGGTCAAGGTGCTGCTTGCACAGGCGCTTTTCGGAAACCCCGATATAATCCTGCTCGACGAGCCTACAAACGACCTCGATATAGCCGCCGTCAAGTGGCTTGAGGACTTCCTGAGCGAGTATTTCGGAACGGTCATTGTCGTCTCGCATGACCGCCATTTCCTAAATAATGTCTGCACGAGAATAGTCGATATCGATTATTCCGAGATAAAGATGTATGTCGGCAACTACGAATTCTGGTACGAGTCGAGCCAGCTTATCCAGAAGCTTATAAAACAGCAGAATAAGAAAAATGAGGAGAAGGCGAAGGAGCTTCAGGCGTTCATCGCAAGATTCTCCGCAAACAAATCAAAATCCCGTCAGGCGACCTCGAGAAAGAAGCTGCTTGATAAACTGACTATCGAGGAGCTGCCCGCGTCGAGCCGCCGATATCCGTTTGTCGGCTTCGATATGGACAGAGAAGTCGGTAAGGATATCCTCACCGTCGAGGGACTTACAAAAGAGGTCGACGGCGTAAAGCTGCTCAACAATGTCAGCTTCACCGTGCGCAAGAATGATAAAATCGCCTTTGTCGCAAAGAGCGAGCAGGCGATAACCATGCTATTTAAAATACTCACGGAAGAGGAGGAGCCGGACAGCGGCAGCTTCAAGTGGGGACTGAGCACATCGCGCTCCTATTTCCCTGCGGATAACTCCGCATTCTTCGCCTCCGACCTCAATCTTATCGATTGGATGCGCCAATATTCAAAGGATCAGACAGAGACTTATATCCGCGGCTTCCTCGGCAGAATGCTGTTCTCGGGCGACGCGGTTTTGAAGCCCGTAAACGTCCTTTCGGGCGGCGAAAAGGTCAGATGTATGCTCTCGCGAATGATGCTCTTCGGCTCAAACGTGCTCATTCTCGATCAGCCGACGAACCACCTCGACCTCGAATCCATAACTGCCGTCAACAACGGACTGTCGGAATTTAAGGGCAATGTCCTGTTCTGCTCGCACGACTATGAAATAGTCAATACCGTGGCAAACAGGATAATCGAAATATGCGACGACGGCATTATCGACCACTCGGGCAACTACGACGATTTTGTCGAGTTCAAGGAGAGCCGCGGAATGGCGGTTACAACGCTCTGATACTGATTGATAATTCTTGCGGTTTGTGGTATAATCAAAGCGGAAAATGAAAATGATTTTCGGGAAGGACAGTGAATTATGAAGAATCAGAAAACTGTCAAAAGTTCAAACAACGAAAAGGGTGCGCTGCTCTATATCGTAACCTGCGCGCTGGTTGTTATCCAGCCGCTGCTCGATATAATTTCATCTGTTGTCATCAATCTCGGCAAGGCGAATTATATCAGCTTCTCGGGTGTTGTAAGGGCGCTCATAATAGTTGCCGTCACCGTGTTTACCCTCGGCTTTTACAAGGGCAGATACAGCCGGCTGTTTAAGATTTATAACGGCATCGCGGCCGCATATATCATACTGATGTGCCTGATGAGCGCGACCCGCGGCGACCATGTTACGTTCCTCTATATGCTCGGACTCATGGCGGATACGTTCTTCTTTGCCTTTATGTTCCTGCTTATCTTCGAGACCGCGCAGACCGTCGGACGCAGAGTGCACCCCTCGGTTATTGCGGCAACGGCGCTTATCTATGCGATTACTCTTGTCATAAACTATATTTCAAAGAAGGGCACCTTCCATTATTCGACCTCGTTTGCGGTGGCACTCGCCCTGCTTATTCCTTCCGCGCTCGTTTTTCTGGTCTCGCGTCTCGGCAGAAAAAAGGCGGAGAACGCAAAGCCGATTGACGCGGCGCTCTCATGGATAGTCCCGGCGGCGGGCAGTGTTTTGCTTCTCGTCGGCGCAGTGCTTTCAAATTCTAAGCCCGTACTTTTTGTGTCCGTCATATTCTCTGCGGGTCTCTTTATTTGGACCTTTTCTTCGTGGAGAGACGGAAGAAAAGAGAATCGCCCGCCCATGATGCGTGCGTTTATTTCGAGTGCGCTTTTCTGTGTGCTTGTCCTTGCGTTTCTGCCCGTTTCTCCCGTCAAGAGCAGCTTTGACGGCAGATTGAGCTTCAAGGAACTGTTTTATACATATAACGGTCAGCAGTCGCCGACAGTCAACCCGAACGGAGAAGATCCGATTTTTGATGACGAAGATGATGACGGCAACTCCGACTATGTCCCGAACCTCGACTCCGGCTATGTGCCCGGAAGCGACAAAAAAGATGACGATACAACGAAGAAGACTACCGATAACAGCTCTGAAACTCCTGCGACAGAGTCCACAAAAGAACCTGCGGGAGACAGCACTGACGACACTTCGGAAGAAACCTCGGAAATAAGCACCGAGACCACAAAATGGTGGCAGACGAAGCCTACCTTGCCGGACAAATCCGATCTTGAGAGCTTTATAAAACCTTATATTCCGACCCTCCCCGGAGAAGATAGCACAGGGGAGTCGGAAACCGTTACCGAAAACACCACCGACAAGTCCGACACCGAGGAGCCGGGAACAGCGGCATCGGAGGAAAATCGCAGCCCCGCCGCCGCGATAGGCTTCGGAGCCCTCAGAAGCCCCGCGCTTCCGAACGCCGGTGCGATAAATATTGACAGAACGGCCTATTATGGAAAGATGTTCGGCGAGGGGGATATTCAGACTAAGCTCTTCGGCTTGAGATTTGCCGCGCTGTTCGATCAGACGGATTCGATAAAGACGGCGGCAAAGGTACATTCCGACCCCATAACCGTTGTGCTCAACTACGGCATCCTGGGCTTCCTCGTCTATATCCTGCCTGCGGCGTTTATATTCCTGAAGCTGCTCGCGTATATTCTCTTGAATCTTACCGAGATTTTCCGCTCTGTGGGCTGCGCGGTCTATATGTTTACCTCATTTGTTATTATGATTCTTTCCGCGCTCGACGGCGATATTCTTGCCTTTTCTGCAGTCGGCGGCATAGCGTCGGTCATTTTGGCAAATGCGCTTTCCGTCAGCGAGGATGCGCGGGCGAATTCGTCGGAAAACGGATAATCGCCGATATGTGAAAAATCAACAAAGCGTTCCGCTTGCGGGACGCTTTTTCTATTTCTGTCGCATTCCGAAATTTTTGTCTCTGCACCTCGAAAAAATTCCGAAAAATTTTCATAAAACTTCGATTTTTCGCAAAAAAATATTGAAAGTAAATCGTACTATTTACTTTTATATTTAATAGTGTGTATAATGATTATGCTGAAAAACGCGTTGAGAAATGCACCTTTTTGTTACATTTCACCAATGCGCGTTTTTGAATGGCTGCTGATTATATCCTGCATATGTGCAGGGAAAGGAATGATATTCAAAATGAAAAACCTTGGGTACTACAACGGCAAATTCGGTCCTCTCGAAGAAATGATGGTTCCCATGAACGACAGAGTCTGCTATTTCGGCGACGGCGTCTATGACGCTACCTACAGCCGCAACGGCGTCATCTTCGCTCTCGACGAGCACATTGATCGCTTTTTCAACAGCGCAGGACTGCTCCGCATTGAGCTTCCCTGCACAAAGGATGAGATGAAAGACATCCTCAACGATATGGTCAGCAAGGTTGACAGCGGCAATAACTTTGTTTATTGGCAGGCGACCCGCGGAACCGGAATCCGCAACCATGCGTTCCCCACAGAGGGCAAGGCCAACATTTGGGTCACAATCAAGCCCGCAGAGGTCAAGGATCTTTCTCAGCGCATTAAGCTCATAACCCTTGAGGACACAAGATTCCTTCATTGCAATATAAAGACCCTCAACCTCATCCCGAGCGTTATGGCGGCTCAGAAGACCGTCGAGGCCGGCTGCGACGAGAGCGTTTTCCATCGCGGCGACAGAGTCACGGAGTGCGCTCACAGCAACGTACATATTATAAAGGACGGCATATTCAAGACCGCTCCCGCCGATCATTATATCCTTCCCGGTATTGCCCGCGCCCATCTTATCAGAGCGTGCAAGGCTAACAACATCACGGTTGACGAGACTCCGTTCACCGTCGCCGAGCTTATGGATGCCGACGAAGTCATAGTTTCCTCGTCAGGCTCGTTCTGCCTTGTCGCAGATGAAATAGACGGCAAGCCCGTAGGCGGCAAAGCCCCCGAGCTTATCGACATCCTTCAGAAATATCTCGTCAAAGAGTTTATTGACGCCACGACTGTCTGAGGGAGGGGAGCGGTATGACGCAAAAAGAGCTTACTGTTCTCAATCTCGGAGACAGCCTCGACAATATCTCCAACATTGACCCCAGAGGCTACGGCGTTTGCCATATCCTCTATCCCGCCGCGCGCGAATATACAGGCGGACCTCTCTGCATGAATGCCGCGACAAAGCTCTGCGATACATTGAAGCAGGATGACCTCGTATATATAATGACCGGCTTTGTTTTGCCCCCGTCGGGCAGTGCCGAGACGGACGGCGTTATCAGCTCCGTCCTGCTCGCGCGTGCGCTCGTCATAGCGTTCGGCGCAAAGCCCGTTATCGTCTGCCAGGAGGAGAACGTCCCCGCGGTCAAGGCTATGGCCGCAGTTGTCGGACTTCATCTCTATGATTCGATAGATGAGCTTAAAAAATATCCGATATCCATGGCTGTCGTGCCCTTTACAAAGGATAAGGCCAAGGCGGAGAGCTGCGCCGACGAGATAATCTCCCACGGCAAGCCCGCTGCGGTTATCAGCATTGAGGCGCCCGGCGAGAATAAGATAGGCGTATATCATAACGCCACCGGACTCGATGTCACTCATCTCGAGGCCAAAATGGATATCCTCTTCGATAAGCTCCGCGACATGGGCGTGCTCAATATCGCAATAGGCGACCTCGGCAACGAGATAGGCATGGGCACAATTGCTTCTCATCTGCATAAGAACATTCCTTATGCCGACGAGGGCGAGTGCCGTTGCGGCTGCGGCGGCGGAATAGCCGTGCGCACCGTCACCGATAACATAATCACCGCCACTGTCTCCGATTGGGGCTGCTACGCGATGATAGCGGCGATAGCTTATCTCAAAAAGGATCTCGATATCATGCATACCGCAGAGCTTGAGGGCGATACAATAGTCACCGCCGCTCGCAACGGTATGATTGATATGTACGGCTGGTGCATCCCGGCTATCGACGGCTTCGGTAAGAGCCTGAATATGTCGATAGTCAACCTCATGCGCGAGTGCGTCAGCTACTCGCTGAAGCTTGAGGAGACCTGCAAGACCTGGTTCGAAAAGGTCATCGATAAGGGCTTTTTCGGCGAATAACCAAAAAAAGGGGTAAAAAACTATGAATGAAACGTTGTTTCTTCCTGCCGGAGATTCGGCGGTCAATGTCGAGTTCGGCAGAATAATAGACCCCGAAATAAACAAAAAGATACGCAGCCTGTCTGACTCGCTGTCTCGTAAGCCGATACGCGGGGTGACGGAATGTATACCCACGTTCCGTTCCCTGCTCGTCTGCTACGACCCCTTGCAGACGGGCTGCGAGGCTTTGATAAAGAAGCTCAAAAAGCGTATAAAATCTCTCGATCAGGCATCGGCCGGAGAGAAGCGTGTGTTCAATATTCCTGTCTGCTACGGCGGCGAATTCGGAGAGGATATAGCCTTTGTCGCGTCTCACGCCGGACTCACCGAGCAGGAGGTCATAGACATACACACGGGCAGAGATTATCTCATATTTATGCTCGGATTCCTGCCGGGCTTCGCCTATCTCGGCGATATGGATAAGCGCCTGCACACTCCGCGCCTTTCAAATCCGCGAACGAGTATTCCCGCGGGCTCCGTCGGCATAGGCGGCGAGCAGACGGGCATATATCCGCTCGCGTCGCCGGGCGGCTGGCAGCTCATCGGCAGAACGCCGGTCAGACCCTATGATCCGAACCGCGCCGAGCCTATACTTTACAGCGCGGGCGATTATATCAGATTTTTCGCCGTCGACGAGCAGGAGTACCGCAAAATAGAGGAGCTTGTCAGCCGCGATGAATACGAGTGCAAAATAACTGCCGGGGAGGGGAACTGATATGAGTATGCATATAATCTCGCCCGGTATGCTCACCACCGTTCAGGATCTCGGCCGCTGCGGATACATGGCGTCGGGCTTCCAGCAGAGCGGCGCGATGGATCGCTTTGCCGCCGAGGCAGCAAACCTCTTGGTCGATAACAGCGAGAAGGACGGAGTGCTCGAAATGACCATGCTCGGCGTGAAGGTTTATTTTGACGAGGACAATGTCATAGCGATAACCGGAGCCGAGTTCACTCCCACAGTGACCGATTTTGAAACGGGAGAAGTGACCGAGCTTCCGATGAACCGCGCCATACGCATTAAAAAGGGCGATGTGCTCGACTGCGGCAGCGCAAAGAGCGGACTGCGCGGCTATCTCGCCGTGGCGGGCGGCTTTGATATCGCTCCCGTTATGGGCAGTATGTCCACAAATCTAAAGTGCAAAACCGGAGGCTTTGAAGGCAGAAAGCTCAGGGCGGGCGATGTAATTCCGCTTCGCCATCCGCAGGGTTGGCTATTCAGTATGGTCGGCCGCGTGTATGAGCCCGAAAAGCGTACCGACGGCACGGTTACTATCCATGTTATACCCGGCCCTCAGGATGATTACTTTTCCGATAAGGGCAAAAATACCTTCTATTCAGAAGTTTATTCCGTCACCGCCGATTCAGACAGAATGGGCATAAAGCTCGACGGAGCGCCGGTAGAGAGCATTGACGGCGTCGATATTATTTCGGACGGCATAGTTGCGGGCTCGGTTCAGATACCGTCCGCAGGCAAGCCGATAATTATGATGGCGGACAGACAGACTACCGGCGGCTATGCAAAAATAGCGACGGTCATCACCTCTGACCTGCCCCTGCTCGCCCAGCTTCGTCCGGGCGGCACTCTGCGATTTAAAAAGGTCGACCTTCAGTATGCCGTAAAACGCATAAAGGCCGATAAAAAGGCGCTCAAAAAACTACAGACTAATATTCTCAGAGCGGATACCTTTACATCCGACTCCTGATTGGAGGCATATAAAATGGACTATTCTTCGATGAGTCCGCGTGATGTCAGACAGCTTATAAGAGAGGGTGCAATAACCTGCAACACCTCGGGAATGTGTGCGGGTTATGCTCAGGCGAACCTCTGCGTTCTGCCGAAGGATCTCGCCTATGATTTCCTGCTTTTCGCTCAGCGCAACCCGCGCCCGTGTCCGATTCTCGAAGTCAGCGACGTCGGCTCGCGTTTTTTGAAGAAAATAGCTCCCGGCGCGGATATCGCAAACGATATCCCGAAATACAGGGTCTATGAAAACGGAGTTATGACCGGCGAATATACTAGCGTCGAGCATCTCTGGCGCGACGATTTTGTCAGCTTCCTCATTGGCTGCAGCTTCTCCTTTGAGTCGGAGCTGATTGCCGCAAATGTGCCGATAAGGCATATTGAAGAGGGCAGAAACGTGCCGATGTATCTCACTAACATTGAGTGCGAGCCGGCGGGAATTTTCCACGGAAAAATGGTCGTGAGTATGCGCCCTCTGCCCTATGACAAGATAGTTACCGCCGTCGCTGCGACTGCCGCCATGCCCAAGGTTCACGGTGCGCCGATACATATCGGAGATCCGTCCGTTATAGGCATAGATGATATCTCGAAGCCCGATTTCGGCGACTCCGTTACGATAAAACCCGGCGAGGTGCCGGTGTTCTGGCCGTGCGGTGTCACTCCGCAGTCGGCGCTCATGAGCACAAAGCCGCCCATAGCGATAACCCATTCGCCCGGGCATATGCTTATAACCGACGTTAAAAATGTCGAGCTTAAATATTGACAGGGGGTACGTATATGCACAAAATAGATCTTAACTGCGATCTCGGCGAGAGCTTCGGCAACTATAAGCTGGGTCTCGACGATGAGGTCATAAAATATATTTCGTCCGCCAATATAGCCTGCGGCTTCCATGCGTCCGATCCGCTCGTGATGCAGAAGACCGTCGCCCTCGCGCACGCAAACGGCGTCGCGGTCGGCGCGCATCCCGGCTTTCCGGATCTTGTCGGCTTCGGCAGAAGAAATATGAACGTCTCGCCCGCCGAGGCGAAAGCGTTCGTTCAGTATCAGATAGGCGCACTCGCAGCGTTTTGCAAGGCAGCGGGCTGCCGCCTTGAGCACGTCAAGCCCCACGGTGCGCTCTATAATATGGCGGGCAAGGACGAGATTCTCGCCGCCGCCATATGCGAGGCTGTCTATGAATTTGACCCCGAGCTTATTCTTCTCTGCCTCTCGGGCAGCAAGATGATGAGCGCGGCAAAGAAAATCGGACTCCGAGCCGCAAGCGAGGTTTTTGCTGACAGAGCCTACGAGGATGACGGCTCGCTTGTCGCAAGAGGCAAGCCGGGCGCAGTCATAACCGACGAGGACGAGGCGGTCAGCCGCGTTATCGGCATGGTTAAAAACGGCACGGTCGAGTCGATAAACGGAAAAACAATCGAGCTCAAGCCAGATTCGATATGCCTGCACGGCGACGGAATTAAGGCAGTCGAATTTGCAAGGCGCATTAAATCCGAGCTCATGGCAAACGGTATCGAGACCGCTCCGCTTGCGCAAATAATCTGACAAAGGAAGCGATAACGGTGAAATATCATCGTATATATGCAAAGATAGATATAGACGCGATCCTCCACAATCTCGGCGAGTGCAAACGCTGCATACCCGAGGGCACGAAGGTTCTCGCGGTAATAAAGGCGGACGGCTACGGCCACGGCGCGGTCGAGCTTGCGCATCAGCTTGAGGATAAGGTTGACTATTTCGGCGTCGCCATTATCGAGGAGGCGGTCGAGCTTCGCCGCTCGGGTATAAAGAAGCCGATACTTATTCTCGGCTATACCTCGCCCTCGCAGGACGATCTGTTAATAAACTACGGTATCACGCAGAATATCTACACCTATGAAATGGCGAAACGTCTGTCCGATAGGGCGGTTGCCCTCGGAAAGACCGTTCGTTTTCATATCGGACTCGACACCGGTATGTCACGTGTCGGATTTCAGGATAACGACGAGAGCGTTGAGCTTATAAAGAAGATAATCGAGCTCCCAAATCTCGTCCTTGAGGGTATTTTCAGCCACTATGCCCGCGCCGACGAGCTCGATAAAACAACCGCGCATCTCCAGTCGGAGCGCTTTGATGCGTTTATAGATAAGCTTGAAAAGGCGGGTATAAACATACCGATAAAGCATCTGAGCAACTCGGCGGCAGTAGGGGAGTTTGAGGAGCACTATGATATGGTGCGCTTCGGCATCTCGCTCTACGGGCTCTATCCCTCGGAGGAGGTCGACAAATCGAGAATCGAGCTTGTTCCCGCGATGGAGCTGCGTACTAAAATAGTCAATCTTAAAACTGTCCCCGCAGGCTGCGGAGTCAGCTACGGTCACACATTCGTGACCCAAAGAGAGACCCGTGTCGCAACCATACCCGTGGGCTATGCCGACGGCTACCCCCGTGCGCTCTCATCAAAGGGCAGGGTGATAGTCAACGGTCAGTTCGCGCCGATAATCGGCAGAGTGTGCATGGATCAGTTCATGATAGACGTAACCGATATCGAGGGCGAGCTGAATATCGAGGATGAGGTCATTCTCATGGGTAGCGATAACGGCTGCACCGTGAGTGCGGAGGAGATAGGCAATATGTCGGCGAGCTTCAATTATGAGTTCGTCTGCGGAGTTGCCCGCCGTGTGCCGAGAATCTATTTCAAAGACGGAAAGCCCTATAAAGAAGTCTCTTATATTTTAGACAAAGAATAAACTGTTGACAAACAGTCCCCAAAGAGTTTATAATTAAAACGATAAAATTTTATCGAAGTACCCTGCAACATCTAAAAGTTTACATCTGGTTGCAAGTATGATTGTGTTAAACAAGGATGAAAACGCAGGCAGGCTACCGCCTGTCAAGTTTGAAGACGCAGTTAAACGCAATCAGACGACGCAAGGCTTGTAAAGTTTTAGGTGTTGCAGGGTAACAAGGGGTGTAACAATGTCAAAAGTGAAAAAACAGCCGAGCTTTAAGGCGTATGCCGCAATGTGGATTGCCATTATCGCCGCATATGCGGTGTGGATGACAGCGTTCATGCGCAAGATAGTGCTCGTCAACTACGCGACAGCAGAGGAGCGAACCGTTGACGGTGTCACTCATGCCGACATCAGCGGTATGATAGGGCGAGAGTGGCTCTATCCCATATGGGTCATAGTCTCGTGTGTGTGCCTTGCCATGTTTATCGTCTACATAAAAGTCCTGCTCTACGGCAAGGAGCCCGGCAGGGCGATGAAAATATTCTGCCTTTTCGGCGTTATTTTCGGCTGCGTCTATGTCACGTGGTACGGCTTCTTCGGCGACCAGCCCTTCATCGAAAAGGTGAAGTTTATCACCGCGAGCATGATAGGACTCGACTTCCCGTGGCATTTCAGAGGCTGGGGCGTTATAGCGTCGGCAACCGTGTTCACCAACACGCTCTATGCCTATCGTAAATTCGGCTACCACAGCCGAGCGGGCGTTATTCTCGGCTCAATCGGAAGCGCCGCTATCTATGTCACCATCAACTGCCCGTCAATGGGCGAGGAGATTCATCTCGATTCCGCGCGCTGCATGGCGCATTGGACAGGGGCGCTCCTGTTCGCTTTCTGTTGCGCCGCACCAATGGTGCTCCTGCTCATAAACAAAGCGCGAGAGCTCAAGGGCCGCTTTATGGTCGGACTTATAGTTTTCTGTGCGATACTTCTTACGATGCTCGTTCTCCTGCTGACTGTCGGCAAGAGCGCTATCATTGAAAATATCCCGATGCAGGCGGCATATGTTCTGCTCTTCCTGCTCAACTTCACTAATGTTTTCCCCGTGAAGAAAGCCGAAAAAGCCGAGGCAAAAGAGGCGGCGACCGTCTGATGAAAGAGAGCAAAAACAAGAAAACATTTGACGGCAAAAGCGGAGGCAGCGTCGGCATAGGTCTTGCATTGGGTCTTGCAATCGGGCTTATGATGGGCGTGGCGACGGATAATATCCCCATGTGGATGTGCCTCGGCATCAGCATCGGACTCTGCTGCGGAACTGCATTCGGCGTCTCGGAAAAGGGAAAACCGAATTCCGACGATCCTGATGACGAAGCCTCAAAGCCGATTGACCCCGACGATCCCGACGATGAGGACCTCAACGAGGACACCGACCAATATAACTGAACAAAATAAAAATACCGCTGAAGTTTTATCTTCAGCGGTATTTTTGCGCCTTATCAGTTCTTGTCTATCGTCTGCAGGAATCCGCCCGCGAGCGAGAGCATCTTTTCATCGACGCCGAGCTTTCCGGCAAGCTTGATCATAGTCTTGACCTTCACCGGGTAGATGGGCTTGAGCAGGGGACTTGAAACAGCCTTTGCCGCAAAGTCTCCGGCGGCGTTTTTGATTATCTTGTTGACCTCGCCGTTGCTGAGAACTTCACCCATGCTGTCCTCAACCGAGAGCTTGTTCGGGTCAACCTTGCCGTCGTCGGAAACGAACCAGTTGCGCACGAATGAGGAGTACTCCGCGGGCATTTTGTATTCGTCGGTGGCTTTTTCGATGCCGTTTACCGTTATCGTGTGCGACGGGCGAACCTTGCCGCCGCGCGCCTTGATAACATTTTCGCCGAGCTTGAGCTCAACATCCTCGAAGATGAACACCTTGTCCGCTTTCTGCGTGTAGGTCTTGCCGTTTACTTCGAGCGTTACCTCCGGGCAGTTGGAGTAGACCTTTATTTTGCTCTTTCCGGCGGGTCTGTTGACATATCTTTCGCCGGTGATGTGAACAAACTTCTTGTCGCTCCAGTATGCCTTGTAGAGCCAGAACGCGTCTTTCTTCGTCTTGCGGTCGAATGTCACAAGACCCTTGTTGTTTCTGCCTCTGACGCCGCCCTCATTTCTCGATGCGGAGCCGAAGTCGAACATGTTCCAGACATATGAGCCCCAGAGCCAGTCGCGCTCGTTTATCGATTTGATATAGTGCTCATGGTAGATAGCCTGATAGTCCTCGCTGTAGTCGCCCTGAACAGGGGAGTCGGAGTGGTATTTCGTGATGCCCTCCGCGCCGTATTCTGAAAGGCAGAGCTTGCCCTCGGGATTCTCTCTGTGCCACTCGTCGAGCCAGTTGTTTATCTCGTCGCACGGGCCCACGTACCAGCCGTAGTAGTGGTTGTAGCCGATGATATCGGTGATGTGGTTGAGCGGTGAGTTCACCGGGCACGTGGTCAGCTGGGCGCATGTCGTGTATCTCGTCGGGTCAAGATATCTTGCGAGCTTGTTCATGCGCTTGAGGAAGGTTATGAGTCTCTTGCTCGCGCTTCCGCCTATTGTTATCTCATTTTCGATGCCCCAGCAGAAAATTGACGGGTGATTGTAATTTTGCTTTATCAGCTCAACGAGCTGCTGCTCCGCGTTCTTATTGCGCTTGGAGCTGAAACGGGAGATGACCGGCACCTCCGCCCAAACGAGCAGACCGCTCTCGTCGCAGAGATCATAGAAATAGCTGTTCTGCTGATAGTGGGCGAGACGCACCGAGTTAGCGCCGACGTCGAGGATAAGTTTGACGTCCTCGGCGTGCTGCTTCTCGGTTATGGCGTTGCCCATATTCTCTCTGTCCTGGTGGCGGGAGACGCCCTGAAGCTTGATGTGCTCGCCGTTGAGGAAGAAGCCCTTGTGGCTGTCAATGCGGTAATCGCGCAGACCCGTTCTGATATCGATATTGTCGGTGACTTCGCCTATGGAGCTGTCAAATATCTCGCATCTTACGGTGTAGAGATACGGATTCTTTCTGCCGTTCCAAAGTATCGGATCCTCAACGGGCAGCTTGGCGCTGATTATCGGGCGGAGATCCGCAACTGTTGAAGCTTTTTCGTTGCCTTCTGCGTCAATGAGCGTGAAGCGAGCCTTGTGAGAGCAGTCGGCGTTGTCGATAAGCGCCTTTATGCTAAGCTCCCAGCCGCCCTCACCAACGTGGCGCGGGGTGATATAGATTCCGTCCGAGCCGTAGTCTTTCATGGAAAATCTGCAGTCCGGAACCTCGATAAGATTGACATCGCGGTAAACGCCGCCGTAGAAGGTGAAGTCCGCCATCGTCGGGTAAACGGACTCGTCGGGCGAGTTGTCGGCGGTTATGTCAACGCGGCAACCGTGTCTGATATAGTCGGAGATATCGACTCTGAACGCGGAATATCCGCCCTCGTGAACTGCGACAAGCTCGTTATTGACTCTGATTTCAGCCTTTGAATTGACGCCCTTGCATTCGAGGAACGTTTTCTTGTCCGATTTCGGCAGCTCCTTGGAATATGTCGCCTTTGTGCGAAGATATCCGTTTGTGCCGTCCTGACCGTCAAAGGCGTTCCAGGTGTGCGGAAGATTGACGGTTTCGGTCTTTCCGTCAAGCGTAAAGAGCCAGCCGTCATTTATCCTTATGACATTTCTCATTGTGTGACCTCCCGTAAGATGATTTTATTATATACTGATATTAACAGAATACACATTAAAAGTCAATCTAATCAATTTTCACAGTCTATATGATACACCCAATATTTTAAACTTGTATGAACAACTTGAAGTTTGCTTGAATATTCTGAAAAAAACTGCTATACTGGTAATGCCAAAAAAGATTCGGATAAGTCCTTTAAGAGAGGGGAGCCAAAATGAAAAGCTCGGTCAAACGTACTATCTGTATAGCTATAGTGGTTGTTGTCGCCGTATGTGCCGCGCTGGCAGCGCACTTCTTTCCCGGGCGCAGCGCCGGCGATATTCCGGATATTGTCAAAGCCTCCGCCGATGAAAACGGCATGGCATATTTCGGTTGTAAGTCGGATAACGACTATGCGGGTCTTGCACTCAACAGAAAAGATAAGACCTTCAATTTCTTGCAGTCATACCGTTTTTTCGTCGCTCTGAGCGGCTCTTATGAGGAGAATGACGATTATCTGATGCTTACCGCGAAAAACGCCGGGACGGAAAATAAATTTACATTCAAAAAACAGAAAGACGGGCTCGAATTTCTTCCCCAAAAGTCTGACCCCGTGCCGGAGCTGCAATATTCAAACAGCTCCGATAAAGCGGAGAAGTGCATAAAAAACAAAGCTCTTTTCACACCGTCGTCTGTTCGCACCGATGCTATAACCTATCTCGGCAGGAACGAGCAAAACGGCATAAAACTCTATGTTGAACTTTCTCTTTCTCCCGCAGACGGTAAATATTTCATGCACAGGAGTGACATGAGCGATTGCTCGGCGGGTACTTACGAAGAAAAGGACAGCCGCCTTGTTCTCAGCGACGACAACGGCAGGGATAAATATTATTTTGATATCAGCGGTGATGAGCTTGTCCTTGATTCCGAAAAATCGGCGAAAACAGCTTATATCCATTCCGACGCAGTGCTAAAAAAGCTCGGCGAAGGGCAGAAATTGTCCGATGCGCTCGAAAGTTATTTTGCAAGCTGACAGCATTAAAAAATATTCGCAAAAAAGCATCCGCAGAAATTTTCGTTCTGCGGATGCTCGATTTATTTTTTATGCCTTTTACGCCTCGGGGCAGATGTTCGTCGCAACGATATCAACGCCGGTGCCGAGAATGTTCGCGCAGACAACATCGCCGATCTTGACCGGAGCCTTGATCTCAAGCTTTGCTATCTCCTTGACGCAGTCCTTGACCTTGTCCTTCGGAACAGCCTTTGCGGACTTAACGGGAACAACGGGGTGAACGCCGCCGCTGACCTTGACAGTAGTTGTCAAGCTTCTCTCGGGGTTGGTGCACTCGGTTCTCGCATAGGCGTCGCCGCGCTTGCAGGTGTTGCCGGTAACGCTGAGGATCTCTCCGCTGTCGCTGAGCTCAACGGAAATCTGGCAGCCCATGGGGCAGGCGACACAAATAATATCTTTTACCATGATTATTCCTCCACCTGAATTTCGATTATGCCGTTCTCATCAAAGTTCTTGAGCATATCGCTCTTGATGATGACGTTCTCCATCTCGCCGGGAGCGAGTCTCGGGCGCTTCTTGCTGATGAGAGTCTCGCCGTTATAGGTAACGACTACCTTGGCGTTCTTGTGAACGTCGCCGACTCTGAAGAAGAGCTTAACGTCCTCATCCTCGCCCAGAGCTATCTTCTGCGGTACGATGTAACGCACGCCGTTGATGCCTCTGGTCTTGACATATTTCTTTTCCTTGTTTCCGCCGTTCTTTATATATCTCGCTGCGCCCTCGCCGGCCGTCTGGCTCTCGAGGGTAACGAAGTCAACAAGGTCGTGAACGTGCAGCACGTTGCCGCAGGCGAAAACGCCGGGGTGAGTAGTCTCTCTGTATTCGTCAACTACCGGGCCGCCGGTGACGCGGTCAAACTCGATGCCCATGTTCTTGCTCAGTTCGTTCTCGGGGATAAGACCGACGGAAAGCATGAGCGTATCGCAGGGGACATACTCCTCTGTGCCGGGTATCGGGCGGCGGTTATCGTCGACCTGTGCAATGGTAACGCCCTCAAGACGCTCCTTGCCGTGGATATCGATAACGGTAGTGCTGAGCTTGAGCGGAATATCAAAGTCGTTGAGGCACTGTACGATGTTTCTCGTAAGACCGCTCGAATAGGGCATGAGCTCGCAGACCATCTTGACATGAGCACCCTCAAGGGTCATGCGGCGCGCCATGATAAGACCGATATCGCCCGAGCCGAGGATAACGACTTCTTTGCCGGGCATATAGCCGTCGATGTTGACATATTTCTGGGCGGTGCCTGCGGAGAGAACGCCTGCGCAGCGGGTGCCCGCTATGTTGAGCGCGCCTCTCGGACGCTCACGGCAGCCCATGGCAAGGATAACTGCGGTAGCGTCTATTTCAATAAGGCCGTCCTCTTTGTTAACTGCGGTGACAACGTTGTCGTCGGAGATGGAGAGCACCATAGTGTCGGTCTTAACGACAATGTCGGTGTCCTCAACGAGCTCGATGAAGCGCGCGGCATATTCGGGGCCGGACAGCTCCCCGCCGAAGTAGTGCAGAC